>Ga0209341_10003461_pt1 | contig 14737 bp, 14 predicted proteins | sample RifCSP13_2_FD_184020 | JGI IMG/M metagenome (GOLD analysis project Ga0209341, IMG submission 184020) | Soil microbial communities from Rifle, Colorado - Rifle CSP2_sed 13_2 (SPAdes) (version 2) | ecosystem: Environmental > Terrestrial > Deep subsurface > Rock core/Sediment | place: Rifle...
CAGCATCATCGCCCAAGAGGTCGCCAAGCCGCTGAAGACGGCGCGCGGAGAGGTGAGCCGGGCAGCCACTACGTTCCGCATCGCCGCCGAGGAGGTCTACCATCTCGACGGCGAGGTTATACCCATGGACGCCGCCCCGGGCTCGGAAGGGCGCGTCGGCTACTACTTCCGCCAGCCGGTCGGGCCCGTGCTGGCGATCACACCGTTCAACTTCCCGCTGAACCTTGTCGCGCACAAGGTGGCGCCCGCGCTCGCGGCGGGCAATCCGTTCATCCTTCGGCCCACCTCGGCGGCGCCGTTCACCGCCTACCTGCTCGGTGAGGTGCTGATGGAGGCCGGCTTCCCGCCGGAGGTCGTCAGCATCCTCCCCTCCTCCACGTCGGTGGCGGAGCACCTGGTGACGCACGAGGACATCCCAGTCGTGAGCTTCACCGGCAGCGTGGGCGTTGGCAAGCGCATCCGCGCGATCGCCGGCCTGAAGCGGGTGACCCTGGAGCTCGGCTCGAACAGCCCGAACATTGTTGCGCCCTCCGCCGACCTCGACGCTGCGGCGGCCGCTATCGTGCGCGGCGGCTTCTCGCACGCAGGGCAGAGCTGCGTCTCGGCGCAGCGGGTCTACCTGCACCGTCGCATCGAGTCCTCGTTTTTGGAGCGCTTCCTGCCCGCGGTGAAGGCCCTGAAGGTGGGCGACCCGCTGGACGAAGAGACCGACGTGGGCCCGCTGATCGACGTCAAGGCGGCTCAGCGCATCGAGGACTGGCTCAACGAGGCGCGTCAGCACGGGGCGAAGGTCCTGACGGGCGGCTCGCGTGAGGGCGCGTTCCTCTGGCCGACGGTCCTGAGCGACGTGAGGCCGGAGATGAAGGTGGTCTGCGAGGAGGTATTCGCGCCGCTGCTGAGCCTCATACCGTATGATGACTTCGACGCGCTCATCGCCGAAGTGAACGAGTCGAAGTATGGCCTCAACGCGGCGATCTTCACCAACGACATCGGCGAGGCGTTCAAGGCGATCCGCGAGCTGCAGGTCGGCGCGGTCATCGTCAACGACTCGTCGGCTTATCGGGCGGACCACATGCCATATGGTGGCGTCAAGGAAAGCGGCCTCGGCCGCGAGGGCGTGCGGTACGCTATGGAGGAGATGACGGAGATCAAGTTCGCTGCCTTCAATCTGAGGGGCTGAACGGAGCGGCCATGAGCAGCCGGTTTGAGCGCGAGATACAGGAGATCCTGCAGGGAGGGCCGCGGCGCTCTCCTTGGCGGCGCTTCTGGCTGGGCGCTAGGCGCTGGTGGGCTGGACTGAGGCCCGCCTGGCAAGGCGCTTGGGCCGAGGCGCCGTGGCGCACCTTCGACGCCGGGAGCTTGATGCTCTGGGCGTACGGCCTGGTCTTCCTGGGGTGGTTGTTCCGGGGCGTGATGTCGCCCCTGGCGTACCTGCTGAGCGCCGGCGGCGTTCTGTTGTTCGCGATCGCGTACTTGATGGCGTTCCTGGGCTTTCCGCGCGCTCGTGCGCGGCGGGTGCGCTGGCGTGACCGCATCGTCGACCTGCCGCCGGAGCCAAACCCGTGGGACCGCTGGCGCGAGTGGTGGCGGCGCACGCGGCGGCGATGAGGTGGTCTGCGGAGTGCTTCCCCGTCTTATCCCACCCGCCCGCCCTGGAAGGTCATTGGGGACAGCCCAAACCCCTCCAGAGGGGGTAGAGTCCCCTCTGGACGCCCCCTGCTCGCGCTTTTACCATAGCCTGTGGGTCGGTATTCCGCTCCTGCCGAAGGGCAGAGCTCCAGCCTCAAGGAGGCGTAGTGGCGAGGCAAGAGCCTGTGCGGCTGACCAGCCTCTCGCACGGCGCGGGTTGAGCCTGCAAGCTAGGTCCTAAGGACCTGGCGCAGGTCCTGCGCTATCTCCCCCCGGTCAGCGACCCGCGGCTTCTGGTTGGCATGGAGCACGCGGACGATGCTGCTGTGTACCTCGTCGCCCCCGACCTGGCCGTCGTCCAGACGGTGGACTACATCACGCCGGTGGTGGACGACCCCTACACCTACGGCGCCGTCGCCGCGGCCAATGCCATCAGCGATGTCTACGCCATGGGAGTGCGGCCACTGTTCGCGCTGAACCTGGTCAACTTTCCGGTCGATACGCTGCCGCTGAGCGTCCTGGGGGAGATCTTACGGGGTGGCGCCGACAAGGCCGCTGAAGCGGGCGTCGTCATCGCGGGGGGCCACTCCATCGAGGACCCGGAGCCGAAGTACGGCATGGCGGTGACGGGTGTCGCCCACCCGGAGGCGATCGTGCGCAACAAAGGCGCCAGGCCCGGCGATGCGCTGGTCCTCACCAAGCCGCTGGGCGTCGGCATCATCACTACGGCCCTGCGCGCCGGCAAGGCCTCGCCCGAGGCGCAAGCCGCGGCGATCGCGGTGATGACGACGCTCAACCGAGGCGCCGCCGAGGCGATGGTCGAGGTGGGCGTGCACGCCGGCACCGACGTCACCGGCTTCGGGCTGCTGGGCCACCTGCGCGAGATGCTCACAGCGAGCGGCGTGGGCGCGCGCGTTCACGCCAAAGCCGTGCCCACGCTGGAGGCGGTCTGGCCGCTCGCCGAGGAGCTCATCGCCCCCAACGGCACCCTGCGCAACCGCGAGTCGCTCCGCGAGGTCGTGACCTGGGGCGAGGGCGTCTCGCTGCCGACGCAGCTGGTCCTCTGCGATGCCCAGACCTCGGGCGGTCTGCTCATCGCCGTCGCGCCCGAGCAGCGAGAGGCGCTGCTGGCGGCCCTTCGGCAGCGGGGGACGCTGGCCGCTGCAGTCATCGGCGAGGTGGTGGAGGCGGAGGCGGGACACATCTTCGTGGAGCTATGACCCCGAGACCAAGGTCGCCGCTCACTTCGATTCACTGCCCCTGATCAGCCCACATGCCCCGACGCCTGGCGCGGCTTTCCCCATTTCCTTTCGTTCTCATTGCGCTCGTCACGCGGTTCTTTCTGCTAGACCGCCAGAGCCTCTGGGGCGACGAGGGCTACACCTGGCAGACGATTCGCGGTTCGCTCCCTCAGACACTCGAGCGGACGCTGGCGGAGGGCAGTCAAGCGCCGTTCTACTTCGTCGCGCAGTGGGCTTGGAGCAAGGTCTTCGGCACTAGCGAGCTTGGCCTGCGCTCGTTGTCGGCTGTCGCGGGGGCCCTCGGCGTATGGTTCGTCTATCTCATCGCCGCGCGAGTTGGCGGACAGCGCGCGGCGATGTGGGCCGCGGTCCTCGCAGCGTTGTCGCCGCTCTGGGTCTACTACTCGCAGGAGGCGAGGCCTTACGCCCTTTCCGCCACGCTGGCCGCCGGCGCTGTCGTTTGTGCCCTGGGGATGGCCAGCGAGCGGCCGCTTCAGCGCCCTTGGCTTGCCGGCTACGTTCTCTGTGCAGCCTTGGCCGCGCTGACCCACTACTTCGCCGTCTTCGCGGTGCTGGCAACGGTGCTCGCGGTTCCGCGCACGCGATTCGGCATCCTTGCGTGGGCGAGCGCGACGAGTCTGGCGCTCCTGCCGCTCGTCGCCTGGGTTGTGATCGGATGGACCGGCTTCAGCTACGCGCTCGGGAGCAGCGGTCAACGCGGTCTGGCTCCGTTTTCATATGCGCTCGGCATCGCCGAAGCCTTCGCGAATGGACTGCCGTCACCCACCGGTCTGCCAAAGATCGCGCTATTGCTCGGTGGCTTGCTGGCGCTTGTTGGCGTGTTGGGTCGCGGCAGTCCTCTCTTCATTGGCTGGCTGGTCGCGGTGCCTGTCGGAGCTCAGCTTATCGGCTTCCCATCGGACCGGCCCGGGCCCTGGGTGCGGTACGTGGTCGCGGCCCTGCCGGCCTTCGTGCTGCTGCAAGGCGCTGGCGTTGAGAGACTGTGGCGACGTAGCCCTGTTGTTGGCGCCCTTTCCCTTATAGCGCTGCTGGGCATGAGCCTGGCTTCTCTGGCGCACGTCTACCTCGATCCGGTGCTGGCGCGGTTCGACTTCCGGACGCCCGTGCGGCGGCTGGCCGCGACCGTGACGAAGAGCGATGTGGTCATCGTCAACAAGGGGAACCCGGCGTTCTTCTACTACTATGGCGACACAGAGCCGGCTCCGGTTGTGCTGGCGCCGCGTTCTCCGGACCTCTGGCGAAACGAGGTCGATGTCGCGGCGACCGAGGCCACCGCGGACGCCGATCGCGTGTTCCTCGTGAAGTACATGCCTCCTGATTGGGACCCGGACGGTTACCTTGAGCGCTGGCTGGAGCGCGCCTACAAGGTCTCGGACGAGTGGATCGAGCACATCCGGCTCATCTCATACGAGCTAACGCCGTCGCTTGATGACCCAGCAGTCCAACCGTTGCAGGTCAGAGTTGGCGACGAGATCGAGCTCATCGGCTGGATGCTCCACGAGGGCCTGCTGGACGGGAAGCCGAGCAGGGTCACGCTCTTCTGGCGCGCCAAAGCGCCCATCACAATTGACTACAAGGTGTTCGTCCACGTCGTTGACGCGGCCGACCGGAAGGCGACCCAGCACGACAGCGTCCCCGCGCGAGATACTCGCCCGACGACCCAGTGGCGTCCCGGAGATGTCGTGGCCGACTCGCATCCGCTCACGGTCCCGTTGGGAGAGTGGTTCCTTTCGGCGGGGCTGTACGAGCCGGCGTCGGGCGTGCGGCCGGTGGTGCGGGTCGAAGGGATGCCTGACGATTCACGGGTGCTCCTGGGGCCACTCGTGGTAGGGCGTTAAGGCGTCTCGCTCTCGATAGCGGCGCTGCACGAGCGGGGCGCGCTGGCGGCGGCCGTGATCGGCGAAGTGGTTGAGGGGGAGACAGGACCATGGTGGTGCAGGCCTAGGCGCCATAGCTTTACGCACTGGACTAGAGAGGATGTGTCAAAAAACAAGCAAGCAATTGAGGAAGCGGCTGTGACCATTCGTAGGGGCACAGCATGCTGTGCCCCTACGTCACTCTGTAGCCCACGTTCTCGTTTCTACCGCCTATCGGCCACCCGGTCGCTCTCTCGTTGCTCGCATTCGAGCCCTTACATCCTCCCAAGGCACGGTCTCCTCGCCGCGCACCTCTTCAATGGCGGCGTGGTTCTCGGTCTCTTCCATCCTCTCCAGCCACTCCCGCAGCGCGGCCACGATGATCTCTCGCGCTGTCGTATTGCGCTGGATGGCGGCCCAACGCACCGCCTTGTAGAGCTGGCTGTCGCCAAGGTCAACGGTAATGCGAGTCCTCTCCTCACCGGATATAGCCATAATTTCCTCCATGCCTAACCGCTTAGCTTCAGCCAGAATAGCAGAAGGCGGATAGGCAGCAAGGCACGCAGCCCGGTTGTTGATCGCTGTCGCGTCTGAGCAGCTCGAGGTTCTGCTGGCCGCGCTGCGCGGGACCCTGGCGGCCGTGATCGGCGAGGTGACGAAGGGGGAGGCCGCGACGATCGTGGTGGAAGCCTTAGGCTCCAGGTCTCTTAAGTTGTGGACCGAATGTGCGCCAACGGGTAGCGGCGGCCGGCTGGTCGCCCTACAAGGGCCGGACTTCGCGGAACGGTGCACAGCATGTTGTGCCCTTACGATTCGTGGAGCGGCTGCGGGGACTCATCCCGCAGGACCGTTACCAGCTACGCCAGATGACGCCTAGCGTACAAGAGCCAGTATGCGTTCATGAGTCCTATCGCCACCAGTACTACGAGTGCTCCTGGCACTCCCGATCCAACTAGGGCAATCCCTACGTGCAGACCACCGAGTCCAACTGAGCCGATAACGTACTTCCATGGGCTAAGCTCGATGGAGCGACTCTTCGGCGGCGCTACCACCACCGTTGTTGCGACCAAAACCAAGGACCAGAAAGGGATCGAAAAGACCAGGTCCCAGTTGGCACCGAAGGGGGCGAACAGCAAGCCGCCCAGCAAGAAGACCATCATGGTAACCGTCGGGTTCACGGGGTCGCTCACGCGATCGGGATGGCTAGGGCTGGCACGAGTGTACGCCCACAAAGTGTCTATGTTGGCCGCTGCCAAGATGGTCTGATCGTCGGGGATCGCGACCGTGGGGCTTGGCTCGGGCAAGTCCGCGGGGCTATCCCGATGACCGGTGTCACGAGGGCAGTTTGACACCGCTGTGCTCCTACCCTGCTATCCCCGCGCCGCCGGTGCCGCCGCCTGCGTCTGCGCCATCACCGTCTGCATTTGCGGCATGGGCCCGACCGGCACCTCGATGAGGGTGGGCTCGCCGCTGGCCAGGGCGGCGCGGAGCGCCACACGCAGCTCCTCGGGGTCCTTGGCGCGCATGCCCTGAAGTCCGTAGGCCTCGGCCAGCTTCAGCATATCCGGGTTATGCAGCCTCGAGGCGATGGTCCGCCCGCCGAAGCGCATTTCCTGGATGCGCAGCACGTTGCCGTAGGCGCTGTCGTTGAAGACGATGGCCACCATGGGGATCTTCTGCTGCACCATCGTCGAGAGCTCCTGGACGTTGTAGAAGAAGCCGCCGTCGCCGTTGATGGAGACGACCTTCCTGTCGGGGTTGGCCACCTGCGCGCCCAGGGCGGTGGCGAAGCCGTAGCCCAGCGTTCCCTGATAGCCGGAGGTGAAATAGGTGCGCGGCTGGTAGACGGGGAAGTATGCGTGCGACCAGAAGCCGACCTGCGTGCTCTCGCCGAAGACGATGCCGTCGTCGGGGACCTCGGCGCGGATGGCCAGGGCGAAGTCCGACTGCGGATGGACGGCGGCCGCTTCCGCGGCGATGCGCTCCTTGAGCGCCGTCAGCTCGTCCTTCCGAGAAGGACGGTGGATGTTGTGCCTCTCGACTCGCTCCGCCAGCTCGGTGATGCCCTTCTTGGCATCGCCGACGATGCCGATGTCGGGCTTGTAGTTGCGGCCGACCTCCTCGGGGTCGATGTCGAGCTGGATGACGGTCTTGTCGCGGCTGAGCCACTGAGCCGTCGCACCGGCGACGAAGCGGGTGCCCACGGCTAGCACGACGTCCGCCTCCGGCCCGAGCACGTTGGCGGCGCGACCCGCCTGCGCAAGGTGATGCCGGTCGGACAAGGCGCCTCTGGCGTCCGTGGTCATGATGACGGGTGCCTCAAGCAGCTCGGCAAGCCGTTCCAGCTCCTCCCAGGCCGCTCCGCCGAGGATGCCGCCGCCGGCAAAGATGAGGGGCTTGCGGGCCTGGCCGAGCGCCTTCGCAGCCTTCTCGAGCAGGTCGGGGTTGCCGGCCGATCGCTCGTAGCGCTCCTGCTCGAAGAGCTGGGCGTCGCCGGTGGCCTGGAGGATGTCGGGCGGCACCTCGATCTCGACCGGGCGCGGCCGTCCCGTCTTGAGCTGGTGGAACGCTTCGTGCACCATCGCCGGGATGTCCTCGGGACGCATGGCGCGCATGGCCCACTTGGTGACCGAGCCGATCGCCTCGAGCTGGTTGTTGATCTCGTGGAGGACGCCCCGGCCGACGCCGATGAGGTCGGAGTTGATCTGACCCGTGACGCAGAGCACCGGCGACGAGCAGGCGTAGGCCGTCGAGAGGGCGGCGCTGGCGTTCAGCAGCCCAGGCCCCGGCACCACCAGCGCCATGCCGACCTGTCCCGTGCTGCGCGCGTAACCATCGGCCATGTAGGCGCAGGCCTGCTCGTGGCGAGTGTGAACCACCTGAAAGTAGTCGCGCTCCTCGTAAATGGCATCGAAGGCCCAGTCCAACTGGATGCCGGGGAGGCCGAAGATGGTCTTGATGCCCTCCATCTTGAGCTGCTGCACCAGGGCCTGTCCGCCGGTCATTTCGGTCACGGGTGCGCCTCCTCTAAGCAAGGGTGCGGGTGGCTTCACTGTAGGGAGGGCAAGTCATACTGTCAACGAATGAGGGGGATAAGATATAATCCCCTCAAAACTTGACTACTCCGTCGAAAATGGGCCGGTCACTCTGCGGCTCCAAAAATCCAGAGGCTCGACCAAAGATTAGCGGGAACCAAGAAGGGAGACGTACATGGCACAGGTCGAACGCGCTCGACTCCAATCCCCCTCAGCGAAGACAGGCGGTAAGTGGCGCTTGTCCATTGGACCGGACGTTAGGGACTTCGAGCGAAGCGATTTCGCCGACGAGGTGCGAAAGTTGGGTGAGCAAGGATGGAAGCTCAGCACCGAGCAAACCATCGGCCCCGCAGGCCCCTTCAGGGCTGGCGACAGATTGCCAGACCTATGGTGGGTCGAGTTCGTCTTTGAGCGGACAGACTGACTGGCGCAACTTTAGAACTGAGGATCGCAGTACCTGCGCGTTTGGATTAGATGAGCACGCGCAACAAACTTGCAGAGCAGTTACGCAGTATCTCTGAAAGCATCTGCTTCGAGATCGGACACAATTAGAAAGGCTACGACTCCGACGGTGCGTTTGGCAATACTTGTCTCCAGACTGAGAAGTTCGCAAACTTGGTCGTACAGGCTCTGACCGATGGAAAGTAAGCTATCGCCACGGAGCCACTCATTTGGCAGAGTCAAGTTTGGCAGTTTGAGTTTATCCGTCCACCAATCCACCCACCGGGTCGAGTGAGTCATCAATGTGTTCTCACTAACTTGTTCTAACAATGCCTTATCGCGGAAAAGCCGAATGAAGTACAGCATCATCCAATATCCGACTGTAATTATCTCAACATAGTGGAGACGACTCCAATAAGGTCTGAGCCCCCAGTCCGCGTTCAGGCCTGCCTCTATTCTTCTAACGAATAGTTGGATGCATGCTCGTAGAGCTAGAACATTGATTTCACTCCAAACGGGCAAGACGCGCTCATCTATGCCCTTTGTTATGACCTCGCTTCGAGCAACACTGAACAAAGCAACGAATCCTTTTTTCTTGTTCCGCCGACCAAGGCCAGGGATTATGCGCTCAAGAAGAGCTGGAGCCATTGTCTTTACTCTCTCCCCTTTGTGCTAGAGATTATCCTACACCACCGAGAGTGATCTCTTCCAGCTATGCTCCCTTTGTCGAAAAACCCTATGAGCGGCGTTTGCAATTGAAGGCTCCTGGTTTTCGTGAAAGGGCCGTTAGCCCTATAGACACAGGCCGAGGTTACAGACAAGCTGTGCTACAATGCCGTTTACAAAGCCTCTTCAGCCTCTAAGAGGTGCCGCATGCTAGACGTGCCGAAGGTCCGAGAAGCGATTCCCGCGCTCCGCAAGACGGTCTACCTCAACTCCGGCTTCTCGGGCCCCTCCCCCCAAGTGGTCCTCGACACCATCCAGCAGGAGCTGCGCTTCGAGGCCGAGGAGGGGCCGACCGCGCCGCCGGTGCTGGCCCGCCATCGCGAGAACCGCCAGCGGGCACAGGAGACGGTTGCCCGTCTCCTCAACGCCACTCCCGAGGAGATCGTCCTCACCAACAACACGACACATGGCATCAACATCGTCCTCAGCGGCATGACCTGGAGGCCAGAGGACGAGGTCGTGACCTGCGACTTGGAGCACGGCTCCATCCTGGTGCCCGCCCTCTACCTGAAGCGCAACTACGGCGTGACCGTGCGCATCGTGCGGCTCCAGGCGAACGACTCGCCTGGGACGGTCCTCGCACAGCTCGAGGAGGCGATGCGACCGCGGACGAAGCTGGTCGCCCTCAGCCACATCCAGTACAGCAACGGCCAGTTGCTGCCCATGAAGGAGATCCACGCCCTCGCCCACCGCTACGGCGCGCACGTCCTCGTCGATGGGGCGCAGTCCGTGGGCCACATGCCGGTCGATGTACAGGATATGGACGCCGACTATTATGCGCACACCGGCCACAAGTGGGCCCTGGGCCCCGACGGGGTGGGGGCGCTCTACGTGAAGCGCTCGCTCATCGAGGAGCTTGAGCCGCGCTTCCTCGGCGGTTCCGCGGCGGCGGCGTACGACCGCGAGGGCAACCTCACCGCCCGCACCGACTCGGTGATGAAGTTCAACCTCTCCACCACCAGCTCACCTCTGATCGCGGGCTTCACCGTGTCGCTGTCCCTCCTCCAAGACATCGGCCTCGATGAGGTCTGGCGGTATAACCTCGCCCTGGGGGCGTACGCACGGGCCCGTCTGGCGGCCATGCCCCGCGTGCGCATCACCTCGCCTCTGGAGGGCCCGCTCACCACCGGCCTCGTCGCCTTCGCAGTGGACGGCGTCGAGCCGCGCGAGGTCACGACGTACCTGTGGGAGCAGGGGCAGGTCGTCTGCCGGACGCTCGGCTACCCCGACCAGGCCATCCGCCTCTCGTTACATTGCTTCAACAACGAAGAGGACGTCGACCGGGTCGCGGGCCTCGTTGGACGTCTCCTCGAGCGGTCCTGAGGCTGAAGTCACCCCTCACTTCACATTTCGCGCACAAACTGCAGGGCGGAATTAACGGGTCGTTGACAAACAGCCTCTAACATAAAGCAGTCGAGTCTTCGACGAAGGGAGAAGCGACATGACACGCACGCGCCTCTACAAGAGCAGGACCGACAAGATGGTCTTCGGCGTTTGCGGCGGCCTCGCCGACTACTTCAACGTCGATCCCGTGCTGGTGCGCATCGCCTTCGTCGTGCTCACCGTCGCCGGGGGCAGCGGCATCTTGCTCTACCTCATTCTCGCTATTCTGATGCCTCAGCAGGAGACGAGTGCCGTCGCGCCGGGCGACATCGTGAGGGAGAACCTGCAGAGCATCACGGCGGAGGCCGCCGAGGCGGGTCGGCGCGGCGTCGAGACCGTGAGCGGCGCCCTGGGCCGAGAGACCGCGCGGCCGGAGACAGCGGTGCCTGATGAGCGGCGGAACACGCTCGCCGTAATCCTGATCGGCGTCGGCGTGCTGCTCCTGCTGGCCAACCTGGGCCTGTTCTCGTGGTTCGATTGGGATACGTTCTGGCCGGTGCTGCTGATTCTGCTGGGCGTCGCGGTCATCGTGGGTCGCTTCGGCAGAGGCGGCTGATGGCACAGGAAACGTCGGCGCCGACCCGCCCGCCGGCGCCGTCGCGACAGGCGGGAGTGCCCTTCGGCGCCATCGTCCTTATCCTGCTTGGGATCGTGTTCCTGCTACAGACGACGGGCATCCTGCCCTGGGAGGCCTGGCTCGACCTGTGGCGCTTCTGGCCCGTGCTCATTATCGCCGGCGGGCTCAGCATGCTGCTCGGCGGACGCGCCTCCTGGGCCGCTCTGCTGGTCGTCCTGCTGCTGGTCGCGGTTGGTGCGGCGGCGCTGTGGTCTTCGGGAGAGCGGGAGGAAGTCGTCACGAGCTTTGTTGAGCCCCTCGGCGATCTGCAGTCTGTCGCGGTGCGCGTCGCCTTCGGGGCGGGAGACCTGCGGTTGCGGTCGCTCGCGGCCGATTCACCGAACCTGGTCCAGGCGGAGTTCCAGACGCCGGGCCTCGCGGCAAACGCCGCGCTGCGTCGGTCCGGGGAGAGTGGCGAGCTGCGCATCACCATGGCGGAGCGCGGCTGGTTTGGCCTGCCGGCGGGCGCGGACTGGGACGTCGCCCTCTCGCGAAGCCCGCGGTGGGCCATTGAGGTGGACGGCGGCGCCGCCAACATCCGGCTCAACCTCCGCGACCTGAGGGTAGCCCAACTAGACCTCGATATCGGCGCCGCCGACGTCGAGGTCACCCTGCCCGCGAACGCTGGAGAGACCACGGTGTCGGTCGACGCGGGCGCGGCCGACATCGAGATCAGCGTGCCGGAGGGAGTGGCCGCCAAGATCGACGCCGCCAGGGGGCTCTCCTCGCTTGAGGTCGACACCTCGCGCTTCCCACGGACCGACGGCGGGTATGCCTCGCCCAACTTCGCCAGCGCCCAGAACCGCGTGACCATCGACCTGCGCGTCGGCGTCTCCAGCGTCAAGGTGCGGTAGCGTGGTGTGCTGCGTAGCGCGATCGGCCAAATGGTCTGCTGCGGGGAGTTCAGAGGGGCCGGAGCCCCTCTGACGGGGGCTTGGGGGTGTCCCCCAAAGCGAACCAGGGTGGGCGGGTGGGAAGAAGTGGGCCGCACAATGTCACCCAAAGAGGAGCATGCACACCATGAAAGCCTGTGTTTTCCGCCAACCTGGGCTGCTTGAAGTCGTCGATCTGCCGAAGCCGTCGCCCGGCCCGGGCGAAGTCGTCGTGAAGGTGCAAGCTGCGTCCCTCTGCGCCTCCGACATCCGCGTCTTTCGTGGTGAGAAGGAGGCCCGCCACGGCGTCGTTCTGGGCCACGAGATCGCGGGGGAGGTGGAGGCGGTGGGGCCCGGCGTTACGGATGTGGGCCTGGGGGCGAGGGTTGTGGTCTATCCCGTCCTGCCCTGTGGCGCCTGCTACTTTTGCCAGCGGGGCAAGCGCAACCGCTGCTTGCGCCGTACGACGCTTGGGTATGAGGAGAACGGCGGCCTGGCGGAGTATATGCTGGTGCCGGCCACTGGCGTGAGCGCCGGCCACATCTTCACTGCGCCCGAAGCGCTGCGCTGGGAGATCGCCGCGATGGCGGAGCCTGTCGCCTGCACGCTGAACTCGCTGGAGACCTGCGGCGTCGGCGCGGGCAGCTCGCTGCTCATCGTCGGCGGCGGGCCGATGGGCCTCACGCACCTGGTGCTCGCCCAGTCGCTCGGCGCGGCGACGACCATCGTCGTCGAGCCGCGGGAGGACCGCCAGATGGCGGCGCGGACCCTCGGGGCCACGTCGGTCCATCCGCCGGACGACGGGGACCTGCGCCGGGCCGTCCTCAACCTCACCGAGGGGCGCGGTGTGGACGCCGCCATCGTCACCATCGGCGATCCTGGGGCGGCCGCGGCCGCCCTGCCCCTCGTGCGACGTCAGGGGTGGGTCAACCTCTTCGCCGGCGCGCCGGTGGGCGCGGCGCTCACCTTCGAGATGAACCTCATCCACTACAACGAGATCTTCCTCACGGGGACGCAGAATGCGACGCCCGACCAGTTCGCGCGCACGGTGGCGCTCCTGCCGCACCTGGACTCGTTGGAGCGCCTCGTCACGCATCGCTTCCCGCTGGAGCGCACCCCCGACGCCTTCGCGGCGCGCTTGGCGTACGAGGGGCTCAAGGCCGTCGTGTTTCCGTGAGAGCGCGACAATCGCAGCCGACGGAGGGTCAGGCTTAAGCCTGACCCTCCAGCCATATGATCCTGCTCTGTGCTCTCTGTGTCCTCTGTGGTGCGGTCGGCCTGCCTACCGCAGCGGCGTCAGCGGTGAAGCCGGAGGCGGCGTGGCGCCGCCGTTGCCGTTGCCGACGGCCCGCAGCACCTGATCGAGGAACATCGCTTCGGGCACGGCACCCATGAACTCGACCTTATCGTTGACGACGGTCTTGGGCACCGCCATCACTTGATAGCGCCGCGCCATATCCGGGAACTCGCCCGCCTCGACCACGTCGCCCGTCACGTTCGGGTTCTCCATCGCCATTTGGTGGGCCAACCTGGCCGCAGAGGGGCAGTGCGGTCAGGTGGGCGTGACGAAGACCTGGATGTGGACCGGCGTCGTCACTTCCGCGAGGGCCGCCCGCGTCTCCTCCGAGAGGCCGTTGGTGCCCTTCGACACGTCGACGATGTCGGCGATGAGCGTGGCGAACTCATACCCCGATGGGATGCCGACGAAGCGTATCCGTCCGTCGGTGTTGCCGTTGAGCAGCAACGTCGTCGGCGATCGCTCGATCTTGTACCGCTGCGCCAACTCCTTCTCCTGGGCGACGTCGTGCACCTCGAGATGCAGTTTGGGTGAGAGGGCGACTAGCTCCTCGAGGATCTGGCGGGTCTGCTCGGCGAAGGAGTGGGTCTGCGTCGGCGCGGGCTGGCCCGGCAGAAAGAGCGCCGAGGCGCGCTGCCGGAAGAGCGATAGCGTCACCTCGTTCTCGAGGTCCTGTTCGAAACGCTGGATGAGGTAGTCGCGGTCTCGCTCAGAGAGCAGCGGCATCGAGTGTGTTCCCTTCGAGGAAGATATTGGCGATTCCCCATTGTAAAAGGGAACAGACGGCGTGTCGATTTTGTGCCCGGAGCCCTTTCCATTGCTACGGTCACCGAAGCAGGGTGCTGGCCAATGGGGAGCCCTCACCCTGACCCTCTCCCAGAGGGAGAGGGGATCTGTCCCACCTCCTAAGCGGCTCGCTCCCTAAACCACGGCGTCGGGGGCGAGAGCGCAGGGCCAGCGCTGGCACGGTAGAGCGCGCGTCGCCCGAAGCGGGCCTGCATCTGGTCGCACACCACCTCGAGCAGCCGCTGGCGCTCGCCGTCGTCGAGGGGGAGGGGCAGCTGCCGCCCCGCCGGCGAGGCGAAGCCACCCAGGGAAACGCCCAGTAGCCGCCAGCGCCGCTCAGGTCGGACTTCACTCAGGAAGAGCCGCCGCGCGGCCGCAAAGATGGTGCTGCCGTTGTCCGTGGGCTGCGACAGCGCCTGCTGATGGGAGATCGTGACGAACGCATCGGTGCGCAGCTTCACGCTGACGACACGACCCTGCTCGCCCTTCGCGCGCAACGCGGTCGCCACCGCCGCGGCGAGGGCGGCGAGCTGGCGGAGCGCCTCATCCGTGTCGGCGATGTCTGTCAGGAACGTCTGCTCCTTGCCCACCGACTGCGTCGGCGGCAGGGGAAGGACACGGCGCGGGTCCTCGGCGTTGGCCAGCGCGTGCAATCGCGCGCCGACGACGCCGAACGTGTGCGTCAGGAGCGACGAAGGCAGCGCCGCCAGCTGGCCGATGGTGCGGACGCCCCATCGGTGGAGCGCTTCGCCGGTGCGCGGGCCTACGCCCCAGAGGCGCTCGATAGGCAGCGGCGCCAGAAAGGCGCGCTCCTCGCCCGGCGGCACCACCACG
>Ga0209341_10003463_pt1 | contig 14734 bp, 13 predicted proteins | sample RifCSP13_2_FD_184020 | JGI IMG/M metagenome (GOLD analysis project Ga0209341, IMG submission 184020) | Soil microbial communities from Rifle, Colorado - Rifle CSP2_sed 13_2 (SPAdes) (version 2) | ecosystem: Environmental > Terrestrial > Deep subsurface > Rock core/Sediment | place: Rifle...
GAATGCGGCCTATCGTCGAGATCCAGATCTGGGACTTCGTCGCCATGACCATGGACCAGATCGTGAACCAGGCGGCGAAGATCCGGTACATGCTGGGCGGGAAGGCCACGGTGCCGCTGGTGATCCGGGGACCTCAGGGCGGCGGCATCCGGCTCGCGGCCCAGCATTCCCAGAGCCTCGAGGCCTGGTTCGCCCACGTGCCCGGCCTCGTTGTCGTGGCGCCGTCCACGCCCTATGACGCCAAGGGCCTTCTCGCCGCGGCCATCCGTGACGACAACCCCGTCATCTTCCTGGAGCACAAGATGCTCTACCCGACGAAGGGCGAGGTGCCCGAGGGCGACTACGTCATTCCCCTCGGGAAGGCCGACATCAAGCGCGCGGGGACCGACGTGACGGTGGTGGCGACGCAGATGATGGTGCAGCGGGCGCTACAGATCGCCGGCGACCTCGAGAAGGAAGGCATCTCCGTCGAGGTGATCGATCCCCGCACGCTCGTGCCGCTCGACGAGGACGCGATCCTCGCCTCGGTCGCCAAGACCAACCGCCTCGTCATCGTCCACGAGGCCGTGAAGCGCGGCGGCTTCGGCGCCGAGATCGCGGCGATGGTCAGCGAGAAGGGCCTGGACCTCCTGGACGCGCCGATCGCGCGGCTCGGGGCGCGCAACGTGCCGATGCCTTACAACGACAAGCTCGAGCTGGCCACCATCCCCTCGCGCGACGACATCATGGCCGCCATCCGCTCCGTCCTGTAGCAGCTCCCGGATCCCTCTCCCCTCCACGGAGGGGAGAGGGTAGGGTGAGGGGTGGCGCTCTACTTGTCTTTGATCGCCGCTTGGACCTTGGCCGCGACGTCAGGCGGAATGGTGGTGATTCCGTGAGCGGTCTTGGCGTGCTCGGCGCCCTTGGCCATCACTTCTGCCACGTCCTTCCCCTCCATGACGAAGCTGCAGCCGGGCATCACGTCACCGCACTTGAGGATCTTGGCCATGCCGGACCTCCTTTGGGTTGTTCCGCCACACTCGACGGGACCCGACGCGGGTCACGGGGCGCCTATCATCCCACCGGATGGGCGCTCGCGAGCGACGAACTCCGTGACGGCGTGACGCGCTGGGTCAGGCCGCGGTGCGCGCCTAGTAGTCCTCGCAGAGACGGTCGAGCTCGTCGATGGTCAAGACGGGACCGAACATGACGCTCCGCCGGTCCGGGATCGTTTCATGCGGTCCCTCCTGGGCCGCAGGGGCTAGCGCGAGATGGTCAGCCGCTCGATGCCGTAGCCGGTCGGGTCGACCCAGGGGGCTCCCTCGGCGAAGCGCGTGGAGCGGAAGCGGGAGAGGTCCGCGGTCTCGGGCTTGCCCTTGACGATCCACTCGGCGGGACTGCGGCCGATGGCCGGCGCCCTCTTAACGGACATGGCGTTAATCGTTCCTATGCGCCGCAGGCCCAGGTCGCCCGCTGGGAGCGGAGCGGGTCGCCCAACGCGTTCGCGGAGAACCTCGACCGGATCCCGGTCCTTATCCTCGTCTGCCTCGACCGCCAGCGTCTCGGATTCGGCAGCGCCGATCCGGCGGAGCCCCTGCCCCCGACCGCCTGGGCCTCGATCTGCCCGGCCGTCTAGAATCTATTGTTGGCCGCCCACGGGCTCGGGGCGGTGCTCACGAGGCTGCACATGCCGCACGAGCGCGAGATCAAGACGCTCCTCGGCATCCCGTCCCACGTCCATACCGCCGCGCTGGTGCCGGTCGGCCATCCGAGGCGGAAGCACGGGCCGTCGCGCCGCATCCCGGCGGCCGAACGCACGCACCGCGAGCGCTGGGACGGCCGCTGGCTCGACCGCAGGCAGGCATCCTGGCGATCGGACGCCGGTCCCGACCCCTATCGGTGCCTCATGCGGGTGAACCTCGGCGAGGTGACGCGGGGCGGCGCGGCAGGCGCTCTCACGGCGCAGGCCATGCCGACGCGACCGGCGTCGCCGCTAGGTCGCGCCAGCGATGGCAGGCGACCTCGCGGCCGTCGACGGCGGGCTCGAGCTTCGGCAGCGCCTCGGCGCACAGGGCGACCCCGTGTGGGCACCGCGTCCGGAACGCGCAGCCCGAGGGCACAGCCGTGGGGCTCGGCGGCTCGCCGTGGATCGGAATGTCGCCGAGGTCCTGGCCGGTGGCCAGGCGCGGCGCCGCCGCCAGGAGCAGGCGCGTGTAAGGATGAGCGGGCGCCTCGAAAAGGCGCCGCGTGTCCGCGAGCTCGACGATGCGGCCGAGGTACATGATGGCGACGCGGTCGCACATTTGCCGCACGACCGAAAGGTCGTGGGAGATGAAGAGGCAGGTCAGGCGGAACTCCGCCAGCAGCTCCCGGATGAGCCTGAGCACCGTCGCCTGCACCGACAGGTCGAGCCCCGATGTCGGTTCGTCCAGGATGACGATGCGCGGAGCCAGCACGAGGACACGCGCGAGCGTGACGCGGCGCAGCTGGCCGCCCGACAGCTCGTGCGGGTAGCGGCGCTTGAGCGCGGGCTCGAGACCGACCGCGGCGAGCATGCGGTCGATGCGCGCCGCGCGCTCGGCGCGCGGTCCCACGCCGGTGATGACCAGGGCCTCCTCGATGCTCCGGCCGATGCTCCACCAGGGATCGAGCGCGGCCGCGGCATCCTGGTGGAGGTACTGGATGCCGCGCCGGGCCCGGCGCGCCTCGCGCGGCGGCAGCCCGCTCACCGCCAGGCCGTCGAGGCGGATGGTCCCGGTCGTCTCCCGCTGGATGCCGAGGATCGTGCGTCCGAGCGTCGACTTGCCGCAGCCGGACTCGCCGACGATCCCCAGGATCTCGTTCTGGCGGAGGGCCAGGCTCACGCCGGCCACCGCCCGCACGGGCGGGCGCGCCCGGCCCAGGAGGCGCCGCTCGCCGCCCAGCAGAGTCTCAAGGCCCTCGATCTCGAGGATCATGCGTTCAGACACGGGAGACCGGTCCGTGATAGAGAACGCAGCTCACCTCGTGCCCGGTTGCCTCGACGACGGCGCCCGGCCGCGCAGCCGAGCACACCGCGCGCACCGACGGGCAGCGCGGGTGGAAGCGGCAGCCGGGAGGCGGCGCCAGCGGCGACGCGACCGTCCCCGGGATGCCGGTGAGATCGCGCGCGCGATCGGGATGGCAGGCAATCAGCATCTGCGTGTAGGGGTGGCGCGGGCGGTCGAGGATCTCGGCGGTCTGGCCCGTCTCCACCGACTGGCCCGCGTACATCACCATGACCTCGTCGCAGAGCTGGGCGACGACGCCGAAGTCGTGGGTGACGAAGAGCATCGACACGCCGAAGCGGTTCGCGAGGTCGCGGAGCAGGCGGAGGATCTGGAGCTGCGTGGTGACGTCGAGCGCGCTCGTAGGCTCGTCGGCGATGACTAGGCGCGGCCGGCAGGCGAGGGCGCCGGCGATCAGGAGGCGCTGGCGCTGGCCTCCGGAGAACTGGTGTGGGTAGCGCTCGAGCGCTACCTCCGGGTCGGGGATCTGGACCGCGCGCAGCAACTGGACGAGGCGCACGCGGTGGCCCCGGCGACCCGCGTCCCCGTTCCCGCCGGCCCCCGCGTGCCAGCGCATGATCTCGAGGAGCTGGGTGCCGACGGTGAACACAGGGTTGAGGGCGAGGTACGGGTCCTGGGGGATGAAGCTGATCTCCTTGCCGCGGATGCGGCGCGTCAGCTCGCGCTGGGACAGGCGGAGGAGGTCCTCCCCGCCGATGAGGATCCTCCCCCGCTCGACCCGCGCCGCCCGCGGCAGGATGCCCAGGATGGCGCGGACCAGCGTCGACTTCCCGCAACCCGACTCGCCGACGACGCCGACGATCCGGCCGCGCGGGATCCTGAGATCGACGTGGTCAAGGACGCGGGCCAGGCCGTCGTCGGTGGCGATCGAGATCTTGAGCCCGTCGACGGCCAGGACGAGATCGTCGCTCACCGCGAGCGCCGGAGGCGCGGGTCCACGACGTCGCGGAGCCCGTCGCCGAGGAGGTTAAAGCCGAAAACGACCAGGAAGATGGCGATCCCGGGGAACGTGGCGAACCACCACGCCTCGGGCAGATACTGCCGGCTCTCGGAGATGGCGAGTCCCCACTCGGGATCGGGCGGCGTGGCGCCCATGCCGAGGAACCCCAGCACCGCCGCCGATAGGATCGTGAACCCCATCCCGATGGTCGCGCGGACGATGATCGGCGGCGCGGCGTTCGGCAGGATGTGGAAGAACATCACCCGGAGCGCGCCGGCGTTGAGCCCCTCCAGCGCCTCCACGAAGACCGAGACGCGGATGCGCCGGGTCTCCGCGAAGACGATGCGGGTGAAGAACGGCCAGTAGGTCAGGGTCAGCGCGAGCATGGCGTTCTTGAGGCTCGGTCCTAGGAGCTGGGCGAGCGCCAGGGCCAGGATGAGCTGCGGCACCGCGAGGAAGACGTCGGTGACGCGCATGATGATCTCCGGCACCCAGCCCCGGTGGTAGCCGGCCACTAGGCCGGGCGGCACCCCGATCAGCATCGCCCCGGCCACCACGAGCACGGCGATGGTGAGCGCCGCTCGCGCCCCGAGGATCACCCGCGACAGGACGTCGCGCCCGAGGTTGTCGGTCCCGAGCGAGAACTGGCGTGAGGGCTCCTGAAGGCGCTGGAGCGGGTGAGACTCGTACGCGTCGAGCGGGTGCGGCGCCAGGCGCGGGGCCAGCACCGCCACCACCGCCGTCGCCAGCACGATCACGAGGCCGACCATGCCGGAGGTGTCACGGGCGAACTTGCGGAGGACCAGCATCAGAGCTCCGTCGCCACCCGCGGGTCGATCAGCCCGTGGATCAGGTCGACGAGGATGTTGACGATTGAGTAGACGACGCCGAGCAGGAGCGTCACGGCCAGGATCGCCTTGTAGTCGGAGGTGAAGATGGCGGTGACCGCATAGCTTCCGATGCCCGGCCAGTCGTAGATCGACTCGACGACCACCGCACCGGCCAGGAGCGCACCGAAGAGCAGGCCGATCTGGGTGATGGTGGCGACCAGCGAGTTGCGCAGGACGTAGACGGCGATGAGCAGCCCGCGCGGGTAGCCGGCCGCGATCTCGTAGAGCACGTATTCCTTCTGCATCGTCTCCAGCACACCGCTCCGCGTGAACCGCGTGATCGTCGCCATCGCGCCGAGCGAGAGCGTCACCGCTGGGAGCGCGAGGTGGCGGAGGGCGTCGCGGAAGGCGTCGAATCGCCCCGTGAGCAGGCTGTCGAGCACGAAGAGGCCCGTGAGCTGCGCGGGCGGGGTCATGGCCGTGCCGAGCCGCCCTCGGAGTGGCAGCAGGTCGAGCTGCATGGAGAAGAAGAGCTGGAGCATGATCGCGAACCAGAACGAGGCGATGGCCACGCCGCCGACAGTGAAGAACCGCAGTCCGTGGTCGAGCCACGTGTTGTGGCGGACGGCGGCCAGCACGCCGAGCGGGACGCCGAGGCCGGCGCCGAGGAGGAGCGCGAAGAACGTCAGCTCGAGCGTCGCCGGCAGGCGCTGGAGGATGTCCCGGGCGACCGGGCGCCCGGACTGGATGCTGGTGCCGAGGTCAGCCTGGACGACCTGCCGCAAGTAGATCCCGAACTGGACGATCAGCGGCTGGTCGAACCCGTACTTGGCGCGGATCTCGACGATCTGCTCGGGCGTGGCATTCTGGCCGGCCAGGGCGGCCGAGGGATCGTTGGGCACGATGCGGACCAGGACGAACGTCAGCACGAGGAGCCCGAAGAGGACGGGCAGGACGAGCAGGACCCGCCGCAGGAAGAACCTCAGCATGACCGCGGCCCGGCGCCGCCCGCGGCCTCAGTTGGCCAGAAACATGTGGCGCAGCTCGCTGCCGCTGCCCACGGGTGAGAACTTGAAGCCCATCACCCGCGCCCGCATGCCGCGCAGCTCGACCGTGTTGTAGACCCAGATGTCCGCCGCGTCGTCGACCACGAGGCGCGCCGCCTGCTGGTAGAGCTTTGCCCGCTCCTCGCGGTTCGGGTTCGTCCGAGCCGAGCGCAACAGCTCGTCGACGTTGGGGTTCTTGTACCAGGACGAGGCCTTCCACGTTCCGTGGAGCCCACTGTCGTACATGGTGCCGATCCAGTTCTCGGGATCGATGAAGTAGGCGCTCACCCAGTGGATCCACATGTCCGGCGTGGTGTCCGGCTTGGCCGTCGACGCCGTGAGGTTGGGCCACGTGTTGGGCACGACCTTCATGTTGAGCCCGATCTTCTTGACGTCGCTCTGGAAGAGCTGCGCCGCCTGCATGGTCTGGTCCAGCCCGGTCTGGATGTGGAGCTGAATCTCCCGGTCGACCGGCGCCCCCTTGGCCTTCGCCTTGTCGCACTCGGCGCGGGCCTTGGCAAGGTTGAACTCGTAGCCCTTGATGCCCTCCGGGTAGCCCCAGAGGTTCTTGGGGATCGGGGCCGGGTTTCGCTCCGCGAAGTTCTTCAGGATCACGCCGATGAAGGCGTCGTAGTTGAACGCGTGGCTCATGCAGCGCCGGAAGTCGACGTTGTCGAAGGGCGGCCTGGTGTTGTTCATGCGGATGATGAAGATCCGCATCGACTCGTTCCGGTGGATGACCACGTCCTTGACCTTCGACAAGCGCTCCACCTGGTCGGTCGGGAGATAGCTGTCGCCGGCGTCGATCTCGCCCTTCATCAGCGCGAGGACGCGCGTGGTGGTCTCGGCCACCGGCCGGACCCGGATGAGATCGATGGGCTTCGCGTTGTGGCTCCAGCCCATGAAGTGGCCGGCGTGGCGCTTGAGGTCGAGCGCTTTCGTCGGGATGTAGCTGGCGGGGTCGAGAATGTACGCCCCTGAGCCGGCACCGTTGCTGGCGAGCCAGGCGTTGCCCCAGTCGTTGCCCTTGACGTGGGGCTCGACCACCCGCCGGTTCGCGATGGTGGCGACGGGGATGATGGAGAGGAACGGCGCGTAGGGCTTCTCGAGCACGAAGCGCACCGTGTGCTTGTCGACCGCGCTCACGTTCTCGATCTTGGCGGCCTTCAGCGGACCGGCCGCCGCCTTGCCGAGCCCCAGGATGCGCTGGATGCTCCAGACCACGTCCTCCGCGGTCAGCTCGCTGCCGTCGTGGAACTTCACGCCCTTTCTCAACTTGAACTCCCAGGTGCGGCCGTCCCGGGACGCCGTGTGGCTCTCGGCGAGCCAGGGTTGGAGCTGCGGCGGGTTGCCCTGGTAGCGATAGAGGTTGTCGTAGACGTTGAGCTGGATGAGCGCGGAGGGCACGTCGTAGGGGTCGTGCGGGTCGAGGTTCGACGGCAGGCTGTCCCCCCACACCATCACGTTGTCCTGCGCAGCGGCCGGGACGGCCCCCGAGACCACAACCACGACGCATACGGCGACCAGGATTAGCAGTCTCGCTCTCATCGCGTCACCTCCAGTTTCGGCGGAACGGGATACGCGGCCTTGCTGTGCGAGAGGCCCATCGCCACCACCGCCTCGGCGGTCTTGAGGGCCGCCACGACAGGGTTCACGATGGGCAGCTCGAGACGTTTCTGGACCTCGTCGGTCACGCCGACGAATCCCATCGACATGCAGCCGAGCACGAAGACGTCCGCGCCGTCCTCGCGCGCCGCCGCGCGGGCCACCTCGGTGACGCGCTCCAGCACCGCCTCGCGATCGCGGGCCAGGTCGAGAATGGACATGCCGATGCCGCGGACCGAGGCGAACTTGTCGGCGACGCCGAGCGCGCGGAGCCGCGCCGCCACCCGACCGTCTCCGCCCCCGAGGGGCGAGATGATGCTGAAGCGGGTGCCGAGCTGCGCTGCCAGGTGCACCGCGCTCGATCCCGGGCCGATCACCGGGATGTCCACCAGCTCGCGGAGCGCGTCCAGGCCGGGATCGGAGAAGCAGCCGACGATCACGGCGGCGAAGCCCTCCTCCCGCGCGCGCAGGACCGCGCGCGTCAGCTCGGGCACCACCAGGGCCGCCTCGTAGGCCGACTCGATCGACGCCGGCCCGTCGGCGAGACTCCACACCTCCACGTCGACGCCGGGCGCCGCCCGCACCCGCAGGAACTCCCGCCGGCGCTCGACCTCGGCCGGCCCCAGCACCGTCTTCTCCATCGGGCTCGTGAGCTGATACAGGATTCGCATGCCGCCGGCCCTCACCCGAGCCGCGCGAGGGTCTCGTCGATCAGCCGCCGCGCGTCGCCGAGCGCGTCGGCCACGCGGTTCCGCTGTCTGACGAGCTTGGTCTCGAGCATCCACCGTTCCTCGGCCTCGGGCAGCTTCTCGAGGCGCGGCACCTCGGCGAGGCACGGGATCATCGTCGTCTGGGCGGTCAGGCCGTACGGATCGTGGCCATAGGTCCCGATGGCCGTGGACTCGAGCGGGATGAGGAGTCGACCGAGCCGCTTGATGCACCCGTTGAGCATCTCGGCGGGCGCGCCGTCCTTCGTGCCGTCCTTCGCGTAGCGCTCGCGCCAGCGGTCGGCCGCCTCGTCGAAGCGCGCCGCCGCCGCCCCGAACTCCTCGGCGTGGACGAGCGCGCCGTCGAGGCCGATCGCCTTGCCGCCGCCGGCCAGCTCGGTGAGACGCCCGATGAACTGCTCGGCCACGGGGGCGTAGGTATAGGGCAGCACGGGCGCCGTGAGCAGTTCCCACAGGTAGGCGCCGTAGACCTCGAGGTGCTTGGGCATCTGGTTGAAGTCGACCTTGTCGATCGTGCAATCGAGGGTGTGGTGCCACCAGCCGAGGGTGGCCAGCGCGGTCGCCTTCAGCTCCTCTTCGGTGAAGGCGCTATGGCCACCCAGCGTCGGCGCGCCGAGCCCGAAGAACGACGCGTCCCCGACCTTGGTCGCACGCCGCCACTTCAGCGTGCGGCCCGGCATGAGCCGCCGCTCGATGGCCTGGTGGAAGCGCCGCAGCTCGGCGTTGGAGGAGGCCGACCACCACGTCGTCCCCGTGCAGCTCGGCTGGTCGATCTCCACGTAGCCCGCCATGTGCTCGCGGAGGCGGTCCCAGTTCCGATCCACGAACCACGAGGAGCCGATCATGGTGCCGGTCTCGTGGCCCGCCCAGAACCCGAGCATGAGACCCCGCCGCAGCTGGTCCCGGTGACGGCTGAACACCCGCGCCAGCTCCATCACGCAGGAGTTGCCCGCGGCGTTGTCGGTGGCGGCGGGTCCGAACCAGGAATCCTGGTGCCCGCCCAGCACGACCAAGTCTTCGGTCCGGCCCGGGACCTCTCCGGTCGTGATCCAGATGGGCCGCCACCCGTTCTCGACCTTCGTCCGGAACCAGAGGCGCACCGGGCCCTGCTTCGCCATCTCGCGGAGCCTCAAGCCCTCGGTGCGCGCGATGCCGATGCACGGCAGCACTGGCATCTCGGTCCCATAGTTGTCCGGCGTGGGATTGCCCCAGACCGGTTTCACGGACCCCCACGGCACGGAGGTGTTCGTGTCGTGGCCCCAGTTCATCATGACGCATCCGGCCGCACCCAGGAGCCCCGCGATGCGCTGCTTTTCGTGCCGCGCCGGCGAGTAGGAGAGCTCCGAGAGCGTGATCGCGGCCTTCGGGTCCTTGCCCGCGAATTCCTCGAAAGCCCCCGTGTAGACGTCGAGCAGCATGCCGGTGATCCCGTCGGGCGGCGTCTGGGTGCTGTGCCCGAGCGTGTTGGCCTCGATCGTCAGCTCGACGGGCGAGAGGATCTTGAGCTCGGCCTTCTCGGGGTAGCTCACGAGGCCCGGCAGGGTGTGGACGGTGACGGCGATATCGGCCTCGCGCAGCGCCTTCGCGCTGTACTCCGCCATGCGGTGCTGGTTGTCGGAACCGGCCAAGCGCGAGGGGATATTGGTGCAGATGTGCTCGACGTGGGCGCGGACGTTGTCGGCGGACAGCTCCGCCAGGATCTCCTTCTCCGACATCGATGGGTCCTCCAGTTCGTGACGCGAACGGTTCGGCCTCGACGTGAATGCTCCGGGGCGCGGCACCCGCCTCCCGCCACACGGCACCGCCATCGTAGACGAAGCCCCGGCCGCAGACAGGCGGGCCCTCGTCGGGCCCGAGAGTCGTCCCCCCTCGGCCGCCGTCGCAGCCGGTGAGCAGGTCATCGAGCGATGGGCCAGCTTGGAGCGCATGCTAGGGGCGAGGACCGGAAGATGTCAAGCCCGCATTTTCGATTTGAAAGGTGAACGGACTGGGCGATAATCGCTCAACGCCCGCATGACACGCGGCTCTCGGGGGCTCCTCGCTGGTATGGAAGGCACCACCCAATGGGTGACGCGACATCGGGCCCGGTTCGCCTCTCGTTCGACCCCCAGTTCCGCGTCGAGTTCCATGGCGCGACGATGACCTCCGACGCCGGGCTGCTGTTGCCCCGCGAGCTGGACGAGCGGCTCGGCCTGAGCGCCTTGATCGAGCGACACCTCACCGATCCCCGCCCGGGGCGCAACTTCCAATTCGCTCTGCCCGATCTGTTTCGCCAGTCGATCTACAGCCGCCGGGCGGGGTACGAGGACACCAACGACGCCGAGCGGCTGGCCGCGGACTCCACCGTTCGAATGCTGGTCTCCCGCGAGCGGAGGGAGACAAGCGTCGCGCTCACATCCACGCGGCCCTGGGTCGAAACGGACGTCCTCACGGAGGAGCGGAACGACCAGGGACTCGCTCGCCTCAATACGGACCTGGTGCAGCATGAGGCGGCCCGCCCGCTCACGCGGCGCCTGATCCTGGATATCGACAGATCCGAGCGCCCGGTCCCCGGCGGGTAAGCGCAGTCGGCCGACACCGGTCATGTCGAGTCCGTCTGCTATCATCCGCTCTTCGTCTTCAACGAGGACGGCGACTGCATGGCCGCCACGCTCCGGCCAGGCAACGTTCACAAAGGGAGTGAGACGAGGAGCGGATCGATCCCGGCGGGGGTGTCTCTGCGGTGGGGTGGGCACAGGGGGCGCGCCCCGGGGCACGCGGGGTCAGCCGGGCAGGAAGCGCGAAAACCCCCTGTCATCTATCTGAATGGGCGACATGCCTGGTTGGAGGGCGCGCGGCTCACTCAGCAGCGTAAGAGGGAAGAGAAAATGGGTCCATATCGGAAATCCCGGTTCACATATCTTTCTCCCCGAGGGAGCGGTCCATGTCGGAAATGAGTGTGTTCGCCGCGATGCGAACCCTGCGAGCCGTGCGCGAGTTCACGGCTGAGCCTGTGAGCGATGAGGCACTCCGCACGATCCTGGATCTGGCCGTCTGCGCGCCCAGCGCCGGCAACCGCCAGCCGTGGGAATTCGTCGTGGTCCGCGATCCGGCCACGCGGCGGGCGATTCGCGACTACTACGTGCAGGCGTTCCAGCGGTACCGGCAGGGCGTCCTCGACCAGGCGGCTGCCGGCCATCCGACCGCTCAGGCCCAGGTGGCCCGCTGGGAGAGAGCGGGCGCGCCGGACCGCTACGCCGAGGACCTCCACACGATCCCGGTATTTCTCCTCGTGTGCTTCGATCGCCAGCGTCTCGCCAACCGTGAAGACAACCGAGCCCAGATGACTGCCGATCCGGGAGCCTATGCGTCAATTTACCCGGCCGTGCAGAACATCCTGCTGGCAGCGCACGGTCTCGGGCTCGGCGCCGTGCTGACGACCCTGCACCTCGGCTACGAACGGGAGCTCAAGCACCTGCTGGGCATCCCCGAACACGTCCAGATGGCGGCTCTCGTCACCCTCGGGCACCCCGCACGCCGGTATGGGCCCCCTCGCCGTCTTCCAGCGTGGGAACGGACACACTACGAGCGCTGGGGACAGCGCCCCCCGCAGAACTGAAGAGCGGAACACCAGGCGACAGGAGTCCTCGGCGGCAACCTGCTCGGCGACTACATGCGGGACACGCTCGCCCCGCGCCGGTCGGCGCACACCGCTCCACCCTTCAGTACTAGGGCGATCCGCGCGGGATCGAGCAGGATCTTGACGTCGTCCAGGGGGTTGCCGTCCACCACGACCAGGTCGGCCAGGCGTCCCTTCTCGAGCGTCCCGATCTCGCGCTCGAGCCCGAGGCAGCGGGCCGCCCACTGCGTGGCCGCCTGCAAGGCCTGCATGGGCGTGAGCCCCGCCTCGACCAGGCACTGGAGCTCTAGCGCGTTCTTCGGGTGGCCGTGGCCGCCGGCGTCGGTGCCGGCGGCGATCGGCACGCCCAGCTCGAGTGCCCGCCGCACGCTGGCGACGTGGTGCGGGTAGAGCTCGATGGCGCGCGCCCGCACGTGGGGCGAGGCGCTCTCCCGGTGGTACACGTACACCGTGAGCGTGGGCACGAAGAAGGTGCCCTGCGCGGCCATCCGCGCCATCAGCTCGGGCTCCTCGTCCAGGTAGCACCCGTGCTCGATCGAGTCGACACCGGCCACGAGCGCGGTCCGCAGCCCCGGGCCCCCGAGGGCGTGGCACATCACTCGCCGCCCGAGGGCGTGCGACTCCGTCGCCAGGGCCTGCATCTCCGGAAGCGAGAAGGCCGCGTCCCGCGGTCCGTGCCCCGCCCGGGAGCTCGCGCCCCCGGTGGTGGCTGTCTTGATCACGTCCGCGCCGGCCCGCACCATGGTCCGCACCACGTCGCGCACCTCGTCGGGCCCGTTGCCCACGCTGTTCGGCAGCAGCGGGTCGTAGACGGCGCAGCAGGTGTGGCCCGAGGGGCTGACGCGGTCGCCGATGCCGCCCGTCGGCGAGACTATCTGGAGGCCCAGCACGAGCCGGGGCCCCGGGATCAGCCCCTGCTCGATGGCCAGCTTGAAGCCCGCGTCGAGCCCGCCGCCGTCGCGGATCGTGGTGTAGCCCATGCCGAGCGCCTCGGCGAGCACGCGTGCCGTGCGCAGGTGCGCGGTGCTCGCCGGGTCTTCGAGGCCGAAGCGCGTCGCCAGGGCATAGCCGTGCGAGGCCATGTGGTCGTGGGCGTCGATGAGCCCGGGGATGATGGTCTTGCCGCGGACGTCGACGACCTCGGCGTCCCCGGGCCAGGACAGGCCCTGGCGCGGGCCCGCGGCGGCGATCCGCTCACCGTCGATGACGATGACGGCGTCGGCCACCGGCGCCGCGCCGGTGCCGTCGATCAAGGTGGCTCCGGTCAGGACCCGGATCATCGCTCAGCCCTCGTAGACTTCGCGCCGGCTCATGCGGCGCTGGAACTCGAGGTAGGCCTCCTTCGTCATCGGGGGCTTCGCCTTGGCCAGGACCTCACGCCCCACCGCGGCCCCGTCGCACAGCAGGTCCACCACCATGGACGCCAGCGCTTTGGCGTTGGTCAGGTAGATCAAGTTCTGGTCCTCGATCTCGAAATCCGCCCCGTGCGAGGTGCCCTTCGCCCCGCCCACGTAGGGGTGGATGATCGGCATCACCTGGGCGAGGTCGCCCATGTCGGTGGAGCCGGTCCGGTGGGCGATGGCGCGCACGTGCTCGGCGCCGACGAGGTCGCCGGCGATGGCGCGGAAGCGCTCCACCAGGAGGGGGTCGCAGCGCATGGGCATGTAGCCCGGCAGCGTCTCGATCTCCACCTTGGCGCCGAGAGCCAACGCCCCGGCGCGCAGCGCGCGATCGACCTTGCGATCGGCGTCCGCGATGGCGTCGAGGGTCTTGCCGCGGACGAAGGTCTCCAGGCGCACGTCGGCGGGGATGACGTTCACCTGGGACCCGCCGTGGGTCATGATCGGATGGACGCGGATGGTGTCCTCGTCCCGGAAGGTCTCGCGGATCGCGTTGATGCTCATGAGACCGATCTGGGCGGCGTAGAGCGCGTTGATGCCCAAGTGCGGCATGCCGCCGGCGTGTGCCGCCTTGCCGATGTAGCGGACCGTCTTCACCACGCACCCGTTGTTGGAGACCGGAATGGCGAACTTGCCCTCTTCGGAGCGCGGGGTGGCGTGGATCATCATCGCCATGTCCACGTCGTCCAGGTGGCCGAGGCGGAGCATCTCGGGCTTGCCGCCCAGGAACTCGAGCTTGCCCGCGTTGCGCTGGGTCACGCGCCACGCGACATCGCCGTACTCCTCCGCGGGCACGCCGATGAAGGCCACCCGCCCCGCGAGGTGGTCGAAGGCCTTGGCGTCGAGCAGGCCCATGGCGGCGCCGAGCATGCCGGCGACCTGGGCGTTGTGCCCGCAGGCGTGGGCCGCCCCAGTCTCCGGATCCGCCACCGGGTGCCCGGCCACGACGAGGGCGTCGAGCTCGCCCAGCAGCGCGAAGGTCGGGCCGTCGCCGCCGCGCCCCGCCGCGTCCGCGCGCACGCCGGTCAGCGCGAGGCCGGTCCGCGGCGCGAGCCCCATGCGCTCGAAGGTCTGCGCCACGAGGCGCGAGGTCTTGAACTCCTTGAAACCCAGCTCCGGGTGGCGGCGGATCTCCTCGCCCACCGCGATGATGTCCGCGGCGCGGCGATCGATCGCGGCGCGGACGCTCTGCATCAGCTCAGTCTTGGTCATGGCGCGGTCCTCCTAGCGGCCGCCGGTCACCTGGAGGGTAACCCCGGTGATGTAGTTGGCCTCATCGGAGGCCAGGAAGAGCACGGCGTTGGCAATCTCGATGGGCTGGCCCAGGCGGCGCAGCGGCGTCATGTGGTTCGGGCTGTACTCCACCGTCTCGTTCAGCTTGCGCAGCACCGCGCCCGCCCGCTCGGTGTCGATGGGCCCGGGGGCCACCGCGTTGACGTTGATGCCGTACTCGGCGAGCTCGAGGGCAACGTCGCGGATGAAGCCGTGGACGCCAGCCTTGGCCGCGGAGTACGCGGAGCCGCCCTGGTAGTAGGCGGTC
>Ga0209341_10003465_pt1 | contig 14725 bp, 11 predicted proteins | sample RifCSP13_2_FD_184020 | JGI IMG/M metagenome (GOLD analysis project Ga0209341, IMG submission 184020) | Soil microbial communities from Rifle, Colorado - Rifle CSP2_sed 13_2 (SPAdes) (version 2) | ecosystem: Environmental > Terrestrial > Deep subsurface > Rock core/Sediment | place: Rifle...
CGGCGAAGCGGCCGAGCAGGAAATCCATCTCCTTCGAGCCGCGATGCGTCGACCGCCAAAGCGCCCGGCGGCGGCGCATGCCAAGATCACTGGCCATGAGCCATGCTTTCCAGAGCCTGCGCGTGTGGGTTAGAGCGAGCGGCTCGGATATGTCAAGGATAGGATTGAGCGACCGTAGACCGTAGGCAATCGGAATACATGCGCCCGCCTCGTCTAGCCCCGCTGTTCGCCACGGTCCGCTCCCTGAAGGGGGTGGGTCCCAAGGTCGAGGGGGTCTTGAACAAGCTCCTCGCCCCGCGTCACGAGGTGGCACATGCGCGCGTCATCGATCTCCTGTGGCATTTGCCGGTCGGGATCATCGACCGCCCAATCACGCCGCGCATCGCCGACGCCAGGATCGGCGAGCTCGCAACGGTTGAAGTCATTGTGACGGAGCATAGGCCGGGTGGCGGACCAAGGCGCGGGGCCCGCGGCCCCTATCGCGTGCTGGTCGAGGATGCGGCGGGCGCCGCGCTCGAGCTGGTCTATTTCAATGCCGACCCAGCCTATCTCAAGCGCCTCCTGCCCGAGGGGAGCAAGCGGCTCATCTCGGGCAGGCTCGAGTCCTACGATGGCTGGCTGCAAATGCCCCACCCCGACCATGTGGCGGCGGCCGACCGCGTTGGCGGTGTGGCCGCACTTCCTTTGCACGAGCCCATCTACCCGCTCACCGCCGGCCTCACCAACACAACCTTGCGCAAGGCGATCGGCGAGGCGCTTCTTCGGCTGCCGGCTCTGCCGGAGTGGATCGATGCGAGCTTCCTCGCCCAGAATGCGTGGCCGTCCTTTGCCGAAGCGCTCGCGCATATCCATGCGCCGGCGAGCGAAGCCGATCTTCTCCCCCCGGCGCCCGCGCGGGCGCGGCTCGCCTATGACGAGCTGCTCGCCAACCAGCTGGCGCTTGCATTGATCCGCGCACGGCTCAAGCGGCGCGCCGGACGGCGGCTTGCCGCGACGGGGAAGCTGCGCAAGGCCGTTCTCGCCGCCCTCCCCTTCACGCTGACGGCTGCGCAGAAACGCGCTCTTGCCGAGATCGACGCCGATCTCAACAGCCAGCACCGCATGCTTCGCCTGCTCCAGGGCGACGTCGGCAGCGGCAAGACGGTGGTGGCGCTGCTCGCCATGGCCACCGCCGTCGAAGCCGGCGCGCAAGCGGCGCTGATGGCGCCGACCGAGCTCTTGGCGCGCCAGCATCTTCAGACCATCGGCGAACTCGCCGCTCGGGCGGGCTTGCGCATCGCGCTCCTTACCGGCCGCGAGCGCGGGCGTGAGCGCACCGAGATCGTGGAGGCGCTGAAGGAGGGGCGCCTCGACATTCTCATTGGCACCCACGCGCTGTTCCAGGAGCATATCGTCTTCAAGGATCTCGGCCTCGTCGTCATCGACGAGCAGCACAGATTCGGCGTGCATCAGCGCCTCGCGCTTCAGGCCAAGGGCTCAGGCCTCGGCGCCGAACTCCTGGTGATGACGGCGACGCCCATTCCGCGCACGCTGCTGCTGACGAGCTATGGCGACATGGACGTGTCGCGGCTCGACGAAAAGCCGCCCGGACGGAAGCCGATCGCCACCCGCATTGTGCCGCTCGAGCGGATCGACGAGGTGATCGGCGGCATCGAGCGTGCGCTTCATGCCGGCGCGCAGGCCTATTGGGTCTGCCCCCTCGTCGCCGAGTCCGAGGTCCTCGACATCGCCGCGGCCGAGGCGCGCCACGCCGAGCTCGCCAAGCGGTTCGGCGATAGAGTTGGGCTCGTCCATGGCAGGCTTGCGGGCAAGGACAAGGATCGCGTCATGGCGGCGTTCGCCGCAGGCGCTTTGTCGATCCTGGTCTCGACCACCGTCATCGAGGTGGGTGTCGATGTGCCCAACGCCTCGATCATGATCATCGAGCACGCCGAGCGTTTCGGTCTTGCCCAGCTCCACCAGTTGCGGGGCCGGGTGGGTCGGGGCGCCAAGGAGTCCTCGTGCATCCTGCTCTACCGCCAGCCACTGTCGGAGGCGGCGCGCGAGAGGCTCAATGTGATGCGCCGGACCGAGGATGGCTTTGTCATCGCCGAGGAGGATTTGAAGCTCCGCGGCGGCGGCGAGATGCTCGGCACGCGCCAGAGCGGACTGCCGCTGTTCCGCATTGCCAGCCTGCCTGAGCATCAGGGGTTGCTTGAGGCGGCGCGCGACCAGGCACGGCTCACATTATCGCGCGATCCCGAGCTGAAGGGGCAGGATGCCGAACCGCTGAAACTTCTGCTCTATCTCTTCGAGCGGGACGATGCGATCAAGCTGATGCGGGCGGGTTGACGCCTGAAGCAGCGCCAAGCGTAACGCAGGGTTCGACGCTAGTTGGCGTTGCCGCCGCCGAAGATGCCCCCGAAGAATCCGCCTCGGCCGAATAGAACGGGAGGCCTGCGGGCTTGGACGGGATCAGGCTCGGCGGCCGGTTCGGAATCAGCGACACTAGGAGCGCCCTTCTTGGCCGCTTTTGGCTTCGGGTCGGCCGACGCGGTAGCCGGCTTCCGGTTGTCCGCGCCCGGTTTCGATTGAGACGGCGCTGCGACGGTCGGTGCGCTCGGCGGCGGCGCCGCGAGGGCGGCCTCATCGATCCAGCCGCTCGCGCTGCTCTTCAAGTCCTTGATCTGGACGAAGCCGCCTTCGCGACCGATGACACGGAACGGCCGGCCGGCGGGAAAGCCGTACATGGCCGGGGCGGAGGCCGACGGACTTGCCAACACCGCGACGGGCTTTCTGGCGACGAGGATCATGCCGGCACCCGGCAAGTCCGCCTGCTCAGACTGCTCAACCGTATCGCCTTCCGGCGCGGCCTGCTCAGCCGCATCGCCAGCCTGTCCAGCGGTTTCACTCGGCGCGGGTGCGGCTTCCTGAGTGGCAGGCGCCGTCTCAGGGACCGACTCGGCTGGCTCTGTGGTGGGCGGCGACGCCGCCTCAGGTGCGGACACAGGTGCAGCTATAGGTGCAGGCGCAGGCGCAGGCGCTTCAACCGCAGCCGGCTCGTTCTCCGCCGGCGTTCCGCCGAGGTAGTGACTCGCGCGCAAGCCAATGCCCGCGACAAGCACCAGGCCAGCGATGGCAACGAACGCGATCTTTTTCGTAGAGAACGCGTTCCGCTTGGACAGCGACTTCCGCACGACTTCTAGGTCCATGCCTCAATCATGACATGCCCTGGCTCTTCGATCTACCCGGACGCTTCTTGTTTCAGCTGCGGTAGAGCGAGAAAATGAGAGAGCACCGCCTCTACACGACGGGCTCTTCCTCGGGCACCGGCTTCTTGGCTCTAGCCTCTTCCGCGAGAGTCTTGAGCGCATCCTGCTGGGGGGCCACGAGACCTGCCGAGACTACCATCTTGGCGCCGTCCTCCAGCGCCATGTCGAGCAGGATGACGTCCTTCGCCGGCATGAACATGACAAAGCCAGTGGTCGGGTTCGGCGCGTTCGGCATGAACACGGTCATGAGCGCCTCGCCGTTGCCGAGCTTCTGCTTCACCTCGGCGGGCGGCTCACCGGACACGAACACCAGTGCGTAAAGCCCTTTGCGGGGAAATTCGATGACGCCGACCCGCTTGAAGGAGGTCCCGCTCTTGGAGAAGATCGTCTGGAAGATCTGCTTGAGCAGACGGTAAACGCCGCGCACGACCGGCATGCGGTCGAGCATCATCTCGCCGTAGCTGACGATGGTGCGGCCGAACAGATTGGCCGTCAGCGCGCCGATCACCATCAGACCGAAGATGCCGACGATGAGGCCCACGCCCGGCACATTGAAGGGAAGATAAGTCTCCGGCAGATAGGCTTTGGGGATGAGCGGCTTCATCCAGGCATCGACCAGATTGATGAACCACCATACGACGTAGATGGTGATGGCGACCGGGCCGACGACGATAAGGCCGGTGAGGAAATAGCCGCGCAGCCGCGCGCCGAGATGCGATGAACCGGACTCGTCCTCAGCGGTCGCGATAAGGCTGAGAGTATCTTCGAGCTTTTCGGGTGGGCTGCCGCCCTCTGTGGGAAGGCTCGCCGGCTTCTCTTTGATCTTCATCGAGCTCTTAAGGTGATAAACAGACGCAATGGCACCCTGACAGGCTAGCGCGTTATGCAGGATTACTGCTCAGCGAGGGAACAATCGACTCCGCTCCGCTTGAGCGCATTGCAGACCTTAAGGCTTTCCGCCTTGTCCGGGAAGGGCCCGATCTTGAGGCTGTAGAAGGTGCCGAAACTGCCGATCTCGACCTTGGCGATTTCCGGCCGGACCCCGGCGAGGTCTTGGTTCTGCGACACCTTTTTCCACAGGGCGTTCGCCTCCTCCTCCGAGCGGCTGGTGGCAAGTTGCAGGCGGTAAGCGCCGCCGGCTGACGGAGACGGCGCCGGTTGCGCCTCCGGCTCCGCGTTAGCGCTGCGGTTGAACAGGCGCGCCCAGCGGCTCTTGCTCTCGCCGCCGCTTGAGCCTGCCGCGGCGTCTTGCGTGTCGGTCGTGGTGGACCAACTTGAGCTCGTGGTTGCGGCAGAAGGCTGGGGCGCGGGCTTGCTTGGCTGAGCGGCAGGCTCTGGTGCAGGGGCTGGCGCTGGCGCTGGAGCAGCGGGCTCCGATGCCGACGAGTCGGTCAGCGACCCGAACCAGCGGGTGAGACGGTTGCCGCCGCTGCTGCTGTCTTGCTGCTGCGCGCCCGCGACTGAGGTGCTCCAGGCACCTGGCGACGCGTTGGCCGTACGGGTGGGCGGCTCCGATTGGGGCGGCGGGGCTTCTCCGGCTGAGATAGTCGTGCTCGATTCGCCCGGGGCTTCGGGGCGCACTTCGGTGGCAAAGGCGGCAATGGCGGCCGCGCCTTCGGGCGCGCCTCCCCCTTCGGCGATGAGATCGTCGACCGCGCGGCTTCCCCCGGCCTTGCGCGCCGCGGCGAGCTCGGCCTCGCCCTCTTTGCTGAGGCCCGCCGCCTGGAAGGCGAGCCCACGATTGACCAGCGCCTTGACCTTGTCCGGCTCGGGAAGCCCAAGCCAGATGGCCGCGCCCAGATCGGCGGCGGCGCGGGCGGGCTCGCCCATCTTGCGATAGGCGATGCCTCGGAGATAAAGGGCCTTGGCGGCATCGCCCGGAGAGGCATTATCGGAATTGATGGTGGCCGAGAGCTGCCGCACCGCAGCGTCGTATTTGCCGGCGGCAAGCGACGCGGCGCCGTTTCTAAGCCCGGTGTCCTGGGCCTGGGCCGGCATAAAGGCGGCGCACAGCGCAAGCGACGCGCCAAAAATGCAGGCGCGCGGAAGGCAGCGCCCGCCGAAAGCAAGACGGCGCGCCCGGAAGACCTTCCGATTATCCGCCATGTCGTTGCTCAATCAGAAAAATCGGGCAAATCCGAGGCTTTATTCTATTCCACGGTCACGGATTTTGCGAGGTTCCGCGGCTGATCCACGTCGGTCCCCATGAATACTGCGGTGTGATAGGCGGTCAGCTGGACCGGCACCGCATAGACCAGCGGCGCGACGAAGCGGTGCACTGGCGGCACGGCGAGATGGGTGGCGATGGCGCAGCCGGTGCTCGCCGCATCGGCATCGCTGATAAGAACGATCTGGCCGCCCCGCGCCGCCACCTCCTGCATATTGGACACGGTCTTGTCGTAGAGGTCGTCGCGCGGGGCAATGACGATGACCGGCATGTTCTCGTCGATCAGCGCGATCGGCCCGTGCTTCAGCTCGCCGGCGGCATAGCCTTCGGCGTGGATGTAGGAGATCTCCTTGAGCTTGAGCGCGCCTTCGAGCGCGATCGGGTAGCTCGACCCGCGCCCGAGATAGAGCACGTCGCGCGCCCTCGACAGACGATGGGCGAGGATCTCATAGGGCCGCTCGTCGCGCAGCATCGTTGCCATGTGGCGCGGGACCTCGCCCAGCGCCTGGACGAGCTCGGCCTCGAGCCCAGGGCCGATGACCCCGCGCGCCTTGCCGGCGGCGATGGCGAGGCAGGCGAGCACGGTCAGCTGGCAGGTGAACGCCTTGGTCGAGGCGACGCCGATCTCGGGGCCGGCGAGTGTCGGGAGAACGGCATCGGACTCCCGCGCGATCGAGGACTCGCGTACATTGACGATGGAAAGAATGCGCTGGCCTTGGGAACGGCAATAGCGGAGCGTGGCGAGCGTATCGGCGGTCTCGCCCGATTGCGAGACGAAGAGCGCCGCGCCTCCCTGGTCGAGCGCCGTCTCGCGATAGCGGAACTCAGAGGCGATATCGACATCGACCGGCAGCCTCGCCCAGCGCTCGAACCAGTATTTGGCGACGAGGCAAGCATAGAAGGCGGTGCCGCAGGCCGAGAGCGAGAGCCGCGTGAGGTTGGCGAAATCGAAGGGAAGAGCCGGGATGTCGACACGGTTGGTGGCAAGGTCGACATAGGCCGCGAGCGTGTGGCCGATCACTTCCGGCTGCTCATGGATCTCCTTGGCCATGAAGTGGCGGTGGTTCCCCTTGTCGACCAGAAGAGCCGAGGAGACCGAGCGGGTGACCGGCCGCTCCACCGCCTTGCCGGCGCGGTCGCGGATGGCGACACCTTTGCGCGTCAGCACCGCCCAATCGCCGTCTTCGAGATAGGCGATCGCATCGGTGAAGGGGGCAAGCGCGATCGCATCGGAGCCGACGAACATCTCGCCGTTGCCGTAGCCGATGGCAAGCGGGCTCCCTTGGCGCGCCACGATCAAGAGATCGTTGTAGCCGCGGAAGATGATGGCGAGCGCAAACGCGCCTTGGAGGCGCTTAAGCGTGTTGAATACGGCGCGCACCGGGTCACTGCCGGTTCTGAGCTCGCGGGTGATGAGATGAGCGATGACTTCGGTGTCGGTATCGCTGGTGAACACCGCCCCTTCCGCCGTGAGTTCTTCCTTCAGCTCACGGAAGTTCTCGATGATGCCGTTATGCACCACCGAGACGAGATCGGTCATGTGCGGATGCGCGTTGGCTTCGACCGGCTTGCCGTGGGTCGCCCAGCGCGTGTGGCCGATGCCGGTGTCGCCGTAGAGCGGCGATCTTTTGAGAAGTTCCTCGAGATTGCGCAGCTTGCCTTCGGCGCGCCTGCGGCCAAGCTGGCCATTCTCGACGGTGGCGACGCCGGCGGAATCGTAGCCGCGATATTCAAGGCGCTTCAGCGCGTCGACAAGCTGTTCGGCAACGGGCCCTTTGCCGAGTACGCCAACAATGCCGCACATCGTCCCCTACTCCCTCGTGCCCTGGCTACTAGCTAATTGGCACGGATCTTTGTCGCAACTCACGCTCTATATCCCTTTGTTGCCGCCGCTTTTCGGCTTTCGGCCGTGCCGCTCGCGTACCTTCGCGGCCCAGCCTGGACGCTCCTCCTGGGGGCTGCGGCTGAGCGCCAGCGCATCGGGCGCGACGTCCTTGGAGATGACGCTGCCCGATCCGATATAGGCGCCCTCGCCGATCTTGACCGGCGCCACCAGCGATGAGTTGGAGCCGATAAAGGCGTCGGCCCCGATCTCGGTCCGGTGCTTGTCGAAGCCGTCATAGTTGCAGGTGATGGTGCCGGCGCCGACATTGGCGCGGGGGCCGATGCTGGCGTCGCCGATATAGGTGAGATGGTTGACCTTGGCGCCCTCGCCGATCTCAGCCTGCTTGATCTCGACGAAGTTGCCGATATGCGCACCCTTGGCGAGATTAGCTCCTGGCCGCAGCCGCGCGAAAGGTCCGATCGTCGCGCCTTGCCCGATCCGCGCACCCTCGATGTGAGAGAAGGCCCTGATGGTTACGCCGTCGTCGATGACCACGCGCTCGCCGATCACCACATGGGGCTCGATGACCACGTCCTTGCCGATGCGCGTGTCATGGCTGAGAAAGACCGTCTCGGGCGCAACCAAGGTCGCGCCGTTGGTCATGACCGCGGCGCGGAGACGCCGCTGCATGGCGGCTTCGGCCTCGGCGAGCTCGGTGCGCGAGTTCACGCCAAGAACCTCCTCGGCGTTCGATTTGACCATGCGCGCTTCGAGCCGGTCGCCCCTGGCAAGCGCCACGGCATCGGTGAGGTAGAACTCTCCCTTGGCGTTGTCGTTGCCGATCCGTCCGAGGAGACCGAGCAAGGTCTTGCTCGAGCGGAAAGCCATGATCCCCGAATTGCAGAGGGTGAGCGCGCGCTCCTCGGCGCTCGCGTCCTTCTCTTCGCGAATCCCGGCGAGCCGTCCCCGCTCGTCGAGCAGGAGCCGCCCATAGCCCGTAGGGTTCTCCGCGTCGAAGCCGATCACCACGAGGTCGGCCCCGGCGTCGAACTCGGCGCGGACCTTGTCGAGCGTCTCGGGCCTTAGCAGCGGCGTGTCGCCGTAAAGGATCAGGACCTGACCGTGAAAATCCTCGAAGGCTCGCCGCGCGGCTTTGACCGCGTCGGCAGTGCCGAGTTGCGCAGCCTGGACGAAGACCTCGAGCTTGGGGTCGAGCGCGCGCGCCGCGGCGCCGACCTCCTCCATTCCGGGTCCGACAACGATCGCGGTCCGGTCGAGACCGGCCGCCTTCGCCGTGGTGAGCACGTGAGCGAGCAGAGTCGCGCCGGCGAGCCTGTGCAGCACCTTGGGCCGCTCAGACTTCATCCGCGTGCCTTTGCCCGCGGCAAGGATGATGGCGAGAGCCGAGGTTTCAGTCATGCCGCTTGTATCGCTGCCAATTTGCGCAACAGAGCCCGAGCAAGAAGCGTGCCCCATGACGCCGAACGAGAGGGTGACACTTGAGGCCGTTAATCCTGTGTTTCGAGGGCAATCGCCGAATCGCTGCCCCAAGCTCCTGGAACGGCGACCTGTCTAGTCCAAACCCTGATCGAGGGCCATAACCCTCAAACGGCGAGCGCCACCGCTCTTGAGTCATAGGGGAAATTGACCGGGCTCGCAGAGCGAGTCATCTTCTCTGTACTGGCGGCGCAAATCGCGAGCCAAGCCTTATTGGCGTCGCTTTTGCGCCCGAATTTCTGAACGGGAGGCTTCGAAACCCATGCTCAAGCGTCGCGGGAAGGGCTCACCGAACTGGGCGCGAGGCGTGTTCGCCGCGTTCTGGATCGTGCTTGCCGGCGTTTCGGGCGTCTATCTTTTTAGCGCTTTCACCGACCCCACCCTCGGGGGCCAGTTGGTTCAACTGAACCCGCTCCCGGGAGGCGCCTCGTCCGGGGAGACGACGTCGGCCGTTAGCGGCGGCCAGTCATCGGGGGCGCGCGACCAGGAGCTCGCCGAGATCAAAGCCAGCTTGCGCGAGCTGTCGCAGCAGGTGGCCGAGCTCAGCAGCCGGCTCAGTCCTGCGGAGAAGAGCGCGGACGCTTCTAAGCCGGCGCCGAGCACCCCGCCCGCACCTGAGCCGCCTGCTTCGGTCGCCGCTGCTCCGCCGCCTCCAGAGCCCGCAGAAGACGTGAAGACCCCCGAGCCGAAGCCCGCGCAAGCCGAGGCGCCTAAGCCCGCCGAGACGCCCGCGCCGGAGGCGAAGCCCATCGAGCAAGCCGCAGTCGATGTGAAGCCGCCAGCGCCCCAGGAGACGACGCCGGCGCCGAAGCCATCCGAGCCTCCAGCCGTCGTCGTGTCGCCGCTGGAGGAGCCACCCGCCGAAGAAACGGCTGAGCCAAGCAGCGACGTGTCGGCGCCGACGCCGCCTCCCCCCGCGGCTGAAGAAGCGCAAACTCCGGCTCCATCACCGCCTCCGCCTGCGGCTACGGAAAGCGCAGCCTTGGATCCGGTCGCGCTGCCGCCTGCCGCCAATGACGGCTCGACCCGCTACGGCATCGAGATCGGCATCGTGCCCAAGCAGGACGGTCTCCGACCGCTCTGGCGCGAGTACCTGACCAATCATGCTGCCCTCGTCGCCGGGCTTCAGCCGCGCCGCGTGCTTGCCCCCGACAAGAAGTGGCGGCTGATTGCCGGACCCTTCGCTAGCGCCGCCGAGGCGGGGCAGGCTTGCGCCCTGTTCAAGAAAGCGTCGCGGCCCTGCGAGGCGACGGTCTACGCGGGTGACGGGCTGTAATCACCCACCGAGGAAGAGCCGTCCCATGTCGGGGTCCGCTAGCAGCTCCTTGCCGGGGCCTGCCTTGACCAGGCGGCCGGCCACCAGCACATAGCCCACATCGGCAAATTCTAGGCCCTTGCGGGCGTTCTGCTCGACGAGAACGAGAGTCTTGCCGCCTTCATCGCGCAACTCCCGCATCGTCTCGAAGATCATGTCGATGGCGCGGGGCTCGAGCCCGATCGACGGCTCGTCGATCAACACGACTTCGGGGTCCATGATCAGCGCGCGCGAAATTTCGAGGAGGCGCCGCTCGCCGCCCGACAACACGCGAGCGCGCTCGCGCCGCCGCGCTTTAAGCGCAGGGTAGCGCGCGAGCACCGCCTCGGCAGCCTCCTTCGCTTGCGCGGGACGATCGAGCAGATAGCCGCCCATCAAGAGATTCTCCTCCACCGTCATGTCAGGAAACACCGAGCCTCTTTGCAGCACATAAGCGAGGCGCGCAGCGCGCAGCTTCTCGCTCGGCGGGAGCTTGGTGATGTCGCCGCCGGAAAGGGTGATGCCGCCGGAAAAGATGCGGGCAAAACCGTAGATCGCATTGAGCACCGTCGATTTGCCCGCACCATTCGGACCGACCAGGCAAAGCGAATGGCCGCGGGCGACTCTGAGCGAGATATCCCTCAGCACCTCCATCCTGCCGTAACCGGCATGAAGATGATCGATCGCCAGCAGCGGCGCCGCCTCGGCGAGATGGTCGAGCTCGGCGACGGGGACGCCAGCGTCGCCTGTTTCCAATGAGGGCGCGGGGGCGGGCACCATCACGCCGCTCCGAGATAGGCGTCGAGCACTTTGGTGTCGCGCTTGATCGTGTGCGGCGGACCATCGGCGAGAAGCCGGCCATGGGCGAGGCAGTAAATGTGCTCCGCCAGCTCCATGATCGCCGGCATGTTGTGTTCGATGACGAGGAGGGTCAGACCGCGCTCCCGATTGGCGGCTTTGAGGCGATCGATCAAGCTCGCGATCAGCACGGGATTGATGCCTGCGGTCGGCTCATCGAGGAGCAGCAACTCAGGATCGTTGACGAGCGCCATGGCGAGTTCGAGCAGCTTCTGCTGACCGAAGGAAAGTTCGCCGGCCAGCAGGTCGCGCCTTCTCGCCAGACCGACAAAATCGAGCAGCTCGGACAGCTTCTCGTCGGCCTCCGGGGGCGCCCGCCGAAACAGGCTCGCGAAGGATGCGCGCCTGATCGCGGACGAGACCAGCATGTTGGCTGCCACGCTCATATGCGGATAGACGCGAGGCTGCTGGAAGGTGCGGATGATGCCCGCCCGCGCGATCTCGCCGGCCAAGAGCTTAGAGATCTCCGACCCCTTGAAGCGGATCGAGCCACTATCGATGGGAAAAACGCCAGTGATGGCGTTGAAGAGCGTGGTCTTGCCCGATCCGTTAGGGCCGATCAGCCCCACAATAGACCCCGGCTCCACGCGCAAGCTCACTTTGTCGTTGGCGCGGATGCCGTCAAAGCTCTTGGTGATCTCGACAAGCTCGAGCATCGCCGTCACGCGCTTTTCTCCTTGGCGGGAACGCTCTCCTCCGAATCCCCTCCCCGCCCGCTCAGGCGGTCGCGGACGAAACCCACGATCCCTGAGGGGAAGAACACGGCGACCGCGACGATCAGCAGCCCGAGCGCGACCCTTTGCCAGCCGAGCAGATAGGTCCAGAACAGTTCCTTGGTGATCTGGAACACCACCGCGCCGACGATGGGCCCGAGCAACGTTCCCTTCCCGCCGAGCAGCGCCATGAGGATCATCCATACGCCGATGGTCGGTCCGGCGAAGGCCGTCTCGGTCGGATCGATGAAGCGCACGAGATTGCCGTAGATGGCGCCGGCGACCCCAAGGAACGCGGCGGCGATCACCCAGGCCGTGACCTTGGCGGCGTGGGTCTTGAGCCCCATCGCCTCGGCCTTGTCCTCATCGTCCCTGATGGCGTTCAGCGCGAGACCGAAGCGGCTCGACAGCAGCCAGGCGAAGGTGAGCGTGCAGGCCACCGCCAGACCGAGCGCGAGATAATAGAGAAGCAGGCCGACATCGCCGAGGCCGGCCGGTGGATTGGGGGTGAGCATGCCCGAGCCCGCCCCGATCCAAGGAATGCCGGCGGCGACCTGGCCGGCGGCAATGCCAAGTCCCAAGGTGCAAATGGCAAAATAGTGTCCGCGCATCGACAGTACGAGCGAGCCGAGAAGCCAGGCGACGCTTGCGCTCGCTACAGCCGCGGCGGGAAGCCCGAGCGCCAGCCCCGTCAGGAACTGGTTCACGTCGAAGACGAATTCCGTGCCGCCGCCCTTGGCCTCGGTGTAGAGGCCGACATCGTAGAACAGCCCGACCTGGACGATGGCGGCGACATACATGCCGAGCCCGACGAACAGCACGTTGCCGAAGGAATTGTAGCCCATTTGCCCGCCGACCAGGTCCCAGGCCAGGGCGAACACGATGAAGAGCAGAAGCTGAGTCGCTTGCGATTGATAGGCCGGGGCGAGCAGCGGCGCGACCACGCCGCACAGAATGAGCGCCGCAAGGAGAAGGAGCCGCGCCGGGGTGAGTGCGAAAGGAGTGCCCATCGTTGCCTATTTGAGATAACGGCGCTGCGCCTTCAGCCGCCAATTGCGGAACACGAGGACGGCGACGAGAAGGGCAAAGACGAAGGCGATCTGATATTGCGGCCCGAAGAGAAAGCCGGCGAAGCTCTCGGCGATGCCGAGGCCGAGCGCCGCCCAGATGACGCCGGCCAAATTGCCGAGCCCCGCCACCACCACGATCATGAACGAGCGAATGGTGTAGGAGAGACCACTATAGGGGTGGATGGTGTAGGCCATCGAGGCGAGCGCGCCGGCGGCGCCGCAGATTGCGGCATTGAGCGCGTAGGTCAGGCCATAGACCTTGCGCGTCTCGATGCCGAGCGCGGCAGCCGCTATCGGCTCCTGGGCCGTGGCGCGGATGGCCTGTCCTTGGCGGGAGCGCGCCAGGAAGAACGCGAGCGCGGTCCCAAGCGCGATACACGCGGCAAAGACGAGCACCTTCACCTTCGCCACCCCGACCAGCCCGTCGAAGAAGAACCAGCTGCCGAGCCCGCTCTCGGCTATGCGATCAGCAGCGCCCAAGGTGCGGGCCATCAGCTGCTGCAAGATGATGGCGATGCCAAACGTGGCGAGCACCGAATTGAACATATCGCGGCCGATCAAATGCACGATCACCGTCTGGAACAGACCCCAACCGAGCGCATAGAGCGCGGCGGCCGCGATCGCGACGGCAAGCAGCGGCGGAACCCCCTGCTCGATGCACAGCACCGCGACGAAGCCACCAAGCATGACGAACTCGCCCTGGCAGACATTGACGATGTTGGTCACGCCCCACACCAGTGCCATGCCGTAAGCCGCCAGCGCGAACACGGCGCCGATCAGGATGCCGTCGATCAGCAGCTGTAGCCCGAGCGCCGGCGCCTCGAACAGAATGAGAAGATTGGCGATCATGCCCCTCGCGCCTCGCGCTTCCCCTGCGGTCGCAGTTCGCAAGCCGCACGATGCTTACAAAGAGGGAAGCGCGCCGTCGACCTCTATTGGAGGGGGCGCGGGACGATGGGCGTGCCGGCAGCCCATTTGGCCGGCGACACCACAACATATTTGCCGCCTTGAACCTGGGTTAGGACCACGGGCTTGGCGATGTTGCGGCCCGAGGCGTCGAACTTAATCGGACCGTAAAACGTCTCGAGCTCCGTCGCGGCGATCGCCTCGCGCACCGCCTCGGCGTCGAGGCTCTGCGCGCGCTTGATGGCGTCGGCGAAGACATGGACGGCCGCCGCCGACTGGGCCGCCTGATAGGGTGCCTCGTAGGCGTACGCCGCCTCGAATTGCTTGGCGAAGTCCTCCGCGGTGCCGAACAGCTCGTCCTTGTAGCCGAGTGACCGGTGCCATTGATGGGCGCAGAAAATATGCTCGGCCGCCTCCCCCAGCTTCTCGGCGATCTGGGCCGAGTCGCAGTGGGTCATGGCGACGATCGGCACGTAAACTTTCAACGCCTTGATCTGGTTGACCGCGGTGAGCGCGCCCTTCTCGTGGCCGGAGATCACCAGCACGTCGGGCTTCAAGGCCTTCACCTTAGTCAGGGTGACCGACATGTCGTTGAGCTCGGGCGGCAGCTGATCGTCGATGACGACCATCATGCCGTGGCGCTGCACGTCATCGAGCACGCCGGCGCGGACGTCCTGCGCAAACGGATCGTTCTCCATGGCAAGGGCTATTCTCAGCGTCTCCGGCGTCTTGCCGAACTTGCCGGCATGCTCGGCAGCAAGATCGATGGCGGGGGTGAGATATTGGTCGGAGGTGGAGAGCACGGCAAAAATGTAGCGATAGCCCTTGGTGAACAGCTCGCGCGCCGCGCCGTTGCCTTCGATCATCGGCACCTTGTATTTCTCGACGACCGGCAGGATCGCCTTGGTCAGACCGGAGCTGTACGGCCCAAGCATGAATTTGACGCCGTCCTGCTTGACCAGCCGCTCGGCCAACTCGGTGCCGCGCGCCGGCGTCGACTCGTCGTCGTAATAGCGCACCACGAGCTTGTAGCTCTTGCCACCGACTTTCACCCCGCCCTTGTCGTTGATTTTGCGGACGGCGAGCTCGTAGCCGTTCTTGGTGTTGACGCCGTTCAGCGCATATTTGCCGGTCAGGGACACGG
>Ga0209341_10003467_pt1 | contig 14711 bp, 14 predicted proteins | sample RifCSP13_2_FD_184020 | JGI IMG/M metagenome (GOLD analysis project Ga0209341, IMG submission 184020) | Soil microbial communities from Rifle, Colorado - Rifle CSP2_sed 13_2 (SPAdes) (version 2) | ecosystem: Environmental > Terrestrial > Deep subsurface > Rock core/Sediment | place: Rifle...
CCGCTCGGCGAGGTGGAGGAGCCGGTCCATGTCGCAGAGCCGGCCGTTGAGATGCACGGGCAGCAGCGCCCGGGTGCGCCGGGTGATCGCGCGCTCCACCTGATCGGGATCCATCGTGTAGTCATCCCGCACGTCGACGAGCACAGGGATCGCCCCGCAGTGGATGATCGCGGACACGGTGGCGACGAAGGTGTGAGCGACGGTGATGACCTCGTCACCGGCCCCGATCCCGGAGGCGGCCAGCGCGAAGGAGAGCGCATGGTAGCCACTGTTCACCCCGACGGCGTGGCGCGTCCCGACGAACGCCGCGAAGTGCTCCTCGAACGTCCGGAGCTGCTGCCGGTAGACGAGGTCTCCGCGCGTCAGGCAGTCGGTGATCGCCGCGTCGATCTCGTCCTTCAATCGAGCGTAGTGCGCGCGGGGATCTACGAAGGGTACGTGGTAGGGCATGCGTCCTCCTCAGTGGGCCAGAAGTTGCCGGACGGCGCGCACGATGTCGTCGCTCCCCACATAGTAGACCCGTTCCAGGGGCGCGCTCATCGGCGCCGGCGTGTCGGGCAGACAGACCCGGACCACCGGGCGGCGGAGCGCGTCGAACAGCTCCTCGGCGACCGCCGCGGCAATCTCCGCCGCGGCCCCCGCCGTCTTCCAGGCCGCGTCCGCGACAACCAGCCGGCCCGTCTTCCGCACCGAGGCGAATACGGTCCCGCGGTCCCACGGCTTGAGGGTGCGCAGGTCGATGAGTTCCACGTCGATGCCGTCGGCCTCCAGCACCTGCGCGGCCCGGGCGGCCTGCCCGACCATGTAGGAGGTGGCGACCACGGTCACATCCCGCCCGGGGCGGCGCACGGCGGCGTGGCCGATCGGCACGCGGTACATCTCCTCCGGGACGTGGCCCTCGTCGTCGTAGAGCCACCGGTCGTCAATGTACATCACCGGATTGCCGTCGGCCACGGCGGCGATGAGCAACCCCTTGGCGTCGTACGGCGTGCCGGGCATCACGACTTTCAACCCCGGCACGTGCATGAACATCGCCTGCAGCGCCTGGGAATGCTGCGCCGCCTGTTCGCCGCCCCGGTTGATGGCGACCCGGATGACGACCGGAACGTGCACCTGGCCGCCGAACATGTACGCCCAGTTCGCCGCCTGGTTCACGATCGGATCGACGGCGAGCAGCATGAAGTCCATGCGCGGGTGGAAGACGATGGGCCGCATCCCGGCCATGGCCGCCCCGATGGCCGCGCCGGTGGTGGCGTTCTCGCTGACGGGTGAGTCCAGGACGCGCTCTCGACCGAATTCCTTGTCGATGTCCTTCAGGCTGGTCCCGGCGTACCAGGGACTCCACAAGCCCTGCCCCAGGAGGAAGACGCGCGGATCGCTCCGCAGGAGCTGCGCGTGCCCTTCCCGGATGGCCTGCGCGTAGGTGAGAGAGCGCATCTTACGGCTCCCCGCCCGACCAGTAGACGTGGGAGCTCAGCTCGGCGGCGGGGGGGTACGCGGACTCCCGCGCGTAGGTCAGCGCCTCCCGCACTTCCTCCCGCGCCGCTGTATCCACGCCGTCCAGCGTGTCCGCCGGCACACCCAGCGCGGTCAGCCGGTCCCGGAGGCGGGCGACCGGATCTTTGGGCAGCCAGTCCTTGAGCTCGTCACGGCGCCGGACACCCACGTCGGTATCCCAGGACGCCCCAACGTGTCCGCGCCAGCGGTAAGTGCGGCACTCCAGGAGCGTCGGGCCGCCGCCGCGCCGACCGGCTCCGACGGCCTCAACGGCCGCGGCATACACCGCACCGACGTCATTGCCGTCGAGCTGGACGCCGGCAATGCCGTGCGCCCGTGCCGTCTCCACGATGTTGTCGGCGGCGCGGCGCTCCAACAGCTGCATGTGGCTGGCGTAGAAGTTGTTCTCGCAGACGAAGACCACCGGCAGCCGGTAGAGGGCGGCCAGGTTCACCGACTCGTGAAAGTGCCCTTCCTCCACCGCGCCGTCGCCGAAGAACGCCACGGACACCGCGTCGCTCCCCCGGAGCCGCGCGGCCAGCGCTGCGCCGACCGCCAGCGGGATCGTCGCGGCCACGAGCGGCACCGTCCCGAGGATCCCGACCTCGGGGGCCACGAGATGCATGGACCCGCCGCGCCCGCGAGAGCAGCCCGTCACCTTCCCGTAGAGCTCGGCCATCATCGCCCGCAGGTCGCCGCCCTTGGCCAGGTAGTGGCCGTGCGACCGGTGTCCACCCCAGACGTAGTCCTCGGCCCGGAGCGCGGCGCAGATGCCTGCGGCCACCCCCTCCTGCCCGATGTAGAGGTGGCACGGCGTCGTGATCTCCCCGGATTCCACCTGATCCGCCGCGCACTCCTCGAACCGGCGGATACGCAGCATCGTGCGGTACAGGCGCAGTAGCGCCTCGGTGGGCAGGGTGTCCGTCGCCGCGCGGATCTGCGCGGCCGTGGCATCGGTCATCGGCTCGGTCCTCCGGACGTCGTTCGCTCCCCCACGGCGCGGTGCCTGAGAAGCCGCCCGAACGTCTGGGCGATGATCTGGAGATCGGTCCGCAGCGAGCGCTCCTGCACGTACTTCAACTGCAGCCGGACCTTCTGCGGCCGGATTTCCTCCAGGTACTTCCGTTCCGCGTCCGCGCTGCCGAGGAGCTCTCGCCCTTCATCAATATCCCAGATCGAGGCCCAATCAGTCATCCCCGGGCGGACGGAGAGGATCGCACGCTCTTCGCCGGTCAGCAGCGCGGCGTACTGGGGCACCTCGGGCCGCGGGCCGACGATGCTCATCTCGCCCCGGAACACGTTGAACAGTTGCGGCAACTCGTCCACCTTGTACCGTCGCAGCCACCGACCGACCCGCGTAATCCGGGGGTCGTCATCCGCGGTCGAGGGGCCCCCACGGACCTCAGCGTCCGGCACCATCGTCCGGAACTTGACGATCCGGAAGGTGTGCCCGCCGCGCCCCACGCGGTTTCCCCGGTAGAGCACGGGCCCGGGCGAATCCAGCTTGATGAGGGCGGCGATCCCGGCGAGCAGCGGGGCGCTGAGGATCAACCCCAGAGCTGCCCCGCCCACGTCGAAGCCGCGCTTCAGCGCGTCGTTGAGGGCGCGGGTCATAGCCCGGTCCCGGCCGTACTCCGAGGGTCCGGCGACGCGGCGGCCCGCACGAGACCGGCCAGGGCCCCGAGCCCGTGACCGAGGTGACGGGCGGCGAACGCCACGGGGAGGGCGGCCAGCAGTGCCGGACTGCGGTGCCGGATCGCAATGGCCGCGGACGCAGCGAAGCTGGCCAGGACGTAGGCCGCCAGGACGGCGACGGCGACGACGCCGAACGGCCGGGCGACGAGGGCGAGCGCGGCCGCGCCCCCGAGGACGGCCACGAAGGCCGGAGGGATCAGGTGCCGCAGCGTGAACGTCCGCCGGCCGAAACGGAGCGGATAGAACGTCCAGAAGCCATCGTCGAGATTGTGCCACCAGAAGTCCTTCAGGCTGCTGCGCACGTAATAGTCGCAGACAATCCCGGGGTCCAGCAGGATCTTCCCCCCGGCGCGGCGGAGGCGGAGGTTGAAGTCGAAGTCCTGGCTGCGCGCCAGTCGCTCGTCGAAGACGCCGATCCGTTCGAAGACATCCTTCCGGTAGCATCCTCCGAACACCGTGTCCACGAATCGGGGCGCGCTGGCCCCGCGCTTGGTGTAGGCGTCGCCCGACCCGAAGGCCGATGCCGAGGCGAGCGCGACGGCCTGGCCCATCAGCGTCCCGTCCCGCGGGACGATCCGCCAGACCCCGCCGACGTTGTCGGCGCCGGACTGCAGGAGGGTCCGCACACTCCGGTCCACGTAGTCCGGAGCGTACCGGGCGTGCGCGCCGAGGATCATCACGACCTCACCCCGGGCCTGCCTGATTCCGGTATTGAAGGCCGCGGTGGCGTGTCTCTTCGGGTTGAGGAGCAGGGTGAGAAATGGATATCTCGCCGCGTACGCCTGGACGGTCTCACGGGTGCGGTCGTCACTCATCCCATCCACAACCAACACCTCGAGCCGGTCGTGCGGGTAGGTGGTGGCCACCAGCGAGTCCAGGCAGCGCCCGATGAACGCCTCTTCATTGCGGGCGGCGACGATGAGCGTGACGAACGGGACGCCGTTCATCTGCGGGAGGCCACCCGCCGGCGGGGCGCCTTCACGCGCCGCAGCACCCGGGCGGGATTCCCTGCGACGACGGTGTGGGGAGCCACGTCCTTGGTCACCACGCTGCCCGCGCCGACGACGGCCGCTTCGCCGATCGTCACGTTGCAGAGCACGGTCGCGCTGCTGCCGATCGACGCGCCGCGTTTGACGAGCGTGGGCTGGACCGTCCAGTCCGCTTCCGTGGCCAGGCCGCCGCGCGCGGAGGTGGCGCGGGGGTACTTGTCGTTGATGAACGTGACATTGTGCCCGATGAACACATCATCCTCGATGGTCACCCCTTCACAGATGAAGGAGTGCGATGAGATCTTACAGTTGGCCCCGACCCGGGCGCCCTTCTGGATCTCGACGAACGCGCCGATCTTCGTGTTCGCCCCGATCGCGCACCCATAGAGGTTGACGAAGCCGTAGAGCGTCACGCCTTTTCCCAGCGTGACGTCTTTGGCGATGCGCTGCGAGACGTCGCGCTTCATACGGCGACCGAGGCGCCCCCGCGCTCCATCGAGCGCTGAGCGGCCTCCAGGAGCTGCACCACCCTACTCCCCGCCCGGCCGTCGGTGATCGGCCGCCGGTGGTGGAGGATGCAGTCCACGAAATGCCGGCAGAGGTGCTCCAGGGCTTCCGCCTGATCCACCTTCGGCGCGTACATGTCCCCCGTCCGGCGCTGGATGAGGACCCGCTCGCGCTCCTCGACCGTCTCGATGTCGTACCCCTTGTCGTAGACCTTGACCTGATTGTCTGGGTCCAGATGATCGTAGACGACCATCTTGCGGTTGCCGACGATAAGCATGCGTCTGATCTTCAGCGGCGAGATCCAGCTCAGGTGGAAGTGCGCCATCGTCCCGCCCCCAACTTGGATCGTCACGTAGGCGACGCTCTCCAGCTGCGTCCCGCCGACCTGGATCGGACAGGCCCCGACGGCGGAGACGCGCTCCAGCGGCGCGTCGAAGAGATAGTCCATAATGGCGAAATCATGGGGCCCGAGGTCCCACAGCACGTTCGCGTCCCGCTGGACCAGTCCCAGGTTGATCCGGACGGAATCGAGGTAGAGGATCGTGCCCAGCTCTCCCGTCGTGATGAGGTCCCGGATCTTCCGCACCGCACCGGTGTAGACAAAGGTGTGGTCCACCATGAGCACCCGCTCGCGCCGGTCGGCGAGGGCCACCAAGTCGCCGGCCTGAACGGTGGTCTCCGCCATCGGCTTCTCGACGAGGACGTGCTTACCGCCCTCCAACGCCGCCCGGGCGAGGGGATAGTGCGTCGAGATCGGCGTCACGACGGCGATCGCGTCGATGTCCGTCCGGCCCAGCACGGCGTCCGCGTCCACGGTGGTCTCGATCTGGGGATGGATCCGGCGCAGCGCCTCCAGCCGGGCCGAATCGAGATCGGCGGCGGCGACGACCTCACAGGCCCCCAGCTTCTGGAAGTTGCGGATGAGATTCGGAGCCCAATAGCCGCAGCCGATGATGCCGATCCGCACGCGCTCCATCATCCGCCGGCCCCCCTCCCCCGCAGAAAGCCCCGCATCTCCTCCACGACGTGGGCGACCGCCTCGGGCTGCAGCTCAGGGAACATGGGAAGGGACAGAATCCGCCGGGACGCGTCCTCGGCGACCGGAAACGCCCCGGGGCCGTATCCCAGAGATCGAAACGCCGCCGTCAGGTGCACGGGCGCCGGGTAGTGGATCCCGGTCTCCACCCCGCGCGCGGCCAGGTGGCCCCGCAGCGCGTCGCGCTCGCCGGGGGCGACCGTGACCACATAGAGGTGAAAGACGTGGGCACCCTGCGGTCCCGCCACCGGAGCGGCGACGCCCGGCACGCCGGCCAGCAGCCCCGCGTAGAGGAAGGCGCGCTCCCGGCGCAGCCGGTTCCACCCCTCCAGATACCGGAGCTTCACACTCAGTACGGCCCCCTGCAGCGCATCCATCCGGCTGTTGTAGCCGACGACGTCGTGCTGATAGTGGGTCACCCCGCCGTGGTCGCGGAGCGCGCGGACATGCTGCGCCACGTCGGGGTCGTTCGTCACCACGGCGCCGGCGTCACCGTACGCCCCCAGATTCTTTGACGGATAGAAGCTGAACGCCGCCGCGTCGCCGAGCCCTCCGACCGGACGCCCGCGGTACGCCGCGCCGTGGGCCTGGGAGGCGTCCTCCACCACGGCCACCCGGCGCCGCCGCGCGATCTCCAGCAGCGCATCCATCTCGGCGGGCTGACCGTAGAGGTGGACGGGGATGATGGCGCGCGTCCGTACGGTGATCGCATCCTCCGCCCGGGCGGGGTCGATCGTGTAGGTCCCCGGCACGGCATCGACGAGCACCGGTACCGCGCCGGCGTGCACGATGGCTTCCGCGGTAGCCACGAACGTGTTGGCGGCGGTGATGACCTCGTCGCCCGCTCCCACCCCGACGGCGCGCAGCGCCAGCATCAGGGCGTCGGTGCCGTTGGCGACGCCGACGGCCTCCCGCGCACCGCAGCTTGCCGCGAAGGCGCGCTCGAAGGCAGCGACGTCCTCTCCGAGGATGAATGCGCCCCGCTCCACGACCGAGCGCAGCGCGGCGTCGATCTCGTCGTGGATCGCCGCGTACTGCGCGCGGAGGTCCACGAATGGGACGCGCAGACCGTGGGTCACGGGGATCATGGCCCGCTCATCGCACCTTCAGCGGGGTCAGCCGCTCGTCCGGGGTGCGGCCGTCGGCCAGCAGCTCAGCACGCCGCTGCTCGTTCGACGCGCGCATGGCATCGATGAACGGCGAGGGTCTGACCTGCTCGAGGAGATACGAATTGGGGATGACACAATGGCCGCCGATGAACCCAGGCCGGAACACGACGGGCGGCAGGTAGTCGATCTCGCGCATCATGGTCATCACGTCGTCATATTCGGCGCCGGCGGCGCGGCAGAACCGGTCGGCCTCCTGCGCCCAGGCGACGAGGATGCCGAGGTACGTCGTCTCCAGCAGCTTGGCCAATTCTAACCCATCCACCGAGGGGAAGGGCGCCGGGCGCAGGCCGGCCCCGGCCAGGTGCACAGCGGCGCGCTGGGCCACGCCCGCGTCAGAGGCGGCGACGAACTTCGTGTAGGTGAGCAGGTCGTCCCGCATCCTCGTATGCTTCCCCCGCACCGGGCTGAAGGCCACCGCCCCCCCTGTCTCCTCTGCCACCCGCCGTGTCGTTCCAGGCACGACGGTGCTGTGGATAATCGTCGTCTGTGGCGCGTACTCGCGGACATACCCTGCGGTCGTGGCGATGAAGTCGCGCCCGGTGTACGGATAGCAGACGTGCATCACGTCGATCCCCTCCGGTACGGTCACCGGCTCGAGATCGCGGGCCATGCAGGGGTAGGCCCTCCTGAGCAGATCCAGCAGCGGCCCGCCGACCTCACCGAGGCCTATGACCAGCGTGTGCATGCGCATCCTCTCCTCCCTCGATCGCCAGCCGGCAAGTGATGATGCAGCCGAACCGCTGCCAGGCCTCGTCACTCCACAGGGCGGCGGGAACCTTCGTGACGTCAACACGCCATCCGGGGGCGCAGCGGCGGAGCAGGGCTTCGTAATCCCGCATCCACCGCCCGGACTGGAACCGGCCCGCCCCGTGGGAATCGTCCTCGTTCCACTGGTGCTCGACCAGGATGAGGTGCCGCCGCGCCACGCGCAGCATTTCCCCGACGGTGCGCTCAATCCTGTCCGGTCCGATGTACATGAGGAACGCGTTGGTCAACACCAGGTCAAACTCACCGTTCGCGAACTTCCGCAGATCGTCTCCCCGCCCCACGCTCAGGTCCACCTGGGGGAGACCGACCTTCCGCAGCCACGCCGTGCCCATGGAAACCGAGACGGGGTTGATGTCAAGACCCTGGAGTACGGCGTCTGGAAACCTCCTGGCCAGGTGGTACAGGTTGGGCCCGTAGCCGCTGCCGACCTCGAGCAGGCTGGCCCACGGCCCCAGGCGGGTGATGTGTTCAAGGATGAACTGCCGGTGTGGGTGATCGAGGTTGCTGAACCCCCGGCTGACCTCGGCCGCCCCTCGCCTGGCCCAGCGGATCTCCTGAACGCGGGTCCCCGCCAGTGCCGAGACCAGGTGATACCCACGGCGGGCCAAGAGGAACAGGGCTGGGAACCGTCCGCGAACTCTCGCGGCGAGGCTAGGAGGGGTGTCCACGGGCGTGCAGCGCGTTGTACAGCTCCTCCATCTTGCCCATCTCCTGCGCGTAGTCGTTGCGAGCCACGATGACCTGCCGGTTGGCGGCGCCCAAGCGGGCGCGGGCCTCGGGACGATGCAGCAGGTGGATGGTCCTCTCCGCCAGCGCCTCAGGGGCACTTGTGGGAACGATGAAGCCGTTTTCTCCATCGCGCACCCAGACCCGGTTCTCACCCGAATCGGTGACCACGACCGGAAGACCCGATGCCATGGCTTCAGCCGTGCTGGCCGCGAGGCCGGCGTCCGAGAGGGCGGTCGAGACATACACGTCCGCGGAGGCCAGGTAAGGGGGCAGCTGCGCGGCGGGGAGATGACCCGCGAAGACCACGTGGCTGGAGACACCCAGCGACCGCGCCAGGTCCTTCAACGCCTCCTCCTGGGTTCCGCGACCGGCCACGAGGAACCTCACCGACGGCACCTCCCGCACCACAATCGGCACGGAGCGTATCAGCGTACCCACATCGTACACCGGTTCCAGGCTCCGCAGACTGATGACGATAGGCGCTCCGAGGCGGCGTCGGAGGTCCTCGCTCCTGGCCTCCGGACGAAACGCCGTGGTATCCGTGCCGAAGTAGACCAGCCGGATCCGCTCCCGAGGCACCCCAAACCCGGCCACGGCCTCGACCATGTGTAGGGCGTCCACCGTGATGAGGTCGGCCCGCCGCAGAGCGAAGCGGATGAACGGACGTGCCGCGGCCGACCTCCCTATGATCAGCACGTCCGATCCCCACGCGGTGAGCACGAACGGGTGGAAACCGGTCAGGGCGGCGACCACCCCGTAGGTTCCGGCATAGTGCGCGTGCAGCACATCCGGGCGCACCGCATGCAGGAGCCGCCGCGCGGCCAGGAGCGCCCGCGCCATGCGCAGCGGCTTAAAGGCCGGGGCGGCGATCTCCAGCGGCCGGAGATCGCGCGCGCGGTCCGTCCCGGGCGCGAGAGAGATCCAGCGCACCTCGTGGCCCCGGTCGGCAAAGAACTTGATCCAGCGATAGCTGTGGACGGAATCCGCCGCGGCGAGGTAACAGATCTTCATCGTCCGGCCCTAGCCCAGGTACCGATCGAAGAAGTCAAGGTCACCATCCCGGATCGCGCGCCGGTGACGCAGGCAGAGCCCCCAGGCCCCCAGCAGCGACCCGGCCTCCCGGAGGTCTGTACCCGACAGCCTCACCGTCGCCCGGCCGAGCAGGTACACCATCCTGCCCACCCGGCTCCAAAGGTAGATCAGCACATTCCCGGGAGTAACATCCACGTGCCTGTACAGCAGGTACAGCCGGTACACTTCCTGCATGTACACCCGCTCTCGTCCGGTGACCCTCGCCCGGACCGAGCCCTTGTGCGCATACTTCGCGCCGGGGGTGAAGAACAGCGTGCCGGGGTACTTCCTGAAGATCCTGTGTGAGAGATCGATGTCTTCGTTATCGGCGTACTTGCGAAGCTTCTCGTCAGGCCGGAACTCGGTGAATATCCTCCGCCGGTAGGTGGCCGCCCCGGACAGCCATTCGCAGGTCACCAGCTCGTCCCTCAACGGATAGGTCACGGCCAGCGAAGGGAGCACCCGGCAGCGGGCGTCCTCGCGAAACCCCAGGAAGAAGATCCGCCCGAGCGCCTGTTCCAATCCAAACGCGATCGGGTTCCTGGGACGGCCGGCGACCACAGCACCTTCCACGCCCAGGGCGTGGGGATGCGTCTGATAGACGTCGAGGATCGCCTCATAGTACCGGGGATCCAACACCACGTCGTCATCAAGGAACGAAACGACCGCTCCGCCGGAGAGATCGATGCCGAGGTTCTTGGCCACGGTCAGGCTGTTCTCGCGGGGGTTGCGCACGTAGCGCAGGGCGATCGCCGTGGCGGAGAACTGCGTCCCCACCCGCTCCACGGCCCGCCGGATCTCGCCGGCGCCGCTGTCACTGTTGTCAACGACCAACACTTCGCTGGGCGGGACGGTCTGGGTGAGGATGGAGCGCAGACATTCCTCGAGATCGAGGGCGCGGTTGTAGGTGGGGATGATCACGGAAATGTCCATGCGCGGTCCCCGCCCGTCACCGGCCCGCGGTCATCAGTCGGCCAGGCTCACGCCGGCGACCGCGGTCCCCACCTCTGCCGCTGTGAGGTGCAGGGGAAGTTCGATGACCCCGAGGCGGACGGCCCGGCGCAGTCCGTCGGCGACGATCCCGCGCACCTGCTGCAGGTAGGGGCTCAGGGCCACGCCGCTCAGCGTGCACTGGGCGGCGAGCATCGTCAGGAAGGGATGCCACTCATAGATGAGCACGTTGCCCGCGAACGTGCTCACCTCGTCGACCGTCGCCGGGCGGACACGCATCCGCTCCAACCCGCGGACCCGCTGCATCGCGTAGACCGCGTGCACCTGAACCGGCGATGACTCCAGGCGCGCCGGCGGGTAGAGACGCCGGGCCGGCACGACCGCGTACTCGACCGGCAGGCGCGGCTCGATCGTACGCCACAGGCCGAGCGCATCGAGGGCCCGCCGGGCGGCCCGGAACGGGAGCGACCCCGGCAGGATGCGCAGCGAGGCCGAGCGGAAGAACTCGGGGAACAGCGCGCGGTGGTACGGGTACAGCGTGAACGGGACGGGAAGTCCCCGCAGAGCACCGTCCGTCCCCAGCACGACGTAGTCATCGCCCAGGAGCTTGATGTCCGGGCGCTCGAGCAGGCGGGCGACGAGCGCGGTCTTCCCGACCCCACCGAGGGCGGGAAAGAGCAGGCCGCGCCCCGCCATGCTGACCCCGGCGGCATGGACCAGGGTTCTCCCTTGGGGGAGCAGGAGGATCTGGAGGAGATAGGTGACGGCCAGCGGAGATCTCCGCGCCGCCCAGACGAACAGCGTGTTACCCGCGTGACGGAAGGCGAGCTTCTCCCGCTGATCGATGAACAGCCCGTCCTGGGAGAGCGCGTATCCCGGCGCAACGAGGGATGGCCCGTTCTCCGTCTCCACCTGGTCGTAATCCGCGATGACGATACGATACTCCACACCCTGGCTGTCAGCGGACTCGAACCCGCCGAGCTGCCGCTGCAGGGTCTCCGCCACCTCCGGAGGACGGCCGGAGCGCGTGGCGCCGAGAAACACGCCGACATTATGGATCTTGTAGACCAGACGATCCGTCACTCCGCCTCCATCAGCAGAGAGCGCTTCTCCATCGCTATCTCTTCCTGGCCACGACCCGCAGCCCATCCCCCAGGGAGAGCTGGATGGGTGAGCGTCGTTCGGATTCGGCGAACCGCCGGAGACGAGCGGCGGAATACCCCAGGAGCTTTCCGCGACGCTCGATCAGCGGCCAGGCGCCGGCCAGGGCGTAGGACGCCGTCTTCCTGGACACCCGCGCCAGCAGGCCCCCGCTCATCTTGTACGTGTGAACGTCGATGATCTCAAAGCCGTGCTCCCCGAGCAAGCGGCGCACGGTTGACTCACCGAAGAGATAGAGATGCACGGGGGTGATCCCCTGCCAGCGTTCCTTGTAGATGTACCTGGCGAAGAGGTCGTCCGCGTTCACGGTCTCGACGAACAGGATCCCCCCTTCTTCCATGAGGGCGCCGATCCGCCGGAGGTCCCGCGCCGGGTCGTGCAGATGCTCGATGACATCGAGCATCGACAGGTACCTGAAGCGGGTCGAGGTCGTCTGGAGCTCCGCAGAGGTGAAGAACGGGATCCCCCTGGCCCGGAGCTCCGCGATCGCCTCTTGGGAGAACTCATAGCCGTGGGCATCGTAGCCCTCGGCACGCAGCACCTGAACGAGATTGCCGGTGCCGCATCCAAAATCCAGGAACCGTCCCCCGTCAGGCGCGGCGTGCCGCCGCAGCCACGGCAGGTAGCGTGTCCGGAAGTGTTGGGGGGACCGCTCTCGGTCGTAGTCCGCGTATCCGTAGGACCGCCCGCGGAGCGAGGTCCGCCGATGGAAGTAGGCCCTGTAGATCTCCCCCAGCTCGATCAGGCCCGGCAGCGGGTCCTGGACGATCAACCCGCATGTCCCGCACCGGGCATAGACAAGCTCGCCGGCGACGAGGTACCGGCGGATGCGCACCTCACCGCCGCACACGACGCAGCGCCCGCCGGCGGGAGCTGTCCCCTCGGCCGGCATCTCAGAGAGTTCCTCCTCCGGTGGCCTCCGGTCGGACGGGGCCCTCGCCGCCGCGCGCACCGAGGAGCCGGATCACGATCCCTCTGTACAGCGGCACATCCGCGCGCCGGGGAACGAGCACGGTGCGCAAGGGGAGCCCGGAGAAGCGAGTGTAGGCGGTCAGCGCCACGATCAGAGAGAGGATGTAGGCCACGGAAGAAGCCGCGGAAGCACCGCGCAGGCCGTAGCGGGGGATCCACCAGACGCTGAGGGCCGCGCCGACGACCACGGCGAGGCCCGTGGTCAGCGTGCTCCAGACCGGCCGTCCGGTGCCCTTGAAGTAGCTGTCCAGGATGCTCCAGACGCACAGGGCGACCGCCCCGGGCAGAAGGATCTGAAGGGCGCCCACGGAGCCGGCAAAGGCGTCCGTGAAGATCCCCATGATCAGCCACGGGCCGGCCACCGCGAGGACGCCGGCCGCCGTTCCGGAGACAAGCAGAACGGTGCGCAGGACGAGTGGAGTCAGCTCCGTGTCGCGGGCGGCAGCGGGGTCTGAGGAGATCCTGGGGAACAGAACTGTGGCCGCTCCTTGGGAGATCAGGCTGAGATTCCCGGCCAGCCCCGCGGCCACTGAGTAGAGGCCGACCACGGCGGGAGTCGTGAACGCGCTGAGCAGCAAGAGCGCGGTCCGATAATGAAAGAAGCTCAAGGCGGTCCCGGAGTAGACGGCCAGCCCGTATCTCAGCGACGCTCTCACGTAGCGCGGATTGAAGCGCGTCGAGATGCCGCGGATCCGCCGGATGGCAAGGAGGAAGGCGAGTCCCGCCACGATCAGGAAGGACGCGAACTCGGCGGTGAGAACGCCGGCCACGCCGTAGCCGGTAAGCAGGGCCGGGGCGGCGATCAGGAGCAGCACCATCCCCCGCAGGACCTGGACGAGGTTGTAGCCGGCGATCTCCTGTAGCCCAAGCAGGATGAAGGCGAGAAACCCAAAGGCCAGCTGGCCGACGATCAGCGGGATCGCAAAGACCAGCCATCGGGCCGGCACGCCGGGGAAGATCGTGGCGGCGAGCAACGGCCGGAGGACGGCCGCGGCCGCGGTGGCGGCGACAGCGAGCCCGGCCAGGTAGAGCAGCGTGTGGCCGAACACCTCATCCGGGGAGTACTCCCTCCGCCCCAGGAAGAACGCGGCGGCCTGGTGGAGCCCCAGCGTGCTGGCGAAGACGAAGATCGAGGCATAGAGCAGCACCAGCGTATACGCGCCCTTGCCGTCCGGACCGAGCACTCTCGCCACGAGGATCGAGGTGAGGAGGCTGAGCGCAAGGACCGCGGCGTTGGCGACCGACGTGGCGACGGCGCTCCTGGCAAAATTGGGAGCCGGCGCGGTCATCTCACGAAGCACTGTGCCCGCGATCCTGCCCGGTCAGCCACTACCACCGGACAGGCCCGACCTGAGGAAAGCGCGCCAGCGCCGCCTCCAACTCACTCTTGATCTGCTGCAGACCGGCCGGCGAGGTCGCCTCGGCGCGCAGGACGAGGGCGGGCTGGGTGTTGCTGGCCCTGATCAGCCCCCACCCACCGTGGAAGAGGACGCGCGCCCCGTCCACATCGATGACCTCGTAGTCCCGCCGGAAGCGCGCGGTGACCTCGGCGACCACGTCGAACTTGACCTGATCCGCACAGTCCACGCGGATCTCGGGGGTGGTCGGCCGCCGCGGGACGTCGGCCATCAGTGCGGAGAGAGAGCGGGGCGTCTGCGAGAGGATGCGCAGCAGCCGGCCGGCCGCGTAGACGGCGTCGTCATAGCCGAAGTACTCGTCGGCGAAGAACATGTGTCCCGACATCTCCCCGGTGAACACCGCGCCCACCTCGCGCATCTTCGCCTTGATCAGGGAATGCCCAGTGCGGTAGAAGATCGGCCGGCCGCCCAGGCGGGCGATCTCCTCAAAGAGCGCCTGGGAGCACTTCACCTCGACGATCCCGACCGTGCCCGGATGCTTGGGGAGGATCTCCCGCCAGAACAGGATCATGAGCAGATCGCCCCAGAGGATCTCGCCCTGATCGTCCACGACGCCCAGGCGGTCGCCGTCGCCGTCGAAGCCCACGCCGACGTCCGCCCGCTCCCGCCTGACCGCGGCGATGAGGTCGCGCAGGTTGGCCGGGTCCACCGGGTCGGGGTGATGGTTGGGAAAGCTGGGGTCGGAGTCGCAATAGAGGCGGATCACCTCGCAGCCGAGATCCTCCAGGACCTGGGGGGCGACGAGGCT
>Ga0209341_10003469_pt1 | contig 14708 bp, 20 predicted proteins | sample RifCSP13_2_FD_184020 | JGI IMG/M metagenome (GOLD analysis project Ga0209341, IMG submission 184020) | Soil microbial communities from Rifle, Colorado - Rifle CSP2_sed 13_2 (SPAdes) (version 2) | ecosystem: Environmental > Terrestrial > Deep subsurface > Rock core/Sediment | place: Rifle...
CGACGCAGCGAGAGGCGCTAGTCAGACGACTCGGCGTGAGCTGCTTGGGACATCACGGACGAGATCCGTGGTGACCGGGCGCCACGCCGTTCCTGTTTCTGCTGCCCGGTCACCTCCACAAGCCGATGGAGGGTACGGGCATGCCTGTCGCAGTCAGCGGCCGAATGAAGGTTCTCCAGGAGAGGCAGAAGACACTCGCGGCCGAGGGCCGCAAGCTCGCCGAGATCGCCGCCGACCAGCGCACCGACGAGCAGAAGGCCCGCCTCGCCGCCATCACCGGCGACGGGGGCGACCTGGACCGCGTCGTCGGGGAGATCGAGGCCGAGAAGAAGCTCATCGCGGCGGAACGCGCCGAGATCCTCGACGTCACGGACCTGGCCGCGGCCAAGCCCTGGGCCTCGTTCGGCGAGCAGCTCATGGCCATCGCCCACGCCGGCATGCCGGGCGGGCGGATCGACCCGCGACTGTATGCCGGCCCCTCCGGCGCCTCGACGCAGAGCGGCGCGGACGGAGGCTTTCTCATCGCGAAGGATCGCTCCCTGGCCCTGCTCGAGGGCGGCATCGCCGAGGCGGTCCTGGCACCCCGATGCTTCCGCATCCCGATCGGCGAGAACAGCGATGGGGTCGAGGCCCCGATGATCGACGAGACCAGCCGGGCCAACGGCTCGCGGTGGGGCGGCGTGCGCATCTACCGCAAGGCCGAGGCCGACGCCGTCACGGCCACCAAGCCGAAGTTCGGTCTGTTCGACCTCCGGCTCGAGGATCTGATGGGCCTGGCCTACGCGACCGACCGGCTTCTGCAGGACGCGGTGGCCCTCGAGCGGATCTTCACGCAGGCGTTCACCGAGGAATTCGCCTTCAAGATCGACGACGAGATCGTGCGCGGCTCCGGTGTCGGCGAGTGCCTCGGGTTGCTCAACGCCGGCGCGACCGTCAGCGTGCCCAAGGAGACGAATCAGGCGGCGGCGACGGTCGTCACCTCCAACCTCTCGAAGATGTGGGCCCGCATGCCCGCGCGCTTCAAGCGGGGCGCCGCGTGGTTCATGAACGTCGACGTCGAGCCCCAGCTCGATGAGCTGGCGACGCCGGTCGGCACGGGAGGAATCCCCTGCCCCTTCGTCCGGTGGAGCGGCGACGGGACCTCGCTCACGATCAAGGGGCGGCCCGTCCTCCCGATCGAGCAGTGCGAGTCGCTCGGGACGGTCGGCGACCTCATCCTGGCGGACCTCGGCCAGTACGTCCTGATCGACAAAGGCGGTCTCCAGTCCGACGTCTCGATCCACGTCCGGTTCATCTACAACGAGCGGACCTTCCGCTGGGTCAGCAGGATCAACGGCCGGCCGAAGTGGAACAGCGCGCTGACACCGTACAAGGGCACGGGCAACACGCAGTCGCCGTTCATCACGCTCGCGACGCGGGCGTAAGCGGCCCAAGGGGAGGAACGACCGATGAAGCGACAAATCATCAGCGGGGCCGCCGCACTGGGGACGCTCGCACAGCTCGACAACTCCATCAGCGCCGCGATCGTGCACGCCCGGGCGGCCGGCCTTTCGTGGCGCGACGCCCTGCGTATCGCGCGCCGACCGATCGCGGGCGGGTCCGGAGCCGGCCCGTTTCTTTCCGAGGACTGCGCGATCTCGCTCCTCGAGACCGCCGATATCGGCGGCACGAATGCCTCGACGTCCTGGGTGCCGATGGCCGGGTATGATCGCGTCTTCGCCTACGTCGAGATCGGTACCTGGAACTCCACCGATGATCTCGACGAATGCCGGCTCCAGCAGGGGCAGACCGTGTCGGGGACGAACGCCAAGGACCTCACGTCGGACGCCAGCGGCGCCGACTACGACACGGACAACCCCGTCGACGCCGATGGTGACTTCGTCATCCTGGAAGCTCGCGCCGAGGATCTGGACGTGGCGAACGCGTTCGACCATGTGCGTCTCTACGTGGCGGAGGCCGGCAATACCGGCGTCGACAACGTGACGGGCTTCCTGCTGCGCTACGGCGCCCAGGCGAAGCGCGCGCAGAAGAACGGCGCCGCAGTGACCGGCTCCAAGGTCTACGTCCGGCCGAGCTGATGATGCGGGGCGGCTCGCTCTGACGGGCCGCCCCTCGACAGCGCAACAGGCGCCCGAGTGTCCCGCGAGTCGGGGCGCACTGGAGGGATGAGCGATGCCAGCCGCAAACGTCAAGTCTCGGTGGGTCAGCGGCAACCTGGTGTTCTACGACGCCGACGGGGTCGTCGTCGGCCACGTCGGCAAGGGCAACGTTCCGGTCACCCTCCGGACACGGAAAACAATCGCCGCAGTGAACGCCGGCGTCGAGTTGCTCCCGGCGATCCCCGGCATGAAGTGGCGGATGATCGACGCCGCCATGATCGCCGTGGGCGGCGCCGTCACGACCGTCACGACCATCGACATCCTCGCCACGCAGGCGACGAGCTCCGTGAAGCTGGTCGCCGGTGCCCAGGCGTCGATGACCCAGAGCGCGGTGCTCCACGCGGGCGCGTCGGGCGCGGCCGTGCTGGCCGATGGAGCATCCTTCGCGGCGAACGACGCGAACACGGCGATCACCGCCAACATCACGGGCAGCGCAGCCACCGTGGTGACCGACATCGACTTCATCCTGACCTTCGCCCTCGACGCGGCGTAGAGGAGGCACGCAATGGCCACCGAAGTCGTGCAGGTCCACGGACAGGTTCGCGCGACGGCCGTCAACGCGCAGGCGCAGATCCCGCTGAACGAGCGCGGCGAGCAGCTCGTCGCCTCGGGGCTCCCGCGCGGCGCCGAGTTGGTGCGCCAGGGCAAGGCGTGGGCGACGATGAGCACCTCGGCCGTCGCGGGGCTCGTGGTCCGTCCCACGACCACCGCCGCGTTCGAGATCTTCAACGCCTACCCGGGCGGGACGAAGAGTCTCATCATCGACCGCCTGTTCTTCTTCAACCTCGTCTCGACGAACGTGATCGAGGGTTTCAGCGGCTGGGCGGCCGTCACGGCGCCGAAAGCCGCAGTGACGAGCGGCTCCTTCGTGGTGCGCGGCGCCTCCGGGAAGGCGTACAACGGCCCGGTCATCGCCGCGGCGTCCACGACCGTGCTCGATTCCGGCTGGTTCCCCTGGACGGCCGCCTACCAGAAGGGCGCGGGCGGGGTGGTGCCCTTCGGCGCCGTCCTCGCCGAGGTGGACGGCCGGCTCATCGTGCCGCCGCAGTGCTCGCTCTGCCTGCACGTCGTCTCGTCGCTGGTCGGGCAGACGTTCACCCAGGGCGCCTCCTGGTACGAGGAGCAGCTCACGATCGAGTGAGCGTGAGCCCATGCCCCTGCGCCTCATCACCGCGCCCACCGAGGAGCCGGTCACCCTCGCGGAGACCAAGGCGTCCCTGCGCGTCACGACGTCGGACGACGACGCGCTGCTCGCCTCCCTCGTCACGGCCGCGCGCGAGCAGCTCGACGGCCCCGAGGGGCTCTGCGGCGCCCTCCTGACCCAGACGTGGGAGCTCCTGCTCGACGCCTTTCCATCCGGGGCGATCGCGATGCCGCTGGCGCCACTCCAGTCGGTCACGAGCGTGCAATACCTCGACACGGCCGGCGTCCAGCAGACGCTCGCGGCGTCCGTCTACGTGGTCGACCCGGACTCCAAGCCGGGCCGGATCACGCTCGCCTACGCGGAGAGCTGGCCGAGCACGCGGAGTATCGAGAACGCCGTGACGATCCGCTTCGTCGCCGGCTATGGCGCGCCCGACGCGGTCCCCGGGCGCCTGCGGACCGCGCTCATGCGGCTCGTGCAGAACGACTACGACCACGTGGGCGCGCCCGATCTCCACGCCGCGATGAAGAAGGCGATCCTCGACGGCCTCTGGGATTATCGGTGGGCGTGAACGCGAGCGATCTCCGCGAGACGATCACGCTCCAGCGCCTCAACCACACGACGATGGTGTGGGCGGACTTCGCCCAGACGCCGACCGTGCGCGCCGCCGTCGAGCCTCAGGGCGAGGAGCGTTACCGCCTGCGCCTCCGCTACCGCGCGGACCTCCGCGGCAAGGCCGACCTGGCCCCAGCCGTGCGCGTCCTCTGGGGCGATCTCACGCTGGTCGTGGACGATGTCGCTGAGTTCGACTGGCACCGCGAAGTGCATCTCACCGCCCACCAGGTGCTCGTCGCAACCGAGCACTTGGAGACGGGCGCAAGGAGGGTCCAGGCATGGCCCTGATGACGAGGCTCCTCACGTGCGCGCTGGTCGCGCTCTTGCTGGCGACACCGGCGCAGGCGGCGCTCACCACCAAGTTGATCATCTCCGTCGTCGCGACCGAGACGGCCACGGCCGATCTCGCGACGCCCTCGGCGGTCGTCGCGCAGAAATTCGAGTACACCTGGGCCTCGGGCACGGGCGCGAACCAGGCAAACCTCATCTGGTCCGACACGCGCACGCTCGCGGCGAGCGCGACCGAGGATCTCGACCTCGCCGGCGTCCTGACCAACCAGTTCGGCGGCACCCTCACGTTCGCCCGGGTGAAGGCGATCATCATCCGCGCGCGCGCCGCGAACACCAATAACGTGCTCGTCGGCGGCGCCGCGGCCACGCAGTTCGTCAACTGGGTCTCGGACGCGACGGACAAGGTGGTCGTGCGCCCCGGCGGCCTTCTGACGCTCATCGCGCCCGACGTCACCGGCTACGCGGTCGGCGCCGGCGCCTCGGACTTCCTGCGGATCGGCAATAGCGCCGCCGGGACGAGCGTGGACTACGACATCGTCATCATCGGCGCCTCGGCGTAGGAGGACTCCATGAGCGACGCGATCGTCACGAACGGCACCACGCTCCGGGTCGGCGACGGGGCGACGCCAGAGGTGTTCACGGCGGTCGCCGAGGTCGTGGACATCAGCCAGCCCGGCGCCGAGGTCACCGAGGTCGAGGTCACGCACCTGACCTCGACGGCGAAGGAATTCAAGGCCGGGCTCCGAGACTTCGGCGAGGGGACGCTGACGATCAACGTCATCGACGGCAACGCGCTCCAGGAGCAGCTCGAGGACGACGCGGCGGCCGGCACGATCCGTAACTACCGGATCGTCTATCCAAACGGGGTGGACGGCGTGGCCTTCGCCGCGTTCGTCAAGGGCTTCAAGCGCGCACAGATCGCGATCGACCAGCCGCTCAAGGCGGAGGTGACGCTCCGGGCGACGGGCGCGGTGACGCGGCTGTAGGGAGGAAGATCACATGGGCCTGCTGACGCGGGACGCGATCCTCGCGGTCGACGAACGGGCGAGCGCACGTGTCCCGACACCGGAGTGGGGCGGCGACGTGCGCGTGCTCGAGCTCGACGGCCGCGACCGCGAGGCATTTCTCGTCTGGCTCGCGAAGAGCGGCGACAGGCCGGAGGTGAAGGCGCGGCTCGCCGTGCTGACGGTCGTTGATGAGGAGGGCCACCGGCTCTTCACGGAGGCGGACGTGGCGGCGCTGAACGCCACGAGCGGCGTCGCCCTCGAGCGCGTCTTCCGCGCCGCCTGGGCGTTGAACAAGCTCGGCACGGACGCCATCGAGGACCTCGCAAAAAACTCCGAGCCCGGCCCGCGCGCCGCTATCTGATCCGGCTCCAGCGCGAGCTGGGCTTCGCGAGCGTGGAGGAGATGTTGAGCCGGATGACGAGCACGGGCCTCGCCGAGCAGATGGCCTACGACCTGGTCGAAAGCGGCCGGTCGCCGGCCGAGCCGCCGTCCGGGCCCGAGGATCTCCAGCGCCGGATCGAGCGCATCTTCCGGGCGGAGAGCTAACCGTGGGCTACGGCCGGAAGAAGTACGTGGCCCCCCTCTCCGCCTCGCTCCGCATCGAGGGGCTCCGGAGCCTCGATGCGGCCCTGCGCGCCCTGCCGGCGGCCGTCCAGCGCGAGGTACTCGAGCCCGCGCTTGAGGAGGGCGGCGAGATCATCCGCCGCGGCATCGAGGAGCGCATCCGCGGCCGCACGGGCAAGACGGCGCGGGACCTCCGCGTAGTAGTCCAAGTGCAGACCAGCGGCCCGCTGACCGACGTCGGGGGCGTGGCGGCCATCGGGGCGGGTCCACCCAGGGCCAAGACCAGCCGGACGTTCGTGCTGCGTTTCCTCGAGTTCGGCACGAAGGCGCATCGGATTGAGCGGGCCCTCTCGTTCGGCGGCAAGGTCTTCTCGCGCGTCCAGCACCCCGGCATCGCGCCCCAGGCCCCGATGACGCGCGCCCTGGCCGAGGACGGCCGCGCCGCCGTGCAGGCGTTCATCGATGGCGCCTGGGAGCGCATCCGGGTGATCGCGCGCCGTCTCGCCGATCGCCGGAGCACCGGTTGATGGGTCTGATGGCGACGCAAGTCGGCGCTCTGATCGTTGAGTTGCGCGCCAACGCCGTCCAGTTCCAGGCCGAGATGCAGACGGCGCGCGGGACTCTCGACCGGACCGGCGGCAGCTTCCGCGGGGCCGAGCGCATGGCGTCGCGTTTCGCCGCGCAGGGCCTCGGGGCCGTCGTCCCGGGCGCCGAACGGGCGACCTTCGCGCTCCAGAACGTGATCCAGAGCACACTGCGGGCCGGTGGCGCCCTGCGTGTGCTCGGCCAGGCAGGGATCATCGGCGGCGGCGTCCTCGCCGTCGCCGCCGGCGTGCAATGGCTCGAGGAGAACATCCGCAACTGGTGGCGCCTGGGCGAGACCGTTACTCAGACGCTCGACCGCATGAAGCAGGCGGCCGAGGAGCAAAAGAAATTTGCCGACGATCGCATCCGGGCGGTCACGCTCCAGGCCGGGCTCGAGAAGCAGCTCGTCCAGCTCCGCGGGCAATCGGCGGTCGCGACGCTGCGCGCCCTCGGCGAGGAGCGCTCGGCCGAAGAGGCGGCGTTGACGACGCGGCTCGAGCTGATCGAACGCGAGCGCATGGAGCGCGAGCGCGGGATCATCCAGTCCATCGCGCAGGGCGCGCGACGCGACCAGGCGCTCGCCACCAACGAGGCCGTCGCCTTCGCCGCGCGGACCACGGCGGGCGCCGAGCACGACGCGACGGTCCGGAAGATCGAGGAGGCGGCGACGCAGAAGCAGTTCGCCACGTGGAAGCAGGAAACGGACTTCCTCCGCGACCAGCTCAAGGAGCGCGTCCAGGCCCGCCAGCAGTTCGAGGCCCAGCGTGGCCAGGGCGCGGCGGGGCTCGGCCTCGCTACCTCGGCGGCCGGCGGCTTCGCGCGCCTGCGGCAGATCCAGGAGTCGATCAAGAAGGCCGCGGCCGATCAGGCGTTCCTCGAGCGCGAGGGGCTCATCAGTCCGCGCGACGCCGTCGGCGAGCGCGAGCGCCTCCGGCAGGCAGCGGTCGACTCACTCGAAGCATTCAAGCACGAGTTTGCGGGCGTTCCGGAGGCCGTCGCGGCGGCCCAGCGCGCGGTCGACCAGATCCAGTTCAGCAACTTCGGTCTCCAGGTCGAACAGGGGCGCCAGTGGGTCGACCAGTTCATCGCGAGCACCGACGAGCTGAAGATCGGCGTCGACGATCTTGGCGAGCGCCTCGCGACGGCGATCAAGGGCGGCGTCGATAAGGCGATCCCCGAGATGCAGCGGTTCGCGGCTGAAGTCGCTGCCATGGACGCCTGGATTCGCCAGGCGACCATCGACGTCAATGCGCTTAGCGGTGCTCTCGGCGGGGGAGGCTAGCCCATGGACCTCGCGACTGCCTTCGCGCAGGCCAGCAACGCGCTGGATCCGTTCGCGCGCTCCGTGCTGCGCCTGGACGCCGCCACGACGCGGCAGTTCCGCGCGGAGTGGTTTCAGCAGGCCATCTTCTACCGTCTCGACGAAGCCACGGCCCGGCAGTTTCGCGCCGAGCCGATCCAGGAGGCGATCTTCCGACGCCTGGACGTCGCGACGAGTCGGCAGTTCCGCGCCGAGGCGATCCAGCTCGCGATGTTCTACCGACTCGACGCCGCGACCCAGTCCCAGTTCCGGCGTGAGGACCTGGCGACGACACGACAGTTCCGGCGCGACACCGAAGAGGCCACGCGGCGACAGTTCCTCCGCGAAGGCCCGCTGCCGCCGGCATGAGGAGAGGATCCGATGGCACTGACCGATGCCGCTGACCGCGCCGCCCAGGGGCTCGACCGCGTGACCGTCACGCTCGCTACGCTCCGCGCCCAGGCCGACCAGTCGCTCGCCGAGGCGATCCGCCGCGGGCAGATGCCGCAGACGCTCGAGGCGCTGCGGCGGAAGGAGTAGACGATGGCGGCGCCGATCGCTAGCTACGTGCAGTTGCCCGATGATAGCGGCAACACAGGCAAGAAGCCGCGCACCCAGACGCGCGTCGTCGGCGCCAACACCGTCCACGAGCATTTCTTCGTCCCGACCAGCCAGCGCGCCAAGCTCGGCGTCTTCCACTACTCGACGACGCTCCAGTCCGTGAAGGACAACGCGAGCGCGCAGGATGGTACGACGACGGGGTTCTTCTGGCTCGCGAACCCCGTCGGCTCCACGATCGAGCTGATCGTGCGGGAGATCGCCCTCCAGTTCAGCGCGATCACCGGCACGGCGATGGTGACGGTTCCGCGCATCCTCGCCCAGCGCTTCACGTTCACGGGCACCGCCTCGGGCGGGACCGTGACGCCGGCCAAGCGGCGCTCGTCAGAGGCCGCGAACGTGGGGAGCCTCCGGACGGCCGTGACCGGTATGACACCGAGCCTCGGAGCGACCGTCAAGACGTTCTTGACGCCGATCATCATCTCGGCCGCCAGTCCGTTCGCGCCGCCGCCGCAGGTCTGGCCGACCAGCAAGGACCCGCTCGAGGACGGCGGCCTCGTGCTGGCCGCCGGCGAGGGGCTCGTGCTCTACCAGCCGGATGCGGGCACGGCCTCCGAGGTGCGCCGCTTTACGGTCGACGCGACGACCGAAGAAGCCGACGTCTCCTAGATGCCGGTCACCCTCTTCGCGGAGAACCTCCTCGAGGCCGCGTCCGCGGTCACCGCCTCGGCGCCGGCCGAAGCGACGGCCCTCACGCGCCTCTACGACCGCGACCGAGGTCCGCGATACACGCCGGCCTTCGCGGGCGACTGGGACCTGTGGGACATCGCGCCGCTCTCGATGGCGATGGGCGGGCCCGTGATGGCCCAGCTCGACCTCGACATCGACCTCGGGAGCGCGCAGGCCGTGACCGGGTGGGGGCTCGTCAACCACACCGTCACCGGGGTCACCGTCACACTCTACGGCGACAACAACGCACCGGCGACGACCTCTCGCGACTCCTTCTCGGCCACGGCCGTCGACGTGCTCCGGACCTTCGCGAGCCTGAGCCTCCGTTACTGGCGGGTGCGGATTCCCGTGATGGCCACGGCGCCGGCGATCGGCGAGCTGCTCCTCGGCGTCCCGCACGTCCTCAGCGAGACGCCTGTCATCCGCCTCGGCGCCGGCTACCATACCGCCGGCAACGTCCAGCGGTCGCGCTCGCCCGGTAGGTACCTCTGGGCGATCAAGCGGGGCGAGCCGCTGGCGCGCTTTCCGTGGGGCTGGGTCCTGAGCGATGCCGATCTCGCGACGCTCCGCGCTGCGTTCGCCGCGGTCGATGAGGGCGCGAAGAAGCTCCTGCTCAAGGACGAGGACGGCACGCTCTACTGGGTCGATTGGCTCGACGAGGCAGTCGCGCCGCGGCCGCTCGGCAACGGGCTGTGGGAAGTGCAGACAATGATGGAGCAGGCGCTGTGAAGACGCTCTCCGCGCCCGCCCTGATCGCCACCGGCCGCACGAGCGTCCGGGCCCGCTACCTCCTGCAGCTGGATTTCGCGTACCCGTCCGCCCTGACGCTCCGACTCTCTGACGAGCATGTCGCCGCCGCGATCGGCCACGAGTGGCTCCCGCTGGTCCAGAGCTGGGGCAATCTCTCGGCGACCCTCAACACGCTCGACGTCGACGGCCGACCCGCGACCGCGACGATCGCGCTCCTCAACACGAAGCCGATCGCCGGCCGGGCCCGGCTCTCCGATCTGATCCGCTCCCCGCTCAACACGGGGACGGCCTACGAATTCGCATTCGCCCAAGCGACGGTCTACGAGCTCCTCGACGAGGCGCTGGCGACCGAGGACGCGATCCGCCGGGGCGTCTTCTACCTCGAGGAGCCGACGGATATCGGCGAAGAGATACTGACCCTCCGGATGAGCGATCAGGCGCTGGTGCTCGAGCACCAGTTGCCCGTGACCCGAATCACGGCGGACGTCTTCCCGCAGGCGCCGGAGAGCGTGATCGGCCAGAGCTTCTCCGTCCCGTTCGGCGCGCTGAAGCACGTCCTGGCGCAGCCTATTGTCGACGGGCGCGCGACGACGCTGGATGGTGCGATCACCGTCTCGGCGACGACGCTGATCCTGGAGGACGCCACCGGCATCGCCGCGGGCGACACCGTGCAGGTCGAGTATGAGCACATCCTGCTCGGAGCGAAGGACGGTAATACGTTCACGGCCTGCACGCGCGCACGCAACGGCACGACGGCCGTGGCTCATGCGGACGCGATGCGGGTGTATCAACTCTTGAGTGTCTATCGTTTCGTCGTGGCCGAGACAGTGTCTGAACATCCCCTTGTGGCGGTGAGCGGCGTGCGCGTCAATGGCGAGCTGGCGCAGACCAGCCCGACCATTCGTGACGTCGAGAGCCCTCGCGCCGGGCGGCGTCTCTCCGTCATCGACTTCGAGCCCTCGAATCTCCGCCAGTTCCACGTGTTGCCAGTGGGTGATGCCGCGCTCGTCTCGATTGCGACTGCCCAGACCATTGACAGCCAGGGCTCGCGCACGGTGGCGTTGCCGACCGGCACAGCCGAAGTCATCCCGGGGCGCGCGCTCCGCACGGTCACCGTGACGGTGTCGACCGACGGCCCTGGCGGCAACTGGGTGATAACGCGCCGCCCAGCGAGCCAACCGGGCGGGGCTGACGTGATCGTCGGACAAGGGAGCAACGCGAATCTGCCGGTCACGATCACGCATGCGCATGACTGGGGCTCGTGGGAGGACGAGGTTTTCGACTTCTCGTCCACTGGCTCCGTCACCGTGACGTTTGCGTTCAACCGCTATGCGGTGACGTTCGAGCGTGGCGCGGATGGGCAGGAGTCGACGGCCGCGGCCGTCATCGGCACCGTCACCTGCGACGTCGAGGGCGTGCGCGATGACTCGCTCGGCCGGATCACGGGGACCGCTCTAGCGCGGATCGAGATTCCGGCCGACGTCGTGCGCTTCGTCCTGACCAAGCTCTTCCCGGGCGTCAGCGCTGCCGACCTCGGCGCGAGCTGGGCCCTCACGCGCGCGCGGGGGTCGGCGCTCCGCTGGGCCTTCCTGCTTGGCGCCGAGACCTTCTCGCGCCTGCGCCGGAAGTTCGGCGAGCAGGCCCGCTCGGTCCTCTACCTCGATGCGGGGACCTGGGAGTTCAGTTACCTTCAGGACGCGCCCGTGGCTGCCGTGACGCTCGCCTACGCGAAGGACGTGCGCATCGCGGCCGTCAAGCGCTCGGCCCGAACGGAGCTGGTGAACCGTCTCACGGTCTACGCCGCGCGGGACTACTCCGCGCGCGGGGCGCTCGAAGACATCTATACGCACGTCCAGGTGCACGAGGATCTCGCCCAGGGGCTCGCGCGCCGGTCGGGCGCCACGACCGACGACGTGCTCGCCGGGACGCTCGAGCTGGATCTCGTCCAGGACACGGCGACCGCCGTCGCCCTCGGTGACTTCTGGCTCGGTCGGTGGAAGCGCCAGCGCCTCGAGCTGACGGTCGAGGCGTGGCACAACGTTCTCGCCCTGGCCCACGCCGACCACGTGGCCGTGAGCGGCCACCCGCTGCTCGAGGCGCACGGCGGCGTCGGCGTCATCTTCCGCGTCGTCGGCGTCGAGGACCAGCCCGACGAGGGGACGACGCGACTGACGCTCGTGGAAGCGAACGCGTGATGGAGGCCCCCATGGACCTGACCCTGACGCTCGCCCTGCCCTACACCCTCAAGGACGGCGACCGCCTCGGCTTGCTGGAGACCGACGAGCGCGACGAGCTGGAGCGCAAGACCGTCGCCAGGCTCGACGCCCTCAGCGACCGGGAGCGGACGGACGCGCATGTCAACGTCGCGGCGCGCGAGATCCGCGCAGCCTATTTCGCCGGGCTCCCGTCGCTCGCGCCGCGCGTGACGGCCTTCCTGCTGGCGCAGGCGGTGGCGCTCCGCTACGGCCAGAAGATGCCGGGCAAGGAGGGGCGCTGGTGGCGCGACCTCCAGGAGGCGCTCGACGAGCACCCGGCGACCGTCACGCTCAAGAGCGCGGAGCGGGCGCTCTGGCTCGTGAACGTCTGGCAGCACGAGAGCGTGCGCGATGGCTTGGCGCCCGGGCTCCAGCGCTGGAAGGCGATCCTCGATGATGCGATCGACCGGCTCGCGGCGGCGCTGAAGGAACCGGCGCCGGTGGCGGCGGGAGGGTAGGATGGCCGGCCTCGGCCTGATGGCCCAGGATTTCGTCTACGCCGGCGGTGACCTGGCGCAGACGATCACCGGCGTCAAGACGTTCGCGGACGGGATCGTCGCGCCCTCGATCGGGCCTTCGTCCGGCCAGCGGCATCTCCTGCCGGCGGTGAATGCAGACACGGTGGCGCTGCTTGCCGCCCCGCAGACCCTCGCCGCCAAGACGCTGACGACGCCGACGATCGCGGACTTCACCAACGCCGCGCACACCCACCAGAATGCGGCCGGCGGCGGGGCGCTCGACGCCGCCGCGATCGGCAGCGGGCTGCTCGGCGTGGCGCGCGGTGGGACCGGCATCAGCTCCTACACCGTCGGCGACGTCCTGTACGCCAGCGGCGCGGCGGCGCTCTCCGGGCTGGCCGACGTGGCTGCCGGGTCGTACCTGCGTTCCGGTGGAGTGGGGGCCGCGCCGCTCTGGTCCACCCTGGTCCTGCCGAACGCGGCGACGGCGAACCAGGTCGTCTACGCGACGGCGACGAACGCGTGGGGCGGTAGCGCGAACTTCATGTATGACGCTGTGAACGACCGACTGACTCTCACCTCGTCAACGGGCGGCGCAACGGACATCCTCATCACCAGCAACACGAACAACCCGGCCCTCCGGCTCCGCGTGGGCGCGGGCGGCGCGGCCGACCCCTCCATCATCTTCGAGAATGCGGTCGGTACTGCAATCCACAGCATTTCCGGCAACCTCGCCGGTGCTGGCCTCAACATGATGGCGACGACGCAGCACCGCTGGACGGTCGGCGGGAGCGAGAAGATGACCCTGACGTCGACGCTGCTGACGGTCGGCGCCGGGATCGTCTCGTCGGCGAAGTTCACGACGACGGGGACGGGGAGTCTCACGGGCCTCACGTTGGCCAGTGCTGAGAGTGTTGGAGTCGCCACTGGGGCGCAAGTCGCGTTTTCTTCTATCAGCGGGGCGTCCAACGGACTCTATTTCAATAGTGCGGGAACAAACTACTCTCACACATCCGGCGGGATCGCCTTTGGTTTGTTCGCGTCGGGGTTTGCCCCCGCCTCCGGCTCCGGCTCCTGGGCGATGCTCCACCTCAACCCGACGGTCAACGGCACCTCGACGGGCACCGCCTACGGCCTCCTGGTCGCGTCCAAGACCAACGTCCTCACGGGCGGCGCGGTCAAGCTCCTGTCGCTCGGGACGACGACGGACAGCGGGTTCACGGGGTACACGCCGCTGATGGAGCTGTTCGCCAGCGGGAACCTCCAGTTGAACTCCGCCGCCGGCCGCCACGCCTTCGGGACGACGAGCGCCGCCGACATCTTCTTCCTGCTCGGCCCCAGCTTCACCGGGAGCGGGGCCGCGAGCCCGATCGGGTTCAAGCTCAACGGCAACATCACGGGCTCCGTCGGGAGCAACATGACGGGCGCCCACTTCGAGATGAACTTCGTCGAGGCCGGGAGCGGCGCCCACGGCCTCCTCTCCAACGCGGTGTTCTACGCCGGCAGCGTGACCGTCGGGGGCTCGACCGTCGGCGACACGGCCAACGTCTACATCAGCGGGGCGATGGCCGCGACCGTGACCGGCGCCAACTACGCGCTCTGGTCGGACGCCGGCCTCAACCGATTCGACGGCGACGGGACGCACGTCTTCGAGCTGCCGGCGGACGCGACGGACCCGACGGGCGGCGGCGGGGCCGCGGCGGGGCGGATTCCGGTCCTGATCGGCGGGGCGACGAAGTACCTCGCCTACTACTAGGAGGACGATGGCATGGCGACGATCGCGGTGACGGTGGACGACGCGCGGCTCGCGGCGGCGCTCGCGGCGGAGAACGCGCGGGTCGCGGCCGACAACCTGGAGGCCCTGGCGCGGTTCCTCCGCGGCGGCGGGAAGGAGGCGGACGCGCCGGCCGGGGCGCCGCCCTACACGGCGGAGACGTACCTCCAGGGGCAGGTCGACGCGCTGCTCGGCCGCCTCGAGGCGCAGGACGCGGAACGCGAGGGCGCGCGGCTGCGCGCGAAGTTCGAGGCCAAGCCGCTCGCCGAGCGTCGGCAACTGCTGGGGATGAGTGGTGGCCGCTGAGCCCATCACCGTCGCGTACCTCGCCACGAAGACCGTCACCGTGGCGATCCGCCGCGACGCCGACGGCTTCTACTTCGATTTCAACGACACGACCTTCAAGGCGTCGGGCTGGACCACGCGCCTGGGATCCACGACACCCGACACCACCGAGGCCTCACTCTATCGCCGCACCGTAGACCCGGCGACCTGGACCGCCGGCGTCTACCAGGTGCT
>Ga0209341_10003474_pt1 | contig 14689 bp, 16 predicted proteins | sample RifCSP13_2_FD_184020 | JGI IMG/M metagenome (GOLD analysis project Ga0209341, IMG submission 184020) | Soil microbial communities from Rifle, Colorado - Rifle CSP2_sed 13_2 (SPAdes) (version 2) | ecosystem: Environmental > Terrestrial > Deep subsurface > Rock core/Sediment | place: Rifle...
CTCGGCGACCAGGATCTCGACGCGCGCATCCGCGCGCTCGCCGAGGACGCCGTGGCCGGCACCGGCCACGGCCATGAGGACGTAGACCTGATCTCGGAGATGATGGTCACCGCGCTGCGACTCCACCGCGATCGGGCGGACCGAGGCGACATCAAGCTCGTCAACACCGCCCTCAAGGAGATGCGGTACGCCTTCCTGGTGTTCTCCCAGTACCAGCACATCCCCAAGGTCACGGTGTTCGGCTCGGCCCGAACCCAGCCTGGCGACACCAACTATCAGCTGGCGTCGGCGTTCGCCGAGTACATGGTGGAGAGCCTCCGCTGGATGGTCGTGACCGGCGCCGGACCGGGAACGATGGAGGCCGCCAACAGGGGCGCCGGAGGTGCCTACTCGTTCGGCGTGAACATCCGCCTCCCGTTCGAGGCGGAGGCGAACCCCTACGTCGACGGCGCCCGCCTGATCAACTTCAAGTACTTCTTCACCCGCAAGCTGGTGTTCGTCAAGGAGTCCGACGCGTTCGCCCTCTTCCCCGGCGGCTTCGGGACCCAGGACGAGACGTACGAGTTGCTGACGCTCACCCAGACCGGCAAGACGAGCCTCCACCCGATCGTGCTCATGGAGGCTCCCGGCACCGGATACTGGGACAAGTGGATCGACTTCGTGAAAGGAACGCTCGTCGAGCAGGGGATGATCACTCTCGACGACCTGTCTCTCTTCAAACACGCCACAGACGTCGACACGGCCGCGGGGGAGATCGCCCGCTTCTACTCCAACTACCACTCGCAGCGGTACGTGGACGATCGCCTGGTGCTCCGTTTCCGGCATGCCCTGTCCCCTGCGGACATCGAGCGACTCAACGATGAATTCGGCGACATCCTCGCCGATGGACGCATCGAGGCGATCGATGCCACACCGGACGAGATCGAAGACCACGATGTGACCGATCTTCCCCGCATCAGGCTTCACTTCGACCGCAGAAGCCTGGGACGCCTCCGCCAGATGGTCGACGTGGTCAACGGCCTCGGCCCCGGGAGTTGGGGTCTGAACCCCTAGTACCCTTACGGGTCATGCGCGAGATCCTCGCCGACCTGGTGGCCGAGCAACAGAGCCTCGACCAGTCGCTTCAGCGGTCACCCGACCGCGATTGGAAGAAGCGCGTCGATGGCACGCCCACCACCGTCCAGGACACCATTGCCATCCTCGCCTGGGAGGAGCAGAACGCCGCCCTGGCGCTGACCGGTGAGGAGTCGGTTCTCGACGAGGTCGATGAGTACGCCGACCTTGGGGGCCACCTCAAGAAGGCGGTGGCCGAAGGCCGCGGGAAGCGTCCCCAAGAAGTGATCGAGTGGTGGCGGTTCGCTCGCGCCGACGTCGTGTCGGCGTTGTACCTGAACAAGCCTTCAGATCGCGTCCCGTGGGTGGGGGGCGACGTCAGCGCTCGCACCTTCGCCACGCTGCGCCTCGCCGAAACGTGGGCGAGAGGACTTGCCGTCCTGACCGCCCTCGACAAGGAGATCGTCGATACCGCCCGGTTGCGCCACATCGCGTGGCTCGGCTGGGCGACGCTTCCCTATGCGTTCTCACTCGCCGAGGACGACTACGACGAGCCGATCAGGGTGGAGGTGAATGGTCCGGCCTACGCCCGCTGGGTGTTCGGGCCCGACGACGCCACCGACGTCGTACGCGGCACGGCTGGGGACTGGTGTCGGCTCATCGTCGGCAGGGTCACGCCGGCAAAGGCCGGCGTGAAGGCCACCGGACCTGTCGCCGAGCGCGCCCTCGAGGTCGCCGGCATCTTCCAATGACAGGGCGGATCGTCGGGATGGTCCATCTCGGGCCGCTCCCGGGATCGCCGAGACACACCGGGGAGTTCGACCGCGTGCTCGAACGCGCCGTCGACGATGCCCGCATTCTCGCTGCGTCCGGGTTCGATGCGGTGATGGTGGAGAACTTCGGCGATGCCCCCTTCTTCGCCGACGACGTCCCCAAAGCCACCGTCGCCGCGATGACGAGGGCCGTCACCGCCGTCGTCGATGCCGTGCCGATTCCCGTCGGGGTCAACGTGCTGCGCAACGACGCCCTGGCCGCGATCGCCGTCGCCGCCGCCACCGGGGCGACATTCATCAGGGTGAACGTCCTGTCGGGGCTGATGCACACCGATCAGGGGACCATCACCGGGAAGGCCGCTGAGGTCGCCCGACTGCGCGCATCGATCGCGCCGACGGTGAGGGTGCTCGCCGACGTGTTCGTAAAGCACGCGGTCGCGCCAACCGGCCTCACCGTCGAACAGGCGGCACTAGATCTCTGGGAACGGTCCGGGGCGGACGGACTCGTGGTGAGCGGCTCCGGAACGGGCCACCCCCTCGACCCCACACGGCTCGATGCGGTCCATGCCGCGGTCCCCGATGCCCCGCTCTACGCAGGATCGGGCGTCGACACTGCCACGGTCGCCGGCCTGCTCCGGATCTGCACCGGGGTGATCGTGGGCACCTCGATCAAGGAAGGCGGGGTGACCACCGCCCCCGTCGACCCGGGCCGTGCGGCTGCCCTCGTCGCGGCAGCGCGATGAAAGTCCACCGCTACCACCCGGGCACGATCCATCTCATGCGGCTGGACACGGGTGACGACATCCTCGCCACCATCACCCGATACGCCGCCGACAACGGGATCCGTGCCGCCTGGTTCACCTACCTCGGTGCGGTGAGCACCGCGGCGGTGAGGTACTACGACCAGAACGACAAGGTCTATCGCGACTTCACCATCGACCGCCACCTCGAGGTGCTCTCCGGGGTCGGCAACGTGTCCCTCCTCGACGGCGCGCCGTTCGTCCACACCCACGCCGCGTTCGCCGACGAGGACGGGCACGCGTTCGGCGGCCACCTCAACACCGGCTGCATCGTGTTCGGTCTCGAGATCCGCCTCGAGGAGCTCAGCGGCGACCCGCCGGTCAGGCTGTTCGACGAGCCGACCGGGCTGTCGTTGTGGGGAGACGCCGACTAGGACCCGCCTCCCGTCGTGCCCCTGAGGTCGAATCCCGACTTCAGCAGCAGGTTCAGCATTGCCGGCGCGGGTGCCGAGAACTGCGCAGGTCGGAACGCGTGATCTTCTCCCAAGAAGAAGCGGACCAGGGTCTCGACGATGTGGGCATGGGTGATCGTGTGGAGGTCGTTCGCCGGGGCCCGCCCGAAAGCCACCAAGCGCACCCGGACGGTCCCCCCTCCCCTTGCGGGGACGATGCAGAGAGAGTGCCTGGCGAGATCGTCGACCACCTCAGCGAGGCTCATCTCGAACAGCCACTGCACGCGACGGAGGATCTGGTGGAGTACCTCATGACGACGGATCCCCGGGTTGAACTGGGCAGCACCCTGTTTGACCTCACCGACGATGACGTCGATCTGGCCGTCGACCAGGCCAAGCGCGTCATCGTGCAGGAGCAGGAGGCGGGCATCGACCCCATCGTGGGGGTCGCCGGCATACACCTCTCCGGGAAACCGCATCCCCATGATGTCGATGTCGGTGAAGGTCTCAAAGGTGCCGTCGGCGACGCGCGACTGGATCTCGAACTCGCTCAGCGTGAGGTACCCGTTGAGGCGGAGGTAGCTCTCGACGAGGCTGACGGCGATGTCCACGCCCCCATCTTGGCCGAATCCCGCACCAGGCTGCGATAGCCTGCCCCCCATGACCGGGTTCAGACTCACCTCATACGGGGCGCAGTCGTCCTTCGTCGGCGTGCCCGAGAGGGAGATCACCGACATCGCCGGAGCCGACGTGGTGATCCTCGGCGCTCCCTTCGACTGGGGCACCACCCATCGACCCGGCGCCAGGTTCGGTCCCAAGGCGGTACGCGAGGCCGACTATCTGGACCCCGACGGCGCACGGCCGCACCTCGACACGGGCATCGACCCACTCGCAGTGCTCGGCGTGGTCGACATCGGCGACGTTCCACTCATTCCCGGCTATGTCGAGGAGAGCATCACCGCCATCCGACAAGCCGTACGTGCCGTCGCCACTGCCGGTGCCGCTCCGCTCGTCATCGGCGGCGATCACACGATCACCTTCCCCGACGCCGGGGGCGTCGCCGACGTGCACGGGTTCGGCGAGATCGCCCTCATCCATTTCGACGCCCACGCCGACACCGCCGAGAGCCACTACGGCAAGCTCCTCGGGCACGGGACGCCGATGCGGCGGCTCATCGAGTCGGGAGCCGTGCCCGGCCATCGCTTCGTCCAGATCGGCCTTCGAGGGTATTGGCCCGATCCGCCGGTGGTGGCGTGGATGCGGGAACAGGGCATGCGATCGTTCTTCATGAGCGAGATCGTCGACCGGGGCCTCGATGCCGTCGTCGACGACGCCGTCACCCATGCCGCCGAGGGAGCCAAAGGCGTGTTCATCTCGGTGGACATCGACGTGGTCGATCCGTCCGCAGCCCCCGGGACCGGCACACCCGAGCCCGGCGGGCTCACCTCCCGCCAACTGTTGGACACGGTGCGACGCCTCGGGCGGGAACTCCGCGTGGTCGGAGCCGACGTGGTAGAGGTCGCACCCGCCTACGACAACGCCGACATCACCGCCCTGCTCGCCAACAGGGTGATCCTCGAACTGCTCAACGGGATGGCGCAGCGCAAGCTCTCCTGAGAGCGCGCACCCTGCTAAGAGCGTCCGCCAATAGGCGGGCGCTCTTGCGCAATGCTGATGGCTCTTCGGCCGGAGGCCTCATCGCGGTGCGGTTGGGGTCCCCAGCCCCAACCGCCGAGTCCGCGCCTATCGGCGCGCCCTCTAACCCTCGTCGACACCCGCATCCGCTGGGGTGCGCGGTACCCACTTGCGCACCCGCCGACGGTACTCCTTGAACTCGTCGCCGAACGCCTCGAAGAGCCGGCGGTCCTCGTACAGACCGATGCCGAGCGTGAAGTGGAGCACCGCCGCCATGGGGATCACCCACATCATCTCGGACCTCAGGGCGATCCAGGACGTGAACGAGATCACCGTTGTACCCATGTCCACCGGGTTGCGGACCTTTGCGTAGACGCCATCGGTGACGAGGGTCGGACCGGGGGTGGTCCCCATGAGCCGGGCACCGGCGCCCCCGAGCCGACCGGCGGAGAGGAACACCGCCGCCGTCCCCACAACGAGGACCGTGCCCGCCACGACCACCAAGGGCCAGGACCGCCAAGCCAGGTCGAAATGCCCGTGCGAGTCACGCACGAGCATTCCGGGAAGCACCACCGCCCAGAGCGCCACGACGAACGCCGTGTACAGCCAAGTGCGAGACGCGGGGGGTTTCACCGGGTGCCATGTTCGCAGGTCACTCCCCCCGGGCACATTGCCCGCCATGGCATCCCTGGACCTGTTCAGCGCACCGACGCGCAGCTGGTTCGAGGGCACGGTCCCGTCCTGCAAGGGCCTCGCCGCTCGCACCTGATCGGTCAGGGGCGCATCGCCGGACCGAGCATCCGCATCAGACGCCATGGACTCGGATCGGCCTCGAAGGCAGCGGCCCGCGCCAGCGTCTCGGACGAGTGGCGATGGAACACCGACCACGGCGGCTTGGGGAACTGCAGGAACGGTGCGCTCATCACGGTCTTCTGGGGACGGTCCACCAATCGGGCGTTGTGGACGAACCCCGTACCGCTCTGGATGTCGGTGGGAGGATGCCCGGGGAACGCTCCCCACGGGGTGACGCCGAGCGGGAAAGCGGCCGCGGCCCACACGTTCACCCCGATCGCTCCGTAGCGGAGCGCCCCCACCGCCCTTCCCAGCGCCGGCCCGAAGTCGCGACCGGTCGATGGATCCACGAGCAGCGTGGCATTGAGGCTCCCCCGGAGACGCTCATTGCAGAATGCGACCGCACGGTCGAGGAAGCCCCCAGGATCTCCGCCGGGGAGGTTGGTGGTGGCCACCACCTGGCAGAACCCCTCCACGGTGAATGCCGGGGACGCCTCATCGGGATCGATGTCGGCGATGACGGCCGGCGGGACGAAGCCCTCTCGAGGCGTGCCGAGGACTCTGACCCTGTGGGCGCCGGCAGCGACTCTTGCGAAGCGTTCCTCAGTGCCCGGGTAGTAGGCCGGGCGCTCCCGTCGGGTGCCGAGCAATGCCTCCACCGCGTCGAGGAACTCCTCGCGCTGCGGCCAGCTCTCAGGGAGCACGAGCACCTTCGCCGCGTTGCAGTTGTACCCCCCGTTCTGGACGACCTGGGTGACGACGTGCTCGGCCTGGAATCGCAGTTCACGCGGTTTCCATGCCCCCGGCACCACGATCACCGGGCTGACGTTGCCCAGTTCGGCAGTGATCGGCTTGGTCATCACCCGCTCGCCACGGGCGCGGCGGGCCGCACCATCGGGCCCAGATCCAAACACTATGGCGTTGTACGTCTGCTCGGACCCGGTGACGTGGACCTCGTCGACCAATGGGTGGTGGACGAGGTGATTCCCCACCGCGGGGCCCCCGTATGCGAAACGGACGAAACCGGCATCGACCAGCGGGGCGAAGGCATGTTCGACGTGAGGTCCGACGTACTCGTTCACGGGGTTGAACTTGAGGATGGCGACGTGGCCATCGACGAAGAGCTTGTGGATGACGTCGAGGGGACCGATGCTGGCGACGTTCCCGGCGCCGAGGACCGCGGCAACTGCCGCCGTCGCCGTCTCCGGCTTGGTGTGGATCCCCCCGAGATGCCTGCGTGCTTCGCCATAGCCGACGATGGGATCCATGCGCACCTCGGCGTGCCACCGGGGGTACTGGATCCTGTCCCATCGATCGCCCGGCATGACGTCGACGGTCACCTGACCGTCGGGCCGCTCCTTGATGGCGTCGTCGGGGAGGGGAACGGCGCCGGTGCGGTCGATCCCCTGGAGCGTGGTGGCCAGGAACCTGGAGGTGCGCAGCACGCTCAACGGCCCCGAGACCCAATCCTCGCCGGCATAGGTCGCATCGACCCCCTTGGCCGCCACGGCATCACGCACCAGATCGGGCGAGACCTCGGCGAATCGCCGCAGCACCTGGCGCAGATACCCCAGCTTCGCGCCGAGTGGGATCCGCACCCACGCCGAAGCGTTCCCGGCGAGGGTGGTGACGGCGGCATCGAGTGTGGTGGTCGGAGTCTCGGGAAGGTGCCCCGTCATGCCGCGTCGCCCAGGGTGCGAAGAAGGTCATACGGAAAGATCCCGGTGGCATGGCCGTCGGGGTCGAACGTGATGCCCACCGCGTAGTCGCCCACGATCCGTGCCGATGCGATGGTGGCGACGGCGAACGCCTGCGTGGGCGACCCTGCGCATGCGGCGCAGGGGCAGGACCGGCGAAGATCGGAGGCGTCCGCACGGGTGGTCGTCCCATCGGCCCAGGTGAAGCCGATCGCTTCCCGACCCACCTCGATGCGCAACGGGGCCTCCATTGGCTGAGCAGGCTAGGGGCGTCAAGACTCAAGCGCTCGGCCCGGCAAGCCGATGGCTCGTTCCATGGCCGAGGTGATCGCGCTCCGGGCAGCCTGGGCAGACGAGTACGCCCTGGCAACCCCTTCGGAGCCACATCCAGCAGGAATCGACCGGCTCCCGACCGAATGGTCGGTCATCGACGACGCCGTCATCGGCGGCGTCGTGATCGATTACGTCGTCGTCGGGCCCAACGGGGTGTTCACCATCAACGTCGATCCCGACCCGCGGCCGGCGACGATCGGCGACGACGGCATCTACCGCGACGGGTCACGGGTCACCAGCACGGTCAAGAACGCCCTGATGGCGGCCACCCGATTGCGCGACGACCAGGGTGGGCGGGTGTTCGCATACCCCATCCTCGTCAGCACGCTGGACGCCGAGCGCCACCAGCTCGACCGGCTCGGAGTCGTCGCCGGGGACCGGATCGCCGAGTACATCTGGTCCCACCCCGGTCTCCCCCTGCGCCGATCGCAACGACTCGAGGTCCAGTGGGCGCTGCGTCGGCCTCTCCGCTGAAGGCTCCGGCCATCGCCGCCCGACCCTCCCGCCCCACCTCCCGTGGGGGGCGCACGACCATTCCCGTCGCCGACGTCACGGCCGCGTTCTCGTCGGTGTTCATCGCACTGTCGATCGCCCTGGCGGTCACCTACCTCGCCGCGCCCGAGCTCCGGCGCTGGCTCGGGGGGCGGCGCGGGCTGGTCGATTGGATCACGTTCGGGGCATTGGTCGCCGCGCTGGCGGTAGGTGTGTGGGCGATGCGGCGCTCACCGACCGAGTCGCGGTTCCCGCTCATCATCCCCGCCCTCGCCGCGTGGGGGATCCTCGACGAGCTCCGATATCTCACGGGCGCCCTCGGCGTCCACGGCTTCGTCATCGACGGCGTGCAAGTCCGGTCCCTCGACGACGTCGGGTGGTTGTTCTCGACGTGGGGCGAGCGGGTGGGGCTCACCTGGCTCCTCGGCGCGGTCATCTTGGGCCTCGTCGCCGGGTTGACCGCCATCGCCGTGTTGCGCACCCGTCGGTGGGCCGACAACCGGGTGATGGTGACCGAGCATCGCGTCGTCGCCTACATCCTCGCCTCGATCGGAGCCACCGTCGCCGCCCCGCTGACCGGCTTCTTCGGATCGGGCGCTGGTGTGGCGTTTGCCTGCGGGCTGGTGGAGATGACGGGCGCAACCTTGCTCGTGGCGGCCGGCCTCGCCGCCGGCGACCACCGCCGCACCGTTGCCGGCTGGAGGCGTCGTCTGTGGCCGTGGCTCGCCGAGGAAGGGCCACTGGCTCGACTCCCGCTGAGAGACACCCCCGGCCCCGACTACAACGACGGGCGTGAGCGCGACCGACGATTGCGCGCGCCCTAACCTCGTGGCGTGCGCATCGTCATCGCCACCGCCGGCGTACTCAGCCCTGAACCCGTCGCACGCTTCGCCGAGCGCCTCGCCGGTGAAGACGGCAAGGTGTTCGTCACCACGGTGATCGAGGTCCCCCGGTCGTTTCTCGACGAGATCCGATCCGAGCAATGGCATCCCCTCACCGAGGGCTCCCCCCCCTGGACCACCGAGGAGGACGCCCTCATCGCACGCTATGTCGAGGAACGCGGAGGTCGGATCACCGAACCACTCCTCGCCGCGCTGATGGCCCATGGCGTAGACGCAGAGGTGATGTTCCTCGAGGGCGAGGACCCGGCGGCGACGATCATCGCCGCAGCAGCCGACGTCGAAGCAGACCTGCTCATCCTGGGCGCGACGAAGAACCTGTTCGACGAGGCCTCGTGGGAAAGCGTCTCCACACGGGTCGTCCGGGAGGCGGGACGCCCTGTGCTCGTCGTGCCCAGTCCGCCCCACACCGATTCCGGGCACGAATGAATTTCGTCACCACTCCGGAGGAGCGCTTCGCAGAACTCCCCGGATATCCCTTCGCCGGTCGCTCCTTCTCCTGGGAGGGCATGAACCTCCACTATCTCGACGAGGGATCAGGCCGGCCGGTCGTGCTCTTCCACGGCGAGCCGACATGGTCGTTCCTCTACCGCAAGGTGATCCCGTTGCTCGCCGCGGCCGGGTTCCGGGCGATCGCTCCCGACTACCCCGGGTTCGGAAAGTCCGACAAGCCGACCGACCCCGACTTCTACACCTACGACAACCACGTCGCCGCGATGAACGCGCTCGTCCGCCACCTCGATCTCGACGGCGCCACCGCCGTGGTGCAGGATTGGGGAGGCCCGATCGGTCTGCGCGTGGCGATGGAGAACCAGGATCGCTTCGCCCGCCTCTCGATCCTCAACACCGGCCTCTTCACCGGAGGAGGGTCGAACCCGGCGTTCACCGCGTGGCGGAGTTTCGCAGAGAAGAACCCGGACCTGCCGATCGCCATGATCATGGGGAGCGCATCGGCCACCCCGTGGCCGGCGGAGGTGCTTGCCGCATATGAGGCACCGTTTCCGACCATGGAGCACAAGGTCGGAGCGTGGCGGTTCCCACTCATCGTGCCGCTGCAGGTCAACGACCCCGGTGCCGAGGCCATGGCGGCGGTGCGCGATGCCCTCGCCTCATGGGATCGCCCCACGCAGGTCCTTTTCTCCACCGGCGACCCGATCTTCTCGGTGCGGGCGGGCGGCCGATTCGTCGACCTCATCCCCGGCGCCACCGGACTCGAGACGGTGGACGACGCCGGCCACTTCCTCCAGGAAGACGCCGGCGAGGCGGTGGGAGCAGCAATCGTTGCGTTCCTGGGACGAACGGCCTGACTTCTCGCCAACGGACGGCGTACATTGGGGGCATGACCGAATTCACGGTCCAACTCGCCAACCGGCCCGGGATGCTCGCCGCGTTGACCGAGCTGATCGCCGAGGCGGGGGTGCGGATCGAAGCCCTCGCCGCGTTCGGAATCGGTGAGATCGGGATCGTGCACATCGTCGTCGAGGATGAGTCGACGGTTCGCGGCATCCTCGGGCGCGCCGACGTGACATTCGACGAACGGCCCATCCTCACCACCCACCTCTCGGCAGGGCCGAGCGCGGTGGCGGCCATGGCACACCGCCTCGCCGACGCCGACGTCAACATCGAGGCCATGTACTTGCTGCGGACCAAGCCCGACGGTGTGGAGTTCGCCGTGGCCGTCGATCGTCCCGCCGACGCCGCCCGCCACCTCCAGGAACGGGCGTCCTAGGGGCGGGCCGCCGCGGCGGCGGCCGCGGCCGCTTCGACTCGATCGTCGAGAGGTATCAAGGCAGTCGCCGTTCCCCGTCGAACCAGGGCCCTGCGCAGCAGTTCGTCGGCGAAGGCCGGGTTCTTGGGGAGCACCGACCCGTGGAGGTAGGTGCCGAAGCAGCTTCCGGTGATCGCTCCCTCCTCGGACGTCGAGTGGTTGTTCCCGAAGCCCTTGGCGACACGGCCGAGGGACCGCTGTCCGGCGGCGAGCATCGTTCGCCCACTGTGGTTCTCAAATCCCACGAGGCGCCCCCAAGGAGAGTCGACGACGATGTTGCCGATCATCCGCGTGCCGCCCCCGATGGTCTCGGCGTCGAAGACCCCGATGCCGGGGATCTCCTGACCCGCGGCGGTGACGAACCGCCGACAGAACAACTGGTAGGTGCCACACACGGTCAGGAACACGACGCCGTCGCCGACCGCCAGGTGGACGTTGGGCCCGCGGTCGGCGAGGTCGCCGGCGATCGCCATCTGTGCCGAATCCTCGCCGCCGCCGGTGACCACGATGTCGGCCCGTCGCAGGTCGTAGTCATCGCCCACGCCGACCCGATCGACGCGAACCGCCATCCCCCGCCACTCGAGTCTCCGGCGCAGGGCGAGCACGTTGCCGGTGTCTCCGTAGATGTTCATCTCGCGTCCGTAGAGGTGGACGATCACGAGCGGATTCACGACCACGCCTCCGGCCGCTTCACGCCCGGTTGGAGCAGCTCGAGGAATCGCAGCATCGCCGTGTAGGTCGGCACGACGTAGACGGTCTCGCCCTCGGCCGCACCGTCGACCACCCGGTCGAGTGCAACCGCGAAGTCGGGCTCACTCCACGCCATGATTCCGGCGTACTTGAAGCGGAGAGCCATGTCTGCACACCGGACACCGCCTGCGCCGAATCGGTGGGAAGAGCCCGCCAGCTCCTCCAGGCCGGCATCCCAGAGCCACGACACGTCCCTCCCATCGGCGTGGCCGTCGTTGATCGCAATGAGCACCTGGGCGGGCTCCACGTCGTCGGAAAGGAGCCTGATCGCCTGATTCAGGCCTGCCGGATTCTTCACCAGGAGGAGTTTGACGCGCCTCCCGCGGTACGGCACCACCTGGCCCCGCCCGAACGCCGGCTGCATCGCCTCGAGCGCCGCCACGGCCGCACCGGGGTGAACCCCGAGGATCGAGGCGGCCAGGAGCGCCGCGGCAAGGTTGTAGCCGTTGTAGGCGCCGGGGACAGCGAGATGGACCGTGACCTCGCTGCCCCCGATCCGCACCACCGCGACCTGCCCGTCGCCCTCTCGCACGGACGACAGCAGCACCGAATCGGGTGCCGGCCCGCTCGGCGTCATCGGCTCCCCATAGAGGCTGCGATCGTCGGGCATCGTCGACCGGATGGCGTCGACCGCCCCGAACCATGCCGCCGCCCGGGCACCGCAGAGCCCTGCCACCATCGGGTCGTCGGCGTTGAGGACGACAGCCGCAGCGTGTTCGATCGCGGCTGCGACGTGTCCGGCGGTCGTGTCGAGCTCCCCGTACCGATCCAGCTGGTCGCGCGCCAGGTTGGTCACCACGATCAGTCGGGGGGTGAGCCGTGCGCCGAGCGCGCGCACCGCCGCTTCGTCGATCTCGAACACGGCCAAGTCGGCCTGCACTGCTCCCCGCCGGAATGCGGTGATCAGCGCAGTCGCCACACCGCGGGCGAGGTTCGAGCCCGCCGGGTTGGTGAGGACCCGCTTGCCGGCACTCTCGAGAATCGCCACCAGCATCTTCGTGGTGGTCGTCTTGCCGTTGGTCCCGGTGACGATCACCACACCGTCGGAGAGACCGGATGCCAGATGCTCGATGAGACTCCGGTCCAGCCGTTCGGCCACCAGCCCGGGCACCGCGGTGCCGCCGCGACCGATCAGCCGGCTGGCAAGTCCGGTGAGGCGCCCCACCGCGACGGCGAGCCGTACCACGTCAGTCTCCCGCCCCGGCGAACTGCGTCTCGTAGAGGCGGGCATACAGCCCGTCGGCGGCCACCAGCTCGCGGTGGGTCCCGTGCTCCACCACGCGCCCCTCGTCGAGCACGAGGATGCGGTCGGCAGCGAGGACCGTCGAGAGCCGGTGAGCGATCACGAACGAGGTGCGACCCGCCATCACCCGTTCCAAGGCCTCCTGGATGAGCGCTTCGGACCGGGCGTCGAGATGTGAAGTGGCCTCGTCCAGAACCAGGATCCGAGGGTCCTTGAGGATCACCCTGGCGATGGCGACTCGCTGCTTCTCCCCCCCGGACAACCGGTAGCCGCGCTCGCCGACCATCGTCTCGTACCCCTCGGCGAGCGATGCGATGAAGTCGTGGATGTTGGCGGCACGGGCCGCCGCCTCGAGCTCCGCGGCGGTTGCGTCGGCCCGGGCGTAGCGCAGGTTGGCGGCGATGGTGTCATGAAAGAGATACGTCTCCTGTGTGACCACCCCAACGGCTCGGGCCAGCGTTGCCGTCGTCAGCATGCGCACGTCATGGCCATCGATGAGCACCCGACCCTGAGTGGCGTCGTAGAGGCGGGGGATGAGGTAGGTGACCGTGGTCTTGCCCGCCCCGCTCGGTCCGACGAGGGCGACCAACTCGCCGGGGGCGACGTCGAAATCGAGATGGTCGATCGCTCTGGTGCGCCCGGTGCGCGTGCCCTTCGGCGGACCCTGCTCGCCTTCACTGAAACCTCGCCACGACAGCCGCTCGACCGCGGCAAGGCCGACCGGCGCAGCAGTCCGGTAGTCGAATGCCACGTCCTCGAAGGTGACCCGCCCGGCGACGACCGGCAGGTCGATCGCGTCCGGCTCCTCGGAGATGTCCCTCGGCAGATCGAGGACCTCGAACACCCGCTCGAATGACACGAGGGAGGTCGCCAACTCCACCCTGGCGTTCGACAGCGCCGAGAGTGGCCCATACAACTGGCTGAGGTACGCGGACAGCGCGACGACGGTGCCGACGGTGAGCGCCCCGCGAATGACCAACACCGCTCCGAACCAGAACACCAGGGCGCTGCCGATGGCGCTCACGATCCCGAGAGCGAGGAAGAACCACCTCCCGATCAGCGCGCGACGGACTCCGAGGTCGCGGACGTCACCCGCATGGTCGGCGAAGCGACGATCCTCGTCGGCCGCCCTCCCGAACAATTTCACCAGCAAGGCGCCGCTCAGGTTGAGGGTCTCGTTCATGGCCGAGTTCATCTTCGCCTGGGACTGCATCTGCTCCCGGGTGAGACGGCGAAGCACCCTTCCCACCCGGCGGCTCGGGTAGATGAACAGCGGAAGGATGACCACCGACGCGAGGGTGAGGCGCCACTCGAGCCGGAGCATCACCGCCAGCGTCGCCACCGTCGCAAATGCGTTCGAGACCACCGAGACGAGTGTCCCCGTGACCGCGGACTGGGCACCGACGACGTCGCTGTTCAGGCGCGACATCAGCTCGCCCGGCCGGGTGGCCGTGAAGAAACCGAGCGACATGCGTTGCAGGTGCGAATAGACGCCGGTTCGCAGGTCGAAGATGATGCCCTCGCCCGCCTTGGCCGACGCCCATCGCTGCGCCACGCCGACGACGCCGTTCACGATCGGCACCGCCACCATCGCCACGCCGAGCCAGGTCACCCGCGTGAGGCTGCCCGCGGGTATCGCGGCATCGATGAGGTTGCGCATCAGCAGTGGTGGGACCAGCGACACCAGCGTGATCACGACGATGGTGGCCATGACCAGGATCAACAGCCCGCGGTAGGGGCCGGCATAGCGGGCGACGCGGCGCAGCAACGCCCTGTCGATGGTGGGTCGGTCTTTGTCCTCGTCGTACTGGATGTACGACATCCATCCACCACTGTGAAAGATGGCGTGACCTCCTTGCGTCGCCGACCGAGGCTACCGGCTCCCCGAGGCCATGCCGCTTCGGGCGCGGCGACCGCGAGCCGGTCGCCATCCCCGCGTTGTGCGGCGACTGCCGGCGCTCAGCCCAAGCCGACGATGAGATCGAGCGAGATCGTCGAGGATGCCATTGCGAAGCAGGCGTTCTCGGTGATCCCGGTGCGACAGAACAGCTGGTACACGTAG
>Ga0209341_10003475_pt1 | contig 14688 bp, 11 predicted proteins | sample RifCSP13_2_FD_184020 | JGI IMG/M metagenome (GOLD analysis project Ga0209341, IMG submission 184020) | Soil microbial communities from Rifle, Colorado - Rifle CSP2_sed 13_2 (SPAdes) (version 2) | ecosystem: Environmental > Terrestrial > Deep subsurface > Rock core/Sediment | place: Rifle...
TTGCAGGGACTTGATCTCGGTGGGGATCGCCCGGAAGGCGGCTCCGACGGAGCCCCGCTGGAAGTAGACGTTCATGCGGAACCGGCCCCGCCCCGGCACCGGATGAGAGGCGTCGAGCTCGAGGGTCTCCTCCAGTTTCTCACGCTGCTTCTCCGTTAGGATGCTGTAGATCATTCTGCGCAGTTCGGCCGGCCTGAGCACCGGGAACTCGGTCAGCCGCTCGAGCTTCCCGTGCAGGCGGATCTGCGGTGGTGAACCGGCGGTGAGGTGCAGGTCGGACCCACCCCGATCCAGTTGAATCGACAGCAGTTCGTTCAGGTGCAGAGGGCCGGGCTCGGCGATGGTCACGGTGTCGGCCGGCACTCCCGGCTGGCGGATGAGGGGAACCACGTCGGCGCCGTGCACGAAATTGATGGCGCGCTGGATGGCCGTTCGGGTTGCCAACGCCAGCGTTACTCCCATACCCGAGAGCTTTTCGAGACGTACATGGGTCTCGGGGTCGAAGGGATCGGCAACGGCGACAACGACCTTCTCGTCCTCCAGGCGCACAGGCATGGCCATCAGCTGCCGGGCGTCATCGGCGTCTATCATCCCGACGGCTTCCGGGTCGAGCAGCGCGTCGTCGAGATCGATGTACGGCATCCCCACCCGGTCGGCGACGGCCTGGAGGAGATCCTCCTCGCGCACATGTCCGCCATCGATCAACAGTCTGGCGATCGGTACGCCGGTGGTCGTCTCGTTGTCCAGCACGCTCTCGAGGGCGTCTTTGGAGAGCAACCGACGATCGACGAGGAGCTCACCGAGTCTGCGTGATGCTGTAGTCATTCTCTTTTCGGCTTCCCTGTGAGGCGATCGGCCTCACATGATTGTCGGCATCGAAGGTGCTCACCTTGAAGTGTTCCCGCGGATGGCACCTGGTCGGGACGGTCGCTCAGACGATGACCCGCATGATCTCTTCGATGGAGGTGAGCCCCATCGCCGCCTTGTCCATGCCGTCCTGTCGGAGGGTCCGCATCCCGTTGGCAATCGCCGCCTTGGTCAGCTGCTCGGTAGACGCTCGCTCGACTGTCAACCGCTCGATCTCCTCACCGACGGTCATCAGCTCGTGGACTGCCAGCCGGCCGCGGTAGCCGGTTTTCGAGCAGTGGTTGCATCCCTTGGCGCGATACAGGGTCGGCAACTCATCGAGACCCTCCATCGGGAAGCCGGCTGCCCGCAATGCCTCGGCGGTGGAGGTATAGGCCTCCTTGCACTGGTTGCACAGCCTGCGGGCCAACCGCTGGGCCAGCACGGCATCCAGGGCCGACCCGACCAGGAACGGCTCGACTCCCATCTCGATCAGCCGGCTGACACTCGACGGTGCGTTGTTGGTGTGCAGGGTGGAGAGCACCAGGTGCCCGGTGAGGGCAGATTCGATGGCAATGTTGGCCGTTTCCTGGTCTCGGATCTCACCAACCAGCATGATGTCCGGATCTTGACGAAGGAACGAACGCAACGCCGATGCGAAAGTGAGGCCGGCCTTCTTGTTGACCTGGACCTGACTGATGCCGGGCAGGCGGTATTCCACCGGATCCTCAATCGTCACGATGTTCACCTCGGGACGGTTGAGGACGTTGAGGGTCGCATAGAGCGTGGTCGACTTACCGGACCCGGTCGGCCCAACGACCAAGATCGTCCCGTACGGCTTGCTGAAGGACTCCTTGTACCGCCGCTCATTGTCACCGCGGAACCCGAGATCCTTGAGCTCGAGAAGTGCGTTGCTGGTGTCGAGGAGCCGCATGACGACTTTCTCGCCGTAGATGGTCGGCAGGCTGGAAACCCGGAGGTCGAGTTGTTTCCCGCCGACCCTGAGGTTGATGCGTCCGTCCTGGGGTCGCCGGCGCTCGGCAATATCGATGTCGGCCATGATCTTCAGGCGGCTGACGAGCGCGTTGGAGATCGAGCGAGGGGTACGCATGATCTCGTGGAGCACACCGTCGATCCGGAACCGGACCCGCAGATCCCGCTCGGTGGGCTCGATGTGGATGTCCGAGGCTCGATCGGCTGCCGCCCTGGTGATCAGCATGTTGACCAGCTTCACCACCGGCGCTTCCTCGGCAGCGGCTTCCACTGCACTGAGGTCATGCGCTTCAACGGAATCCTCGGCGGCCAGTTCGGCCATGTCTGCGACCGAGTTGTCCAAAGACGCTATTCGGGAGACTGCCGCCTCGACGTCGGAACGGGTGGCGACCTTGAGAACCACCTCCCGGCCGGAAATCGCTCGAATGTCGTCGATGGCAAGCACGTTGGCCGGGTCCGCCATGGCGATGACGAGTTTTTCGCCTTCGAAGCCGATCGGGATGGCTGCGTAACGGCGGGCCAGGGCCTCCGGGATCAGGGCTGCGGCGGCCGGGTCGACCGCCCCTTCGTCGAGATCGACAAACTCGATACCGATGTTCTTGGCCAGGACCCGAACCAAGTCTCGCTCGTCAACCAGGTTCTCTTCCACCAGGACCCGGCCGAGGGGACGGCCCGTCTCATAGTGGATATCCAGACCGGTCTTGAGCACCTCCTCGGTGACGATGCCCTCCTCCAGGAGGAGCGTCCCAAGATGCCCGGCATCCCGCTGCACCATGGCCCGACTACTCACCGGCTTCCTTGGCTTCCTGGACTCGGGCACCCAAACCCCGCCTACGGACTACAGCCGGCATGTCCGCTTCGGCGTCCGGGGCAACCACATCCGACAGAGCACTGCGAAACAAGATTGCATCGTTTTCCGCAGGTTGATCAAGATTCTCCCGGTGGGCTTTCGGCTCCGTTGGCAGCACCCTGGCGGAATCGTCACCGTAGCCGTAGGCGGCCGGGGGCGGTATGTCCACGATCTCCAACAAGCCGTCGCGAGCTAGTCCGGCCATGATCTGTCCGACTGCGAAGTCGGTCATCCCTAGACGCCGGGCCACCTCCTCGATGCTTCCTTCGCCGTGCAAGGCGGCCAGAATCCTCCAGGTCGCGGCAGGCAGTGAGACCTCATTGCGATCGGTGAGATCCGGGACCATCCGAAGATGGAAGGTGATCGCCGGAATGACCTCCTCGATCTCCGCCCACTGCGTATTCCGTTGCTCGGCCTCGGTGATGGAGGCGATGATGTCGATGGCGATCCCGGTGTTGTAACGGGGTCCAACCGACTCGGAGAATTCAAAATCGCTGTCGGTTCTGCGCATCAGCCGGAAGATGACATCGGCAATTTGGTCGGCCAGGAGATCGGTCAGTTGTTGTTCGGTGGCATGCTCACTGAGGACGTCGACCACATCTTTCTCGCGACGCTCTACCAGCACCCAATCCTGGGAGTCGATCAGCCCGGCTCCAACCAGATCGTCCGCCAGATCCTCTTCGCGGCGGGTGGTTGCGTAGGTGAGCGAACCTCCGGAGAGATAGATCCTCCCCTGCAGGCCGGCCGCGTCGACTCGTAGGGTTCCACTCTTGTGCGACCGAGCCAGCAAACGCAGTATCTCGGGCAGCGGAAACGCCTCGAGCGAACCCGTTAGCGACATGATGACTCCTCCGTTACCAACTCAAGTGGAGTTTCGGCGGAGCTAGCTCCTCGCTTGAGCCTTTTGCAGGGCCAGGCGCATCTGAACGGACGGGGCGGGCAACCCGGTCCAGAGAGTGAAAGAACCGATGGCCTGGGCCAAGAGCACATCGATACCGGACGCATGAGGAAGTCCGGCCCGACGAGCCGCCCGCACGGCCGGAGTCGGCAAGAGGCTGTACGCCATGTCCAGTAACCCGGCGGATTCCTCAACGACGCCCGCCGGCAACGCTTCGCCTCCCATTCCGAGTGGAGTGGCGTTGACGACCACGGCTCCCGCGACGGCCCTTGCCCACGGCACCGTCCGCACGTCGATGTCGACCACCGCCGACAATCGCTGGGCCGCTTCCCGGCGCCGGGACGAGGCAAAGAGGTCATGGGCGTCGAGGGCGATGAGAGCGGCGGCCGCCGCTCCCCCAGCCCCCAGGACCAGCACCGGCGCGTCGATGGGCAAGCCGGATTCCCGCCACACTCGCCGGATGGCGTCGATGTCGGTGCTGTGCCCTACCAACCGGGAGCCTTTGACGACGATGGTGTTGACCGAGCCCGACCTCTCCGCTCCTATCGACCGCTCGTCGGTCTCCGCCGCGGCCAGCCGCTTATGGGGCATCGTGATATTGGCCCCGCGCCAACGCCCGGCCCGGAGATCGGCACACGCCCGCCGGAAACCGTCTGCATCCACCCGCATCGCCCGGTAGGTACCCGCTAAACCGGCCGCCTCGAGTGCGGCCTGCTGGATGACTGGCGACAGCGAGTGATCGACGGGATCCCCCAACAAGACGAGGTCGAAACCGGTCACCGGATCTCCTCTGATCTCACGGGATGAGGCCGTCGTTGTTGGCTTGCTGTTTCCAGCCGAGAAACTCGTCGTAACTGGCCGTGAACGAGTGCTCACCGGTCGCCGAGGTCAACACGTAGTAGATGAAGTCGGTGGCCGCAGGCATCGCGGCCGCCTCCAGAGATTTGAACCCGGGTCCGCCGATCGGCGTGGGCGGAAGACCGGCATACTTCCTGGTGTTGTAGGGCGAATCCACCTCGAGATCCGACCCCGTGAGTGAGCTGCCCCGCTCTCCCAACGCGTAGATCACGGTGGCGTCGATGCCGAGCTCCATCGGTACCTCCAGACGATTGACCACCACGCTGGCGATCAGCGGCCGGTCGGCGTCGACCCCGGCTTCTGCCTCGACCAGCGAAGCGATGATGATGCCCTCGTAGACCGACAAATCCCTCGATTCCAGCTCCGACCAGTCGATAGCTTCAACCCGTTGCACCATGGTGTCGGCCAGGCGCTGGAGAATGTCCCCCGGGCCAACGTCGAGCGAGAAATCGTAGGTATCGGGGAAGAGGAGACCTTCCCACGAGACGGGATCTGATGCCGGCCCCTGTAGCAGCGGGGACTCAACGCTGATCAGAGCCTGCTGGAGTTGGGTGGCCGTGAAGTCGGTTTGCGCGGCGATCTCGTCGAGGACCTCCTGGATCCACAATCCCTCCCGCACCGTCACCCGGAACGTCTCGACGACCGGGCCGGCCAGCAAGAGGTCGATGACCACGTCGTTGAGCATGCCGGTTTCCAGGTCGTATCTCCCTGCCTGGAGGCGTTCGGCAGTCTCAGAGGTACGGGCTGCCAACTCGAACTGGGTCGCCGAATCGACCACACCGGCTTCGGCGAGGAGCACCCCGATCTGGCGGGCGGTCGACCCGGCCGGAATGTCCAGGGAAACAGGCAGACCCGGTTGGATATCGGGAGGGGCGGTGACGTCGGACACCCCTCCCAGTCCCCCAACCCAATCGGCGAGTCCGCGGGCTCCGAGGAAGGCTCCGGCGAGTATCAGCAGCAACAGCGCCAAACCACCCAGGCGTCGAAGCCCGTCTCCGCGGCCTTCTCCGGTCGGTACTGTCATCAGCGGCCGTCCAGGAAAGCCTGCAGCATCACCGCCGCGGCAACTTTGTCGATCAACTGCTTGCGGCGTCGCCGCCGCACGTTGCCCTCGAGCAGGCTCTGTTCGGCCGTCTTGGTTGTGAATCGCTCGTCGGCCAACTCGACCGGCAGACCGGTGACTTGGGCCGCCAATGCGGCCAGTTGCCGGGCGCCCCCTGCGGAGAGAGTCTCGTTCCCGGACAGGTTCACCGGTAGCCCGACCACGATCAGCTCGACCTCGTTGTCGTCGACCAGCCTGCGCAACTCAGAGGCCAGCTGTTCGGAGTCGGCATCTAACACGGAGTGCGGCTGGGCGATGAGATGCAACCCGTCCGACATCGCAACACCGATGCGCCGGGTGCCGTAGTCGAGCCCCATGATGCGGCCCAGGGTCACACCTCCGCCAATGCGTGTCCCACCGCCTCCCGGGCGGCGGCGAGAGCTTCTTCCAACCGGTCCCCGTTGGGGCCCCCGGCTTGGGCAAGTTCAGGGTCCTGGCTGCCACCCCCTCCGAGAATGCGAGCCGCCGGCAGGAGGACCTCGGCCGCCGACACTCCGGCAGCAACGAGATCTGCGGAAACCGCCCCCATCAACGATCCCTTGCCGGCGTTGGTGCTGCCGAGGACGACAACGCCGCGTCCCAACCGCTCGCGGACCTGCAGCGTCAACGCTCGCAACTGGTCCGGCGGCATCTCGCCGGCACCGGCTACCGCATAGTGTGCCTCGCCTACCTTTTGGGCCGACCGGGCGATCTCGGCTGCTGCTTCGGCGCGTGACCTTTGCCCGACGGCTGCCAGTTCCTCCTCGAGCGACCTGGCCCGCTCCAGGAGTGCTTCGACTCTGCCCGGAACCTCGTCGGGCTTGGCGCGCAGCAAGCGGCCGGTCTCGGTCAAACGCCTGCGCAATCCGGCCAGATACTCATAGCCATGTTGGCCCGAGAGCGCTTCTATGCGACGCAGGTTGGACCCGATCGACGACTCCCCCAGGACGACCAGCGGGCCGACCTGGCCGGCCGACGGAGTGTGCGTGCCCCCGCAGAGCTCTTTCGAGTAATCGCCGATCTCAACGACGCGCACCACTTCCCCGTACTTGTCACCGAAAAAGGCCAGCGCCCCCAAAGCCTGAGCCTCATCCTTGCCCGTCTCGAAGGACCGCACGGCCGCATTGGCGATGATGCGTTCGTTGGCGATACGCTCGACCTCTGCGAACTCACCCTCTTCGAGCCCGCCGAAGTGGCTGAAATCGAACCGCAGGCGTCCGTTTTGGACGAGCGAACCCGCCTGCTGTACGTGCTGACCCAGCACCTGCCGGAGCGCCCAGTGCAACAGGTGGGTGCCGGTATGACTCTTGCGGATTCCTTCCCGCCGGGGCGAATCGATCCGTGCATCGGCATCCTGCCCGACCTGTACGAAGCCCTTCGCCACCACGGCCCGATGGCCGTTTAAGCTCGGCACGCCGGCCTGAGTGTCCTTGACGATCAGGCGGCCCGTTTCGGTTTCGATCAACCCGCGGTCGCCGACCTGTCCGCCTGCCTCGGCATAGAACGGCGTTCGGTCGAGGAACACTTCGACCTCTTGCCCTTCTTCGGCGCGATCGGTCGAAGAGCCTTCGACCAGCAACGAGAGAATCCGGCCCCGACTCGCCTCTTCGGAGTAGCCGAGGAACTCGGTTGGTCCAATGTCGTCCAAGAGCGCCCGGTACGCATCGGCCGTTGCGGCATCCGCACCACCCTTCCAGGCGGCCCGGGCCTTGTTCCGTTGCGCCTCCATGGCAGACTCGAAAGCCTGCATGTCGATGGCGACACCCCGCTCTGCCGCGATTTCCCTGGTGAGTTCGACCGGGAAGCCGAAAGTGTCGTGCAGCTTGAAAGCCGTGCCGCCCGATAGCAAGCCTCCCTCGGCGACCGTCTCGAGCTCCGTTTCCAGCAGGGTGTGTCCCGACTTCAGTGTCTGGCGAAAGCGGGCCTCTTCACGGGTGACGACATCGGTGATGAATGCTTGTTGGTCTTCCAGCTCCGGGTAGCCGGCGGCCATCACATCGACCGTAGCCTGTACCAACTTGGGAGTGATCAGGCCGTCGCGGCCCAAACGCCAAGCGTGCCGGACCGCCCTGCGCAGGATGCGCCGCAGCACGTACCCCCGGCCATCGTTGGACGGGACCACGCCGTCGCCGATCAGGAAGGTCATGGCGCGGCCGTGGTCGGCCAGGACGCGCAACGACACATCCACCATGGGATCTTGGCCGTACGTCACTCCGGCGAAGCGACCCGCCGTGTCCAGCACATGCCGCACGGTGTCGACATCGAAGATGGTCTCGACCCCTTGCAGAACAGTGGCCGTACGTTCGAGACCCATCCCCGTGTCGATGCTCTTGGCGGGCAGCTCGCCGACCACGTGATAGGGCCGGTCCTGAATGTTCTGCATGAAGACCAGGTTCCAGATCTCGACGAATCGCTCCTCGTCGACGACCGGGCCACCGTCCGGTCCGTAGGCGGAACCGCGGTCGTAGAAGATCTCGGAGCTGGGGCCGCAGGGTCCGGCCACTCCCATCTGCCAGAAGTTGTCGCGGTCCCGGCGCTGGAGTCGATGGGGCTCGACGCCTACCTTGTCCAGCCATATCCCCGCAGCCTCATCATCCGTTTCGTGGACGGTGTACCACAGAAACTCGGGATCGATGCCCAAACCTTCGGTGACCAGCTCGTAAGCCCACGGGATGGCGTCTTCTTTGAAGTATTCGCCGAAGCTGAAATTGCCGAGCATCTCAAAGAAGCTGGCGTGCCGGGCAGTCGTCCCGATGATGTCGATGTCGACGGTCCGCACACATTTCTGGGAGGAGGCCGCCCGCAAGTAGGGCGCTTGCTCTTCACCGAGAAAATAGGGCTTGAACGGCACCATGCCGGCGTTGGTGAGCAGCAGGGTCGGATCTACCGGGATCAGAGACGCCGAGGGTCGCACCGTGTGGGAGCGTTCCTCGAAGAACTTCAGGAAGGTGGAGCGAAGCTGATTGGAATCCATGGAGCCAACAGGTTAGTGGGCGGGAGACCTCAGCCCCGACCGTTTGGCGACCGCAACCGGGTACCTGCTCCCTCGAGCACATCCGCCACCGACAGGATCGCAAAGCGACGCAGGCTGGCAGGCGTCACCGCTTCCCGGGCCCGCACCACCCTGGCCATCACCCAGGCCGATCCGCCCATGCCCGCCGCCGTCCCGATCAAGAACCAGACAACACGCCTCAACATGGGCCAAGCGTACCTGGTATCCGGTAGCTAGATCTCTTGGGGGCGAAGCCCCCAATTTCGTGACGGGTCCTCTGTGGCTGGGCCGGGTCGGGCTCCTGTGATCTGAGTATCAGGGTGATTACTCAGTCCCGGCGCGGTTTCCCCAGCCTCTCGTCGAACACCTGCAGTCGTTCCGAGAGGTCGGTTTCCTCTCCCTGGTTGGTGGGACGGAACAGGATGGTCTCGGTGGCGCCATCGGGGAGATACTGCTGGCGGACGATGTGGCCGGGGTGGTCGTGCGGGTAGCGATATCCCTCTCCGTGGCCGAGCACGGCCGCGCCCTGGTAGCCCGCCTGGCGCAGGTGGATGGGAACCTGAGCGCCGGGGGTGTCGGCAACTGCCCGCCGAGCGCCCTCCATCGCCGACTTCACCGAGTCGGACTTCGGCGCCGCGGCCAGATAGACGGCCGCGTGGCTCAGCGAGTAAGCAGCTTCGGGCAGACCGACATAGGCGAGGGCCTGACCGGCCGCCACCGCCACCACCAGCGCCCTCGAATCGGCGAGGCCGACGTCCTCGGAGGCGAAGATGATCATCCTTCGGGCTATGAATTCGGGATCCTCGCCCGCTTCCAGCATGGTGTGGAGCCAGTAGAGCGACGCGTCGGGGTCGGAGCCGCGCAGGCTCTTGATGAAAGCCGAGATCACGTCGTAGTGCTGATCGCCGGCCTTGTCGTAACGGACGATGCGACGTTGGAGCGCCTCTTCAACATGTCCGAGCGTGATGTGCTGCTCGGCGGCGCGGGCCAGGAACGCCGCCATCTCCAGGGCATTCAGGGCCAGCCGGGCGTCTCCCCCGCACCGCTCGGCCAGGGCGCGGCGAGCGTCGTCGGCCATGGTCAGGTTGAACGCCCCCAGTCCCCGCTCAGGGTCGCCGAGGGCACGGTCGACCAGGTCGGCCACATCCGCCGGGTCCAGCCGTTCCAACCGAAACAGAGTGGAACGCGAGATGAGAGGCGAATTCACCTCGAAGAACGGGTTTTCCGTCGTAGCGCCGACCAGAACCAGCGTGCCGTCTTCCACCCCCGGGAGCAGGGCATCCTGCTGCGACTTGCTGAAGCGATGGATCTCATCGAGAAAGAGCACCGTGCGGCGATCCTCTTCTCCCAACCGGCGACGAGCCCCGGCCAGGACATCGCGCACGTCCTTGACGCCCGCCGAAGTAGCGGACAGTTGCTCGAAGTGGGCGCCGGATTGGGCGGCGACCAGTCGGGCCAGGGTGGTCTTCCCGGTCCCCGGCGGACCCCACAGGATCATCGAGACCGGTCGCCCCGCTTCAACCATGGTCCGGAAAGCGGCCCCCGATCCGACCAGGTGAGGCTGCCCGGCGATCTCGTCGAGACGGCGCGGCCGCATGCGGGTCGCCAGAGGGGCTATCTGCGCCCGGCGGGCTTCCCGGTGTGCGGCAAAGAGGTCATCCATCGTCCATATTCGGGTCCTCTTGGTCGAGCCCCGCCTTGAGTTCGACACCCAACTCGGCGAGTTGAGCCGGGTCCACCCGGGTCGGCGACCCGCTCATGGGATCGATCCCCGTTTGCGTCTTGGGAAAGGGGATGACATCCCTGATGCTCGTCTCCTGTTGCATGATTGCCAGCAATCGATCGACCCCCATCGCGAACCCGGCGTGAGGAGGTGTGCCGTAGCGCAGCGCTTTGACGAACCAACCGAAACGACTTTCCGCCTCCTCGCCGGAGATACCGAGAATCTCGAATACCTCCTGCTGGACCTCGGGATCATGGATCCGGACGGAGCCGGAACCCAGCTCGCTACCGTTCAGCACGAGGTCGTACGCTTTGGCAATGGCCTGGCGGGGCCGTTCCCGCATCTCGGTGAGGTCGACCGGGGCGGTGAACGGATGATGGGAGGGAACCAGGTTCCCATCCTCGAGTTGGTCGAACACCGGGAAGTCGATCACCCACAGAAACTGCAGCTCGTCGTGTCCGGGTGGCTTACCGAGATCCAACCGCAGCTGACCGAGCACCTCAGCGGCGGTTGGGGCCGTGTCGGCTACCAGCAGCAGCAGATCACCGGGCACACCGTCGAGGGCCTTGATGAGGGCCTCCGTCTCGGTCCCGGACAGAAATTTGGCGGTTGGTGAACGCAGGGACCCGCCTTCCTGCACGACTGCCGAGACCAGCCCTTTGACCCCCAGTTCCTTGGCCCTGCTTGCCAAGCCGTCCAGCTGGGATCGCGACAACCCCTTGGGGCCGGCGTTGAGCCCGCGGATGACACCGCCGGCCTGGAGCGTAGCCGAGAACGCCCGGAACTCGGTGGCGCCAAAGACGTTGCCGACGTCCGAGATCTCCATCCCGAAACGAACATCGGGTTTGTCGGTTCCGTACCGGAGCAGAGCTTCGGCGTACGTCAGGCGTGGAAACGGTAGGGTCAGCGTAATCCCGCGCAGGCGCGCGACGACGGCTTGCACAACGGCTTCAAAGGTCTCCAGCACGCCATCCCTACCCCAGAATGCGCCTTCCACATCCAGCTGGGTGAATTCGAGCTGGCGATCGCTCCGGAAGTCCTCATCCCGGTAGCAGCGGGCAATCTGGTAATAGCGGTCCACGCCCCCCACCATCAGCAGCTGCTTGAACAGCTGGGGTGATTGCGGCAAGGCGTAGAAGCTTCCCCGTCTGAGCCTGCTCGGCACCAGCATGTCGCGGGCGCCCTCCGGTGTCGAGCGGATCAAGGTGGGGGTCTCGACCTCGAGGAAACCGCGCCCGTTGAGAACCTCCCGCATGGCGGCAGCAGCCAGAGACCGGGCCCGGAGGTTCTTCGCCATACGTGGTCGGCGCAGATCCAAAAACCGGTATTCCAGGCGCAAGCGCTCGTCGGCCTCCGCCCGCTCGTCGAGCATGAAGGGAAGCGGTGCGGACCTGCTGAGCACCTCGAGGTCATCGGCGGCCAGCTCTACGTTTCCGGTGGCCAGCTCGGGATTCTCCATCCCACCGGGGCGCGCCCGGACCGTACCTTCCACCGTGACGCAGTATTCCATGCGAAGGTCACGCGCGGCCGGTACCCGGGCGGGGTCGACAACGACCTGCACCAACCCCGACGAGTCGCGCAGGTCGAAGAAATACACGCCCCCCTGGTCGCGGCGTCTCGCCACCCATCCGGCCAACCGAACCCGTTCGCCTGCCTTCGCCTCGGACACATCGGCGGCGTAGGCAGTCCGATAGGGCCGCTCGCCCCCTACCGCCTTCGTGTCCATGCAGCTACCTCCTCTACGTCGATGACCTCTTGACTGCCGGTGGTCAGATCCTTGGCGACCACCCGACCTTCCGTCCACTCATCCCCTACCACGAGCACACCGGATGCCCCCCTCCGGTTGGCTGCTCGAAACTGCGCCTTCACCGAACGGTCCTCCAGATCGAGATCGGCTCTGATACCGAGTCGGCGCAGCTCGGAGGTGAACCGTAGTGCTTCTCGGCGCCGTTCTCCGGCAACGACCAGATATAGGTCGAGCGGATGGGGTTCCTCCACGTCGCCGAGGGTCAACATGAGGCGATCCAAACCCAGGGCAAAGCCCACCCCGGGCACCGGTTTGCCGCCCAGCAGTTCGGCCAGGCCGTCGTAGCGGCCCCCACCCCCCACTGCGTTCTGAGCTGCTTCCAGATCGGTTGCGACGTACTCGAAGGCGGTCCGTTCGTAGTAGTCGAGGCCCCGGACCAGGTGGGGCGCTTCCTCAAAAGGCACCCCCAGCTCTCCCAAAATGGCACGCACCTCGTCGAAGTGGGCCGCACAGGCGGCACAGAGGTGCTCGACCGGCGAGGGGGCGTCGGACAGCTTGGGAGCACACACTTTGCAGTCGAGGACCCGCATCGGGTTGGTTTCGAGCCGCAGCAGGCTGTCCTCGCACAGCACCTCCCGGTGACGGTCCAGGTAGGCCTTCAAAACGTCGAGATAGGCGGGGCGGCATTCGCGATCTCCGATGGAGTTGAGTTGCACACTCAAATCCGACATCCCCGCTTCCGTGAGAAATCGGTACCCCAACTCGATGACTTCCGCGTCGGCCGCGGCTTCCCGGGAACCGAGATACTCGACACCGACCTGATAGAACTGACGGCGGCGCCCGGCCTGGGGACGCTCGTACCGGAACATCGGGCCGGAGTAGGCCAATTTCATGATTCCGTGCGCGCCGGCTTCGAGGAATGCGCGGACGACTGGTGCGGTCCCTTCCGGGCGGAGCGTGAGCGACCTTCCTCCCCCGTCTGTGAAGGTGTACATCTGTTTTTGGACTACTTCGGTGCCCTCCCCGACTCCCCGGGCGAACACCTCGGTCGCTTCGAATAGTGGAGTGAGCACGAGGTCGTATCCGTAGCGGGCCGCCCAGTCTTCCCAGGTCAGCAGCAGCCTGCGCCAGGCGCGTGAGGCAGGTGGGAGAATGTCGTCGGTTCCTTTTGGTGCGCGGAAGGTCATTCAGATCAACTCTTGGAGGAAGGGGTTGGTGCGCCGTTCGCGCGCCAGGGTAGTCGTAGGCCCATGCCCCGGATATACCATGACCCGGTCATCGAGGGGGAGCACCTTGGTACGCATGCTTTTCATCAGCGTGGCGTGGTCACCTCCCGGCAAGTCGGTCCGGCCGATCGAGCCGGCGAAGAGGTGATCGCCCGAGAACAGGATGCCTTCCCCGCGGATCAGAAAGCAGCAGTGCCCGGGGGTGTGCCCGGGGGTGTGGACGACCTCCAGGGCAACGCCGCCCAGGCGCAGGACCTGCCCGTCGCCGAGTTGCTCGAGCCGGGCGGGGGGCGCAAAATCGCCCGGAGGAATCATGCCGAAAAGCATCCGCAGCTGGCCGAGCGGGTCGAGGGTGAGGAAATCGTCGTCCGGATGGACGTACGCATCGATCCCGGCTGCTCCCACCACGACGCCTGCTCCCCCGGTGTGATCGATGTGCCCATGGGTCAGCAGTAACGCCACCGGCGAAACCCGGTGCTCGGCCAGCAGACCGAGCACACCTTCGGGATCGGGCGGAGCATCGATGAGCACCCCGGGACCGCCCGCCTCGGGCGCCACCACCCAGCAGTTGGTCTCAGCCATCCACAACGACCTGCCGGCAATCAACACGGGCACTCCCCGATTCGGAACCGGGATCAGCGTAGTTCGGACGTTGCGATCTAGGGTTGCGCCCAGGCCGGGAGCGGCAACTCGGTCCAGTCCTCGTAGGACCAGTCATTGACCAGCAGCGGGAAAAAGGGCGGCCGCACGTAATTCAACCGCTCGTCGAACCCGTATTGAGCGAACGGGAAGGCGCCCGAGATGTCCCCGGTGTTGCGGGTGGCAATCGACCCCATGGTGATCAAGGTCGAACCGTTCGGGGTGAGACCATGCGCGATCCATCTGCTGAACTGACCGAGCAGAGCAGCGTTGATGTAGAACTTCTTGTCGGCGCCGGTGGCCTCTCCGTTGACGATGACCTCGTCGGAGGCGATCAACCCGAGGACGTCGAACGAGTTCGGATTGTCATACGTGGTGTCGGCATTGAGGACCACATTCTTCTTGTCGGTAACGGATCCCGCATAGATCGTCAGCGACCCTCTCAGGATCGCTTCGCTGAACCCGTCGCCCAGGATCCGGTCATTGTCGTATCCATCGGTGAAGGTCCGATCCCCGATAACAACATGCTGGTTGGCCCACACGGTTCCGTTGGTAGGGATGGGCTCCGTACGGCAGGTATTGAACTGCGACGATTGCCCGTTGGTCCACCACCAGATTTCGTTCTCATTGGTCGTGGACTTGCATACCCGCAGCTGCCCCTCGCCGGCGGCGGTCACGAAGGGGTGAATCCGCCATCCTTTGGCATCGGCGTCGTCCAGACACAACCCTCCGCCGGAGCAGGCCGCGGCTTGAAGGGTGTCGAGATCGTCCCAGAAGTCGTTGAAATCGAGCGGCTGGGCAAAGGCATCACGGATGTCGTTGTAGGTCCCGGTCG
>Ga0209341_10003478_pt1 | contig 14683 bp, 14 predicted proteins | sample RifCSP13_2_FD_184020 | JGI IMG/M metagenome (GOLD analysis project Ga0209341, IMG submission 184020) | Soil microbial communities from Rifle, Colorado - Rifle CSP2_sed 13_2 (SPAdes) (version 2) | ecosystem: Environmental > Terrestrial > Deep subsurface > Rock core/Sediment | place: Rifle...
CGGGGCTGCCATGATGCATCAAGGCATCGATCGAGCTGTGGGTCAGCATCGGGCAGAGCGACCACGCCATGTTGGCTGCTTTGAGCATTTCGACAACCGCCGTCCCGATCACCCAGGGAAGGTCCTGACCGCCAAACGCACTGGGGAAGGGAAGCGTGCCCCAACCGGACTCAACGAAACGGGCATAGGCCTCCTTGAAACCCTCGGGGGTGGTGACGGTGCCGTCGTCGTTGAGTCTGCTGCCGGTCTCATCTCCTGTCGCGTTGGTCGGAGCGATGACCTCGGAGACAAACCGGCCGGCTTCGTCGAGCGCCCCGTACAGCATCTCGGGATCGGCGTGGGAGAAGTTCTCCCAGGTGGCGAGTTCCGGAAGACCGGCCAGATGCTCGAGGGTGAAAGCAATGTCACGGAGCGGGGCGGTGTACGAGCTCACGCCCGAAAGGATAGAGGGATGACCGCCCTCGAATCGAGTCACCGGCTCCTCCCGCCCTTGCATCAGAAGACCGGCATATGGCGCAGCAAGGCCGGACCGGGGTGAGAAGCTCACGGGTTGGCCAAAGGGTCGACGATCCTTTCGGGCAACTTGACCAACACTGCGTACCCGCGGGCGGTTACCTCTCCATCGACGATGAGGTCGGTCACTACGACCACCTTGCGCTCTTTCACTTCGGCAGCCCGGCCGATCAGCGTCACGCCATCGAGTGGGGTTGGCGCGAGATAATCGACCTCGAGGTGGGCGGTCAGAAAGCGCGGTGAAGGTTCGCTACCGATCTCGAGTCCGGCATCCTTCATGGCAAAGATGGCTGCAGATCCGGTCGAGTGGCAGTCGATCAAGCTGGCGATGAGGCCTCCATAGATGTAACCCGGAATGGCCGTGTGAAACGGCGCGGGCACAAACTTGGTCAGTGTGGCTTCGCCGTGCGGCCGGGTCCTGATCCGGTAGCCGTGCTCGTTGAGCCGGCCGCACCCGTAGCAGTGCGCTACGTCGTCGGGATAAGTGTCCTGAATAGCTGGTGGAGTGCTCATGCGCACATGATGGCAGGAGAGGCAGGCAGCGAGCAGTAGACAGTCAGCAGCAGCCCCCTCCGACCTTGCTTCGCTCGACGTCCTCCCGCGTCGCACGCCGCGGGAGGATACGAAGTGAGGATCGCCGACCGCTACGAGGCCTCTACCGCCCGGAGACCCGGTCCGCCGATGAACGTGTCGATGGCGGCCGCAATCCGATCGGCGTGGGTCCACGGATGCTCATGCCCGCCGTCTACCAGCTCGACCACTTCGGCGTGCTGCAACCGGTCGGCCAGGTCGTACTGCGAGGAAACCGGAACGAGCTGGTCTTTGACCGAGATGATCACCAGCGCCGGGAGGTCCAACCGTCCCACCCACTCGCGGCTGTCGAAGTTGATCACCGCAAAGGCCGCCTCGTAGTAGAGGTCGGAGTCCCGATCGAGAGTGGTCTCCCGGTACCATCGGCCGTACCGGGCGGGGACCGTTCCCGTCATCACCATGTACCGGTAGGTGAAGAGATACAGAGCCTTGCCGGTCAGGCGCTCGATAGCCCGTCCCAGCACGAAGCCGATCCAACGTATCACTTTGACACTATCGGCGTGATGGGAAGCGGTGCCCATCAACACCATCCGCTCCACCCGGTGGGGGTGCCGGTGTGCCAACTCCTGGGTGATCATCCCACCCATTGAGAAACCGGCCACCGCCGCACGGTCGATCCCGGCTGCGTCCATCATCCCTGCCACCTCATCGGCCATCTGGCCGATCTCGAAACGCTCGCGTGGCTTGTCACTCTTGCCGTGATTACGGATGTCGACGGCAACGATGCGATACCGATGCTGGAGCCGTTTGATCAACTCGTACCAGTTCTCCAAGGAGGTGTTCCCGAGACCGTGAATCAGCACCAGCGGTGGGCCATCGAGCGGTCCCGCCTCACGAAGGAAGAACTCCCGGTCACCAACGAATACCGTGCGCCCCGGCATTCGTAGCGGGTGCTCTTGGCCGGACGCAAACCGGGGCCCGGTCTCCGGACCGAACAGCCGCCACAACGCGGCCGCCATCAGCACCGGTTTCCAGAACTTGTTCACCGCGCCCTCCTCAATCTTTCCTCCCGGAACCGTCCGGCCCGACCGCAAACACATACGCGGCGACCGGGATCCCACCGATGAGATGCTCTTGGATGATTCGTTCCATCACGTCGACATCGACCGAGTGATACCACACGCCGTCCGGGTACACGACGGCGATGGGTCCCTGCTCACAGACCCGAAGGCAGTCGACTTTGCTCCTCAGCACACGTCCCGTCCCGGCCTCTGAGTCGGCAGGTTCGGCATCAAAATCGCCCCGCCAGAACGGTGGAGCGCTGGCCAAGCCCAGTTCTTTGAGCCGCGTCTTCAAGTACGTCCATGTGGCTCCGCTCTCAGCGGCGGTCGAGCAACGCGGCGTCGACTGCTGGGCACAGAGGAAGATATGGCGTTGAACCGTGCCGATCGAGAGCGCGGCGGCGATCTTGTCCAAACGGTCGAGGTCGGCCATCAGTCTCTCACCGTACCCTCCACGTGACGGGTCTCGGGGATTCTGGTCACCACCAGCGCCGCCACGGCCAGCAGGACGCCACTGATGATGAACCCGGTCGAGAAGGCTCCGGCGTCGGCGGCCGCTCCCATCAACAATGGTCCGACGATGAACCCCAGGTCTCCCGATGTGCGGTACAGACCGACCGCCGAACCCTCCGCCCCCGGTGGAGCCAGATCACCGACCATCGTCGGGGGCGGGATCGACGCAATCCCCGAAGCCAGCCCGAACGCACCTGAAACGACCAGCAATGAACCGTACGAATCGAAAAAGCCGTAGGCAGCAGTGGTCAGACCGGCCAGGATCAAACCCCAAATGGCTACCGGTTTCCGCCCGATCCGATCGACCAGCTGACCGCCCGGAAGGACGATCAACAAATTGGCGACGGCGGACAGGGAAAGCACGTCGCCGATTTCAGCTGGATTCAGCCCAACGACCTCACTGCCGAACAGCGGAAAGAGCGTGATCCGGGCGCCTCCCCTCATGAAGAAAAGGGAAAACGCAACGAACAAGAGCACCCGAAAGGAAGGCATTCTCAGAAGGTCGCCCGTAGCGCGAAACGATTCACCGACGGTCTTGTCCGAAGGTGGTAGGTCGGTGATGAAGAGCGTCACCAGCACTGCCACCACCAGCCCCAGCAGGGAGTACGCCCAGAAGGGAGTCCGGAAGTCCCCCAACTCAGCCAGACGACCACCGAGGAACGGACCGATGGCGATTCCCACCAGGAGGCCCGTCTGGTAGAGGGCCATGGTCCGGCCCAGCCGCTCTTTGGGAGCCGTCTGTACCAGGTACTGCGAGGCGGTTGTGGCCAGGATCGCCGAGCCCATCCCCTCGACGAACCGGGAGATCAGCAGCACCCCGTAGGTAGGGGCCAGGGCAGCGGTGACACTCGACACTGTGAGCAGAAGCGCGCCACCGACGGCAACCCGCCGGGCACCGTACCGGTCGCCTGCCACCCCGCCCAGCAGACTGAACATCAAGCGGCCTATGGCGAAACCGGTGATCAGCGCACCGGCCGCCGTGTAGCTGACTCCGAACTCGAGGGCGTATAGCGGGATGATCGGGGCGACCAGACTCACACCGGTCATCACCAAGGCAACAGCGACCGTCAGCGCCCAGGTTTGTGGTCCGAACCGGATTCGAGCCTCTTGCACAAGACGGCCAGTGTATGGCTTTCAGGACGACTGTCAGCACACATCTAGCGAATACCGATGGTGCCGGGACGATCCTCAACCACCTCGCCAACAATGGCCGCCGCCCTGGCGCCCTCCGCCGTGAGGGCTTCGACCAGCTCCAGGGTCTTGGAGGCAGCAACGGCGATGAGCAGGCCGCCGTTGGTCTGGGCGTCGGCCAGGATGAGTTGATCGGCGGTGTCGAGGTTGCCGAACTCGGTAAACCGCTCGGCGGCCACCAGGTTTCGCCCCGTCCCTCCCGGTACCACGCCTGCCTCGGCGAGTTCCCGCGCCCCGTCGATGAGTGGCACCGCGCGGTGCTCGACGATGGCGGCTACACCGCTGGCGGCCAGCATCCCCCCAAGGTGGCCGAGCAGCCCAAACCCGGTCACATCGGTCGCGGCGTGCACACCGATGGCGGCCACGACGCGGGCGGCGGCGGCGTTGAGTTCTGCCATCACCTCGATAGCCTCTGCAACGACCTCGGGATCGGCCTTACCGTTCTTGATAGCGGTTGAGATGATGCCCGTACCGATCGGTTTGGTGAGCACCAGCCGATCACCCGGCCGTGCCCCGGCGTTGGTGGTGAGCCGGTCGGGTTCGACAAACCCGGTGACGGAAAAACCGTACTTCGGCTCGGGGTCGTCGATCGAATGACCGCCGATCAGCAGACACCCCGCCTCCTCCAACTTGGCGACACCACCGAGGATCACCTCGCCGAGCAGGTCGAAGGACAGCTTGCCACGCGGCCAGCCGATCAGCTGGAGGGCCGTGCTCGGAGTGCCGCCCATGGCGTAGATGTCGGAGAGCGCATTGGCGGCGGCGATCCGGCCCCAATCGCCGGGATCGTCCACGATGGGGGTGAAGTAGTCCACCGTCTGCACCATGAGACGTCCGTCGGGCAGCCGCAGGACGCCGGCGTCGTCGCCCGAAGACAGGCCGACGAGAAGGTCGGGGTGGAGGGTGATGGGATGATTACGCAAAGGGCGCAAGACCTGCGCCAGCTCGTCGGGGCCGAGCTTGCACGCTCAACCGCTGCCGTGTGAGAACTCGGTCAGTCTCTTCTCCACCATCACCTCCTTTCCCGACCGGCAGTTTGCCACATCCCCCGCGGTCGAGAACCGGCTCTCGCAGCGATGACCATCGATATGTGGGATCATCGGGTCATGCAACGCGTAGTTGAGTGCTGCGTCCCGCTCGTCGAGGAGCCCCTCGATAAGGCCCAGGCGATCCAGCTCGCCGGATGGTTCCGGGTCCTGGGAGACCCGGCCCGACTCCGTTTGCTCAGCCTCATCGCCAGCAAAGGCGAGGCCTGCGCCGCCTGCGACCTGGTTGAGCCGATCGGCGTTTCCCAGCCGACCATCAGCCACCACCTCAAGGTGCTCCACGAGGCGGGTCTGGTCGAACGGGAGAAACGAGGCCGGTGGGTCTACTACCGGGCGGTCCCCGATCGCCTCGCCGTCCTGAGCAGGGCCCTCACGGACTGAGCTCCTCAGGCGATGGCGGCATACATGGCCCACACAACCGTGTGGCGATCGTTACCGCTCGAGGCCCGGATCTGCATAACTCTGATAATGGCACCAGCCGAACCTACCGCACTGAATCAAGAGGAGTCTCCATGTCGGCAACTCCCCACCGCTGGACAACGGCGACGGCGCCAACGACAAACAACCCTCCTGCGACTTGGACGGCCGCCAGGGACTGCGCCAGAAACAGCCAGGCAGTGACCGCGGCGATGACCGGTTCTATCGAGGCGATCACTCCGACCACCCCGGCCGACGCCCTCTTCAAGGCGGCCATCGTGGCCAGGAACGGAACCATCGTGCCGCCCACGCCCACCCACAACAACTCGAGCCACGCTTTGGTCGAGAGGTCCATGGGGAAGGCCCACAGGGGCTGGGCGACCGCCCAAAATAGCGCCGCCCCGAGGAACCCGTAGGTGAGCAGCGTCACCGGGGAGAGCCGTTGCGTGAGATGCTCCCCCATGAGCAGATATGCGGCGAACGTGACTGCGGCGCCGAGGCCGGCGCTAACTCCAAGAAGATCCAGAGAACCGACATCCCACGCCCGGGTTATCATCACCGTTCCGGCCAGCGCCGCCAATCCGGCCAACCACATGAGTGGAGGAACCCGGTGCTTCTGGCCTACGACCATCCATAACAGCACCAAAATCGGTCCCAGGAACTGAACGGTTACGCCGGGTCCTACCCCCAGTCGTTCAACGGCCCAGTAGTACGTGACGTGAACGGTGGCGAGAACCAGTCCAAACACCACCAACTGCCTACCCGCCCCCCCGGTCCGCAGGAGACCCCGACGCCAGGCGTATGGCAGGAGAAACGCCAGTGCTACCAACGAGCGGACCTGAGCGACTCGGGGCGGAGCCACCTCGGAGAATGCATCGGCAGCAACCGCTCCGCTCACTCCCCACAGCGCCGCCGCAAAGAGGGCCAGGCCAACGGCCGGGCCTAACTTCTTGGTCGAATTGTCCTGCATGAAGCTATCCTGCCTGGTCATGACCGACGAGACCACCTGGCTCACGCCGACCGCCTACCAAAAACTGCAGGATGAACTCTCCCACCTGCAGACGGAGGCCCGGCATGAGATATCTGAACGGATTGCGGAAGCTCGATCGCATGGCGATATCCGCGAGAACGCCGACTACGACGCCGCCAAGAACGAGCAGGGCATGATGGAGGCGCGGATCCGTCAGATCCGGCACCTCCTCGACAAGGCAGAGGTCCGCGAAGCCGAGGACACCGGCAAAGTGGAAATCGGTTCGATCGTTACCGTCACCGACCCGACCGGTGAAACGTATGAATACCTCGTTGCTCCCGCCGAGAACAAAGCCCCGGGATTTTTGCTCGCCACTCCTGCCGGCCCGCTCGGCCGCGCACTGCTTGGTGCCCGAGTCGCCGACCAAGTCTCCTACGAAGCACCGGGAGGAACCTTCTCGATGGTGGTCTCCGGCATTCGACCCTTCGACGGGTAGGCATCAGTTCCCGGCACCGAAGTCAGTAGTTCGCCATCCCGGAGGCAGTAGCCTGAAGCCCGCCCGCTGACGCAGACCCGTCAGGTGGAGGGACATCGTGCCGAGGACTCGAACGACATGAAGTTGCGCCCCCGTCGGCCGCGCGAGGTCGCCCAGCTGCTGCGCCGCCGCGCCCGCCTCTCACCGCGCGCGGTAGAGGAATATCTCGACACCCACGCCGATGAGTGGACGGCCATCGCCGAGGCAGACCCTCATGACGCGGCGGACATCCTCGAGGAACTCGGCGAAGACGCTGCCACCGATCTACTGGCCGACCTCCATCCCGACCATGCCGCCGAGGTTCTCGAGGAGATGCACGACGAACTGGCGGCGGACATCCTCGAGGAGCTCGATCCGGAGACCGCCGCCGGTTTTCTCGAAGAGATGCCGGCCGACGAAGCAGCGGATCTGATCGCCGCTCTCGAGCCCGAGGCGCGGGAGGGGATCCTGGAGGCTATGGAGGACCCGGCGGAAGCCGACGTCCGCAGGCTTCTGTCGTATCCGCACGACTCGGCCGGGGGCCTGATGACCACCGAGATCGCCAAACTCCCCGTCGGGATGACGACCGGAGAGGCGATCGAGCGGGTCCGACACATGAACGAGGAGCTCGAAGATCTATCCTACGTCTACATCGTCGACGACGGAAACCGCCTGGTGGGAGTTTTGTCGTTTCGCGATCTGGTGTTCAAACGCCCCGGAGTCGGGCTCGAAGAAGCGATGACCCACAATCCGGTGGCGGTGAACGCTTACGCCGACCGTGAGGAGGCAGCCGAGCTGACCCAGCGGTACCACCTATTCAGCATTCCGGTGATCGACGACCAGCAACGGTTGCTGGGAATGGTCACCAACGAAGAGCTCATCGAGGCGATCCAATCAGAAGCCACCGAGGACTTCGCAGTTGCCACCGGTGCCGGCGCGAGAGAGACCGTGTTCACCCCGGTTATTGGCTCAGTCCGGATGCGCATTCCCTGGCTGAGCCTCAACCTCGTGCTGGCTTTGGTGGTGGCGTACGTCGTCGAGAAACAGACCGGGGTCATCAGCCGTGAACCCGTCCTGGCCGCCCTGATGCCGGTCATCGCAACGCTGGGCGGTAACAGCGGGTTTCAGAGCCTGGCCGTGGTGATCCGTTCTCTGGCTACCGACGATGTGCCGCGCAGCCAGGTCGGCCAGGTGATCGGCCGGCAGTTCTCCGTCGGCGTTCTCAACGGGCTGATCCTCGGAATCGGCGCCGGAGTCCTGGGCATGATTCTCCTCCGGACCGGGGTGTTTGCGTCGGTGGGTTCGCCGGAGGAGATTTCCGTCGTGGTTGCTTTAGCGGCTTTTGGCAACGTGGCTATGGCCGGTCTGGCCGGATCGAGCATCCCACTGATCCTTCGCAAGCTCGGCGCCGACCCTGCCCAAGCGTCCAGCATCTTCCTGACCATGATCTCGGACACAATCGGATTCGGGGGGTTCCTGCTGGTGGCCGCCCTCCTCATCTAGTCCCGTCGAGCAGGCCTCCGTCTTAAGACTCCGTTCTTGCTTCAGAAACCGACGGGGACGGATAGGGCAGCACACTCGCGCAAAGACCTAATCAGCCGGCGACTCCCCGCTGCGGAAACTCGAGGATGTTGGACGATGGCGCGGCCCCGAGACGGTCGGTGAAGACCTCAACGACCTGCTCATCGAACTGGGTTCCGGCGTTGTGCCGCAGTTCGGCAACGGCATCGGCCTTGTTGAGAGGCCGCTGGTACGACCGCGGCATGGTCATAGCATCAAAGGCGTCTGCCACCAACAGAATCTTCGAGAAAAGCGGGATCTCTCCGCCGGTCAATCCCCGGGGATACCCGGTCCCGTCCATGCGCTCGTGGTGACAGAGCACCGCCTCCGCCACGTCGATGTGGACCGCGTCTGCGATCAGATCGAAGCCATTCTGAGGGTGGTCGCGCAGGACATCCCACTCAGCGGCATCTAACGGTCCCGGCTTGATGAGGATGGCATCCGGTACGCCCAGCATGCCCACATCATGCAGCAGCGCCGCCAACCGTAGCCGCGCCAGCCGGGCAACGGAAAGCCCCATGCCTTCCCCGATGCTGGGGGCAAGCTCGGCGACCCGCACCGAGTGTTCCGCCAGGTACGGCATCCGCATCCGCAACGCCGCCAGGAGCGCGCCTACCACCGGTCCGGTCGTTGGGCGGGCCTGGGTGAGCTGCACGGTCGTCGACGTGTCACCGGCCAGTCTCGAGCAGTTCTTGCCCTCATGCTTGGCCTGGTACAGGGCCGTGTCCGCCGACTCCAGGAGTTCGTCGCGTTCGGTCGCATGTACCGGGAAGACGGCCACGCCCAGGCTGACGGTCACGTTGCCGACATCCGGGATGGGGTAGGCGGCGACAGCCGTCCGAATCCGTTCAGCGGCTCGCATACCGCCCTCTTCGTCGGTCTCGGGCAGCACAAACCCGAATTCCTCGCCGCCGATCCGGCAGGCAAGATCGACCTCCCGCAACTGTGTCCGGAACACATCCCCCAACATCCTGAGCACAGCGTCGCCGGCGGCATGTCCGTAGGCGTCGTTGATCAGCTTGAAATTGTCGATATCGGCGATGATCACCGCCACGGGCCGCCGATACCGTAACGCCCGCTCGAGTTCCTCAGCCAACCGGTCAAAGAAGAATCCGTGGTTCTTGAGCCCGGTCAGCGAATCCGTTACGGACAGCGCTTCGAGGCGAAACACCATCTTCTCCAGCTCGACATTCCTGACCCTTTCGCGGTCGTACAGCCGTGACACCTCCTCGAGAACCGGGCGGCTCGCTTCGGTGGACAGCAATCCCGACCCCGCCGATACCGATTTCACCGCCGCGATCAGCTCGGCCGGCTTGCCTTTGACCACATAGGCGGCCGCGCCGGCGGCAACCATGTCTCCGATCCGTCCGATGTTGTCGAACGAGGCGACCGCAACGATCTCCAAACGGCGGTCGGCCTCCTCCCGGAGGCGGCGTGCAGTGGCGGCCGGACCGATGCCCGATAACCCGGCGTCAATAACGGCCACGGTGGGGTGAGCGGAACGAGCCAGTGCCAGCGCCTGCTCGCCGCTGGCGGCCTCGCCGACCACCTCGAGGCGCGCTGAAGACAGGACGTTGGCCGTAACCGCCCTGGCAAGAGGATCAGAATCAACAAGCAACACACGCGGTTCCAGTTCGAACCTCCCACACTGGTCGCATCAGGTGTATCGACCCGGGAGCCCCAAAGATTGAGGTCCGCGGCAGTGGTTTCAGGAACCGATATGGACGGATTCGAGATGTGCGTAGGGTCCAAGGAATTCAAGGGTCGTGCCGTTGACGACCCGGGCGAAGTAGTGAGCATCGAGCACTGCTTGCTCGGCGGCGGATGGCTCGTCCTTGAGCACGAGCTCGCCGGCCGTTTCGTCGTCGATCAGATGCACGGTAACCGGGGCATACTCGTCGACGATTGCCTCCATGATGTTGCGGAGGTCCAGTTCGGTATGGGTGTCCGGCTCGATGAGCACGACGTACTCGCCTGATCCGGAGTCTCCGGCGATGATGTCGTATTGCGGAACCCCGGCAGTTCCTGCCGTGGTGGTGGTTTCGTCATCTGTTCCGCCGCCGGTAGCCGGCCCGGCGGTCGTCGTCGTCGTCTGCGACCCGGTGGTAGTTGTGGTGGTCAACTCGGTATCGTCGTTGCGGTTGCAGGCGGCGGCTAGGAGGGCGAAAGCCAGGACGAGGATTCCGAAACGTCGCATGTTGGTCACTCTACCTTTGTAGCTATCTCTCAAACGGACCTCGTGCCGGGCGAGTTCCCTACCGGGTCAGGGCGCTCAACCCGAAGCGAGGCCTCGGACGATCGGCGGCGCGGGTTCGGGCCGGGTGGGAGCCGGAACCGGGATGGTCCCGGCACCCTCCGCTCAGGATGTCTCAGAGTCGACACGGGCGGTGTAAGCGGCGGCCAGCTTGCCGGTGATCGGGCCTGCCGCAAACGCTGTCTTCCCCACGCGATCGACAGGTTTGACTTCTTTGAGGGTGGACAGAGCAAAGACCTCATCGGCCCCCAATATCCGTTCGAGCATGAACCGCCCTTCGTGAACCTTCAACCCGAGGTCGGCGGCTTCTTCGAGGGTCACGGTCCGGGTGATCGACGCCAGGATCCCCAAATCCAGGGAGGGAGTCTCGATAGTCCCGTCGACTACCCAGCCGATCGAATAGGTTGGACCCTCCAACACGTAACCCTCGCGGGCGAGCAGCAATGCGTCATCGAACCCTTCCGCTCTGGCCGCTCGCCAGGCCGACATATTGGGCGCATAGGAGAGCGTCTTGGCGCCCATCAGCTCCCAGGGCGTGCCACCGCAATGCCAGGGGGCCAGGGTGGGCCGCACCGACACGGCAGGAGTCGGATCGGAGAGCGGCTCCCAGAGCACGACCACCCTGCCGGGGCTGTCCAGTTCGGGTTCTGCTCCACCTCTCGTCACCAGGATCCGTACCGTGCAATCGTGTCCCTCCTCCCCAACGGCTCTGGCCCAGCCGGCCACCTCGGACAGGTCGGGCAACTCGAGGTGCATGAGCGCCGCGCTTCGCTGGAGACGGGCCAGGTGCGCGTCGAGTTGGAACAGCCGGCCACCGTAGGAGCGAATGGCCTCGAAGATGCCGTCACCACGCAGCAGTCCCCAGTCGAACACGGAGACGGCCGCTTCCTGGGGGTCGACCGGACGGCCGTCGATCATCACTCGCATCCGCAAGAGGATAGCGGCGAGGCAGCCCGAACCCCGTGATCCGAAGCGACCGCTAACCCTCCCGGTACCGGTTCGTGATGGGGAGACGACGATCCTTTCCGAACGCTTTGCGAGTGATCCTGACGCCGGGCGCCGCCTGTCGCCGCTTGTACTCGTTGTGATCGACAAGCCCGGCCACCCTCACCACCAGATCGGCGTCGAAACCGTCACTGATGATGTCCTGCACCGACCGATCCTCCTCGACGTAACGGGCCAGGATCTCGTCCAGAAGACCGTAGGGCGGCAGACTGTCGCCGTCCTTCTGGTTAGGTCGCAACTCTGCCGACGGTGCTTTGTCGATGATCGACCGGGGTATCACCTCGCCTTCGGTGTTTCGCCACTCGGCCAACCGGTATACCAGCGTCTTGAACACATCCTTGAGTACCGAATAACCACCAGCCATGTCCCCGTAGAGGGTGGCGTACCCCACTGCCACCTCAGACTTGTTACCGGTGGTCACCACCATATGACCGAACTTGTTGGAGAGAGCCATCACGATGGCCCCACGAATCCGTGCCTGCAGGTTCTCTTCCGCCACCCCGAATCCGGTGCCCGAAAAAGTCGGGTCCAGAGCGCTCAGAAACGCGGCGAACGTGTCATCGATCGGGATGACGTCGAACCGAATCCCCAATCGCTCCGCCAGGTCCTTGGCATCGAGCACCGAGCCTTCCGAGGAGAACCGGGTGGGCATGGCAACCCCCCACACGACCTCCGGACCGAGAGCATCAGCGGCTACGGCCGCCGAAAGGGCCGAATCGATGCCGCCGGAAAGCCCTAGGACCACCTGCGTGAAACCGTTCTTGCGGACGTAGTCACGTAGCCCGGTAACCAGGGCCTGGTAGATCTCGGCCTCTTCCGGTTCTAGTCGGGGAGCCGATTCCGGGATCGGCCGAACGGAACGGTCGATCAACAGGTCGTCGCGAATCGTAACGACCGCCCCGCCGGGAGCGCGCAGTGCGCCGAGAGGCGTGTCGACCACGAACCGCTCCTCCTGGAACTCGGCAGCCCGGTAGAGCAGCTCGCCCGACGCATCGAACACCATACTGTCGCCCTCGAAGACCAGCTCGTCCTGGCCGCCCACCAGGTTGACGTACACGACCGGCACCCCGGACCGACAAGCCTGGGCGGCCAGCAAGGCGGCCCTTTCCTCGGCCTTGACGGTGTGATAGGGAGACGCGTTGATGTTGAGCAACACCCGGGCCCCGGCGGCCGCCTGATGGGTGGGGGGACCGTCCAGAATCCAGATGTCCTCGCAAATCGAAACGCCTACCGGCACCCCGCCGACGTCCCAAATTCGGGCCGGTTCCCGTCCCGGCACGAAATAGCGGTCCTCGTCGAACACCCCATAGTTGGGCAGCAAGACCTTCCGATACACCCCGCGTACCTCTCCCCGGTAGAGGAGGGCGGCGGCGTTGGCCACGCAGCGAACTGCCGCGTCCTCGAGGGGATCGGCCACGGGGCCAACCCGGTCGGCAAAACCGACCACGGAGACGACGTCACCCGCCAGCGCTGCCAGCCGGCGCAGCACGTCGAGGTTGGCTTGCACGAAGGCCGGGCGGATCAACAGGTCCTCGGGCGGGTATCCGGTTATGGCCAGCTCGGGAAAGAGCAGGACGTCGGCACTCTGTTCCTCCGCCCACATCATGGCCCGGGCGATGCGGTCGTGATTGCCCTCGAGGTCACCGACCACCAGATTCAATTGGGCGCCGGCCACGCGTAGGAAGTCCATTGGTAGTCAGGGGCGCGGTGCTCGCCAAAGCCCGTTTCCCCATTCCCCTTTCAATCCGTGCGTGCGGTTTCCCCGCACACGGCTTACCGACGGTCTCTTGGACATGGTTACGCCCCGCTCAACCCGCCGCCTCTCGACCACCAACCGGGGTCTGCTACCGGGCTCTCCGGCGATACCAGCACGGGACTCTCCCCCGCAGGTCTTGTCCAGCTGTCGGGACGCACCATCGGGAAAGTCTAGAAGGTCGGACCGGTGGATCCTCACCTGTGCGGCAGCAGAATGATGGCCGTCACCTGAGGCCGTTCGCTTCTGTGGCTTTCGACCCTGGCACGGGTGGCACGCCGGGCGGACAATCGGGTTGGAGCGATCGAAGTAGGTGTTGGTGGTGCGCCAACTGACAGATTCGATCCAGATCAACTCCCCTCCGGGGCCGATCTGGGAGTGGCTGGCGAGGTTGCCCGAGCACTATGCGGAGTGGCACCCGGATCACGTGTCGGCCGAGTGGGAACGGGGGGAGCTCAATCAGGTTGGTTCCATTCTGCGAGCGGTTGAGAACCTGGGTGACCAACGGGAGGTGCTCCGATTCGAGATGACCTCGGTGGACCCTCCTGATCGGTTCGAGTATCGGATCCGGGGACCTATCTCGTTGCTGCTTCCGTTTGGCAGCTTCGCCATGGTGCCGGACGATGAGGGCGTGCGGTTCACCGCCAGCATCTCAATTCGCTTTGGGACCCTGACCGAGCATTTGTTCAAGCGTCGAACGGCTGGGTTGCGCCAACACATGAAGGAAGAGGGCGAGAACCTGAAGCGGATCATCGAAGCGGCGAAATGAGAGGCCGCGCCGAGACCCACACTGGTTCCGGCGTCACGTCCTGCGCCATCCGCAGTTTTGGCGCAAGAACGGCAAGGACTTAGGGCCTAGCCTGGCCATGATGGCCACGGAAGCTTCGCCGACCCGCCTGGGAATCACCGAACTGCTCGTGCCCCGCTTCGCGGCGGCCGGTTGGATCGGGGATAACGGCCTGGTGGTACATCCGGCCCTCGACCTATTGCAGGCGGTCCGTCGTGGCCCGGAGCCCGAGGCGGCCCTCGACCGGATCATCGCCATTCTCGAAGCTGCCCCCGAGTTGGCCGACCAAGCCCTCACCGATCCCGGGCTCGGCCACGCCCTGGTGGCGATCACCGGCTCGAGCCGGACACTATCCGTCACCGTGCGGACCAACCCCGGCTGGCTCAGACCGGAAGAGGAGCCGGTACTCGACCCGCCGTCGACGTTCGAGTCCTCTTCCGAGCGCCTGACGGCAATTCGGCGGTTTGTGCGGCGGCGGTTGTTGTGGATCGCGGTGCGGGATCTGCTGGGGCAGGCGTCGATGCCCGAGGTGGGCCGGGACCTGGCCGACACCGCCGATGCCGCCGCG
>Ga0209341_10003479_pt1 | contig 14681 bp, 15 predicted proteins | sample RifCSP13_2_FD_184020 | JGI IMG/M metagenome (GOLD analysis project Ga0209341, IMG submission 184020) | Soil microbial communities from Rifle, Colorado - Rifle CSP2_sed 13_2 (SPAdes) (version 2) | ecosystem: Environmental > Terrestrial > Deep subsurface > Rock core/Sediment | place: Rifle...
AGTCGGCGTAGGGCCCCCCCTTGTTGAGGTAGTACTGGCCGGTTCGCATGTAGCTGATGCCTGTCGTGACACCCCCGCTGGCGGCGGCGCGACTCTCCGAGACGATGTCCTCGGCCAGCGGGTGGTAGATACCAAAGTGCATGTGGGAATCGACGACGCCCGGGAATGCCAGCAGGCCATTCCCGTCGAACACCCGGACGGCCTCGGCCGGATCGATATCGGCCGCCAGTCGGGCGATGCTCCCGTCCTGGATGGCGATGTCGAGTGACTCGGCGTCGCTTTTGTTGGGTCGCACCACCCTCACGTTCTTCACGACCAGATCGAACATTCGCACTACTCCTCTGTCCGGCGGGTTCACACCCGCGTTTGATATGTCAGTTTCCGGTGGCGGCGTGGCGGCCGGCCAGGTAGCCCAGACCCAGTGCGGACAGCAGTCCGTTCCCGGCCAGGTAACCGGCCGCACCGTGGCCGGAGATACCGACGGCCGCCCCACCTGCTGCATACAGCCCGGGGATGGGCGCTCCGTTGCGGAGCACGGTGGCGTCGGCGTCGACCCGCAACCCGCCCTGGGTGTGGAAGAGCGCCCCCGTGACTTTCACGGCGCCGTACGGGGGTCGGAGAGGCTTCTCCCAGAAGGTCCGTCCGAACTCATCCACCGTCTCTCCGGAGGCGGCGGAACGGGCTGCTGCCAGAGTGGACTCCACTGCCGGGGCCGGAGCACCCAGGAGGTCCGCCAACGACTGCTCGTCGTCCACCCAACGCACGGCTTTCGCTTCCAGCAAGTCCTGGTAGTCCTTGAACGGCCGGCAGGCCCGATCGATACGCTCATCGAGCACCACCCAGGCCAGGCCGTCCGGCTGCGCGAGCACCGGTACGGCGTACTCGGAATAGCCGGTCGTCTCATTGCCAAAGCGCTGCCCTTCGGCATTGAGGAGCATGGCTCCGTGCATGACCGTCGCCCAGGTGACCAGGATCCCGTGCGGCGAGGCCACCGAGCCGTGCCCCTGGTAGGCATCCAGAAACTCCACATCGGCGCCCACCGCCTCGCCGATTCCCAATGCGTCCCCGGTGCTGCCGTCACCACCGAAGTACAACCCGGCCCTTATCTCGGGGATGTATCGGGACACGAGATCGGGGCGGGCACCGAACCCGTTCGTCGCCAGCACTACCGAGCCCGTCCCCACCTCCTCCCGGCTCCCGTCGGGTGTCTCAACCACCGCCGACTCGACACGCCATCCGTTGTGATGCACATCGACCAACCGCATTGGGACGATGATCGTGATCTCGGGCCGCCGGCCCGCTTCTTCGAGCAAGTGCCGGTGGAGAGTGCGGCCTGCCCTGTCGGCGACGGTGTGGCAACGGTCGCGGGAATGACCCGGATACTGGAAGTCGGTGACTAACTCGAGAGGCACTCCGCCCCGATCGGCCATCCAGGCGACCAGCTCGGGCGCCACCGTGGTGAGCGTCCCGGCCACCACCGGGTCGGCAGCACCTTTGGTCTTGGCCATTACGTCGTCGTAGAACAACCCGGGAGAATCGTCGATGCCGGCCGCAGCCTGCCAGCGGCTCCCTCCGGCGGGAACCATCGACGTGCTCATGGCGGTGTTGCTGCCTTGCCGAAAGGTCTCCTTCGCTTCTACGAGCACGACTTCGAGGCCCCGGTCGGATGCGGCCAGAGCTGCCGCCAGGCCCGCCGCCCCCGCCCCGGCCACGAGGATGTCGGTCGACAGGTCGCTCATCGGTCCCCACCTTCGAACAGGTCGATTCCGGCACCAATCAGACGGAGAGCTAGAGCCGTTGGGTCGAGAACCGCAGGACCATCATCAGTGGGTCGTACCTCCACCGCGGAGCACCCGTTGATGACGGCATCGACCCTCAGGCGGGCGGCTGCTAACCCGGTGGCCACTGCCTCGTTCCACCGGGAGGTGTCGGCGATGTCCTCCAGGGAGAGGTCGAGGACCACGACGCCTTCGAGTTCATCTGCCCATCCGGCCGCGGCGATGCGGGCGGTCAGTTCGTCGGCTATCGCCTGATTGCGAGCCACCGCGGCCATTCGCAAGCCCATCGATGCCAGATAGCCCGAAACCAGGCGGGTTATCCCGAACACGGGAAGCGGACTGTCGTCCCGGAGGTTCTCGAGTGCCGGATCGAGAACGCAGTCGAGGAAGATGCCGTCGTAGCGGTCGGCATCGGTGCGCAGTGCCTCGTCATAGACGAGCCGCTCCGATTCCCGGATCTGTTCTTCTGACTCGAGCCGGTCGGGCCCGGCCGAGAGATTATCCAGGTGGAGGCTCACACCCGGTGGACAGAGCGCGTCGTATCTCTTTTGCCGGCGGGCCAGCTCGTCATCGGGCACAACGATGGGCGTGATGGCACGCAGTCTCATATCAACTCCTCTCCAGTTCTTCAAGCAGGACGTCGACGGGTTGAGCGGGCATGGCCCGCACAGCCCCCTCCAGCCGGATCATTCGGTCTGCGCCGATCAGGTCACTCAGCTTGGCGCGGATCTCGTCCCACCCGAGCGGTTGGTACGCGGCGTCTCCGATCGGCTGCTCGACCTCCGCCGACCGTTTCGAACCGTCTCTCATTCGTACCGTGACCCGCGCGCCACGCCGCTCGGGCAGGCGTGCCTCGAACTCGTCTGTCGCTTTCACCTCCACGCGACGAGCCAGGTCGCCTACCACTGGATCCTCCCGTCGAACCCGGGAGGTGGCGTCCGGACCGAAGGCACCGTCGAGGATGGTCACCGCCGCCACGTAGGGGATGGAGAACATGGCGGCCAGGCGGGTCGGCCACTCCCTCCGATCGAGGGCGGCGGCGATCGCGAACGTCTCAACGGTGATGGTCTCGATTCGCTCCGCATCCACCGGTCCCTCCTCACGCAGAGCGAGGATGGCGTCGGCCGGGGGGTGGGTGTAGGCACAGGCGGCGTGCCGCTTGAAGTAGCCACCGAGGATCTCGAAACGTTCGTCGAACGGGACCGCCAGCGGCTCCGGGTCGAATTCACCGAGGATCTGCCCGAGGGTGAAAGCGGCCGTCCCACCCGGCACCGTCCCCCCGGCGGCAGCTAGTCGGGCGGCTGCCAGGCCGGCAGTATTGGCGGCGCCCACCCACAGGTTCCGCACTGGGTTGCCGGTGAGCGCCGACTCGAAATGCGGTGCCAGCGCCAGGCCGGAGGCGGCATCAACGGCTGCCACCATTCCGTCACCGTCCAGATCCGCCAACCGGGCGGCTGCTGCTGCCGCGCCGGTCGCTCCCCAGGTTCCGTGTGGATGCACACCGGGGCGAAGCCGGGTGGCACGACCGAACCGGGCGGCGGTCTCGTAACCGACCAGTACCGCAGCCAGCCAGTCGGCTCCCTGGTGGCCGGCGGCGACCGCCAACGCGGCGGGCACGACATGGGCGGCCGGGTGTCCCCGGACGTACTTGCTGCCCTCGTCGAGTTCCAGACAACAGACGGCGGCGCCATTCACCCAGCAGGAGGCATCGGCGCTCGACGTGCGCCCGAGCCCGACCAGCGGTGACGCGCCCCCCTCCTGGAATTGCGCAGCCAAGGCCTGGACCTCCGGAGTGCCGGCCCCGGCCAGCATCACGCCGAGGGTATCGAAGAGAACCAGCAGGGTTCGGTCCTGAACCTTGGCCGGGACATCCCGCCAGGACAGAGCAACGGCTTGACCGGCCAGAGTACGGAGCGGTGCCGGCCCAGGGGCGGCCGGGCGGCCCCTGGTCACGCCCTCGTCACAGCCCGAGATAGGCCGAGCGGACTCTATCATCGCTCAGCAGCTCCTCTCCGGTCCCCTCCAGGACGACGTTTCCGTTCTCCAACACGTACCCTCGATCGGATAGTTGCAGAGCGTGGACGGCGTTCTGTTCTACCAGCATCACCGTCAGCCCCCGCCGTCTGAGATCGCGTACCACTTCAAAGATGTCGGCGACCAGCATCGGGGCCAGCCCGAGGGATGGCTCATCGAGCATGAGCAGGCGAGGTTTGCCCATGAGGGCGCGGCCGATGGCCAGCATCTGCTGCTCCCCGCCGCTCAAGGTCCCGGAGGTCTGAGAAAACCGTTCTCGCAGCAGGGGAAACAGCTCAAAGACCTCATCGACGGTCTGGTTGGCTTCCGATCTTCCACGCCGGTAGGCACCCAGGAAGAGGTTGTCTCGGACCGTGAGGTCGGGAAACAGCTTGCGACCCTCCGGTACCTGGATCAGACCCTCTGAGACGATTCGACGCGGCTGCCAGTTGTGGATGGGCTGGTCGTCGAAGGTGACCGTTCCACTCGAGGCGCGCACAATGCCGGAAATCGTCTTCAGCGTCGTGGTCTTGCCGGCGCCGTTGGCGCCGATGAGCGCCACCACTTCGCCCTCCCTCACCTCGATGTCGATCCCGTGCAAGATCGCCAGATCCCCGTAGCCGGCTCGCAAGCCCTCAATCCGGAGCAATCTGGAACTCCTCTCCCAGATAGGCCGCCACGACAGTGGGGTCCTTGGCGATCTGTGCAGGCGGGCCGATTGCCAGCAACTCGCCGTGATGGATGACGGCGACGCGATCCGACAGCGCCATGATCGCCGCCATGACGTGTTCGATGACCAGCAGAGATACTCCGCCGTCCCGGATCGCCCGCACTACCTTCACCATCTCGGCACCTTCAGTGGGAGTCAGCCCCGCCAGTACCTCATCGAGCAGCAGCACCGTCGGGTCGGTGGCCAACGCCCGGGCAAGCTCGAGGCGTTTCCGGGCTGAGAGGGTGAGACCCTTGACCGGCCGGTCGGCCAGTGCATCCAACCCGGTGCGCTCGAGCATCGCCCGGGCATGAACTTTGGCCTCGTCATGCTCAGGCCGACGGAGGAAGGCCCCAACCATCACGTTCTCGAGGACGGTCAGGCCGGTGAAGGGCTTGGCTACCTGGAATGTCCGCACCAGGCCGCGCGATGCGATCTCGTACGGCGCCAGCCGGTCGATGCGATCCCCGCCGTAGACGACCTCTCCTTGGTCCGGTGGTATCGCACCGGAGATGACGTTGAACAACGTGGTCTTTCCGGCTCCGTTGGGCCCGATGATCCCCAGAATCTCTCCCTCACCGAGGTCAAGACTGACGCCGTTTACGGCCGTGAGACCTCCAAATCGCTTCGTGACACTCCGGACGCTGAGAACGGGATTCATGCCGGCCTGCTCTGCCGACGTCGACGGAACCAGCCGAGTACGCCGTCCGGAGCGCGGATGATCACTACGACGAGAATCAGTCCGAACAGGACCTGGTCGAGCCCGTTGACTCCCTCGATGATCTGGAGAAAGGAGGGAGGTTGGCGCACGAGGCTTCGTGTCGCCTCACCGAGTACCGATAAGATGCCGGCGCCGAGGACCGGGCCCCAGATGGTCCCCACTCCACCGATGATCGGGCGAAGCAGGATGAGGACGGATACGAGTGGACCGAACGCCAGGTCTGAATTGATGAACAGCAGGGACTGGGTGTAGAAACCGCCGGCCAGGGCGGTTATGAAGCCGCTGATGGCAATGGCTATCAGCTTGGCACGAAGCGGATTGATACCCAGGGCGGAAGCAGCATCCTCGTCCTCTCGGACGGCCAGCATCATGCTGCCGATACGGGATTTCATCACCCCGATCACTGCCAGGGTCGAGAGTGCGACGAGGCCGAGAATCACCCAGTACTGCAGGGAAGGCGTGTCTTCGAATTGGATGCGAGCCCAATCATCGCCGCCCGCCAGCGGAATCGTGATCCCGATGCCGGCGCCGACGAAGTCGACGGTGTTGAAGGTGAGTCTGAGCATTTCGGCCAGGGCGAATGTCGCCAGCGCGAAGTACGCACCCTTGAGCCCGAAACGAAATGAAATCCAGCCGGTCAAGAGCCCGAACACGGCGGCCACCAGCCCACCGAGGATCAAACCCAACCATGGAGAAATCGAGTACTTCGTCAGCGTGACGGCGACGGTGTACGCCCCGAGGCCGAAGTAGGCGGCGTGCCCGAACGAGAACTGGCCGGCGAAGCCGGACAAGACGTTCCAGCCGATGCCGGCCAAGGCGAAGATGAGGGCGGCAATGGCAACCGATAGCGTGAAGCGGGAGACACCGAAGGGTACGAGAGCGAGAATCGTCACGACGATCGCCAGAACCATCAGGTCTCGCGACGACGCTTGGGCCAGCTTCCGGATTTTGCTCATCGTTGAACCTTCCCGAAGAGACCTTGGGGGCGAACCAGCAATACAGCCAGAAAGACCACAAAGACACCCATCAGTTTCGACGATCCCGATACAAAGAGTTGGGTCATCTCCTGGGTGAGACCAATGACCAGACCCCCGACGAGAGCCCCCGGTATCGAGCCCATTCCCCCCAACACGACGACGATGAAAGCAATGATGTTGAACGTGGCGCCGGCCGTTGGACTGACGAACAAGAACGGCATGACCAATGCGCCGGCCGCCCCAACGCAGGCGGCCCCGATGCCGAACGTGATCATGTAGATCCGGCGCACATCGATGCCGACCATCTCAGCCCCTTCCGGCTCCTGGGCGGCTGCCCTGATGGCCGTACCGAGTTGGGTTCGATGGATCAGCACGTAGAGGACCGCGGCCAGCAAGACGGCCACTGCGAAGGCGATCAGTTTCGGCAGGGTGATCACGGCTCCGAACAATCTGATCGGGAAGTCCAATGAGAAGAGACCCAGATCGAACTCGTTGCGGGCGTAGGAGAGCTCGATCGACCGCGGGGTTCCGGTGAACAAGACCAGGGCCAGGTTCTCGATGACGATGGCGATCCCGAGCGTGAGCAGCAACTGGTTGTGGACGGGGGCATCCATCACCGCATTGATGGCAAACCGCTGGATACCGACCCCGACCACGAACAGCAGCGGGATCGTGATCAGCAGGGACACGTACGGGTCTATCCCGTAGTTGTCAAAGAGCAGGTAGCTGGCATATATGCCGATGGTCATCAGCGCCCCGTGGGCGAAGTTGATGATGTCCAATACGCCAAAGACCAGGCTGAGTCCCATGGCAACCAGGCTGTAGACGCCGCCAATCAGCAGACCGGAGACAACGGCCTGTGCGAACACCGTCTGATTTGTCTCCCACCAGGTTGATTGTGTGAGAAGGACGGCCACGACAATTGCGAGGGCGGCCCAAGCTGCTTTCCTGAGCCGTCCTCGCATGCCGTTGTCTCCTTCGCTGTGGAGCTAGTTGCTGCTCCAGGAGGTCCCCGGGAAGACCGGTTCGGCCTCTCGCAGGTCAAGGGGTAACACCTGCACGACCGCACCATCGATCACCTGCATCAGGACCGGCTGGGCGTTCACGTTCTCGCCCGTTTCATCAAAGGTGATCGGGCCTGGGTAGGCCATGAAGTGATCGGACAGATTGGTCTCGGCGAGTGCCGCGCGAACATCGGCAGGATCAGCCGAACCGGCCCGCTCGAGCGCATCTGCGATCACGTAGATCGCTTGATACGAGAGCATCGCTTCCGTGTCCATCGGCTCACCGTAGGCAGCTTCGAAGCTCTCGAGAACATCCTGCACCTTGGGATCGGAAGAGTTGAAGTGATAGTTCGAGTTGAAGAACAACTCGGCATCGGCTCCGAAGTCCGCCACGAACTGCGGCGTGTGGTACGCCCCCTGTGCGATACCGATCACAGCCTTGACATCGACCTCGAGGTCGGCGGCAGCCCGAGCGGCCAGCAGCCCGTCGTTGTAGTACCCGGTGACCACGATCACGTCGGGCGAAGCCGCCGCAGCTTGACTCATTTCCGTTGTGAGGTCGGTGACCTCGAACGGCGGGTACGGAATCCGAGTGGTTACCTCGATGCCGTACTCGGCGGCGGCCGCTTCGAAGGCATCGGCGACCGATACGCCGAACCCGGTGTCATCGTGAAGGTAGGCAACCGTTTGGATTTCGTCACCTGCCAGTTCGCTGAGGAATTGGGCTCCGCCGGCGCCCATGCTCGTTGCGTTGGGCTGAATTCGGAATACGTTGGTGTATCCCTGGTCGAGAATGGAATCGTCCACAGCCACGTCAATCACCAACGGAACGCCGTCTCGCTCGGCGATGGCCGCAACATTGGAGGTCACCGCGGACTGGTAGGTGCCGATGATCGCTGAGACGCCCTCACCGATGAGGCGCTCGGCCTCGGACTGGCCAACTTCGGCCGCTCCCGTCGAATCGGCCGACAGCAGCTCCAGCGGAGCTCCACCGAGAGAGGCGATACCGCCCGCCGCGTTGATCTCTTCCACGGCCATTTTGGCGCCGTTGTCCATGCGGCTTCCGGCACCGGCCAGGCCGCCGGTGAGCGGATGTATCGAGCCGATCAACACCGGACCGGCCGGCTCGGTAGTGCCTTCCGTCGTGTCGGTAGCTGCCGGCGCGGTGGTATCCGTTGGCGCCGCCGTGGTGGTGGTAGTTGTTGTTGTCGTCTCCTCCTCCGCATCGCTTACGCACGCAGTGGCGATCAATGCAAGTGAAAGAAGGAGAGATAGGTAGATCGTGATCTTTCTCATGTCGACCCCTTCCGAGCTGACCCCTCGTGTTTCGCTCAACGAAACACTGTTTCCGCTTCGCAGGGCGGAATGTAGTATCGCTCCTCAACTGGTGTCAACGGATTGGCCGATGCATGTCGAACTCACCCCTCGAATTGGTCCGCCGGTATCTCATCGCCTCGGGAGAGCGGCGTATGGAAGAGGCCGGGCGCTGTCTCGACGCCAACGCATTCATGATCTTTCCGCAAGGCCGCTTCGAGGACCTCGCCGAGATGGCCGCGACGATGGAGGGTCGCTACCGGTCTATCGGCAAAACCCACGAAACTTGGGATGTGATGAGTACGGGCCCCGACACCGTTGTGGTGACGACGGGCAGCCTCCACGGCATCAACCTGCATGGTGTCGCCTTCCAGGGAATACGGTTTTGCGACCGGTTCGTGATTCGGGACGGGCGCATCGCCGAACAACACGTTTGGAACGACCTGGCCGAATCGGGTGTATTGGAAGAGCGCTAGGCCGCCCGGGAGCGTATGGACACTGCGGTTATGGAATCGCCGTTCGGCGACCTCCGTCCAGGAACAGCGTCGAGCCGTTCATCACCGCGGCCGCCTCGTCGAGAAGAAGCGAAACCGCCCAGGCCACATCTTCGGGGGTGGCAAAGCGATCGACGGATGCCTCTTCGAGAAGTCGGGCCCGCGCCTCTTCGAGAGTGAGGCCGCCCTCAGTCGCCAGGTGTTCGATCAGCCGATCGACTCGCGGGCTCTCGACCGGCCCGGGTGCCACCGCGTGACAGGTGATTCCACGCGGGCCATACCCCCGGGCCAGTTGGCGCACCAGCGCGGCCAGGGCGGCATTGGCTACGCCCGCCGCCACTGAAGCCGGTACGGGGTCGTATCCGAGGTGACCGGTCACCGCCACGATCCGGCTCCCTACGGCGAGTCGATGGTCGACGGCCCGCACCAGACGCAGCAGGCCGTTGACCTTCACATCGACGGCTTCCAGCACCGATCCGGTATCGACGTCGGTTACGCCACCCGCCAGCGGTGGCCCGGCAACGTGGACCAAGGCTCGCACCACACCATCGAGGCGATCCCGCACCGATGCCACCGAGTCCTCGTCCCGAAGATCAACCTCCATGAGGTCCGGGCGGTGACCGCCATGACGGGCCAGGCCCAAAACGGTCAGTCCGCGACCACGCAGCGCCTCCGAGATTGCCGATCCCAACGCCCCGGTGGCCCCGGCCACCACGGCCAATCCCTGTGTCATGGGCACCTCCTGGTTCAGTGGGTGAGTTCCATCATGGCTACGACCGACGGCGCCTCATCGAGCATCCAGATCGCCTGCTCGAGGGCGTGGGCTCGTTGGGCGGGGATTGCCTGGCCGGCATTGAGGTGAAACTTGATGGCCAGTTCTTCTGGTGAGAGAGGCCGATCCGGACCGCCGCGGTTGTAGCGAATCCGCTCGGAGAGCTCCGACCCGTCCCGGAGGCGAATGGTCAGAACGGCCGGGAACTGGTGGGGGAAGATCTCGGTGGCCTCCTGGTCGGCAACGCATCGCACGAGGCCGGCCAGGCGGAGACGTTCCGGATCGTGCAGGGTATCGTCGGTGAAGTCGTTGGAGTAGACCCCCAGCCCGCCGCCACCCACGAGGGCGGCTGCCACCGTGAAGGGGCCGCTGAACTTGGCGTGATAGGGAGTCAGCGGATTGGCCTTCTGTTCGGCCGGCTCGGCGATGGTGCGCAGCACAGGAGCGGGCACTCCCAGTTCGATCGCTACGATCTCGCCCGGTTCAACACCCTGCGCTCGCAGCGCCAAAGCGGCATCGATGCCGGCGTGGGTGAAATGGTTGGTTGGATACGGCTTGTAGAAGATGCCGGGCATCTCCCAGTGCTCGCCCAACCCGTCGAGGATCGCCCCTTCGCTGAATCGGCCCTCTGAGTAGGCCCGGAAGAACCCAAAGCGGCCCTCCAGTACCGTGGGAGGTCCCGTCAGACCGTGGCGGGCCATCAGCGCCGCGTTGACCCCGGCATGAGCCGCCCATCCGCAGTGGACTCGCTTGACCGTGCCGCCGGTGCGGTTGGCCTCCAGGAGCCCGGCGCCCATGCTGGCGGCAATCCCGACGGCGTGGGCGATCTGCTCGGCGCTGAGGTCCAGCAGGGTGGCCACCGCCGCCGCGGCGCCCAGCGTGCCGACAATCGAGGTGGCATGCAAGCCGTTCTCGAAGAAGATCGAATTGCCAATCACCGGGTCGTAGGACGCCATGCCCAGCCGAACGCAGATCTCGTCCCCGACAGCCACCGCGGTCAGCAGCTCGCTCCCGGAGGCGCCCTCGGCCTCTGCGGCGGCCATGGCCGCGGGCACGATCGAAGACGAGGGATGCAGCACCGACGGGAGGTGAGTGTCGTCGAAATCGAGCGCGTGAGCGAGTGTGCCGTTGACGAGAGCGGCGGAGGAAGCGGGCAGACGATCAGCATTGCCGATAGCTGTAGCCTGCGGCGCCCCTCCGGTCTCACGAGCCACGGCCAACACGATGGCTGCCGGCTCCTCACTCCGGGCGGCCAGGCTGTTGCCGACCACGTCGAGGATTCGCTCCTTGGCATCCCGGACGAGATACGCCTCTAATCCGGCCGAACGAGTACGTGCCGCGAATTCGCCCAGCACGCCGACCAGCCCCTCAGGCATCGATGACGGCCAGTGGTCGAATGGGCGATCCGGTCCCGCCCACGATCTTGAGGGGAGCCGCCACGAAGAGGAACTCATTGGCCCCGGCCGCGGCCAGGTCGGTGAGGTTCATGACTTCCATGATGTGAATACCGGCCTCCACCATGAGGATCCTGTGCACCGGCAGCGTGGCGTGTCCGGCCCCCGGACGAACCAACTCAAAAGCGATGGTTTCGGCACCGCCGACCCGGATCTGGCGCTCTGCCAACCAATGACCGGCCGCCTCGCCGGGCCCGGGAGCGCCGCCCACCTGTCCGCGGAAGAGGTCGGCATCGCCCCAATGGGCGGACCAACCGGTTCGGATCAGAACGGCGTCCCCTTTGCCGACACCCACCCCGGCCGCCTCCTGGGCCGCATCCAGGTCATCGACGGTGACCTCGTAGCCGGCCTCCAGGACGTCGACCCCGTGAACTGCTGCCACATCCAGCAACACGCCCCGACAGAGGATGGGTTCCACCGTGTCGATGCCCAGAGCCGTCAATCCGTTATTCGATTGCGAGCCGGCAGCCGCAACGCCGCCGAACAGCAGGCCGTCTTGAGAGACGTGACCGAGGGCATCGAGGTGCGTGCCGACGTGGCCCCCCAGCAGGAACATCTCGTTGGCTGCCGAACCTCCATCGGAGCGGACCATGTCGCCGTGGCGCCTCATCATGGCCAGCTGGAAGGCCGGGTGATTGGGCGAGACCGGCATCCCGCGCTCCCAGGGATGAGCGAGGTCAATCAGGCGGGCACCGGCCAGGGCTTCCCATGTCAGTCCCAATGGTGCGGTCACAGCACTCCCTTCTTCTCCAGCTCGGTCAAGTCTCCGTCTGTGAGGCCCAGCCCGTCGCAATAGACGGCATGGTTGTCCTCTCCCAGGCGGCGTCCGGCCCACCGGATCCGCCCGGGTGTGTCCGACATGCGAAACATGACGTTCTGCATCTTGACAGTCCCTAGCTCGGGGTCGTCGACGGTAGTAATCGACTCGAGGGCCCGATATTGTGGGTCGTCCATGATCTGCTCGATGTCGTAGATCGGGGCAATCGCCGCCTGTGCTTCTTCGAAAACCTTGACCACCTCTTCCAAGTCGTGCCGGGCGATCCAGCCACCGACATACTCGTCCAGCTCGTCGGCGTGTTTGGCTCGCTCGGCCCCCGACCCGAACCAAGGCTCGTCGATCACGTGCGGGTGTCCGACCAGGTGCATGACCCGCTCGGCGATCGACTGAGCGCTGCTCGAGACGGCCACCCACCGGTGGTCGGCGGTCCGGTAGGTGTTGCGGGGAGCGTTGTTGACCGACCGGTTCCCGGTCCGGGTTTGGGAGATGCCGAGTTGGTCGTACACGATCGGTTGCGGCCCCAGGATGGTCAGGATGGGCTCGATGATGGCCAGATCGATGATCTGGCCCGGGCCGTCATGTACGTCCCGGTGGTACAGAGCCATGAGGATGGCGTTGGCAGCCGCCTGAGCCGTGATGCCGTCGGCCAGCCCGAAAGGAGGGAGAGTGGGCGGGCCGTCCGGCTCTCCGGTGATGTGCGCAAAGCCGCTCATCGACTCGGCCAATGTACCGAACCCCGGGCGGCCGGAGTACGGGCCAAACTGGCCGAAGCCGGTCACCCGGGCGATGACCAGTTTCCGGTTGATCTCGTGGAGCCGGTCGGGGCCCAGGTTCCACCGTTCCAGAGTGCCGGGTCGGAAGTTCTCGATCAGCACGTCGGTGGATTCCACCAACCGCTCCATGAGCGCTTGCCCCTCCGGCTTCGACAGATTGAGGGTGATTGCTTGCTTGTTACGGCTCAGCATCTTCCACCACAGCGGTACCCCGTCCTTGCTGTACCCGTGATAACGGACCGGGTCGCCGCGTGGATGCTCGATCTTGATGACCTCGGCGCCGAAGTCGCCCAAGATGGTGGCGGCCAGGGGTCCGGCGAAGAGCGTTGAGACGTCGAGAACACGCAACCCTTGCAGCGCCTGGGAGTTCAAAGACATAGTCGTTCCGCTCACTGGAATACCGTTTCGCTCGAACTATATCAGGGCTAGGCTGGGCGACAAGAGGAAAGAGCGAAGGAACCTAACCCGTGCCAGCGTCCACTCACCTACCGCCCGCCGCACCCGCCCGGAGCTTCCTCTACGTGCCCGGCGACCAGCCCGACATGCTGGCCAAAGCGACCCGACGCGGGGCGGATGCGGTGATCGTCGATCTCGAGGACGCGGTTGCGCCCGCCGCTAAGACATACGCGAGGGACACCGTCGGGTCGTGGCTTTCCCGACAAGGCGAGAGCCCGACCGCACTGTGGGTGCGGGTCAACCCCCAACCCGACCTGCTCGAACGTGACCTGGCTGCCGTTGTGCATCCGGTTCTGCGCGGCGTCTACCTGCCTAAGGTCTCCTCGACGGATGAGGTTGAGTTCGTGGCCGATCGGCTCCACGCTCTCGAAGCAGCCGCACGGATAGAGCCCGGCCGATTGCGGATCGCTCCGCTATTGGAAACGGCCGCAGGAATCCTGGCCGCACCGCGCATAGCCGCCTCAACCCGAGTGTCGCACATGTCAATCGGGGAGGCCGACCTGGTCGCCGAACTGGGAATGCACCCCTCCCCGGGCGGGCCCGAGCTGAATCCCATCCGCACGGCCCTCGTGGTTGCCTCTGCGGCGGCCGGGCTCAATCCACCGATCGGTCCGGTCGAGACCGCCTTTCGCGACCTGGAATCGCTACGCACGACCTCAGAAGCGTTGCGCCGCATGGGTTACGGAGGCCGGGCGGCCGTTCACCCGGACCAGATCCCGATCATCAACGCCGTCTTTTCTCCAACGGCTGATGAGCTCGCCTCTGCTCGCGACATCGTGGATCGCTTTGAGGCTGCCCGGAGAGAGGGCGGTGCAGTTACCGTGGCAGAAGACGGCTCCCTGATCGACGAAGCCGTCGTGCGGCTCGCCCGGATCACGCTCGCCTCACAGAACCCGCCTACCACCGAAAGGTAACCCATGAGCCCCCCCGGCGTTAAGGCCATTCTCGGGTACGACATCGTTGCAGGAGTATCCATCGACGAGTACGAACGGTGGATTTGGGATGTGCACGTTCCCGACCTGCTCGCCAACCCCCATCTGGACCGGCTGGTGTTCAACACGGTGGTCCGTCCCATCACCTCGACGAGCGCCGGCTCCCCAACAGCACAGCAGGCTCAATCCTTCTACCGGATCGCCGAACTGCATTTCGCAGATCACGACGCCTACCAGCGGTACCTCCAATGGTTCGAGGACCACCCGATCCCACCCGAACGCAGCCCGGCCGGAAGGACGGCCTTCCGGTTCTACGTTCTCACCGACAGCGTGGAGGCCACGCGAGGAGGGTGAGAAGGCCCCCCTGCCCCCTTCCACCCTGGTTTGTTCCCCCTCCCGCTGGCGGGAGGGGGTTAGGGGGAGGGTGGAACGAGCGAGTTGAGGGTCATCGCGATCACTCCGTCGATGTGCTCGTAGACGTCGGTGTTCTAGATCTAGACACGGAC
>Ga0209341_10003481_pt1 | contig 14679 bp, 26 predicted proteins | sample RifCSP13_2_FD_184020 | JGI IMG/M metagenome (GOLD analysis project Ga0209341, IMG submission 184020) | Soil microbial communities from Rifle, Colorado - Rifle CSP2_sed 13_2 (SPAdes) (version 2) | ecosystem: Environmental > Terrestrial > Deep subsurface > Rock core/Sediment | place: Rifle...
CGGCATTTCCATAGGTTCACTTCGGTATCCTCCCTTCGCTTTGCAGTTCGGTGCGGGCTTGGTCTTGAGCGGTTGGTAGTGGATTTGGAAGTGTGTAGTCATATCCCTCCGCGAACGCAAGCGAACGTTGAGTTTCGATTTTCGCCGCCCTCTCCTCGATCAAAGCCTCTTGAAGGCGCGCAATCGTCGTTGCCTGACAAGCATAGCGAGAGCGGTTATGAGCGGTGCAATGATCGCCGTCATGTCCGGGTAGGCTCTCCCATACGCAATCACGCCCGGAGTCCTTCATCGGTGGGGCTTCGAGTCCACTCACCCGCCTCACTTCTTCGAGGAGGGCTTCGTGATCCTGATGGAGTTTCACAGCCTCATAGCCGTGGATGTCATCCCATCCCGATTTCTCGGAACGCTCCTCGATCTCCTTCAGTTGCTCGGGTGTTAGTGTCATAAGAATTCCTCCCGTTTCACCTTTCTACGCTGCCTGCACCTGTCGCAGGTGGAGGCCGAGCAGTCTACGGATGGAGTATCTCACATTCATCCGCGCCTCACTCCTTGGCGGGGCGGCGCCCCGGCCAATCGCGATATCCGAGGGCTCGATCACTCAACACAGTCGCGTAGTAGCTCGGCCCGATCATCCACTTGAGCGCGCGGTCGGGGTGGCAAGCCGGGCACGCCCACGCGCAACCGATGATGTGGTGGCGACCTTCGCTCATCAACACGAGATGGAGTTTTTGTCGCGCCATCGTCAGCGGCCTCCCTTGGGGCGCTTGCGGAAGTCCGTAACCGCAATGGATTCCGCAACCGCCGTGAAGTTCAGCGAAACCATATCGTCTGCCATCACCTGTATGTAATCTCCATCACCCGTCGAGGTTTTGGAGATAGTCACGCGGAGCCTCATCGCTCTCGGCCTCCCTTGGGGCGCTTCGGCCAATATGGATTGCTTCGCCGAGTGAACTTTACGACTCCGACAAACCGCCAGGGCGCGAAACGGGCGCACTTCCAGCAATTCGGAATTAGCACTTCTTCCTCGGTGAGCGCGAGTCTTGCGCCGCATCCGAATTTGCACTTCCAGATGTTCATCGCTCTCGGCCTCCGGGGGCGGCGAGGGGGCGCTGTGCATACACTTCCTCGATGAGCGCCCAATACTCGTCAAGTTCGGCCCCCTTGAGCCGTTGCATCGCCCCATAGAGTTGGACTCGGAGGAGCATCAGTTTCTCTTCGTTGCTGTGCATCTACCTCACCTCGCCCGGAGGGGTCGGGGCCGTCCGCTCTCCGCAGGTCTCGCAGACCCATTGCAGTTCGGGCCTGTGGTCGGGGCACGGCGCGTTTTCGGCGGCGGGTGGGCGACTCGGCTCCCCGGGCTTCTCATCGCCTTTGGCCCGTGGCGTTACTGCCGTTTCAACCACCGCCTTTACCGTCGCGCCGCGCTCTGAATTATCCGGGCACTTTGCGCAGTGATCACCCTCATAGACCTCTTCCCGGCCGGGGTTGTAACCCTCGCACTTCGCCGTCTCGGGGGCGGGCTTGGCGAACGCGCTTCCGTCCTGGCAGGGTTCTCGCCCGTTCGTGCCGGGGATTGCGCCGTATCTCTCAACTGTCTTTCCGCCATCATCCGACCCGAAATGATGGGTGTCGTGCTTCGCGCACTTCGGAGCCGGAGCGGGCGGCTTGCCATGCATCCTGTTATCGAAGGTCTTGAAATCCTTTAGGTTCTCCATCAGGCGTTCCTCATCGACCTTCGGAGCCGGAGCGGGGGCGGGCTTGAACCCATCGGCCAGGAACGCCTTTAGGTCGTCGGGATGGTGCTTGTCCAATTGCGCCCTCAGCACCTCGGCCTCGGCGCGGGCCTCTTGGGTTTCTCGCGCGTTTTCCTCACAAGCCCTCGCCTCCTCATCATAATCGTCTTTCCAGCGTTCGACTTCCGCGAGCGCCGCATCGCGCTCCTTGATGAGCGAGCGGCGGGTTTTCCAATGGACTTCATCCTGCGCCTTCAGCGCCTCGGCCTCGGCACGGGCCTCCGTCTCACTTGCCTGGGAGCGCATGATTGCTTCGCCGGTTACTTTGTTGGCTTTCAGTATGCGCTCGTTGGCGTCCGCAAGCGCCGCGTCGCGCTCCGTGCGAGCCGCGTTTCTTAGATCAATCCACAACTGACGGCTCTCCCGCAAAGCCGTTTGAGTTTGCTTCGCCGAGGCCAGTTCGGACTCCAACTCGCACCCGTAGGTCATATGGGCGTTGCAAAATCCACCTTCGGCAAACTCGTGCTTCGGAGCCGGAGCGGGCGGCGAGAGGCGGGCCAGTTCCTTAATGCGAACTGTGATAGCCCGCATTACATCCTTGACTTTCTCGGCGGCCTCTCCAATCGCAGTATCGCCATTCACGTCTTTGTAGTCTGGCGCTGGCATCCGGCGATCAACAGCCTTCACGAACCCGTCCCGCAGGCTTTTGAGCCAGGAGATTTCGTCCGCCCTCAGCGCCTCGGCCTCGGCGCGGGCTTCTCCGAGTTGGGAACGAAATCCCTCAGCGTGTCCGCGCCAGTTTTCGGACTCTGCAAGCGCCGCGTCGCGCTCCTTGTCGCGTTCGTCAAGTGCCGCCTTAAGCGTCAATGCGGCGATGTGTTCCACTCGGAGGTACTCCTTCGCCTCGGCCAGTTTGGATGAGAGAGAGCGGATCGCCTCTTGCACGGGCGGGAAGCGTTCCAATGCCAAGTTCGCATAAGCCGTCCACGTCTTTGGGTTGTCGGACGACTTCAGTTTCTTGAGCGCATCGCCAAGCATTTCCGCCAGCCGCTTTGCGTCATCCGTACCATTCATTGAGTGACCTCCTCAGCAAGTATTCGATGAAGGTGGAGCGTTTTTCACGGCCGCGCTTCTTGTCCAGACGTTCAAGCACATCTTCGTCAAGCGTGATTGCAATACGCGCCTTCATGATAGTCCATTCCTCATACCAGTATAAGTAGTAGCCCATTTACTGAATCAAAAGAAGTTCGACGCCTCTTGTGGCAAAACAGCAATTCTCATTCGCGCAATCTGCGCGTAAGCCTCTTCCCGCTCGATGCCGATGGCGTCGATGTTCTCTTCTCGTGCGGCGATCAACGTCGTGCCCGAACCCATAAACGGTTCAAGAACCGTGCCGCCTGGAGGCGTCACCAACTTGATGAGGTAACGCATGATCTGAATACTCTTCACGGTCGCGTGCTCGTTGTAAATATGGTCGTGCTTCGTGTGGGTCTTCCCCTCACGCTTCTCGTACTCGCACCGCAAGCACTTCAAAGGCGGCCCAAGCCCGAACTCCCGTTCGTTGCGGCTCGGCTTCGGGACGTAAAAATACCTCTGTGCGTGGTCTTCGAGTTGAGAATCGAGGTTTTTGACCGGACATCCCGGAGCGCAGGTGTACCTGTCGAGCATCTGCTTTTCCATCCCACCAACCACGGCGCCGCGATAGTCGCGCGCCCCGTAGGTGCGCGGGTTGTCAGAATTGCCCCTGATCCCACCACCATATCCATCGACCTCCTCCACACCGACCCATTCACATTCGACCGCGTGACTGAGCACCAAATTTTTTGGATAACGGCCCAGGAGTTCGCTTGCCCCCATTTGTTTTTGGAAACCCGTTTGATTCCGACCGAGGGCTTCGTTGCCCGCCGGGTGGGGCGACGTGCCTTGGGTCACTAACCCAGAAAGCGGCCCACCGAACCGAGAAGCGTCAATGTTGATTGCGCCGGTTCCCCACCGGCGCAAGTTCTCAATAACCGTCCCATCCAAAGGCTTGCGAGCCATGACGATAGGCTCGAAAGCCGGGGATAGGTGCGTCCCCCAGCCCGCCCACTTCTTTGCATCGTCAGTCGACGGCGCCGTGATGGGAATCTTGTTAGCAATGTCCTGCGTCTTCTCACTCTGCATGAAACCAAATTCGTCCCCAGTGCCGATCCCCGCTTCTTTGTAGCCGATAACTTCCGGCTCCACCCCCGCCTCCCGGTCGAACGCTTTGGATGGGTTGATGCCCTTCGGAAAACCTTGCGAATGGATCCAGACAACCATATCACGTATTTCAAATCCTCCGTTTTCCAACGCACAGCCCAAACGATGAACCGTTCTCGACCCCGAGAACGCAAGCAGATACGCGCCGGGCTTCAAGACGCGCAAGACGTTGCGCGCCCAAGTCTCGTGCCAAGCCTGCATCTGCTTGCCGTAGGTGGCCATGTCGCCGTAGACCACACCAGCCCGACCCGCAGGCCACTGGGTGTGGGGGCCAACTTTGTCTCGGATGAACCCTGTCCCATTGCCCAGGTTATCCCATGCTTTCCCGAGGAACTCCAATCCGAAGCCCGTGTGAGGGCGCGGAGCCCACACACTTAAGGCGGATCGGTTACGCAGGAATCAAAATGGTTTTCTGGGAATCGCTTCAGCACGTCGTTGCAGTCGCCTACTTCAATCTTGAGTTCGACCATTCACCCCCCTCCATCCAGTCAGCGTAAATGTGGCCGGGCTCGTCGTCAGCCCAGGTTGGTTTAACGGTCATAACTACTCATCTCCTCACGGCGCTTTTGGATGAGTTCGAGCAAAGGCTCCTCAGGGCGTGTGACGGTGACGGAGCCGACTATGTAGTCCAGAGCCAGAGCACGTTCCGCCGCAACCTTTTCTAATTGTTTTAGGATCCTCATGCCAGCGTCCGCCAGCACGCGCTTTTCCTCTTCGAGGAGACTAAAGTCGTGTTCCAACTGCTCGTAGCGGCTGCGCCGAACCCAGGGCCAATTCATCTCGGCACCTCTAATTTGTGTTCATCTGGTTTCTCTCGGCGGGTCGGGGCCAAGCTTCTTTCTACATACACCTCATCGAGGCCCAATTCGTGCAACGCCTGAGCTAAATATGTGGCTTCGCTGGTTTTTCCATCCTTAACCTCAAACCAAAAATCACATTCACCAGTATAGAGAAGCACCAACGAATCAAATTCATAACTCGATTCACGATCTGATTCTTTAATCCTCTCTTTTCTTTCAAAAACGAGGGCGTCTATCAATTCTGCCAACATTCCAGAAAGAGGGGATTCCTCAGAGCCTTCTTCGTGAATTACTGTGGCCTCATCGTCTAACGCCTTGTCCGTCGCTTTTACGATTTCGTGGAGGCGCTTTTTTGTTATCATCTCGGCACCTCCAACGGCGTGAGATTCCAGTGCCGCGCCATAGCGCCCCAACACACGCGCAACGGGATCCCGTTGTCCTTCGCCCAAAGCGAGAACATCACCCCGTCGTCCTGCGTGTGCAACGACCGGAACGCATGGTTGGTGATCTTCTTCATTGTTTCGCCGTAGCGAAACAAACAAAAACCGAGAGAGACGAAGTCGATGATCTCCGTGCCTGACCTCGGCACCGTAGTCCTCATTCCAAGGTGCTGAGTCTTGTCCTCAATTTTTTCCCACCACCCAACCGAGAGTGGGTGCTTCTTCTCGCCGTCCGGCAACAGCCACGTCTGCCTCAATGGGTAGACCCCAGCAACAATGGGTTCCAACTCTCTGTCGTGCATCAACAACATCTCAATGGCCCCGGGTTCTGGTTCCACGTCCTCATGGACGATGATCAGGTCGCGCTTCATCTTCCTGGCCCTGTCGATCAGCTCGTAATGCGCCGCAGGGATGGACGACGACTGCGTTGTGATTACGTCCTCAAATTCTCGGACGACGTGGAACGGTTCTGGCTGGAGCCCCCGGTGGATCGGGACGCCTATGACGGGTTCTTCTGTCATCACAGCACCTTTGGGCGCAGTTTCTCGAATTGAGCGAGCTGTTCTTCGAAATGTGTTATGAGAGCCTCATCGGACGAGAGGAGGATGGTCATCGCGTCGTCAAAGGCCTGCGTGACACCCGCTCTTGCCCGCCCTCGCAAGACGGCGGCATGGGTGGGGGTAACACCCGTCCCGTCCTTTTTGACGCCGTGGCGTAGCCACGTGCGCTCAGCGGGGGTTAGCATCGGGGCCGGATTGGGTTCGATGTATATGTAATTAAGTAAATTCTGACGTTCAGCAAAAAATAACAGGTTCTAATCAATTTTAAGCGTGAATTACGGGTTTCTGTTCATGGACACACACGTGTGCGCGCGTGCGCGCGATTTATCATATGCTCTTGGAGATAGGCGTTTCTACATGGCCCCCACGGGTAACAGTGCTACGTTATTCCGTGCCATGCCAAATCTACGTTTCTCGTTTTCAGATAACAGAAACCTATATACCACACACCAGTCCTGCGATGGCCTCATGTTATCCCCAGCAGAACTCCACTTTCTGAAAACAAATCTGAAACTCGACGGCGGCACACCCACCCAGCGACATAAAAGTGTGCTCGAAAACCGGATCAAAAAGAAAGTCGAGAAATTCCGAGAACAGATCGACGTCCTCCAACGGGCCGGGTATGATCTCCACATTCTTCCAACCGAAAAAAAGGAGATTGAACTCCTCCCCGATTGGGGGGAAGAAGAATAGATTCCGAGTTGCTGGGCCACACCCTGCTTCAGGATTACGTCGCTGCATTCGACAAGTACGCCCACGACAGCGCGGCCTACGCCGCCGCCACCTTTCACCTCCTTGTTGGACAGTTGCCCAACATTCGGGATATGAAAATCTACAAGGGCTCGGGCTCTTGGCTCGACACGCGGATCCACCCCTGCTACTTTTCCCCATCTGCGACAGCAAAAGGCGAAGGCGCGAACTTCGTGAGCCGTATGGCCGAGGCCCTCGGCCTCAAGTATCAACCAGTAACCACGATCACCGACGCCGGGCTCGTCGGCACCATCAACGACGAAAAAGAAGTCGAGTACGGATGGCTCCACCAGAGCAAAGGCATCAACATCCTCGCGGCAACCGAGGCGTCCGTCCTCCTCCAAGACTTTCCAGTAAAGGAGAGCCGCAACGTCATGGACTTGCTCCAAGTCGCAATGAACACGCTCGGCAGCAAGGACTCGACCATCGCCAAGAAGATCGGGTTTGGCGACCCCATCGAATTCCAGCCTTCGGCTTCTCTCCTCTTCACGACGTACGTACCCACCAACCTGACGAACATCATTCTCCAGCGCGGCCTGCTCCAGCGCACGTACCTGACCGTCAACACGGTCTCAATCGACGCCCGCCAGCGGGCCCTTGAAAGACAATACTCCAACATGGTGCGTGATAGGAGCCCCGACACGACTGCAGAAGAAAAGTCGATTGCCGAGCGCCTCAAACACATCAATACCCACTACGCAGGCAAGGGGAAGATCGCAATCGACCCACGGGCCGAGCCCCTCCTTGTCAACTTCAGCAAAGAACTGTTCACGGCGATCCGTGATTCAGAACCGTTCCTCCAAGAGAAGCTGGGCGAGTTTGTCTCGCGCATGGCGGGCCATCAAATCCGGATCGGAGCGCACTTCGCCTGCCTGAACGAACATGAAGAGATCGAACCTGGGGACATCAGCCTCGCCAACATCTACACCCGTTTCCAATTTAGGGACATCATCGCCTTTCTCGAAAAGAAGATCCGCGTGCCGAACGAATGGAAAGAGCTGTTTCACCAGACCGAGCGGCGCGTCAGAACGGCCCTCGAATCCTTGCACCCACTGACTGACGAAACCACGGGCTTCCGTTGGGTCGACAAACGAGAACTCGTCCGCGCAATCAGCAGAATGCACTTCGTCTCCGAGCAGACCGCAGTGAGCTATCTAGACGAGGCCAAGGACTGGCGACTCATCGAAATCAGAAATCATAAAGGGCTTCAGAAAGACCTCGTGCGTCTGGTGGGCTCATAGGTTTCATATACAGCCTCGGACTATTCGAGGCTCCCTGTGTTTTCATGACCGCAACCAAAGCACTGAACGAACCTTTACTCGTGCGGACTCCAGGCACTCGAATGGGCTACCTTAAGCCTCCGAAAGCCTTCCGCAACAAGTACCCCGAGGCACGCATCGAGACGATGCCAGAACCGTCCGGCTACATCAAGACCTACACCAAGGACGGGATCACGCGCGTACAACTGATTTTCGAATGGGAGGAATCCGAACTATGCCAACAGAACAGCAAGTAACCGAAGTGGCCAAAGACCTTTGGCCTGATGTGCAAGCGTCCGCGAATGCCCTGGGGCGTTCTAAGGACTACGTACTGAACGAGATTGAAGAGACTTTCAACGAACCGTACCTCACCAAGTACGACACGCCGATTCGCCTGCGCCAGGCTGTCAGCATCGTCTACGCGAGGATGCTGAACGCTGAAACTGGCACGGCGGAGCCGTTCGAGTTCTATGTCCTCGACGCACGGACACCCCGCGAAGTCAACACGAAGAACGGCCCGAACACCGTCGCTGAAGTCGTCGGCATCGCCAAGAAGATCGATGAGAAGCGCGAGTGGGACGTCGCCATAGCCAAGATTGTGCTCTGGGGCAAACACGCGGAGCAGGCGATGAAAGCCGCCATGAACCGCGAAAAGTCCTTCAAGGTGTGGGCCAGAGGCGGACTGAACAACGGCTTTTACGACCTGACAGCCACCGACAAGACCAACTTCGGGGAAGAAATCTCCCCCAAGGAGAAGGTCGACGCGCTCGCTGTTGTCCAACGGTTCTACCGCAGGATCCTCCTACGCGAGGCACCAGACAACATCTCGAAGGGCATCGGTGATCTGCGTCTCATTCGCGCCACCGTCATGTTCGCCCGCAAAGGGCAGAGCGAGAAGGGCAACGAATACGGCATCTACCGCGTGTACGACGAGTCGGTGGCCCGTGAAGACGTGATCAAAAACAAAGGCTTCAGCGTCATGGCCGACCCTACGCAGGTTCGGTATGACCAGGGATCCGTGGTCTGGTTCCTCGGCAACATCACGCATTCCGAGCAGTACGGGCCTGGCATGAATGCCATCTGCGCCATCCCCGAAGTCGCGGTGCCACTGACATTCGCGCCTACGGCTCCAGCCAAGGCAACCCCAGCGACGAAAGTGACGCCCGAACAGAGCGCCTCGAAGTTCAGCGGGTGGGGACAGTAATGTTGGCGGCAGTCGAACGCGCGCCCTTCGTTTCTGGAATGCAACTCCAGAAAGAGGGGCGCGCAATCAAGCTCCTGCTCTATGGCGAGGCCAAAGTCGGCAAGACGTCGTTCGTCCTATCGACTTTCCCTTACCTTGAGGCCCTCGGGGTCAAGCCCACCGACGTGCGCGTGTACCTCCTCGACTGCGATGACGGCACCAAGCCGCTGCTCGACCGAGGCGTCGTCAAACCAGACTGGCTCGATTCCATCCGTTACGTCCGGAGCAACACGTTTGACGATGTGATGTTCTACACCGAGCAGGCCCTGCCTGACCTGTTGGCATGGGCGCAGAGCCACGGCCCAAGGAGCGCCTGGCTCGTAATCGACAACATGAAGTCGGCTTGGCAGTGGACTCGTGAGAAATTTGCGCGTGACATCTACGGGATGCCAGAACACGAACTCCAGCTCCAGCGCCGCCTGGAAGCCCAATCACAGGGCAAGAAGATGCTCCCGACCTTCAACCAACTGACCGACTACGCCGTCATCAATCCCCTGCACAACAACTGGATCGACAAGATCAAGGTGAGCGGAGTAAATTTCATCCTGACTGCGCCGGAGGACTCCTACACACCACGCAACAAGGACGGCACTGAAGGGGTCACGGTCATCAAGCCAGGCGGTCAAAAAGAGAACGGTTATCGCGTGGACGACATCATGCGGCTCTACACAGAGCGCGTGCTGGACAAGGGCTCCGCCGATTACGGCAAAGTGAAATACTTTGCAGACCTCGAAGGGAGCCGCACGGCCAAGGTGTTCTTCCACCGCGCTCCAGACCCCACGATGGAAAAATTCATGGGCTTTGTGGAGAAGAACAGGGGGGCTTGAATGCCCTTCAACCTTGAACTCTACAAGGACAAGGAGATTGCGCCAGCGATCTTCCCGGACTCGGCGCGTCACTTCTGGTACAGGTTCAAGAATGGCAAGGGTGCGCACCTGATTGTTTGGGCAGAAAAACTGCCTGGCGGGGTTGCCAACAACCGCACGTTGCAACTGCCTCCAGTCGATCTGAAGGGGCGCAACTGCGACGTTGGCTTCATCGGTGAGGGCGAAGAGATTGCCAACAGGTGGCACCCAGGCATGGACATGAGAGCGGCGTTGAAGGCGCTCCAGACAATCGCGGAGGCGGAAGAATGAGTTGTGAAGACTGTGACAGGGCACATGATAATGAGTCATACGCCCCATTTCGAATTGGCAACAAGGAAATCGGTTGGGGCACCATTCTTGTAAAGGGATGTGATAGGCACATCAAATTGGCCTTTGAACAGCTCAGAACGTTCATACCGAAGGGTTGAAAAATATGACAAAGATAACAGCCACAGCAGAAAGTCTGTTGCACGGTTTTCGAATGTTCTCGTTGCCTATCGGGAGCGAGCCGCTGTTCAAGGTGCTCGCTTTGAGAGTCGGGCAGGGCAAGGTCATCAATACCGTGCAGTCCGAAAACAAGGCGTCGTTCATGCACGGCGAGATCAGGCACTGGCAGGTCGAGGGCGAAGCCGAAGTCGTCCTCGACGCCGAAGAGCTTCTCAAGTACCTTGGCGTCTTTGATGCCAAGGACGTCGTGTCGATGGAGTTTGGCGACACTGTCACGCTGAAGGGTTCGCGCAAGCGAGCAGTGCTTTACCCGGAGGCCCTGGAAGCCAAAATCCCACCCAGCCTGCCGCAGATCAAGGACAAGCGGGTGCATTATCGGGTGGGCCTGGACATGGTGCCAGCAACCACCATCGCCATCATCCCAACAGACGCCTTTAAGGAGTTCATCTCGGACTCGAAGGTTGTGTTTGGCGCTCAAAAACCCATCTTCCCGATTTCCTTCGAGGATGGCGCGGTCGTCGCTTCGCTCGGCTCCACCGAAGCGAAGCACAACATCATCGAGACGCGCGTCGAAACCAAGGTCGATGGCGAGCCGGTCAAGACGCGCCTCAGCCACGACTTCATCAACATCTTCCAGAACCTCGACACGCATTGTGAAATCCACCTCAGCGCTGGCAAGCCAGTCGTGGTCGTCGTCCAAGCCGAAACCTACAGACTGCTCTACGTGACCGCGCCCCTGCGCGAAGTCTAATTTAGTCGGCTGTCCTGTCTGGAGGTGGGCGCTACGATCCGCTATGACGATTGCCCTCGCTGGGTGGGGAGCCCGGAGCAAATGCTCGTTTCCACTCCAGCGCAGTTCTGGAAATTCGTGGAGCTTTTTGATGGGCACTCCCCATGCTTTACATCGCACAACGCCCACCCAAGCAAGGGCGTCGTCATGCACCGATACGTCCCATTCGACTTCGATGGCAAGGACAAGATCGAGAACACCCTGGCCGATGTCTTGTCGCTCCGCGACTGGGCCAAAGGCAACAGAATCAAGTCGCTCCACGTCTTCACGGGGGGCCACGGGTTCCACTCGTACCTCACGTTCGCTCCGCGCGAAATAGTCAACGACCCTGGGCTCAAGGGCGTCTACAAGGCTTTGCAGCGCAAAGCCATTGAAGAGGCAAAACTACGTACTGCTGATCGAGGCATCGTCGGAGATGTCCGGCGGATCCTGAGAATTGTCGGGTGCGCCTACATCAGCACAAAAACCGGCAAGCCCTCAGGGATGTTCACGACCGAAATCCCCGAGGATATGCTCGATAGAGCCGACATAACCGAGATCATGGAATACACGACCACAAAGCGCCCGATGATAGTCGACCCCGACCCGAAAGAAGGGCTCCCACAACTCATCGAACGGCTCGACCTGCGGTGGGAGGCAACACAGAAAGCCGACGCCCACACGCCCACCATCGCCTACAAGGGCTCCAGTCCTGAATTTGTTAAGGCGCTCCTCCCGCGCCCGTGTGTCCACCAAGGCATCATGGCCCACAACCCGGCGCATATCATCCGGTTCGAGGCGGCCCGCCATCTGCTCCAAGTCGGCATGGGAATCGAAGGATCCACGTCGTTCCTCATGGACGTTGCGGCGCAAGCGGCTTGGGTCGACAGAGACGAGGCGAGGACGCGCTATCACGTCGATAACATTTCCAAGCACACGTACAGCCCCGTGTCGTGCCTGAAGATCAGGGCGTCGGGCTTGTGCGTGGGCGAAGTCTGCGACCGTTTCAGGAGGGAATTCCCAGATGAAGATCGCGCTTGACCTCGAAGGTGTTGTTGCTGAAAGCAACGTGGTGTTTCCACGTGTGGTGGCAGAACGTTACCACGTCGAGGCGCCGGAGTCGTTCCAGTACCAATGGAACATAATCGAGGCGGCGAAGCACGCCCTGGGTGTGATTATCACGCCAAAGGAACACGAAGAGCTGTGGGCCGAGACCTGGCGGCGCTGGAAGGAGATACCCGAGGCGGACAACGGCTCCACATTCATCATGGACATGAAAGAGGACGGCCACGACGTCACAATCTTGACTCACAGCTTCAGCGCCGACATCGAAGAAGAAAAGATGAAGTGGATTGAGAAGCACCTCGGGCGAGTCCCGGTGCAATGGGTCAATGGCGCCAAACAAAAATGGGAATGTGAATTCGACGTCTTCATCGATGACGGCCCTCACAACATTGTTGCGCTGACTCGCAACAAGAAGAAGGTAATTTGCTACACGCGCAGATGGAACCTCGGGCTGGAACCGATGTGGTACTGGAAGCGAGTTCAGACTTTGTACGAAGCATGGGAGGTGATCGTTTGATGACCACACTCGTCTGTCCTCAATGCGGACAAGAGAAGAAACCAGAGGATTTCTATCCTGACAAGTACCGCTCCAGCGGCATCTCATCCTATTGCCGCTCTTGTCAACGCAAGCGGTTCGATGAGATCGACAAAGCCGACCCGGAGAAGTACGCTCTGACGAACCGCCTGCGCTCGATCCGCCACCTCTACAAGAAGCAGGGTGTGGAGGGCGACTTCACTCTCGACCAAGTCCTTGGGTTGTGGGAAGCCCAAGAGAGGCTCTGTTACTATTGCCAAGAGCCCCTGGCGCTTGGCGACATCAGTCTTGATCACAAACTGCCGGTGGAGCGCGGTGGCACACACGCCTTTTTCAATCTGGCTGTGGCGTGCCTACCGTGCAACAAGGAAAAAGGCGTCAGGACGGAGGATGAGTACCGTGCCAGTCCTAAAAATTGACATCCACGAACAGGCCGACCACATTCGCTCGCTCCGCGAGCAAATGAAGGGATACAAGGACTGGACAGTCGAGGTAGGCGAGCTCGCCGTGGGGGACTTCATCGTAGGCAACACCCTCGGCATCGAACGCAAGACGCCCAGCGATTTTCTCGCTTCGTTCGCTCAAGAGCGCCTCCAACAACAGTGCTTCGAATTGGCCAGCAACTTCTCGACTGCTGTCCTGTTGATCCAAGGAAACATCTCCGACGTCCTCTTCAACCGCTTCCGCAAGTTCAACCCCAACTCCGTGACGGCGATGTTGGCGTCGTTGACGATGAAGACGCACGTCGTGCCGTTTTTTTGCGGCCCGCAGGGTGTGCCCTATATGGTGCAGTGGCTGGCGCTGAAGGCTGCGGACGACAAAGTCGTGGACTACACGCCTATACGCCCCCACGCCACTGTTGGGGATTGGCAAGTCCACATCATTTCGTCCATGCCCGGAATTGGCCCAGAAAAAGCCAAGGCCCTCCTATCTCACTACGGCACTCCGCTGAGGGCGTTGAACGCTTACGAAGAATGGCACAAGGAGGTGGACGGATTTGGCAAAAAAACAGGCGAGCGCATCGGAGAAATCATCGCCGCTCGCGGAAAAGTACCGCCCCAAGACGCTCAGTGAAGTGATTGGCCACAGGCCAATCATCGAGGCGCTCAAGGCGCACCTCGACAACCCACCTAACCTACTGTTCACGGGGCCGCCAGGGACGGGGAAGACGAGCACCGCCGAGGCGCTCTGTCACGACGTCCTGGGCGATGGCTGGCGCAACCACACGCTTACGACAAATGCCTCGATAGACCGGGGCATCGCGTACGTCCGTGGCCGCGTGGCTGACTTCGTCGGCTCGGCGCCAGTAGGCGTCCCATTCAACTTCGTTGTTCTGGACGAAGTTGACAGCATGACCGAGGACGCTCAGATGGCCCTGCGCGTGCTCATGGAAACTCGCACGACGCGTTTCATCCTGTGCGCCAACCAGAAGAACCGGATCCACCCGGCGCTGATCGACCGATGCAAGGCATACCACTTCGGGCCGGTGGCCGAAGCAATTGCCACCGAGTTCTTGTTCGACGTCGTCTGCAAAGAGGGGATCAAGATGACGATGGCGGACGCGGGTCGAATCTACCAGTCGGTGAAGTCCATCCGTAACTCTCTTGCGGCGATACAAATGTGGGTCGAGGACGATGGCCCGGTCGACGTCGATGCTGTGCTGGATAGCATCCAAACGAAGGGCCCTGACAAAGATCACCTCCAGCAAATGCTCATCGGATGTCTCGATGGCAAAGTCCGAGAAGCAGAAGAGGACATCATCAAATGGGTTGCGGAAGGGGCTTCCGCTGATGACCTGTTCCTCGGGATGTTCAACGCCCTGGCCGGCCTTGAAGAGATACCCGAGCAGGCCAAGAATGCCGCCATCTGGCGCCTGGGGGACTACGAGTTCTACGTGCGCATGGGTGGCAACATGGAGCTTCAAGCCCGCTGTTTCTTGAGAGAATTTGCTTCGAAGGTGAAGATGTGATC
>Ga0209341_10003482_pt1 | contig 14679 bp, 12 predicted proteins | sample RifCSP13_2_FD_184020 | JGI IMG/M metagenome (GOLD analysis project Ga0209341, IMG submission 184020) | Soil microbial communities from Rifle, Colorado - Rifle CSP2_sed 13_2 (SPAdes) (version 2) | ecosystem: Environmental > Terrestrial > Deep subsurface > Rock core/Sediment | place: Rifle...
GCCGAGGAGCTTCAGGCCGGCGAGCGGGTTGAATTCACCTTTGACGCCGAGCGATTTCCGTTCGCGGCGGCGATCTTCGAATCGTTGATGGCCGGCGCCGGCCTGAGGCTCATCGCTACCCGGGAAGAAGACGGAGCCCGGGTCTTCGAAGTGGAGAAGGCGTAGCACGTGTTGCCGGGATCGGTTGCGCCGAAGTTTGCGAAGCAGATAGCGGGCGCTCTGTGCGGACTGCTCTTCCTCGGCGGCTTCTTGGCCACCCCGGCGGCGTTCGCTCATGCCAAGCTGATCCGCTCCCAGCCTAAGCCCTTCGAGGCGCTCGCTATGCCGCCAGCGGAGGTGAAGCTCTGGTTCAACGAGCGCCTCGAAGATGAGTTCAACTCGATCGAGGTGACGGACGCGAATGGCCGGCGCGTTGAAAATGGGGTCGCGCAGGTGAATCCGCAGGACCGGACGAATCTCGTTATGCGACTCGGGAATCTCTCCTCCGGGTCGTATGTGATCCGCTGGAGGATACTCTCGCTCGACGGCCATCCGGCGCGCGGCCGTTTCATCTTCAGCGTGAAGTAGCTCCGCACTTACGCGGCAGTCGTGATCAGCTCGCGTGAACCATTCGAATGGGAGAACGCATTGGGCAGCTCCAGGAAGAGATGGGGCAGGCCCGGAAATCGGCGAAGCCTGATAGCGCCATCATGTCCTGAAAGGAGAGACAGGTGACCGTGCTCCGGGGCAACTGGGAGGAGGAGACAAGGCTCTGGTATGTGGCCCTCTTGCGGATCTTTTTCGGCTACTACTTCCTTTTCGATGGGCTCGGGAAGCTGACCAGCGGCTTCACCCGGCCCGGCGTCCTGGAGAAACGTCTCCTCCTCTGGGCCAGCGAGACGGCGTTTGAGTGGTACAAGCCCTTCCTGAAGAGCGTGGCGATCCCCCATCATCAACATTTTGCTCAGCTTATCGCCTGGGGAATGATACTGGCCGGCCTGGCGCTCCTGTTTGGCCTCTTCACCAGGCCGGCCGCCCTGGCCGGGATCTTCATGACGCTCAACTTCTTCCTGGCCAAGGGAGGCGGGTCGCCGGCCACCACCTCGGACCAGGGGTTCATAGCCGGTCTTTTCGTGGTCCTTCTGACCCGTTCCGGCCGTTCGTTTGGACTCGATCGATGGTTGGCCCGACGGTATCCGAACTCGCCGCTCTGGTAGATCACTGACCGGGCCAGATGGGCGAGCGATCTGGCTTGGTCTGGGGTGGCGAAGCCGTGGTAAGCAAGCTGCAAAAGTGATATTGAAGCCGGTCGCACCGCTCTGCTATACTGACGCACGATCACCGTCATCCCCGTGATTTCATAAGGACCATTCGATGGGGTCGAGCCGGGATGAATGAAGCCGTTCGGCCCTGAAACCATGATGCGTGACACGTGTCACACAACATCATAACCGGGAGGAGGAAACACGTATGAAGCGCACAGCGTTCGTCGCAGGTGGGTTATTTCTGTTCACTGCTATTGCCCACAGCCAAGTGAGCGCCCAGACGGCTGAGGTAGAGCTGCTCAGCTCAAAGGGAAAGACCGTGGGTCGCGCGACTCTTACCCAGCAGCAGGGGGGCGTCAGAATCTCCTTGCAGGCCTGGAAACTCTCCCCTGGGCCCCATGGGTTCCACATCCACGCCGTCGGCAAGTGTGATCGGCCCGACTTCACATCGGCCGGCGGCCACTTTAACCCGGACGGAAAGAAGCACGGGGTGAAGAATCCAGCAGGCGCGCATGCGGGGGATCTACCCAACCTAGTGGTAGGGCCTGACGGCACCGTTTCCGCCGAGGTAATTGCCTCTCAGGTCACTCTTGAGCCGGGCAAAAATTCTCTCTTCGGCCGCGAAGGCTCAGCTCTGGTGATCCATATGGCCCCAGATGACGACACAACCGATCCCGCCGGAAACGCCGGGGCCAGGATCGCCTGTGGCGTGATTTCCTCTAAGTGATCGCGTCTTAGTGATCGCGCAAACGACATCGTTGGCGGGGCCACATCGATCTTTCCTCGAGGGCAAAGGAGGGATCTCTGGACTACGGAAGTGTCTGGAAATTGACCTGTCAGAGGCAGGATCGCCTGAGAAAGAAAGCCCGCCTTTTCCCCACAGGGGCGGATTGGCGAACCGGTAAGGCGGCGAGATGACGGAGGATCTGTTCGATGCCCGCGCGCTCCGATCTGGAGAGGGATCGCCCGCCGTAACGGATCTGGTAGTAGATCTCGACGACCCGCGAGACCTCTGCAAGTTCCGGCCACCCGCTCGACTCCACGGCTGCGGCGAACTCTCTGGGGGTTAGGCCTTTTCCCTTGGCAAACCCTCTCCGAGCCAGCACACGGAGCAGCTCCTGGTAGAATTGCACGGCGCCGTGGCCGCTCCGCTTCCTGAAGCGGCCCCAGCCGAATGCCCCTTTGCGTACCCCCACCAACATACTTGCGCACGCGATGCTGATCGCCAGCAGGAGCAGCCCGGCTCCGTGTAGTCTGGCGGCGAGAGTGAGCGTTGCTGCCTTCGCCGCCCGCTCGAATCCCCGGAAGAGCCCGATCGCCTGCCATCGGAGCAGGTCGGCTCGCCGCCTCGCGACCGAAGCGATGCGAAGCTGATCGAAGAGATTGTACGAGACGACGTAGCGGTCCCATCGCATCCCGAGCGCATCCAGGTATCTGGACCCGCGGGCGAGGAGGCTGTTCCTGGTCACCTCGCTGCTGGCTCTCGGCGATGGATCGAACGTGACCCAGCCGCCCCGATGGAAATAGGCCTCGACCCAGGAATGGGCATCCCGCTGTCTCACCGCAAGGTAGCCCCCGTACTCATTCCACTCCCCACGTTGGAACCCATTCACCACCCTGGCAGGGATCCCGGCAGCCCTGAGGAGCACCGCCATGCTGGCGGCAAAATACTCGCAATTGCCTTCGCGCTGAACGAATAGGAAATCTTCGAGCGGATCGAACTGGCTGTCCCTCTGCAGATCGAGGGTGTAGCGATATCTCTCGCGGAGATATCCCTCGACCCGGCGAGCGACCTCGAGAGGGTTACGCGCGCCCCTGGCGAGCTCTTCTGCCAGTGCCCTGACCCTTGGTGCCAGTGGCGGGACCTGCAGGTAGCTTTCCCGGATCGCGTCGGGATACGTCTCCTCTGCGCTCCCCGGGGCGACAGGATCGGCGATCTCCAGCTCGGAGAGGACCGAGTACCGTATCCGCTGAGAAGGTGGGCTCGGGAGACTGACGGTTCCCCTCGCGTCGGTGAAAAGGCGCGGGAAATCTCCAAGCATCTGGATGAGTCGTGGCGCGGCAAACAGGATATCTGTGCCGATCGGTTCGAGCTCGATCTCCTGGCGGACCAGTCGCCCCGCTCCGGATGGCGTCCCGAAGGTCGCAAGCCCCCCGCGGCTTCGCTCGGGCAGCTCTCGGTCCAGTCCGGTCATCTTCCAGGTGGTGCCGTCGAACCGATCGAAAGCCACCCCGCGCCAGCGGAAGGGGAGCCGTTGAAGATCGTCTGGCCGCACGTTCGGCAGCCTGATTCGCATGACGATGTTCGACTCCGTCTGGATCTTGCCGAGGCTACCCAGCTCGACCTGCTCCGAGAAGCCGGCCACCATCGCACCCGCCGTCGCCTTTCCGGGGAGGAAGGCGCGCCCGGCCCTGGGGATGGCGATGAAGAGCACAATACTGATCAGCAAGGCCATGAAGGAGACGGCCAGGCTGGTGGGAAGTAACCTGGCGGGCATCGCGTTCCATTCAGGGCGCCCATCCGCCCCTTCCTGCTTCAGGTGAAGCAGGAGGAACGTCCAGATCCCGAGGAAGAGGTAGGAGAGGAAGACCACCAGAAAGCCCATGTTTGTCGTGGTGGCGGATGCCGCCATCAATTGGAAGAAACTGATGATGAAGAGATCGCGGAAATCCCGGTCGGTCGTGCGGAGAAAGAGCTTGAGGAGCCCGAGCAGCGTAAGCAGGTGGATCAGGCCGTGCAGGAGAGAGTCGGCCAGGTACAGGACATCGGCAGCGAGGAGGAGAGGCAGGAGGCCCATGGCGATCCGCTGCGCGATTCGTCTGGACCGAGGCGAGAGGCTTTGCGCCTCGCTTCTGAAACCCAGAATCAGGCCAAGCCCGACGAGAAGGGTCTCGGCCGAGCCGAGCAGGTCGGCCAGCCAGAGGGCCAGCAGACCGTCGCCAATGAGGAGGAAGGAGGAGAGCCGGAACCACTGGTCGAAGGTCACCGAGGCATCCCCTGTGGCGGAAGCGCGACCCTTATGAGGCGGCCTCCCTCGCCTTGTGCCCCGGGGATCGCGGCAAGTCCTCGGCCGAGCCAAACCGTGACGGTTGTTGCCTCATGCGGCGCGCCATCACCCATGCCCACCGGTCCGGGCGCCTCGTCTGAGACCGGCGGCGCGTAGCGAGCGAGATGCTCGAGCAGGTGAAACAGCCCCGCCTCGCCCCGAAGGGCTCCCTGCTGGCCGCCACGACCGCGAAGCTCGACCTCGCCCCCCCTTCGCAGCAGGTGAGCGGCGAGAGAGGCGACAAACGTGATGTCGTGTTCTAGTCGCTCGATCTCATCGGGTTTTTCAGGCGAAGGCGCCGGGTCCACGAGGAGCAGAGTGATCCGTCCGCCCTCTTCCGACTCCAACTCCTTCACCATCGGCCGGTCCAGCTTTGCCGATTGCTTCCAGTGGATCAGGCGCGGATCGTCCCCGACGCGGAAGAGGCGCAGGTCGTGGAGGTCTGCCCCTGGCCCACGCACCGGCCGTGCCGAGACCCCGGCCTCATCCACCCCCTGTAGCACATCCGCCGGAAGTGGAACGATTCTCGGCAGCACGAGCACCTCTTCGCCGGCCATCGGCCGGGTCGCCTTGACAAAGAGGCCGAAGGGAAAGGCGGTCGTGGTCTGGATCGCCGGCAGTCGCACGATGCCGCGGCGCTCGAACCGGATCTGGTAGGCCATGTGGGCCTCACTACCAGGCCCAAGGTGTGGCAGATTAGCGAGGAGACGGGGAGTGCCGCCGGGATCTATCTGGCGGATTCGGAGCGAGAAGGAGCGAAGGCGGCCCTTGCGGTTTGAGACCAACAGTCGGCCGAATGCCTGCTGGCCAGCGAAAATGGGGCGGGCCAGCTCCCGCCGAACGGCAACCCCGCGCAATGCCTGCTCGGACAGGAACCCGGACACGATGATCCCCGCCAGCAACATGCTGAGGATCAGGTAGAGCAGGTTGTTGCCGGTGTTGGTCGCAGCAACCCCCACGGCCATGGTGACAGACAGGTACCACCATCCTTCGCGGGCGGGACGGATGGTCCGTGGTGGCCGGAACCACGCCCTCAGTCGCGCTAGGAAACGCACACGCGCGTGCATCGGTATCCACCCGATCAGTCGGGCACCTGGATCTCTGCGATCAGATTCTGGAGGAGATGCGCCGCCGCATCGAATCCCTGGCCACTGCCACGACCGGTCCAGCCTCCCTTGACCAGGAGCCGGTGGGCGAACACCGGAATGGCGAGCCGCTTGACGTCATCCGGGACGCAGTAGTCGCGACCCTGGACCAAGGCGAGCGCCTGCGCTGCCCTGTAGAGGGCGAGGGCTCCTCTCGGGCTCACACCGAGTGTCAAGCCCTCGCAGTGGCGCGTGGCATCGACGATGGCCATCAGGTAGTCCACCAGGGATTCCTCGATCCGGACCTGTCCCACCATCTGCTGCAGGGTCAGCAGTTCGTCCTGGTTCAGCACCGGCAGCAACCGCTCGAGAGTGGCAGAAGCGGCCTGGGCTCGCAGGATCCGCTTCTCCTCATCCCGGTCTGGGTAGCCAAGTCTCAACCTTAACAGGAACCGGTCCATTTGAGACTCGGGCAGCGGGTGTGTGCCGTGATACTCCAGCGGGTTCTGAGTGGCCAAGACCAGGAATGGCTGCGGGAGCGGGTAGGTGTGGTGGTCCACCGAGACCTGGAAGTCGTTCATCGCCTCGAGAAGGCTTGACTGGGTCTTGGGTGTGGTCCTGTTGATTTCATCGGCCAGGACGACGTTGGCGAAGATGGGGCCCGGCTTGAACTCGAACTGACCTTGCCGGGGATCGTAGATAGAGACTCCGAGGATATCGGAAGGAAGCAGGTCACTGGTAAACTGGATCCGCTGGAAGCTGCCACCCAGGGATCGGGCAAGCGCCTGAGCGAGCGTGGTCTTTCCGACCCCCGGGATGTCTTCGATCAACAGATGGCCTCGGGCGAGCAATGCGACGATGGACAGGCGTATCGGCTCGGGCTTGCCGAAAAGGACCTGCTCGATGTTCGCCTGAAGGCGGGCGATCCGTTCGACGTGATTCTCCATTATCATCCTGGGATCATCGTGGCACGAGATGCGAGAGTGCGCGTCACCTGCAAGGGTAGCACCCGGATGGCGGAGTCGCAACTTGATTCCTCCTTGATGCGGCTCACGGCCCGTAACGACGTGGAGAGGGGAATCGGCCCAGGACATTGTGCAAGGTCTCTACACCAGACCGTGACCGCAGGGAGGCGAAGCACCCCTCCTCACGTTTGCGCCTTGGGAGATCGTTCAAGCGAGCAGAGCAACAATCGTGCCACACCATCTCGCGGCCCGAGAAGGCTCGAGGTGTTGCTGAAGGGACTCGAAAGCGGCAACACCGAATCGAACCCGCTCTTGCCTTCCATCGTCATGAGGAGTGACAGGAAAGCGCGGGGCAATTCACCCCGGCCGGATCGTTTCAGTCACCTCGTTCCCTCACAGTCGGGGGTCACGTGAGACGTTCTCTCATGCGTTCGTGTGGATTGGGAGGCGTCAACAGGTAGGCTCAGACTGTGTGCTGTTGCCTTGACAGAACCAGGGTATCGGTGTACCGTTCCTTGTAACGTTCCCCCCCTGTCGCCATTAGAGGAGAGATCGGTCATGGCCCCGTCCAAGCCAGCGCCGCCAGCGGGAGAAGGGATGGCCCCTAAAGGGATCTGGATCAAGTGCGACAGTTGCAAGGAGATCCTGTACAAGCGCGAGGTCGAACGAAACAGCCACGTCTGCCCGAAATGCCAGCGCCATTTCCGCATCGGCTCCCGCGAGTGGATCCGCCTCCTGCTCGACCCTGATACGTTCCTGGAGAACGACGCCGGGCTCCGTCCGCTCGATCCGCTCGGATTCAGGGATTCCAAGACCTACCCGGATCGCGTAAAGTCGGCCAAAAAGGAGACCGGATTAGAGGATGCCATAACGACAGGGGTCGGGACCATCGGGGGGTACCGGGTGGTGGTTGGCGTTATGGAATTCTTTTTCATGGGTGGAAGCATGGCCTCCGTCGTGGGGGAGAAGATCACCCGAGCGGTCGAACGGGCCATCACCATCCGCTCGCCGTTGATTCTGGTCTCTTGCACGGGCGGCGCCCGGATGCAGGAGGGGGTTCTCTCCCTGATGCAGATGGCGAAGACCAGCGCCGCCCTTGCGCGCCTGGGGCGTGCGGGGATTCCATACATCTCCCTCCTCGCTGATCCGACAACGGGTGGGGTCACGGCCAGCTTCTCGATGCTGGGAGACATCATTATCGCCGAGCCCAAAGCCCTGATCGGTTTCGCCGGTCCCCGGGTCATCCAGGACACGATCCGGCAGGCGTTGCCCCCGGGGTTCCAGCGGGCCGAGTTCCTCCAGGACCATGGTTTCGTGGACCTCATCGTCGACCGGAGGCAGCTCCGCGGGGTGCTGACCAAGCTGCTGGCGTTCTTCGCGGACAGCCCGCCCTGATCCGAGGAACCTCACCTACGACCTGGCTTACCAGAAAAGGGGTGCAGGGTTTCCGAATTCATCCATGCATGCCTCCTTCCTGCATGCCCGATTTCCAGTTGTGCCCCTATAGGGGCGTCTGAGCTAGCACGGGTGCCGGGCGGATTTACCGGGTCAAGCAAACGGGGTGAGGCAGCATCGCCCTGAGCGCGTGTGGCTTGATCAGGATTGGGGTGCGGGATGAGGAAACGAGCGGCTGCGCCGCTTTTGGCGGTGGCGCTGTGGATCATTCCCGCCGGGTCGCTCTCGGTTCTCGTCGTGGAACGCGCTGTCTTCGCGTGGGCCGTGCAGGACGATGTCGAGATGGTGGCGGTCCCGGCGGGCGAGTTCTTGATGGGCTCGGACGATCCAGAGGCCGATGCCAATGAGAAGCCAGCCTCGAAGGTCTTTGTCAAAGCCTTCTCGATCGACAAGTTCGAGGTGACGAACACCCGCTACCTCCGTTGCATCGAGGCCGAGGTCTGCACCCGGCCGGTCGGGCGCGGATACGACGATCCCACGAAAGCCAACCTCCCGGTGACGATCATTAGCTGGCAGCAAGCGGTGGCGTACTGCCGATGGGTTGGCAAGCGCTTGCCGACCGAGGCGGAGTGGGAAAAGGCCGCCCGCGGCACCGAGGGCCGGCGATACCCCTGGGGCGATCGCATCGAGGCAGATCGGGCAAACGTCGGGTACACGCTCGGGACCACCGCAGTCGGGAGTAATTCGAAGGGATCGTCCCCCTATGGCGCCATGGATATGGCCGGCAATGTCTGGGAGTGGACCTCGTCGCTGTACAAGCCCTATCCCTATGACCCACACGACGGTCGGGAGGACCTCAGCGCCAAAGGAAGTCGAGTCGAGCGGGGCGGCAGTTGGTACCATCCCCCGTGGCACGCCCGGACGACCCGCCGGACCGCCGCCGGTCATATCTACCGGCGCATCAGCGACCTTGGGTTCCGCTGCGCGAAGTAGCCGTTCTGTTGGAAGTCGCACCGACATTCGAGATCGATGACCCATTTGCTGAATGACTTGTGACTCATTGGATCCCGGAGTTTTATGTGACCTACCCCCAGGCAATCGCGTATCTCTACGGGCTCCAGCGTTTCGGCGTCAAGCTGGGCCTCGAGAACATCCGTCGGCTCCTGAAGGCTGTGGGCGACCCACAGTGTGGTTTTCCTTCCGTTCTGATCGGGGGGACGAACGGCAAAGGGTCAACCGCCGCATTTCTTTCCTCGATCCTTCGGGCCGCCGGCTACAAGGTCGGGCTCTATACCTCCCCCCATCTTTTGGAGTTCACGGAACGAGTCCGGGTGGATGGCCGGGCCATCGGCCAGGCTGACGCCGCCCGTCTCACCGACGAACTCCGTTCAGTTGTCACCGACCTCTTCCCACTCCATGACACCCCGCACCCCGCACCTAGCACTGTTTCCCACCCCACCTTCTTCGAGGTCACCACTGCCCTCGCCTTGCTGCACTTTGTCCGGAGCCGGGTGGACTATGCGGTAGTCGAAGTCGGGCTGGGCGGCCGGTTCGATGCGACGAACGTCCTCGACCCGGAAGTGGCTGTCATCACCAATATCGCCCTTGAGCACGAGGACTATCTGGGCAAGACGCTTGGGGCCATCGCGGCAGAGAAGGCAGGAATCGTCAAAGCAGGGAATCCACTCATCACCGCCGCCGATGCGCCCGAGGCCCTCGCCGTCATCGCCGAGGCCTGTCGAGCTCGGGGCGCCACACTTCTCGATGTCCGCGCGATGTGCAACTGGGAGATCGGCGGGTCTGACCTGTCGGGACAACGTTTCGTCGTGGCCCAGCAGGGGCAACCGACCCGAGAGTTCGGCATCCGCCTGCTCGGCCGACATCAGGTCACCAACGCCGTGACAGCCCTCGCTGTCGGCCGGTTGCTGCGGGCACGAGGCGCGATTATTCCGGAGAGTGCGATCCGCGACGGGCTCCGCCGGACGCGGTGGCCCGGCCGCTTACAGCTCTTCGCTGGCCGTCCTCTCGTGATTCTGGATGGCGCCCATAACCCGGCAGGTGCCAAGGCGCTGCGGGCCTTTCTCGAGGAGCAACGATTCGCCGGTCGCCTGATCCTGGTCTTCGGGGTGCTTCAGGATAAGGACTGGGTCGCGATGTTGCAAGAGTTGGGGCCGCTGGCGAAGCGGGTCATCCTCACCCGTCCGGAGAGCGAGCGCGCCGCCGACCCGCGGGGGCTCGTGGAAGCGGAACGTTTCTGCCCAAAGCTCGAGATCCTGGAGGATGTGGGAGATGCGATTGCCCTGGCAAGGGCAGTGGCCGAGCCTGAGGATGCCGTGCTCGTCACCGGCTCCCTCTTCATTGTCTCCGCGGCCCTGCGCGCGCTCGGGGTGCGAGAGGCCCTGATGTGAGAGTGCGTGATCGGAACTGGAAACCTGTCAATGGACTTGCCGCAGGATTGCTCGCTTCCGCAGTGTGGCTCGCCTACGCAACCGGCGCGGAATCGAGCGACACACTGACGGGCCTGGTATTCTCGAGCAATGAAGTATCCTTGGAAGGTGCGCTGGTGACCCTGGAAGGATTCGGAAGCGTTTCCAGCGACGCGGCCGGCCGCTTTGCCTTTCATGGTATGCCGCCGGGCAACTACCGCCTGACCGTCAGTAAGCAGGGCTTCCCGGATTACAAACGCCTGATCCTCGTGCAAGCCGGTCGGCTGAACAAAGTCTGGGTTGTTATGGCCGGCGCGGCGCCCCGCCCTTCGATGCCCACGGCCATCGGTGTGCCGATCGTGCAGCGAGGCGGCGGAATCTTCGTTCGCGGTCGCGTCAACGAGCAGGTGGAGACCTCCCTCCTCGTCGATACCGGGGCCACCTTCTGTGTGCTGACCAAGGCTACGGCTGACCGCCTTGGTCTCACCTCGACCCCCCTCGCGCGGATCGTCACGGTCCACACTGCCTCCGGGACCATTGAGGCGCCCCTTGTCCAGGTGGACCTGATCCAGGTCGGCGGCGCAGAGGTCAGGAGCGTCGATGCGATCATCCACGATGTGCCGGGTTTCCCTTCCGAGGTGGGCGGCATTCTCGGCCTCAGCTTCCTCAAGCGGTTCACGGTCGAGATCGATCAAGAAAAAGGGGTGATGCTGCTCAGCCGGTAATGGCGCCGGCGGAGGGGCGGAAATCGCTATTGCAGCGGCCGAAGGTGTGGTACCATCGGTCCAGTTCCTGGTGGCTGATCTGCGCGAAAACAGATTCGAATCGAGCCATGCGGTGTGAACCAAGGAGCGATGTGATTCTTCAGAAAAGGGGGGAGATCAGCAGGTGAAAGAGCTGTGTACGGTGATCCTGGCCGCCGGCCAGGGGACCAGGATGCGCTCGAAGCTCCCCAAGGTGCTGCATCAGGTGGCCGGTCTTCCGATGATCGCGTACGCCGTGGAAGCGTGCCGCGCCGTCCGGGCGAAGCGGACCCTGGTGATCGTCGGATATCAGGCTGAGCGGGTGCGAGAGGCGCTGGCGGGCGAGGCGGTGGAATTCGTCCACCAAGGAGAGCAGCGGGGGACAGGTCACGCCATTCTGCAGGCAGAGGAGGCGCTCTCCGGTTTCGATGGCGATCTCCTGGTTCTGTCGGGTGACACGCCGCTGTTAACGGGAAAAACCCTCGAAGACTTGGTGGGGGCGCATCGGGAGGCGCAGGCGCAGGCGACCGTCCTCACGTCGGAGATGTCGGAGCCGTCCGGTTATGGGCGAGTGGTGCGGGGTGAAACAGGGGAGCTGCTCCGGATCGTCGAGGAGCTCGAGGCGACGCCCCAGGAGCGGCTGATCCACGAAATCAATACAAGCGTCTATTGCTTTGCTGCGTCCCCCCTCTTCGAGACCCTCAAGGCGATCCGCCCTTCTGCGGTGAAGGGCGAACTCTACCTGCCGGATGTGGTGGCATTGCTCCGTGAGCGCGGAGGGCGCGTGCAGGCCCACCGCACGGCCGATCCCGACGAGGTTCAAGGCGTCAACACCCGAGCCGAGCTGGCCGCGGTCCATCGGCTTCTCTGGCGCAAGAACGCCGAACGGCTTCTCGCCGAGGGGGTCACCCTGCTTGACCCTGAGCGCACCTACGTTGGTCCCTTCGTCAGGGTCGGGTCCGATTCGGTTCTCTACCCCAACGTCGCCCTCGAAGGGCGGACCGTGATCGGGGAGGGGACGACGATCCACGGGGCCTGTCGCATCCGAGATGCGAAGGTCGGGGATGGGACCCTCATCCGGGACGGGTGCATCATTCAGGAGAGCGAGATCGGCGACGGGTGTCAGGTCGGGCCCTACGCACACATCCGCCCGCAGGCGACGCTGAAGAGGAACGCCAGGGTCGGCAATTTCGTGGAGGTCAAGAAGTCGGTGATCGGCGAGGGCTCGAAGGTCCCGCACCTGACCTACGTCGGCGACACCACCATGGGAGACCGGGTGAACATCGGCGCCGGAACCATCACCTGTAACTACGACGGATTCGCCAAGCATCAGACCGTCATCGAGGACGACGTCTTCGTCGGGAGCAACGCCAGTCTGGTGGCGCCGGTTACGGTGGGGCGAGGCGCGATCATCGCCGCAGGATCGACCATCACCGAGGACGTGCCAGCCGACGCCCTGGCGTTCGGCCGGGCGCAGCAGGTCAACAAGGCCGGCCGCGCCACGGCCGTGCGCGCCAAGCGGCAGAAGAGGTAGGCGTATGTGCGGGATCGTGGGGTACGTCGGGCAGAAAAAGGTGGTCCCGGTCCTCCTGGAGGGGCTCAAGCGGCTGGAGTACCGAGGCTATGATTCGGCCGGCCTGGCCATCCTGCAGCAGGATCGCGTGGTCATCTATCGGAGCGTGGGCAAGATCAAGGAGTTGGAGAACGCCTTGTGGGGCCGTGATCTCTCCGGAGAGGTCGGGCTGGGGCACACGCGCTGGGCCACCCACGGCCGGCCCACCGAAGAGAACGCCCATCCTCACAGCGATTGCACAGGCGATGTCGTCGTCGTCCACAACGGCATCATCGAAAACTACCTCGCCCTGAAAGAGAAGCTTCAGCAGGAGGGGCACCGCTTCAAATCGGAAACCGACACGGAGGTTCTGGCCCACCTGATCGAGAAGCAGCTTCAGGAAACGGCGGACCTGGAAATCGCTGTCCGCCGCGCCCTGACCAGCGTCGTCGGCTCCTACGCGCTGGGGATCATCTGGCGCGGCGATCCGCACCGGCTGGTCGCGGCTAGGAACGGAAGCCCACTGGTGGTGGGGCTTGGCGACGGCGAATTCTTTATCGCTTCTGACGTCCCGGCCATCCTGTCCCACACCCGCAACGTCCTGTTTCTGGATGACGAAGAGGTGGTCGTGCTCTCGCTTGACGGCGTGAACGTCACGACACTGGCCGGGGAGCCGGTGGAGAAGAAGGTCCAGAAGATCCTCTGGACGCCCATCATGGCCGAAAAGGGGGGCTATAAGCACTTCATGCTCAAGGAGATCTACGAACAGCCGCGGGCGCTCCGGGACACCATCCGGGGCCGCTTCTCGCTGGACACCGGCCACCTCTACCTGGACGGGCTGGAGCCGCTCTACGACACACTCCCGGCGATCAGGCGGATCGTCATCGTTGCCTGCGGGACCTCTTGGCATGCGGGACTGGTCGGCAAGTTCCTCCTTGAGGAACTGGTTCGAGTTCCGGTCGAGGTGGACTATGGCTCCGAGTTCCGATACCGTGACCCGATCCTGGACGACGGGACCTTGGTCGTGACGATCAGCCAGTCCGGCGAGACGCTGGACACCCTGGTCTCCTTCCGGGAGGCCCGCCGCGCCGGGTGCAAGTGCCTCGCCATCTGCAATGTTGTGGGCTCGACCCTCAGTCGCGAAAGCGACGGCGTCCTGTACACCCACGCCGGCCCCGAGATCGGCGTCGCCTCGACCAAGGCCTTCACCTCTCAACTCGCCGCCCTGTACCTGCTTGCCCTGGCCCTGGGGCGTGCCAGGGGCCGCATCGATGCGGCAAGGTCGCAGGAGCTGCTCAGCGAGCTGGTCCGCCTGCCACAGCAGATGGAGATGGTGCTGCATCTGGATCAAGAACTGGAGCAACTGGCCGCGCGCTTTTACACCGCGACGAATTTCCTCTATCTTGGTCGCGGCATCAACTACCCGATCGCCCTGGAGGGCGCGCTGAAGCTGAAGGAGATCTCCTACATCCACGCCGAGGGCTACCCGGCCGGAGAGATGAAGCACGGTCCCATCGCCCTGATCACCGAAGAGATGCCGGTGATCTTCCTCGCCCCCAAGGACAAGACCTTCGAGAAGGTGCTGGGGAATATCGAAGAAGTCAAGACGCGAAGCGGGATCGTGATCGCCGTCTCCGATGAGACCGATCCTCGCCTGATGGCAAAAGCCGACCATCTGGTGAGCATCCCCCGCACCTCCCCCCACCTGATGCCGCTCCTTCTGGTCGTCCCACTCCAACTCCTAGCCTACCATATCGCCGTGAGGAAGGGGTGCGACGTGGACCAGCCCCGCAACCTCGCCAAGAGCGTCACCGTCGAGTAAAAGCGTTCCGAGTTCCGGGTTCCATGTGCCAGGTTGCAAGTTGAATACAAGCGCCTAACTCTCACAAACCTGGAACCTGGCACCTGCAACTTTGAACTCAGACTCGCGGACCGACAGCAAGGCCCGCTTATCCATTTGATCCTCCAGCACCCTCCCGAGTAACCTGAAGCCTTGTTGACATACTGTCCTTTATCATGTACACTGTAAAGAGCAGAAACAGACGAGGAGAGTCACACTATGCGGAAAGAGCTTCCTATTACTGAAGCCCGACACGCTCTCACGTCCCTTCCAGAGCGCCTGGCAGAAGACCCTGGAACCGTTGCCATCACGCGACGAGGTAAGCCAGTCTTGGCGGTGATGCCCTGGGATCTTTATGAGTCCATCACAGAAACGCTAGAGA
>Ga0209341_10003483_pt1 | contig 14668 bp, 14 predicted proteins | sample RifCSP13_2_FD_184020 | JGI IMG/M metagenome (GOLD analysis project Ga0209341, IMG submission 184020) | Soil microbial communities from Rifle, Colorado - Rifle CSP2_sed 13_2 (SPAdes) (version 2) | ecosystem: Environmental > Terrestrial > Deep subsurface > Rock core/Sediment | place: Rifle...
CTTGTCGTAGTAGTGGGTGATGGTCCCCTCCGTGGTGAGCTCTCCCCCCTCGGGAGGGATCGGATTGTGAAGGATCAGCTCATGCTCGCCGTGAAGGATGCCCGCCAGGTCGGCGCCCGAGAGCGCCACCACTTGGGCGAAGAACTCAGTGACGCTCGGGACGGCGAAGCTGGGGACGACCTTGAGCCTGTTCTCGTAGACGTAATCCAGCTCGTCGAATCCGGCGCCGACCCCCACCGCGTAGAGGACCACATCTTTCCATCCATACTTCGTCGTCACCGGACCGATTTTCTTGCCGATGGCCGAGAGATCGAGCGGCATAAGTCAGCCTCCGTCGAAACCTCACGCTTGCCCCGGCCCTCTCTCGCGGCTGTGGCTGCGGGAGAGGTGTAGGCGGTGAGGGCTCTATTCCATCCCCATCGCCAGCATCTGCGAGATCACCACGCGCTGAATCTGGCTCGTGCCCTCCACGATTTGGAGGATCTTGGCGTCGCGCATCCACTTCTCGGCCGGGTAGTCACGCATGTAGCCATAGCCGCCGAGCACCTGGACGGCATTGGTCGTCGCCTGCATGGCCATGTCGGCGGCATAGGCCTTCGCCATACTGGCCGGCACGTTGCAGGGCAGGCCCTGATCGGCGAGCCAGGCGGCGCGCCAGGTGAGCAGGCGGGCGGCTTCGATCTCGGTGGCCATATCGGCGAGGAGGAAGCGGATCGCCTGTTTGGCGATAATGGGCTTGCCGAATTGCACGCGCTGCCGCGCATACTCGAGGGCATACTCGTAGGCTGCCCGGGCCACACCGATGGCGGAGGCCGCCACAAGGGGCCGGGTGTGCTCGAAGGATTTCATCGCCACCGCGAAGCCTTCGCCCTCGCCGCCGACACGGTTCTCCTCCGGCACGCGCACGTCCTGGAGGATCACGTCGCCGGTGTGCGAGGCGCGCATCCCCATCTTCTTCTCTTTCTTGCCTGCCGAGAGGCCAGGGGAGCTCGCTTCCACGATGAACGCCGTGATCCCATCGTGCCCCAGAGCCGGGTCGATGGTGGCGAAGACGACATAGAGATCGGCAATGCCTCCGTGAGTGATGAACCGCTTCTGTCCGTTGAGCACGTAGTGATCGCCCTCGCGCAGGGCGCGGGTTCGGATCGAGGAGGCGTCTGAGCCCGCCTCGGGCTCGGTGAGCGCGAAGGCCCCGATGCGGAGCTTCTCGTGGCTTGTGAACCAGGGCAGATAGCGGCGCTTCTGTTCCTCGTTCCCCCGGAGCAGGATCGGCACCGCGGCCAGGCCGCACCCAAGGATGGCGCTGCCGATCCCCAGGCAGCCCCACGCCAATTCCTCGGTGACCAGGCAACCGGCAAGAACGCTCCACATCCCTCCCCCGCCGAATTCCTCGGGGTACTGATACGAGGTCAGGCCGATCTCGGCCGCCTTCTCGAGGATCGGCCAGGGCGTCTCCTCCCGCTCGTCGTAGTCCGGCGCGGCCGGGCGGATCTCACGCTCGGCGAACTTGTGCGCCAGCTGGCGGATCTGCTCCTGCTCCTCACTCAGTCGAAAGTCGATCATCTCGACTTGCCTCCTTCGACGGCATCGGCCGCCCTTTCCGGTGTCCCCACGACGGCCGCCTCGCGAAGCTCACGCCGCAAGACCTTCCCCGCGAGCGACTTGGGCAGCTCCGGACGGAACTCGACTTCTTTGGGGACTTTGAACTTGGCCAGCCGCGCCCGACAGAATTCACGGATCTCCTCGCACTCCGGCGACGCCCCCTCGGCGGGGACGATGAACGCCTTCACCGCCTCACCCCAATACGGGTCGGGGATCCCCACGACCGCCGCCTCCCGTACCCCAGGATGCGTGTAGAGCACTTCCTCGACTTCTCGTGGGTAGACGTTCACCCCTCCCGAGATGATCATATCTTTCTTGCGGTCCACGACGAAGAAGGCGCCGTTCTCGTCTGCGGTCCCGATGTCACCCGTATGCAGCCATCCATCCCTTAGGACGTTCGCTGTCTCTGTGGGCATGTTCCAGTAGCCGCGCATCACCTGCGGCCCGCGAACGACGATCTCGCCTCTCTCCCCTGGCGGGAGCGCCTCCTCCCCCGTCTCCAGGTCGACGATCCGGGCGTCCGTCCCGGGCACCGGATAGCCGGCGCTGCCCGGCGGCACCTTGCCTACGAGAGGAGTGAGATGGGTGACTGGGGATGCCTCGGTCATCCCGTAGCCCTGCGCCATGCGGCAACCGCTCCGCCGCTCGAATTCCTCCTGCACCTCCACCGGAAGAGGCGCGGCACCGCTGAGGCAGAACTTGAGAGACCGCAAGTCGTCCGAGCGCAGATCGGCGCAATGGTTCAAGGCGATGTAGGCCGTGGGGACACAGGGGAAGAGCGTCGGCCTGGTGCGGCGGATCGTCTGAAGGACCTCCTGCATCCGGAAGCGCGGCAAAATCACCATCGTGGCGCCGAGCAACACAGCCAGATGGAGGCAGGCGGCGATCCCGTAGAGGTGGAAGAAGGGTAGCACGCTCAAGATGCGTTCTTCTCCTTCCCGTAGCACCGGCCGGATCCACGCCAGGCACTGGGTATTGTTGGCGACCAGGTTGCTGTGGGTGAGCATCGCCCCCTTGGGAACGCCTGTCGTCCCCCCGGTGTATTGCAGCAGCGCCAAGTCATCCGGGCCGAGTGAGACCGAGGCGGCACCGTTCGGCGGGCGGAGGAACTCGAGCCAAGCGAGATCGCCCTTACGAAGCCGCGGCCTCCCGCCCTCGGAGCGCTCGCGCAGCAGCGTGTACAGCCCGCGAAGACCCCAGCCCATGTACTCCTGGATTCGAGCCACCACCACGGTCCGGAGTGGCGTCTCATCCCGGATTTCCTCCAAGTGGCGGTAGAACGGCGCCAAGGCGATGATCGTCTCAGAGCCTGAGTCGCTGAGCTGATGCCGAATTTCGCGTGGCGTGTAGAGCGGGTTGACCGGGGTGACAATCGCCCCGGCCTTCCACGTGCCGAAATAGGCAATGACGAACTGAGGGCAGTTCGGGAGGTAGAGCGCCACCCGGTCCCCGGGGGACACGCCGTGACGGATGAGCGCTCCTGCATAGCGGCTGGCAAGGGCATCCAGCTCTTGATAGGAGATGCGCCTCCCATAAAACCAGATGGCGGTTTGCCGGGGGAAGCGAGCGACGGTGTCATCGAAGATCTTGGTGAACGGGATCTCCGGGATCTCCACTTCGCGCGGCACGCCCGGGTCATAGTTGTCCAGCCACGGCCTTTCCATCGTGCCCCAACCTTTCGGTCGCTACCGGAAGAGGGAGGATGCCTGGTTGACGGCGAGCGACCTCTAGATGACGCCCTCTTGCCGCAGCGCTTCGATCTGAGCCGCGTCGTAGCCGAGCTCGGCCAGCACCTCGGCCGTATGTTCCCCGAGCTCGGCCGCACGAAGAGCCCCGGCTGCGGCGGGCTCCGCAAAGCGGGCGCCGGCCTTCCCGAGAATCAGCGGAGGCCGCAAAGCCCCATCGGCAAACATGCCCAGCGCACGAACGGGCGGAGAATTCTCCGCCTCACCAACTCTCAACACGGGCTCGCAACAGCAATCTGCATCCCGCAGGAGATGGATCCACTCATCTCGTGGCCGCGTCTTGAAGAAGGCGCTCAGGTCATCGTAGGCAGGCTGGCCCGGCGAGGCGGGAGAGAATTGCTCGCCGACGAGATCCAGTCTATTCACTGCGGAGCAGAAGGCAGCCCAGAAATCGGGCTCCAGCGCGGCAAGCGTGAGGCAATCTCCATCCTGGCACTCGTAGACGTTGTAGCAGAGCAAACCGCCGGTGAGCTCGCTGGCGCCCCGCTTCAGCGGGGCGCCCCCCGCCTCACCGGCCACGGCCATGGGGAGGCAGGCCAAGGCAGCTCCGAGGAGCGAGGCGTCAGCCCGGCATCCGCCGTCCCCCCGGGCACGGGCCAGCAGGAGCAAGAGGATTCCAATGGTTGCCCAGAGCCCGCCGGCGAGGTCTGCGATTGGCGCCCCCGGTATGGCGGGGAGGGAGCCGGCATGGCCCGTCAGGTCGAGCAGCCCGGCCAAGCCGACATAGTTCAGGTCATGGCCGGCACGATCGCGATAGGGGCCCTGCGTGCCATATCCGCTGAGCGCACAGTAGAGGAGGTTCGGGTTGGCGCGAGCCAGGATGGGATAGCCCAGGCCAAGCCGGTCCATCACGCCCGGACGAAACGTCTCCAGAAGAACGTCCGAGCCCGTCACCAGCGCCAGGAAGATGGCTTTCCCCTTTTCAGACTTGAGGTTGAGAGTGAGGCTTCTCTTGCCGTGGTTCAATGCATCGAAGAGCACCCCGTGATCACGACGAAGGGGCGGCGCGTATCTCGACCAGTCACCGCCCCCGGGACGTTCGATCCTGATCACGTCCGCGCCGAAATCGGCGAGGATGCGGGTGCAATACGGGCCGGGGAGCAGCGCCGAGAGATCCAACACGCGCACCCCGGCGAGCGGCGGATTGAGCCCCATCGATGGCCACCTGCCTGCAACGCCTTGCTCTCCGGCCCGCCCGATGGAGCCCGACCGGCGGTCGCCCGGCGACAGCAAGGACGATGAGGACGATCGGCAACGGCACCGGCTCGACAAATCGCCTTCAACCACCATCGAAGAAAGGCCCCGGCACATCCCGGGGCAACACCGCTTGCATACAAGTATATACAGGCGGGATTGGGGCCGATAGCGACACTCTTCCTTGATTTCCGTGACGCAGGCCCTGAGGGGACGGCCCGACTTGGGACTAAAGAAATGGGCGGCTTGTCACAAGTCCGGCGCTGGGGAGGATTTTTCGGGAAGGGTAGGGGCGAAGCACGCAGCATCGCCTAGAAGTCGTGCCGCCCGCGCCGGCCCGATCCACCTTGGGGCCCGTGGCGGTTGCTGGGTGTGCTTCGCCCGTACGATCGCCGCGGGGAGCACTTCGTCCTGGTTCACGCCTCAGACGCCACCGGGTTTGACGTGGGGGCGCACACCTGCCCAGGACCGCAGGTGCTGGGCGGCGGTGCGCCCCTGCCATCATCGGGCGAGGCCCCTTGCTGTTGGGTTTGACTTTCGGCTCGGATTTCCACAATGGGAGGCCTGCGGTGGCGACATCGCTTCGGGTACGGTGCTCCACGGGGTCGGGCTCCGTCGTCTGCCGCCCCACCCAGGCCTCTGCGCGGGGCGCGGGCTCGATGGAGGCTTCTTTCCCGCAGGGGACCTGGCGACTGAGGGTGAGGCGGGCAGGGGAAGTTGGGGTGTGGATGAGACGTGGTGGCGAAAGGAAGGGAAGGCTCGGGCAGAGCCTGCGGCGCGACGACGCGGGGAACCTAGGTGTCCTTCATCAGGCAATCCTCGTCCTCATACTCCACTTCCAGCGTCGTGTGCTCGAGGCCGATGCCTTCGGCAATGTCCCTGAAAGCCTTCTTTACACGGAGGATCCGGTCCCTGGGCGTCTCCTCAGCGACGACGACATGAGTCGTCAGCACGTGGTGCTGGCCATCGAGGGACCAGATGTGTGTATGGTGCATCGAGCGCACCTCCGGGATCGCCCGCAACCTTTGCTCGATGGCATCGATATCGAGGCTGCCGGGCGCTGCCTGAAGGAAGAGAGCCACCGTCTCGCGCAGATTGCGAACCACGTTGTAGAGAACGTAGACCGTGATCAGGATGGAGAGGATCGGGTCCAGGATGTGGATATCGCGAAGCAGGAGCATCAAGCTCACCACCAGGACGGCCACCCAACCCAGGACGTCTTCGATGAGATGCCAGGCGATCATGCGGGCGTTCATGGTCTTCCCGCCCCGCAGGCGGAACGCCGCCACCCCGTTGACGACGATGCCAACGATGGAGAAGAGCAGCATCCCTTGGGCATTGGAATGCTGGGGGCGGATCAGGCGCGGGATGGCTTCTGTGAGTACGAACAACGCTCCGGAGAGAAGGACGGTCGCCGTGATTAGAGAGGCAAGCAAGGAGAGCCGCCGGTAGCCGTAGGAAAACCGGCGATTCTTTCCCTTGGCCGAGAGCCGTTCGAGATACCAGGAGACCCCGATGGCAACCGAATCCCCGAGGTCGTGGAGAGCGTCCGAGAGAATCGCCAGGCTGTTCGTCCAAAGCCCTCCAACAACCTCAAGGATCGTGAACCCGAGGTTCAGGAAGAACGCGACGCGCACAGGCGATGTCGGGTCGGATTGGTCGTGAGCAGTCACTCTGTGGAAACTCTCAGCCGCGGCGACGGGGCTAGAAGTCGGACGCGAAGTGGGTGAGCGTACCCAGGGCGTGCAGGATCGCCAGCCGGCCGGCGGGCACCTGGCTCTCCTCTGCCGGATCCGGAGTACAGAACCGTCGCCATTTTGCAGAGCATCCCCAGGCCCAAGGCGGTGCACCCCACCCGGTCGGCAATCCCCTGGGGCCTCTCATCGCGCCGGAGGGCGGTCACGCCTCCCTCCGGGCGTATGGCGTGCCGGCCGCTGTGAGGGGCCCACAGGGACAGGCCGAGAACGATTGCGGTGCCGAGAGGCGCTCCCAGCATGGGGCCCCGAGCATCCAGGAGAGGAATAGCGCGGCTCGGCTGGCATAGGTCCAGGACATGTCCGTCATCGAATAAGCCCCTCCTCGATCCAGAAGAGCTCTTCAAGCGGCGTCTCCAGGGCCTTGGCCAGCTGCAAAGCAAGCCGAACGGACGGTGCGAATCTCCCTTGTTCGACGGCGATGATCGTCTGGCGGGTCACCCCGACGCTCTCTGCCAGCATCTTCTGGGTCAGATAGCGCCGCTGCCGGTGGTCTCGAAGCCGATTCTGGAGCGTGTCTTGGGTCGCCATGTCAAGTTTGCTTTACATCATACCATCGCCCCCCGCTTTGTCAACCGCGGTGGGAGTTGGGTCATGTAGAAACCGCTCTCCCTCCCGGCATAAAATGTCAGGTGCCCGTTGGGTCGAGCAGGACCTGAGGCCCGATGGGCTTCGAGTCTACGCGAGTTGGTGGCGGATTGATGCCCTCGATTCTTCTCGTCGATGACGAGCCCGATTTCTGCGCAGCCTTGCACGATATCCTGGAGGCCGCCGGCTTCGAGGTGTATTTTGCCCCGAGCGTCGGCGCCGCCCTCTCGGTGCTCGAGAAGGTGACGCCGGATCTGATCCTCACCGACGTGATGATGCCGGGCGTCGACGGCCTGAGCTTTGTCCGTCAGGTGAGATCGCGCTCCGACTGGTCGAAGATCAAGACCATCGTTGTCAGCGCCAAGGGGATGCCGGAGGACATCGACGCGGCGCGCCGAGCCGGCGCCGATGCCTATCTCACCAAACCTTTCTCGGCGCGTGACCTGCGGGAGGCCGTCGGAGCGTTCACTCATTCGAACATCCCGGGCTGAGGCGCCCGGTCACTCACCAGGCATTGAATCTCGCCGCCGGCATTCCTGCCGGCGGCGCTCATCTTGCCCCACGGGAGAACCGGGCTACCGATCCGGGATTTCCACCCACGGGCTCAACTTCTGGATTTTCGTGATGAGCCGCTTCCGGGCTCTGGAATCCACGGTCGCGGCCAGCTGCTTCTTCAGGGCGCGCACCTTCCAGCGCCGCCGCTGCTTGCGTTGCCTTTGCCGATCCTTATCCGTCATAGGCATGGCCCACCCTCCCAGAGCCCATATGGTACGCCAAAGCCACGCCGGCGACAAGCCACCCCAGATTGCAGATCCTCGCCGGCCGGGGATCCGGCGCCTCCGCTCTGCGAGGCTTGACCCTCTTTCCCGATCCGGATACAATCACTCCACACCGCACCTGGGAGACCGTAAGAGCATGACCACACGTCGGATTCTGGTTTGGACGCTTTCCCTCCTCATCGGTTTCGCCGCTGCATTCGGAGCGATTGCCGTCTTCGGGACGACCCTCGAGCGCTTCTCTCTCACCAATGCAGCCCTGGTTGTCCTTTCGATCGCTTCTCTGGTATTCATCTGGCTCGACCACTTCCTCAAGACGCAATACCTGCGCCACTGATCTCCTCGACCTTTCGGCGCCCCCCAAGGAATCAAAACGTCCCTCGCTGGAGGGACGTTTCAGCGCTCTCGCAGAGGCCTTAGCTTGGTGCGAGGGCCACAATCTGCCGGATCAATTCCTCTGAGTCGATGTCCTTGAGCAGGTAGCCGGAGGCCCCGGCCCGCGCCGCGGCCTCGTGTTCCCAGGTGGCACCATAGGAGGTGAGAACCACCGCCCGTGGGCCGTCGGGAAGCGAGGCCACCTGGCGGATGAGCTCCAGCCCCAAGCCGTCGGTGCGCTTCACCTCAACCAGGACGACATCGGGTCTCATGGCCTCCACGTCCGCCAGGACGGTCTGCGCGTCTCCGGTGTGACCGATCACCTGAAGTTCAGGCGCGCGACGCAGGCGATCGACCAATGCCATTCGCACAGAGGGATGCTCGTCGACGATATAAATCCGCGCCCCGCTCACAGATCCTTCCCCGGCTCTGTGCTCACTATAGGCTGCCGCTCTCCGAGCCTCCAGTGATCTCTTTCCTTATGTCTCGGGTTACCTGTCATGCGGGCGAAGGACGACGCCCACCGACAAGCCCGGAATGGCCTGGCCCAAGATATCGGACGGGTCAGCGAGGGGCGGCCCGAAAGACGTCGCTTGCAGGCCGTGAGGCGACCAGCGCCGGTTCGGCCGGCAGCCGGACGGTGATGGTGGTCCCCTCGCCAGGGCTGGAGGCGATCTCGAAATCCCCTCCCACCTGGCGTGCCCGCTCGCTCATATTTTCCAGGCCATGCCCGAGCTTGGTATGCTCGCGCTGCAGGTCGAACCCGCCTCCGTTGTCGATGACGTGGAGCGCCACCCGGCTGTCGTCCAGCTTCACGCTCACCCAGACACGCGAGGCTTTGGCGTGCTTCCCGGCGTTGGCCAGCGCCTCCTGCACGATGTGGAAGAGCGCCGCCGCCCCGTCTCGCCCCAGCCGCCCCAGGGCCTCGGGCTCGATCCGGAGATCCACCTCGACCAGAGTGTTGGCCCTGAACTCCCGCACCAGCATCTCAAGGCCTTCCGAAAGGCTGGCCGTCTGGAAGCGTGCCGGCTGGAGGTCGAGGATATAAGCCCGGATGTCACGGATAATGGCGTTCAATCCGGCGATGGCCTCCTCGACCTTGAGGAGGATGTCCTGCGGATCTTCCGTGGGCAGCCGTGAATACTCGAGCGTCAGGCCGACGGCGTAGATCGACTGGATGATCCCGTCATGAAGATCCATCCCGATCCGTTCGCGTTCCTCCAGCACGGCCAGACGGCGCGCCTGGCGGTGGAGACGCGCGTTCTCCACGGCGATCCCCACTCCGGCGCCCACGGCCTCCAGCAGCCCAAGCTGGTTGGCATTGCGCGGACGGGTGCCATCGAACGCCAGGCTGAGCACTCCCACCACGCTGCCGCGCGCGGTGAGAGGAACCGCTACCAACGTCCCAACGCCCGCGGCGAGCACCGACGGGCGGAGGTAGCCCGGATCACTCTCCAGCTGGCTTGTCCAGATCGGGTCGCCCGACTTTCCCACACGCCCGATCACACCCTCGCCGGCGCGGAACCGATCCAGCTCCCAGAACGACTCGGCCGGCATGCCTCGATGAACGGCGAGACGAAACGCGCCCTCATGATCTTCTCGCAGAAAGACCTCCCCAGCCCGCGCCTCGAACAGGCCCATCACGCGCTCGAGCTGCGTCTGGAGGAGCTCATCCACGTCGATCGAAGAGGCGACGGCGGAGGCCAGGTTGTTGACCAGATCGAGTTCCTCGTTGCGCTGAGCAAGCTCGCCCTGGCCGCGCAACACCTGGCGATAAAGGCGGGCGTTTTCGATCGCTGCGGCGGCATGCGCCGCAAGGAGCTCAATGAGCTGTTGATCTTCCTCGCTGAACTCCGGGGCGTCGATCTTGTCGGTGAGATAGATCTGGCCGATCGGCCGCCCGTAGGCCGCGATCGGCACGCCCAGGAAGGAGTGCATTGCGGGGTGCCCCGGCGGAAAGCCCGCGGAGCCCGGGTGACGGGAGATCTCTGGAACCCGGATGCTCTGCCCGCTGCGAAGGATCTCCCCAATCAGGCCCCTCCCCACGGGCTGATGCGGGATGCGCTTGGCGTCCCCATCTCTCAGCCCGGCGGTGACAAATGTCTCCAGGCCTCCCTTCCCGTCCGGGATCCCCAGGGCGGCGTAGCGCGCGTTTGCCAGGTCTTTCGCCGATTGCGTAATCCGCTGCAGGACGCCTTCCATCGAGAGGTCGGTGTAGAGCGCCAGCGTGGCACGGTGCAGCGCCCGCATCCGGGTCTCCGCGGAAGGGGTAGCCGTTCGGCTTGCGCCGGAGTGAGGATCCAGATCAGCGTTGCGGCTCAAGGGAACCAGCCTGACTGGATTCTACCCGATCCCCCCTGGTCGGGCCAACGCCCCAGAGCACAGCCGCCATCCTGATAGCTTTTGCCAGGAACCGGCTTCTATAAAGGTGGCGTGTCCCGGCGGGCTTTCCCCGCCCGCAAGCCCGCGTTCGATGGAGCGCCGCACGCAATGTCTTCCCGTTCTTCTTCCCGCCTCCCGGGCTTCTACGACCTTCCCGTCGGCGAAAGGCTCGCTCGCATCCGGTCTGCCGCCGGCCTCGAAGAGCCTGCGCTGAAGCCCCTGACGATCGAAGGCGGGCTGACCCCCGAGCTTGCCGATCGGATGATCGAGAACGTTGTCGGGGTTTATAGCCTTCCGTTGGGGATCGCGGTCAACTTCCTGGTCAACGGCCGCGAGGTGCTCGTGCCGATGGCCATCGAAGAGCCGTCGGTCGTCGCCGGTGCTTCCTTCATGGCCAAGCTCGCTCGCGAGGGCGGAGGCTTCCTCGCCGAAACGAGTGAGCCGGAGATGATCGGCCAGATCCAGGTGCTCGACGTTCCTGATCCGGCTGCGGCGAGAGCAGAGATTCTCGCCCACCGAGCCGAGATCCTGGCCGCGGCCGATCAGGTGGACCCGGTCATCACCAGCCTCGGCGGCGGCGCGCGCGATCTCGACGTCCGGCTCCTCGAAGGAACTATGGCAGGCACGATGCTGGTGGTCCACCTGATCTACGACACTCGCGATGCCATGGGCGCCAACGCCGTGAACACCGCCGTGGAGCGCCTGGCGCCTCTCATCGAGAGCCTTACCGGCGGCCGCGCCCATCTCCGCATCCTCTCGAATCTCGCCGACCGCCGCCTGGCCCGCGCTCGTTGCCGAATACCCGCCTCCGCCCTGGCATTTGAGGCATTTGGCGGGGAGCGGGTGCGGGATGGCATCTGTGAGGCCTGGGCCTTCGCCGAGGCCGATCCCTATCGGGCGGCGACACACAACAAAGGAATCATGAACGGCGTCGACGCGGTCGTGATTGCGACGGGAAACGATTGGCGCGCCGTCGAAGCCGGGGCGCACGCCTACGCGGCGCGCACCGGCCGCTATACCTCGCTCAGCCGCTGGAGCGTCGGCGCCGACGGCGCCCTGGAGGGCTTCCTCGAGATGCCGCTCGCCGTGGGGATCGTCGGTGGCGCAACTCGCGTCCATCCCGGCGCGCGGGCCTCGCTGGCCGTGCTCGGTGTGCGCACGGCACGGGAACTGGCCGAGATCATCGTCTCTGTCGGGCTTGCGCAGAACCTGGCTGCGCTGCGCGCCCTGGCGACGGAAGGCATCCAGCAAGGACACATGGGCCTGCACGCCCGGCAGGTGGCGATCGCCGCTGGAGCCCAGGGAGCCCAGATCGAAGAGGTGGCCCGGCGCATGACCGCGGAGGGAGTCGTGCGCGCGGATCGGGCGGATGAATTGCTTAGGGCGCTGCAAGAGGAGAGGGGTGATCGGTGATGGGTGATCAGTGATCGGTGATCGGTGGTCAGTTCTTGGGCACCGGGGCACTATGGCACCAGGGCGCCGGGCAACCAGGCGAATGGTGATCGGTGATCAGTGATCGGTGATCGGTTCCACGGCACGAAGGCATCTCCCGATCACCGAGCAACCGATCCCCGATCACCCCAGTAGGCAATTCCGCACCCGAGGGTTCGCCATGACAAACCACGCTCCCATGCTGAAGCCCGTGCAAGATGTCGGCATTGTGGGCTACGGCGCCTACATCCCCCGCTATCGACTCCCAGCACGTGAGGTGGCCCGCCTCTGGAAATCAGAAGAGGGAGGGCTTCCGATCCGGGAGAAGGCCGTTGCCGGGCTGGATGAAGATGTCGTGACCATGTCAATCGAGGCCGCCCGCAACACTCTGGCTCGCGCCGGCATCAGCCCGTCCGAGATCCGGGCCGTCTGGGTGGGCTCCGAATCACACCCGTACGCGGTCAAGCCCACATCCACGATCGTTGCCGAGGCCATCGGCGCGGTGCCCCACACGCAGGCCGCCGACTGGCAGTTTGCCTGCAAAGCCGGCACGGAAGCCGTCCAGGCCGCGATCGGAATGGTGGGTTCGGGCATGGCCCACTACACGCTCGCAATCGGGATGGATACAGCGCAAGGCCGCCCGGGCGACGCCCTGGAGTACACAGCCGGCGCGGGAGGCGCGGCCTTCCTCCTCGGGCCGGCCGCCGAATCGCTCACCATCATCGAAGGCTCCTATTCCTTCGTCAGTGATACGCCCGACTTCTGGCGCCGCGCCAACGAGCGCTACCCCGAGCACGGCCAGCGCTTCACCGGTGAACCGGCTTACTTCAAGCACATCGAGGCGGCCGCTCACACGCTGATGGAAGCCCTGGGAAGCATGCCGGCCGATTACGCCTACGCCGTCTTCCACCAACCCAACACGAAGTTCCCCCAGCGCGTGGCCAAGACCCTCGGCTTCCGCCCGGAGCAGATCTCGGCAGGCCTGCTGGTCCCCTTGATCGGAAACACGTACGCCGGATCGGCCCTTGTCGGCCTCACCGCCGTGTTGGACGTGGCCGATCCCGGGGTGCGCATCTTGGTCGTCTCCTTCGGCTCGGGGGCCGGCTCCGATGCCTTCAGCCTGCGCACCACCGAGCGCCTCGCCGGGCGGCAAGGGCTGGCCCCGACCACCCAGGATTACGTCGCCCGGCGAACCGAGATCGACTATGCCACCTACTCGCGCTACCGCGGCAAGCTGGTGATGAAGTAACGCATGCACGCGCCCGGTTCCGCCCTTCCCGAGATCCTCGTTGCCGGCGTCGGGCTCACTCCCATCGGTGAGCATTGGGAGAAGTCGCTGCGCTCGATTGCCCTCGAGGCGATGACCGCCGCCGTCGAAGATGCCGGAGGCCTCCGCCCGCAAGCGCTCTTCGTGGGCAATATGCTCGCGCCCGCTCTCTCCGCTCAGACTCACCTAGGAGTCCTCCTGGCCGATTTCGCCGGCTGGCGGGGGATCGAGGCCGCCACCTACGAGGCGGCGGGTGCATCGGGTGGCGTCGCGCTCCGCCAGGCCGTGCTCGCACTCGCCTCCGGCGAGATGGATCGCGTGATGGTCGTGGGCGTCGAAAAACTCACGGACCGCATCGGCTCTTCGGTCGAGGCCGCCTTGGCCGCCGCGGCCGATGCCGATTTCGAGGCCGTCCAGGGCCTCACCCCCGCGGCGCAGGCGGGGCTCCTAATGCGCCGCTACATCCACGAACACCATGTGCCGGAGCATGGCTTTGCCGGGTTCAGCCTGACCGCCCATGCCAACGCGGTGGGCAACCCGAGGGCGCTGTATCGACGGGCGATCCGTCTCGAAGACTACGCCTCGGCGCCGATGTTGAGCGATCCGCTCAATCTCTTCGACGCGGCCCCGGTGGCCGACGGCGCGGCGGCAATCCTGCTCACCCGCGGAGATAGGCATCGGCCTGCAGGCGAAAGGACCCCGATCCGCATCCTGGCCTCGGCCGTCGCCACCGGGCCGCTCGCGCTGCACGACCAGCCGGATCCGCTCGGATTCGAGGCGGCCCTCATCTCGGCCGGCCGGGCTATGGCGCAGGCCGGGATGGCGGCTCGCGACATCGACCTGTTCGAGCTCCACGATGTTTTCTCGATCTACGCCGCCCTCGCTCTTGAGTCGGCGGGCTTTGCCGAACGCGGACAGGGTTGGCGGCTGGCTGCGGAGGGTGAAATCTCCCGCACCGGCCGGATCCCGATCAGCACACTGGGCGGCTCGAAAGCGCGTGGAGATGCCGGCGGCGCCACCGGCGTCTACCAGGCGGTCGAGGTGGTACTGCAGCTCCAGGGGAGGGCCGGAGAAGCGCAGGTCCCTGAGGCGCAGGTGGGAATGGGGCAATGTCTGGGAGGGGCCGGCGCCACAGTCGCCACCCACATCCTGGCCCGGGCAGACAGGCTCTGAGGGCAAGGTGATAGTTCTTGAGAGTCCCGCAAGCCTACACTGGGCGCGCCCGCCGGAATCCGGTGGGGACTCGTCGGACTGAGGTGAAGGATGGAGGTTTCAAGGCATTGGAGGCTTCGCCAGCAGCGTTACGCCCTGGTGGGCGAGGTGTGCCCGCACTGCGACGTGAAGATCTTTCCGCCGCGGGACATCTGCCCCGATTGCGGCCGTGAGGCGCGCACAGAATACCAGTTCAGCGGGCGCGGCGAGGTCTACTCCTACACCACCGTCCACGACGCCCCCGCCGGCCACGAGGCCTACGCCCCCTACACCGTCGCGGTGATCCGACTTGAAGAAGGCCCGATGGTCACGGCCCAGCTCACCGACCTCGGGGACCAGCCG
>Ga0209341_10003484_pt1 | contig 14666 bp, 15 predicted proteins | sample RifCSP13_2_FD_184020 | JGI IMG/M metagenome (GOLD analysis project Ga0209341, IMG submission 184020) | Soil microbial communities from Rifle, Colorado - Rifle CSP2_sed 13_2 (SPAdes) (version 2) | ecosystem: Environmental > Terrestrial > Deep subsurface > Rock core/Sediment | place: Rifle...
CGCGGCGGTGAGACGGTCGCGGATGGCCGCCTCCGGTGGGGGCGGCGGGGGAGGAGGCCTCGGGCGCTCGGCGACAACCGCGGGCCCGGCCCCGGGCTCGGCGGCGGCCATCGCCTCCGCGGTTCGGGCGCTGACCGCGGGCCCGTGCCCGCGCGCGCGGATCACCTCGTCGAGGGCAGCCATCTTCGCGTCGATGGCGCGCTGCTCCGCGACGAGCCGGTTCACCTCGTTGAGAATCTTCTCTCGCCGCGCCTCGACCTTGGCCTTCTTGGAGGCCAGGGCGTTGCTCAGGGCGAGTTGCTTCAACGCGACCTTGTCACGGGGGTCCATGGTAGTTGGCCAGCCCTTCGCGAGATTCCGGGGTCATAGAAATAGGTTTGCGGGGACGGAACGCGGTTCCCGAGTCGGACCCATGGCGAGATTTCATCTAAGGGGCACCGATTCAGGGGGTCCGTGAGCCTGGACGTCGCCGTCGTGGCCGGGGGGCACACTCCGTTCGGCACCCTGGGGCGCACCGGGAAGGACCTCTTCACCGAGGCCGTCCTCCAGTGCGTGGACTCGGCCGACCGGGGCCTTGATCCCGCGGCGATCCAGGAGAGCTGGGTGGGCTCCCTCGGGTTCGGCGGATGGCAGCTCGGGAACCTGGCGGCGCTCGTCGGGGAGCACGCCCGGATCCCAGGGATCCCGGCACGACGCGTGGAGGACGCTTGCGCCTCGAGCGGGTTCGCGTTCCGCGACGCGTACCTGGCGGTGAAGTCCGGGCAGGTCGAGGTCGCCCTCGCCGGGGGCGTCGAGGTGATGAACGACGTCCCCCCCACGCGCCAGCGCTACTGGCTCGGCGTGAGCGGGGACACGGAGTGGGAGCGCCTCGCGGGGCTGACCTTCCCCGGCGTGTACGCGATGATGGCCGTGCGGCACATGCACGAGTTCGGGACGACGCGAGAGCAGCTCGCGGCGGTGGCGGTGAAGAACCACCGCAACGGCGCGCGGAACCCGAACGCCCAGTTCCGGAAGGAGATCACCGTCGAGGACGCCCTCCGCTCGCCCAGCGTCGCGTACCCCTTCACCCTGTACGACTGCTGCGCGACCACGGACGGGGCGACGGCGGTGGTCCTGGCCTCGGCGGATCGGGCGAAGGAGTTCACGGACACGCCGGTGTGGGTCCTCGGCAGCGGGGCCGCGACGGACCGCCTCGCGCTCCACGACCGCGAGACGCTCACCGCGCTGGACGCCACGCGGCGGGCGGCTTCGGACGCCCTGCGGAGGGCGGACGTCCGGCTGAAGGACATCGACGTCGCGGAGCTCCACGACTGCTTCACCATCGCGGAGATCCTCGCCCTCGAGGACATCGGGTGGTGTCCGAAGGGGCAGGGGGGCCCGTTCACGGAAAGGGGGGCCACCGCGCTGGACGGTCAGGTGGCGGTGAACCCCAGCGGCGGTCTAAAGGCCAAAGGGCACCCCCTCGGCGCGACGGGGACGGCCCAGGTGTACGAAATCTTCCGCCAGCTCCGCGGGGAGGGGGAGGGGCGCCAACGGGCGGACGCGGAGATTGGGCTGACACACAACGTCGGCGGCTCCGGCGCGACGTGCGCGGTCCACATCTTCGCGCGGTGATCGAGGGCTCTTCGCGCTCGCTTCCCTGCATCCACGTAGTGCCGTTCCACAAAGCCTAAGGGATTGACCAAACCGTGTTCCAATCTCCCGTTATACGAGGCAAGCGCTGACGCCCTCCATGAGCGCATCGGCGGCTCGGGACGGGGCGCGAACGAACGCTTGGGCCATGCGATCCCTGCAGGCGGGACTGCTGGCGATGTTCGTTGACTTTCTCACGGCGAGCCTCTTCGGCCCCGGCTTCCCCCAAGGGCTAGCCTACGGCCTGACCGCGTTGGCATCTCTCGTCGCCGTGGCGGGAGTCTTGGCCGCGCACGCCGCGGGCCATGCCCGCCGCCGGGACCCGCGGTTGGGGGAACTGAACCTCGGCGCCGTGGGGCTCATCCTCTCCCTCCTGGCTTTCGCTATCGCGGCATTCCTGAACGGGCTGCTATGGTTCTTCCTGTTCCCCCTCTTCTGGCCGATTTGGTTCGCCCTCGCGGGCGTTGCCGCGACGCTCCACCTCCGCTCTCGGGCGGCCGAGCGGACGTTTGCCGCGACCTACGACGCGGTCTCCGAAACCGCGGCCTGCTCCCGGTGCGCTCGACGGGAGTTCCTCGGAGCCGGCCAGTGGGGGGGCGATGCCTGGTTGTGTCGGGCCTGCGGAGGAGGGGTGAGCGCATGAGATCCTTCCCGCGCGCACTGCTCGCCCTTCTCCTGGCAGGACTTTTCCTCGGCACCGGGTTCGCCGCGGCCTGTCCTGTCTACCGCGACCCCTACGCCGTCCCTCTCCTGATTGACCGCACGGACGTGGATCTGCAGCTCGCGGAGGGCTACGCCCGGATGACAATCGCCACCGCAATCTCGAACCCGAGCTGGGTGGATCGCGAGGGCGAGGTGCTGTTCCCCCTGCGACCCGGCGAACTGATCACGAACCTCCAGCTCCGGATCGGCGAGGTCACGTTCAATTCCTCTGCATGGGAGTCGGAGAACGCCTCCGACGAATTCCAAGAGGCCACGGAGGAGGACCGGGAGGCGAGCGTTGTTCAGTATGATTCTTCCCGGGACGTTTACTGGACGCGAGTGCGTGTGCCGGCGGGGGAGACCAGGACGACGATCGTGACTCTCGAGACCCTCTTGCGTCGCGTCGACGGCTACAATGAGTACGTGGCGCGCCTCGCCGCGCACGCTGAGGATACGCGAGGTGAGGTTCGTCTGCGCCTCCGCGTCCGGACCTCGACTCCCCTGGAGAGGATCATCTCTCCGAGCCATCCGGACTTGGCTTTCCCCTGGACGGGCGACCGCGCGGCCGACGCCTACCTCAACCTGACCCGCGCCTCCGAGGCCCGGGATCTCGTCATCCGGTTCTGGACGGCGGGCACATCGATCAGCCAGTATCCTAGCGAGGGCGATGCCCGCTTCGTGCGCTTCGCCATGGCGGGGGACGACCCGGTCTTCGACGGGGCGCGAAGCGCAACGCCGCGAGCCCTGCTACTCCTCCTGGATGGGTCGGGCAGCATGGGACAGGCGGGCCGCTCAGCCATCGTACAGCGGAGTCTAGCGGGGATGTTGAGCGTCCTCGGTCCGGCGGAGGTCTACGCGGTGGCTGTGATCCACGGGAAGGAGACCGAGTTCCTGAGCCCCACGGTGCAACCCTGGTCCCGGCAAATGGGAGACTGGGTCTCCCGGTTCCTGGCCGACCAGCGCCCCCACGGCAGCACGAACCTCGAGGCGCCCCTCCCCCTCCTCGAGCGATGGGCAGACGAGGCCCGCGCACTCGGAAAGCAACCCGCGGTCGTCCTCATGACCGATGGCGGGATTTCCAGCGGGGGCAATGCCAGCGTCGTGGCGAAGGGGTACCGACGCCTAGCCGCGACGAGGGACCTCCCCGTGATGGTCCTAGGGACCGAATCCCGGTCCGACGACATCGTCCTCCTGGAGGACCTTGCCCATCTCACCGGCGGGGTGATGGTCCGAAGCACGCAGGACCCCGAGGCGGATGCACGGCAGCTCCTTGAAACGATTCGCGTCCCGGTCCTACAGGACGTGCGGGTAACGTTCCCCGACATCGAGGCGGAGTTCGCAACCCCGAACCCACAGCGCGTCCTCCGCGGGGAGGATGTTTTCGTGCTGGCCCGCGTGGATGGGAACGTCTCAACTCCATTGCGTGTGGAGCTCCGCTGGCCGAACCAAGCGGGACTGGAGGAACTCCGAGCACTGGAGTATCCGGCCACAGCCATCGCGCAGGATCCGCTTGTGGAGCGGTCATGGGTGCTGGGCCGCACCCGGCTCCTCATCGCGGCTGTCGAGTGGGGGGACTCAGGCGCGCTGGACGACCTCCGCACCTTCGCCTTGGAGAACCATCTGGCGACGCCATACACGTCCCTTCTGGTGACTCTGCCGGGGGCCGAGATCCGCTCCGGAGCTGTGTCCGAATCGATGCCGCTGTGGCGATGGACTTCCCCCATCGAGAACGAGGGGCGCCTCCAAGAGGCCCTCGTGCGGGAGTTGAACCACCGCTGGCTCGCGGAGGGAGAGGTTGACCGCTTCGTCGAACAAGGGTCCCCTGACTACCAGCCCCTGACGTCGGCGGGGACGGCGGCGACGGTCTTTTCCGGCACCCACCTCCGGCTGCTACGATATGACGGGGAGCTCGTCGGCGTGACCCGAGGGTGGCTCCACCGCCAGGATTATGCCCCAAAGGCCGCATGGCTCGCCCTCGCGGGGATCACGATGGCTCTCCTCGTCCTGTCGACCTACCGGGATATCTGGTGGAACAGAGGTCGCCGTCCGTGAGACAACTCCCGGTCATCCTCGCCCTGGCGCTGGTGCTCGTCGTTACGGGATCGGCCCGCGCCGCGGAGATCCATGGCACGGTCACCCAGGCCGGCACCGAAACCCCGCTCTCCGGCATCAACGTCGACTTGTACGAGGAAGGGGGGACCTCCCCCCTCCGGAACGCCACCACGGACGCGAACGGCACCTACGGGTTCTCCGGCCTCGACGCAGGGTCGTACTATGTCGAGGTTCGGGCGCCCGGTTACGCGCTCGAGCGACTTCCCACCACGATCAGCACCAACGGCTCGGTGACGGTGGATGTAGGTCTCCGGCAGCATCCGGCGGCCTCGCAGGCGGGGTTCCCCTTCATTGGAACCCTCTCCGCCGTGGTCCTCACCACCAGCGCCCTGGCCATGGGGCTCCTGTTCGCCCGCATCCACCGCAACGACCTCCTCCAGCACGCGGTGCGACAGCGTCTCTACGCCTATGTCCGAGCGAACCCAGGGAAGCACTACCGGGGCCTCCTCAATGAGCTCCAGCTGCCCATGGGCGTCCTCACGTACCACCTAAACACCCTGGAACGCGGGGGCTACATCACCTCGACGCAGGACGGGGTCTACCGCCGTTTCTTCGTCGCGGGGACGAAGGCGAAGGTCCAGTTCTTCCTCACCGAGATCCAGCAGCGCATCGTGCTGGCCCTTCGGGAGAACAGCGGTGTCTCGCAGGCGGCGCTTGCCGAATCCACAGGAATCTCGCGGTCCCTCGTCAACTACCACCTCCACATCCTTCGTGATGCCGGGCTTGTCCGGATCGAGCCGCGGGGCCGGGAGACAGGATGCTACCTGGTCCAGAGCTGACCAAGCGCGACCCATCCTGCCCAAACCACGACCGCCCCGGGAGGGACTCCGGCCGCGCGCGGTGACTCGGAGGGGCGCCAGCATCCCAACGCGGAGATCGAACTGGCGCACGATGTCGGGGGGCTCCGGGGCCACATGCGCCCTCCACATCTTCTCCCGGTAGTCACCGCAGTTCTCGGACCACGGCGGCGGCGCCCTCGGTGATGCTCGGATACCGCGGCGCCCATCCGAGCCCCTCGCGGGCTTTGCGGTTGGAGAGCCGCTGGGACATCGCGATCAGGCCCAGGCTCTCCCGGCCCAGGGCGAGGCGCGCGAGGAACCGCGGGGCGGACTTGGCAGGAGGCGCGCCTAGGGCGGCGGCCCAGACATCGGCGTACTCGCGGAGCGTCACCGGCCGGTCGTCCGCCACGAGGAACGTCTCCCCCGCGGTTCCGCGCCTCGCGGCGGCGACGAACGCGGCGGCGACGTCCTCGACGTGCACGGGGCTCACGCAGTTCTGCCCGCGGCCCGGGACGCGCAGCTTCCGTGCGCGGAGCTGGTCGACGATGTACCGCGTGTGCCAGGCGTCGGCGGCGTAGAACTGGCCCGGGCGCAGGACCACGGCTGGGAGCCCGTCCCGCACCGCCTCCGCCACAATCCGCTCGCCGTCCATCGCGGACCCCAAGCGTGGCCCCGGATTGGTGGAGGTCCGCTCGTCGATCCACGCGTCCCCGTGATCCCCGAAGACCAGGGCCACGCTCTCGTGGACGTAGGCCTCGACGCGCACGGTCCGCGCGGCGTACGTGAGGTTCCGCGTCCCCTCCGTGCGCACGCGGTCGTTCGCGCGCCATGCCGAGCCGTCCGGCGTCAGGTCCTTCGGGATGGCGCTCGTGGCGTTGAAGATCCAACGGCATCCCTGGAGCGCGAACTCCAGGCCATCCCGGTTCAGGAGGTCGACGAAGACCGGCTCGGCGCCGAGGGCCCTCACAAGGTCCGCCTTCTCCTTCGTCCGCGCGGTGGCGACCACCTCATGACCGTCCCGTATCAGGAGGCGGAGGAGGGCCCTCCCGAGGACCCCGTTCCCGCCCGCGACGAAGGCGCGCACCGTGCTAGGCACCTCCGCCGCCGCGGAACTCCGCCCGCCACAGTGCCCAGGCGAGGACGAAGCCCAAGGCGATGCCGCAGACATCCGCCAGGAAGTCGGTCACATCGGCGGACCGCCCCGGGACGAGGATCTGGTGCGCCTCCTCCACCGCCGCAAAAGGGATCGCGACGAGGGCCGCGGCCAGCGCGGCCCGACGCCATCGCCCGGGCCAGACGCCGCGGTGGAAGGCGAGGACCGCAAGCAGCCCGAGGACGGTGTACTCCAAGACATGGAGGAGCTTGTCGGCGTACGCGGGGGCCAGGAGGGGGGCGGCCACTTCCGGGACGCTCATGGAGGAGACGGCGAACACGCCGACCATGTAGAGGAGGAGGGGCAGGATCCACAGGCGCTGCGCGGGCGGCTCCGGCACGGATCGGGAACGCGGGCGCGCCTAAGAAGGCTGACCTCAGCCGGCCTTCCTCTTCTTCGACTCGCCGCGCGGGGACGGCAACACCTTCGCCGGAGGCTCGGACCCGTCCTCCTTGTCCTCCGGCGCCGGTTCCTCGTCGAACACGGCGCCGCACTTCGGGCATTTCGTCGCCGCGCCGGGGACGTCGGCGCCGCAGTTGCTGCACTCGAAGTCCCCGGTCCCGCGCACCTCGGCCATGGCGTCCTCGCGCTTCGCGCGGACCTCGCGAGCGCGCCGCGTCCACCAGTACATGAGGAGGATGAGGAAGAACGTGAAGAGCGGGAAGAGCATGAAGACGAAGCGCTGGGCCACGGAGACGGTGTAGAGGCTGAGGCCGCTCGCGCTGACGGGGCCGTAGACCAGGCCGGGGGACCCGCCGGCGAAATCCTCCGTCAGCGGCGCGCCGGCGAGGAAGCACGCGGGCCGGTCCTCGTACCGGGTTGCGGTCTGCGTGTACGGGCACTGCAGGTCCGGCTCGAGGTCGACCGACTGGTTGAACACCTCGAACCGGTGGTAGTGGTAGGCGGCTCCCTCGGGGGCGTAGGACCCCGAGTAGGTCAGGCCCGTGCTCAGGTTGACACCGGATACAGGTTCGAGCGGGAGGTAGCGGCGGTAGATGGACCAGGGGCCGAGGTCGAACACGAGGACGTAGACATTCAGGTCCCCGGGCGAGAGGCTCGAGTTCCCCTTGACCACGACCGAGAAGGTGAAGGTCCCGCCGGACTCCTGGCGGTAGGGGGACACCGTCCCGTTGAGGAGCTGGAAGCCCCCGTAGCTCCCCTCGGCCTTCCTCTCGGGGATGGACCCGAGCTGGCTGGAGTACAGGCCCGCGGCGATGAGCGAGGCCACGAGGGTCATGTAGAGCCCGAAGACCAGGAGGCGCTTCACGCTGCGCTCGCCGAGGAGGTAGGGCAGCGCGAACATGGCGACGCCGATGCCGAGGACGACGAGGCAGACGAGGCTGGCCAGCCCGGCGGCGATGGGGATGACGAGGCCGATGATCACGGCGAGCAACGTGACGTAGACGACGGGGAACCACTTCGTCTTCCGGAAGCGTTCGAACCCTTCGACGAGTCCCACGCGCCTCGGAAGCGAGACCCTCCTAAATAAGTATGCGAGGGAGCCGAGCACTGTAGCGGAAACTTTTATATAACTCGCGCGAAATAATTCGAGCCTCCGGAGGTTCCCCACCTGAAGACCGCGGTCATCGCCATCGGCGGCAACGCGATCCTCCCCAAGGGCAGCGCGGGGGAGGCCGAGGCGCAGCGGCGTCATCTCCGGAGCACGTGCCGCGTCCTCGCCGACCTCATCGAGTCCGGGTACGACATCGCGCTCACGCACGGCAACGGGCCGCAGGTGGGGAACCTCCTCCTGAAGCACGAGGCGGCGAAGCGCAAGACCCCGCCGATGCCCCTCGACGTCTGCGTCGCGGAGACCCAGGCGGAGATCGGGTACATGCTCCAACAGGAGCTGCGGAACGAGCTCGCGCGGCGCGGCATCAACCGCAACGTCACGTCCTTAGTCACCCAGGTGCTCGTCGACGCGCGCGACCCCGCGTTCCTCCATCCCTCCAAGCCGATCGGGCCGTACTACTCAAAGACCGCCGCGCGGGAGCTCATGCGCCGACGGCGGTGGCGCATGGTCTTCGACGAACGCGGGGGGTGGCGTCGCGTCGTGCCCTCGCCGCGGCCGCTGGAGATCGTCGAGCGCGCGACGATCCGGAGGCTCCTCTTCACCGGGACGAGCGACGAGGTCGTCATCGTCGCCGGCGGGGGCGGCATCCCCGTCGTCCGCCGCGGGAAACGCCTCGTCGGGGTCGAGGCCGTCGTGGACAAGGACCTCGCGGCGAGCGTCCTCGCGACCGGGATCGGGGAGAAGCTGTTCATCATCCTCACGGACGTCCCGCACGTGTACGTGGACTATGGGACGCCGCGGCAGCGGAAGCTCGTACGGCTCACGGCGACGGAGGCCGAACGCTTCCTGAGGGATGGGCAGTTCCCGCCGGGGACCATGGGGCCGAAGATCGATGCCGCCATCCAGTTCGTGCGGGGCGGGGGCGAGCGCGTCGTGATCACGGACCTCCGCTCCCTGAGGCGGGCCCTCACCGGCCGCGCGGGGACGACCATCTTCCGGGACCGGAGAGAACCGTCATAACCCGGGCCGCCATCCCCGCGGGGAATCGCATGAAGGTCGACGTGCAGCGGGGGGACATCGCCGCGTGGACGGAAGCTGCCCCGCGACGGAAACCGGGCCTGACTCACAGGGGATCGACGACCTTTCCCGCGCGCACCGCCTTGATGGCGCTCTCCCACTCCACGAACCCCGCCCACTGCGGCGCGAAGTCCGTGGCGGTGAACGTGTGCGCCGAGGCGCCGTCCCCCCCGAGGGTGCGCACGGCCAGCGTCGCCTCGCCGGCGAAGGCCCACGGGTCCCCGGTGAGGAAGCACCGCGTCTCGACGATGGCGGAGAGCGGGACCGAGACGCCTTGGCCCCGGGAGATCCACACGTCGATGTCGTAGGGGTCCGGCCGGCGCTCCGTGACGAGCGAGGGCAGGTAGACGAGGCGCTGGTTCGTCAGGAAGAGCGTCCCCAGGGGCCCCGTGAGGGGCTTCTCCGCGGCGTTCCTCGGCACCGGATCCTCCGGCCAGCCGTCCTCCGCGGTCACGTGGATCCGCGCGAGCACCTCCTCCTTCCAGTCCGGCGGGGGCGGGGGGAGGCTGAGGACCCCGGGCAGGGTCTGGCCGCAGGCACGGCAGGTGGCCGCGGTCCCGAGCAGGGGTTCGCCGCAGAATGGGCAGGACTCCATCTGGAGGGCCACGGGACTTCAGCAGGGCTGCGGGGGATAACCCTTCTCCCCCCGTTCTCACGCGCGGGAAGACCGCGGGGGGCCGGGGACCCCGCCGGCGCGCAGCGCCTCGATGAGCCGTCGGTTCGCCGCGGGGAAGGCGAGGGCGGAGAGGTCGTCGAGGCGCGCCCACCGCCACTCCTGCGCCTGGGGCCGCGGCGCCCCGCCGCGCCACGCACACACGAAAGCGTGCAGCCGGACGCGATACATCGAGTACGCGTGGCGGATCGTGAGAACAGGAGGCCCGATCTCCCCCCGGAACCCGATCTCCTCGCGGAGCTCTCGCGCCAGGCATCCCCGGATGGACTCGCCGCGAAGCCGCTTGCCTCCAGGGAACTCCCAGAGGCCCCCGAGGAAGCCCTCCAGCGGCCGCCGCTGCACGAACACGCGATCCCCGCGCCAAATCACGCCGATGGCCACGTCGTGCGTCGCGATCGCCTTCCGCCGTTTCCGCGGCAGGACATCGACGAGCCCGCGCTCGAAGGCGAGGCAGTGTCCCTGGAACGGGCAGGAGGGGCACCGCGGGCGGCGCGGGGTGCACACGCGGGCCCCGAACTCCATGAGGGCGGGGTTGAACTCCCCCGCGCGCCCCCGCGGGAGGAGGGCCCCGGCCAGGGCCCAGAGGCGGTCCTGCGTCGCTTTCGCGGTGACGTCGTCCTCGATGGCGAAGAGGCGAGACAGGACGCGGGCCACGTTGCCGTCCACGACGGGGACGTCCTTGCCGAAGGCGATGCTGAGGATCGCCCCGGCGGTGTACCGTCCGATGCCCGGGAGCGCCCGGATCGCCTCGAACCCGCGAGGGATCCTGCCGCCGTGCTCGGCCACGACGATCTTCGCCGCGCGGTGGAGGTTTCCGGCCCGCGAGTAGTAGCCGAGTCCCTCCCAGACCTTGAGGACATCCGAGAGGTCGGCCTTGGCGAGGGCGCGCACGTCGGGGAAGCGCCGCATCCACCGCTCGAAGTAGGGGAGCACCGTGTCCGTGCGCGTCTGCTGGAGCATGACCTCCGAGACCCAGACGCGGTACGGTGTCGGGTCATCCCGCCATGGGAGGACGCGGCGGTTCTTGCGGAACCACCGGAGGACGCCGCGCCGGATCGCCCGACGTTTCGCCTCCGCGACGACCTCCCGCCCCATGCCCGCCCGCGAACGACGCGCGAGGATAAGGTTGTTTTAGTACGGCGCTGCGTTGCCGCGGCGATGACCAGGAGGAAACCCGGCGAGGCGGCGCGACAGGTGTTGCGCTCCGAGTACGCGACACGGCGGGCGGTCTTGGTCGCACGGCTCGCCGACTTCGCGCGGATGTGGCGGGAGGCGTCCGAGGAGGACCTCTTCGCGGAGCTCGCCTTCTGCCTCCTCACGCCCCAGACGGGGGCGCGGAAGTGTGACTCCGCCGTGTCGCAGCTGCGAGAGACGGGGCTCCTGTGGCGGGGAACCAACGGCGAGATTGCTCGGGCGCTCCGTCACCGCGTGCGCTTCCACAACCACAAGGCCGAGTACCTGGTCGAGGCCCGCCGCACCTTCTCTGATGGGGGACGGATCGCGGTGCGGCCTGTCCTCTCTCCTCGCGGGACGCCTTACCTGACGCGTGAGTGGCTCGTCCGGAACGTCTCGGGGCTCGGCTACAAGGAGGCGTCGCACTTCCTGCGGAACGTCGGCCTCGGGCAGGACCTCGCCATCCTGGACCGCCACATCCTCCGCAACCTCGTGGCCTGTGCGGTGATGCGGAAACTCCCCACTGCGCTCACGCCCTGGAAGTACCTGGAAATCGAGGCCTCCGTGCGGGAGTTCTCGGCGGAGGTCGGCATCCCCATGGGGGAGCTGGACCTGCTTCTGTGGAGCAAAGAGACGGGCGAGATCTTCAAGTGACCGTCAGAAGGGGAACTCCGTGCGCTTCACCCGGTAGTACACCGCCACCGCGGCCACGAGGATCGCGATGAGGAGGGTCGCCTTCGTGATCACGGAGACCGCGAGCTCGTTGATGTAGGAGGCGGCCCCGACCCCGGACCCGGCGGTCAGGAAGGTCCCGGAGAACAGGAAGAGGGCGAAGGTGCCGAGCGCCAGCGCGTCGAGGAAGGAGGAGGGCGTGAACGGCCGAGTCCCCCCGCGATCCAGCTTCACGGAGACCGCGACGAGAGCGAACAGCCCTGCGGCGAGGCCGACCATGACCGCGTACGCCCAGGCCGGTCCCTTCGGCAGCAGGGGGTTCCGGGCGAAGAGGAGGAGGACCAAAGCCTGGGTCAGCAGGCCGAGGGACCAGCCGACGGCCCCCAGCCGCGGATGCTCCCAGTGGCGCGGCCAGACGCGGTTCGCGAAGTAGAAGGTGAGGAGGGTCTGGAGGAGCCCCCACCACAGGAGCCCCACGTAGAAGACGGCGAACCAGTCGATCCCCGTGGCGGTGAAGACCACGCCCGTGCCGAGGACCTCGTAGAAGAGCCCGAAGAAGAACGTGATCAGGACGGCCTGGTACTCGCGGAGGCGGTAGCGGCCGATCAAGTCCTCCAGCAGTGCGAAGTAGGTGTAGTAGACCAGGGGGAGGATCAGCAGGAGGTAGGGCTGACGGGCGAACCCGTTCCATCCCCGCATGGAGTACTCGAAGGCAAGGTTGAACAGGGTCGCGGAGAGGGCGAGAGTGGCGCGGTTCGAGGCGATGCGGGGGAGCGGCCAGGGCCGGGCGGGGATGGCGTGGGAACGCCCGAGCTCCTCTTACATGTTCCCGCGGTGACCCCTCAGACCCTCGGCCGGCGGCGGAGCTGCTTGGGGTTCTTCGCCGGGATGATCGTCCCCAGGCGCACCTTGCGGTACTCGAGGACGAGCTGCTCCTCGCGGAGCTTCGAGGGCCCGTCCACCCCGCGCGCCGCCGCCGCCACGTATTCCGGGAGGACGTCGTAGCCCGCGTAGTGCCGCCCGAGGCGCTTCGCCACCTTGAGCGTCGTCCCGGCCCCGCAGAATGGGTCGAGCACGAGGTCGCCGCGGTAGGTGTACAGCGTGACGAGGCGGTGCGGGATCTCCTCCGGGAACGGGCAGGGGTGGTCCACGGTCCCCGGGGGCACCGGGGCGATGTTCCACAGGTTGTTCGCGACGTCATGAGTGAACACGGAATCGATCACGATGCGCGAGGCCTCGCGCTCCTCGGCGGCACGACCCTTCGTAATGGGGGGGCCGGCCTTCCGGAACACGAGGATGTACTCCGTCATCAGGTTGGAGTAGTAGTAGCCCGGGAAGGGCTTCTGGATCACGACGCCGGCGCGCCGTACCCCCGCGGTGCACTTGTGCCAGAGGATGTCCTGGTGGAACCTCCAGCCGATCCCCTCCATCACCGCGGTGAGGTGGTGAGGCAGGGGGATGTGCTCGCCCTCGTCGAGCACGGTGCCGACCACGACGGCGCAGAAGCCGCCGAGCCTCGTGACGCGGTGGACCTCGGCGAACACCCGCCGCAGGAAGTCCAGGTACTCGGGGTACTCCCGGTCCTTCCGCCGCGTCCGGTAGTTCCGCCGCGCGTCCTTGACGTGCCTCCGGTAGTCCACCGCGTTGTGGTACGGGGGCGATGTCACCGTGAGGGCGACGGCCCCGTCGGGGATCTCCGGCATCGCCTCGCTCGTGTGCGCCCACACCCGATCAGCGAACTCGCCCACAGGAGGCGGAAGGGGACGGGAGCTTTAAGGGTTGAGCTGAATTCCTGTGATGATGATAACAGGAATCCTTAGCGATAACCACGCGAGAACCCTTTTGACCTCTCACGCACGGTATTCGCACCGCATGCCCACCGCCACCGTCCGACCGATGCTGAAAGGGAAGGTGCCCAAACTCCTGAAGCGCCTGGCCGTGAACGACACGAACCTCCGCCTCGTCTTCGGCATGGACCGCGAGACGCTGTTCCGACAGCTCGCGAAGAACCTGGGCTACCAGCTCGAGGGCTGAGCCTCAAATACCCCGCCCCGGGTTGCCGCGGCGTGCGCCGCTTCGCCGTCGTCGGCCACCGTGCCGCGACCTCCCCGGACTTCCCCCTCGAGGACCTCCCCGGCAGCGCCGGACGCCTCGACGTGCTCGTGCGCTGCGTGAACGCGGCCTTCGTCGTCTCCCACGGGATCCGCCGCGACACGGAGATCACCCTCGTCCTTCAGGGGCCGCCGCGGCCCCCGAGGACGATCCGTCTGGCGGGGGACCGCCTCCAACGCCTGAACCCCGATGAGCGGTCCACGGCGGCCCGGCTCCGCCGCGCGCTGGAGTACGAGGGCGCGGTGGAGAAGGAAATCACCGAGGGCGTCCACACGGGCTCGCGGTCGTTCGCGGATGTCGTGGGGAGCCTGGCCCCCCTCTATGTCCTCGCCGAGGACGGAAAGGACCTGAGAGACACGGACTTCCCATCCGACCCGGCGTTCCTCCTTTCCGACGACGAGGACCTCACCGCCGACGAGGCGCAGCTGGCGGCAGACCATGCGGCGGGACGCGTGAGCGCCGGACCGCTGACCCTGCACTCGGACCAGGTGATCACGCTCGTCCACAACGAGCTGGACCGGAGGGACCGGCGTGCCGCGTGACTACGTCGCGGACACCCTGCGGGACTTCGTCGCGGTGGAGAGCACGCCGGAGGCGGGACAACAAGGGATCCTCCAGCGTGCCGCGGACGAGCTGCGGGGGATGGGCCTGCATCCTCATGTGGACCGCCGCCTCGGGACCGTGGTCGCGTCCCACCGCCGCGGGGGCGTGCTCTTCAACGGCCACCTCGACACCGTGCCCCTCGGGTCCGGGTGGCGGGTGCGGCCCGGCACGCTTCGCGGTCACCGCCTCTACGGACGCGGTGCGGCGGACATGAAGGCGGGATGCGTCGCCGCGATCGCCGCGGGACGCCGCCTCCTGGAGCGGGAGGTGCCGTTTTCCCTCCTCTTCACCACCGACGAGGAGACCACGATGGATGCGGCGAAGGCGCTGGCGGGGACGGCCCTCGTGCGGGACGCCGCCGCCGTGGTCGTCGGCGAACCCTCCTCCCTGAAGGCGTTCGTCTCGGAGAAAGGAGTGTACTGGTTCGACGTCATCGCGAAGGGTCGCGCCGCGCACGGGAGCCTG
>Ga0209341_10003501_pt1 | contig 14635 bp, 11 predicted proteins | sample RifCSP13_2_FD_184020 | JGI IMG/M metagenome (GOLD analysis project Ga0209341, IMG submission 184020) | Soil microbial communities from Rifle, Colorado - Rifle CSP2_sed 13_2 (SPAdes) (version 2) | ecosystem: Environmental > Terrestrial > Deep subsurface > Rock core/Sediment | place: Rifle...
GCGCTTGTCGGTGAGGTAACTGACCTGGCCCGTCTCCGGATCCGTCAGCGTGGAGAAGGGCACGATCCCCGCGTCCAGCCAGGGGTTGCCCACGTCGGGGATGCGCGAGACCACCGCGTTGCACTTGCTGCAGCGGATCTTCACCGCGTCCACCCAGGGTCGGTGGGGCGAGTGCCCGTCGAACTCCCCCCACCCCTCCACGGCACGCTGGCGCAGTTCGTCCTTGGCCCCGATCACCTCGACGTGGCTGCAGGCCGGGCACTCGTAGATCGGCAGGGCCAGCCCCCAGTAGCGCTTCTTGCTGATCATCCAGTCGTGCATGTTGCGCAGCCAGTCCAGTTCGCGCTCCAGCCCGAAGTCCGGGATCCAGCGGATCTTCTTCGTGACCTCCATGATCTCGCGGCGGACCGGGGCCATGGCGATGAACCACTCGTCCACCAGGCGGAAGACCAGCTCGGTGGAGCAGCGCCAGCAGACCGGGTAGCGGTGCACGTAGGGCTCGACCTTGTAGAGCAGCCCCTTCTGCCGCAGGTCCTCGATGATGGGGGTGGCCGCCGCGGCGGTGGAAAGGCCCGTGAGCCAGTCAAACCCCGCGACGAAGACGCCGTTCTCATCGAGCGGCGCGATCACGGGCAGGTCGTGCCCCTTGGAGAGGGCGAAGTCTTCGGCGCCGGCGCCGGGGGCGATGTGCACCAGCCCGGTCCCTTCCGCGGCGGAGACCTCCTCCCACGGGATCACGCGGTGCTCCACGCCGCGCTGCGCCGGCAGATCATCGAAGGGACCGGTGTAGCGCAGCCCCACAAGCGCCCGCCCGGGCAGCGTCTCCAGGACCTCCGGATGCCGGAGTTCCTTCACCGCATCGGCCTGGACGTAGTACTCCGCGCCGTCCTCGCGCAGGCGCGCGTAGGTGAGGTCGGGATGGACGGCCACGGCGACGTTGCTCGTCAACGTCCAGGGCGTCGTCGTCCAGACCAGGAGGGAGCGCCCGGGATGATCGCGCAGCGGCAGGCGGACGAAGACTCCGGGGTGGGTGATCTCCTTGTACCCCTCGGTGACGATCTCGTGCTCCGAGAGGCCGGTAGCGCAGCGCGGGCACCAGGGCATCACGTCGTGTCCCTTGTAGATCAACCCCCGCTCCCAGCACTTCTTCAGGAAGTGCCAGATCGTGTAGTTGTTCTCGTCGGACATCGTGTGGTAGGAGTGGTCCCAATCCACCCAGTAGCCCAGGCGAATGGACTGCTCCGTCTGGATCCCGGCGAACCGGCGGACCCGCTCCTTGCAGCGCTCGACGAACTCGGCGATGCCGAACGCTTCGATGTCCCGCTTGGTCTGGAAACCCAGTTCCTTTTCGACCTCGACTTCCACCCACAGCCCCTGGCCGTCGAACCCGTTCTGGTAGCGCTGCCGGTGGCCGAGCATGGTGTGGTAGCGCTGGAACAGGTCCTTGTAGGTGCGGCCCCAGGCGTGGTGCACGCCCATCGGGTTGTTGGCCGTGATCGGTCCATCTAAGAAGGACCAGCGCACCGGCGCGGCGGCGTTGCGCCGGATGTAGCGGTCGATCATGCGCTGCTCACGCCACCAGCGCAGCGTCTCCCGCTCCTGCGCCGGGAAGTCTACCTTCGCCGGGACCGGTTGAAATAGAGGCATCGCCGACTCACCTACGGGCCCAAGGCCCGTCGTCCTGCAAACAAGAATGCCCGTCCTTTTCAGGGACGGGCGCACCCGCGGTACCACCCTTCTTCCGGCCGTCCAGGCCGGCACTTGCATCAGAGATGGGAACCGCGACGGCGTTCCCGATCTCCTACCCGGGTTCACGGTCGGGGACCGGCGGGCCTACAGAGACACCCTCAGACGATGTCCGTTCGACCCACGGCTCAGGGGTGATTTTCGACCGGCCTTCGCGCCGCCGGCTCCCACCGCTCCCGGCTCGCTCCCCGCGCGGCGACCAGCCTACTCCTCCCCTCATCGCCGACTTGTGGGCATTCTACCAATCGCGGCTGAGTAGCGTCAAGCGCGCGTCTGGGCCGCGGTGGGAACGTTACGTGCCACGTGGGGATCGACAGGTCCTGACACCCCCAGCCGCGTATGCTAGCGTTATCGGTGAAGCTGTAGTCCACGTCCTCTGTTCCCTCGGACAGGGCGATCGGACATTTATTGAGGATGAGGTGGGCGTCGTGGCTGTCAGAGAGTTTGACGTGGTCGTGGAGCAGGATACCGAGGGCTATTATGTCGCCTCCGTTCCGACGCTGCCGGGATGCCACACCCAGGCCAGATCGCTTGACGAATTGACGGAGCGGATTCGCGAGGCCATCGCCCTCTGCTTAGAGGTACAGGGCGAAGCCGTGGAGCCGCTGGAGTTCATTGGGGTGCAGCGCGTCCGAGTGGGCACGTGAATAAGTTGCCTGCGCTCACGGGCAGGCAACTTATTGAGATCCTCTCGGTCGCAGGCTTCCAGGTCATCCGAACGAAAGGCAGCCATCATTTCCTTCGGCATCCCGATGGCCGGGCGACCGTGATTCCGGTCCACAGCGGCGAAACCATCGGCCCTGGGTTACTCTTGAAGATCTTGCGGGACTGCAAGCTGAGTCGCGAAGATCTCGAGGCCCTCAGCAATCCCCGCTAGTGGCGGGGCAATCGCCCTAGCTCGAGGTAGCGCTCCAGCGCGTCAAGCCTGGCCAGGATGCGCTCACGGTCGAGCATGGAGCACGGCCTCCAGGTAGTCGTAGTAAATGTGCTGGAAGTCCTCAAAGGCTTGCACCGTGCGGTACGCCAATTCGTAGAGTGCTGCCTCATCCTTGCACAGCAGGACCTGCGCCTCGTGGAGGACACGCTGGCGGAGATAAAGAGGGAGCTGCTGGAAGACCTGAATGTCCAGCTCGAACTCAGCCAGATACTCCAGACGCTTGGCGGACGTCCGCTCGCCAGCCTGGGGCTGGAGCACCAGGCTGACGTCTACATCCGACGCCGGAGTGACCTCACCACGGCCCGCGCTCCCAAAGAGGAGCACCGCCAGCACGTCGGGATCCTCACGGGCATGGACGGCCAGTCGCTTCAGTTGATCCGCACGTGACAGCGCCTTCGCCCCCTCTCTTTGCTTCATTCTACGCGCCCGCACGGCGGCGGGGCATGCTGCGGAGTGAAACTGCCGAGGGTGGGCGCAAACTACGGGGAATCCCTACACTATGCACCCGCTCGCTCACATGCTGACCGGAGCGCTCATCGGGCAGATGGCGGGGAATCCCGTCGTGGCCGTCGCCGGTCGCCTCGTCAGCCACGTCCTCCTGGACGCGATCCCGCATACCGAGGGCCGCACGTTCAACCCTGAGGCCAGACAGACCCCGGGTCTTCTCACCCCGGATCTGCTCGAAGCGGGCCTGGAATTCGTCGCTGGGGCCGTGATTGTAGGCTGGCTCCTCGGCGGTTGTCCCGCCGTGCATGGCGGCCCCGTCGCGCTAGGGATCCTGGGCGCGCTTCTGCCGGACCTTGTCGATCAGCCACTGGAGCGTCTCTTCCAGATCAACCTCTTACACATTCGGGGGTTGCATTGGACGGTCGCCCGCCGGCACGCGCTCTGGGGGATCCTCACTCAACTGGCCGTGGCCGGAACGGCGGGACTGGCGTTGTGGAGAGCGGCCGGCTGCGGCTAGTCTGCAGCAAGGGATTTGGTCATCTTTCGCCTCCCTCCTCCCGCTAGTCATGAGTCTTGGGGCCGCGGCACCGAGACCGTCCAGAAGGCTCTGGAACTGGAAACGGCCGGCCTCTTATCATATGAGAGGGGTAAGAGGATGAATCGATGCCGGGAAGCCTTGAACGGCGGGGGTTCTAGCCGGTCCCTTTCTCGCGTGTCGCCTTCCGGTAGCTGAGATTGTCGTCACCACTTCCTAAGTCCCGCTGCGACGTGGCAATTGTGGGCGGAGGCATTGTGGGCCTGGCAACGGCATTTGCCTTCGCCCAGAGGTTCCCTCGCCTGCGCGTGATCGTGCTGGAGAAAGAGCCGCGGATTGCGATGCATCAGACGCAGCACAACAGCGGGGTCATCCACACCGGAGTCTACTACCGCCCGGGATCTCACAAGGCCCGGCTCTGCGTAGAGGGCGCCAAACGGTTGATCCGATTCTGCGCGGAGCGGAACATTCCCGTCGCCACCCGGGGGAAGGTCATTGTCGCCACAGACGAGCACCAACTGCCATGGCTCGATGAGCTGCTGCGGCGAGGAGCAGCCAACGGCGTTCCCGGCCTGGAGAAGATCGGCCCCGAGCGGCTGCGCGAGATCGAGCCCCACGCCGCGGGCCTCGCGGCGATCCACTCCCCGCACACCGCCACCGTGGATTTCGGAGACGTGGCGCGCGCGATTGCCAGCGAGGTGGAGCACCGGGGCATCGAAATCGCGGTGGACGCCGGTCTGCGCGCGATGTTGCGCGCATCAGACGGATTCATTCTGGTCACGGAGCGCGGGGAAATTCGCAGGCGGTACCTGATCAACTGCGCAGGGCTCCATGCGGATGCTGTCGCGCGGCTGATGGGGGCTCATCCACGGGTCCGGATTATCCCCTTCCGTGGAGAGTACTACCTCTTGCGCCACGAGAGAGGCCATCTGGTGCGGAGTCTGATTTACCCCGTACCCGATCCTCGTTTCCCGTTCTTGGGCGCACACCTCACGCGGCGAGTCGACGGACAGGTGGAAGCCGGCCCCAATGCTGTGCTGGCCTTCGCGCGTGAAGGCTACCACATAGGGCGGGTTCGATTCCGAGAGCTCCTCGACACGCTCACCTACCGTGGCTTCTGGGCCATGACCCGGCGCAATTGGCGGACAGGTCTCGATGAACTGTACCGCTCGCTGGTGAAGCAGGGTTTTGCGCGCGCGCTCCAACGTCTCGTTCCGGAACTGCAGAGCCAGGACCTGATCAAGGGGGGCGCCGGCGTGCGGGCGCAAGTCGTCAGGCCGGATGGGACGCTGCTGGACGACTTCCATATCGAGGAAGCCCCCCGCGCCATCCACGTACTCAACACACCCTCTCCGGCCGCCACCGCCTCGCTGGCCATTGGAGAGTACATCGCCATGACGGCCACCGCTTCATTTGATTTGGCGGGCGCTTGATTGAAGAAAAGGCAGCGCCTAAGATCACTGATCACCGACAGAAGACGATCCGGCTCTGCTCAGGCCATCCGTTGTTGAACCAACGACTCGCGTTTGAGGAACTGCTACTTTTGAGGCAGCACGACCGTGCGCTCCAAAGGTCCGGTGCGATGACCGGCGGCCCGCCAGGCAGCGAACACCAGCGCGAGGAGCGCGCCCAGATTGAGCAGGCCTCCCAGGGTGATGCCGAGATCGCTGCCGAGCGCGGCAGCAGCAGCGGTGTTGAACCATGATTGCACAGGCGCGAAGGCTGGCAGCAGCCCCGGGTACCAGACGCTGGTGAAGACCATCGTGCCCCACATGCCAACCAGCATCGTCGCCGAAAGCGCCAGGAGGGTTGCACTCCCCGCGCGGCGAGGCATCCACGGCAGCGCTGCGGCCGTAAACATCAGTCCGAAGTACAGGTAGCGGGGGGACACCCTCGTGAGAAGGATGGCGGCGCCGACCGCGTAGGCTGCAACCAGTGGAAGCACCTGACCAGCGCGCATGCCTCCTCGGCCCCGGGCGAGCAGGAATCCCAGGAGCAGGGCAAGCAGTGCGAAGACCCCGCGGGAGAGGATAAAATACGAGGACCCGAGCCGGGACGGGATGAAGTCAGCAAATGCCAGGCGACCCCAACCGCGCACTCCCTCCAGGCCCGCGACCAGGGACCAGAAAGTGAAGCCGCTCTGCGCGACAACGGCGTTGATGGTTTCCATGCTGCGCACAGTCCCAAACGCCAGGGCCTTGGTGACGACGGGCCGGAAGATCGCCGCCGGGTGCACCCCCGACAAGAACGCGGGGGTGAGCAGCAGGAAGGTGGTCAGCATTGCGGGCGGCAGACCTCGGGCCATCCGCCGGACGCCGAAAGAGGCGATCCCCACCGCCAGAAGGAGCGGCGCAAACAATAGTCCGGTCTGCTTTGTCAGGCTGCCGAGCAGTATGCCACTCCAGAGGAGGGGTGCCGACCCTCGGGCTGCACCTATCGCGGCCAGCAGCAGGAAGAAGGCGACGAACGCGTCCGACTGCCCCCAGACGACAGTGTCGAATAGGATGGCAGGGTTGAGCAGATAGACGCCCGTCGCGCTGGCGGCCAACGGGAGCCCGACGCGGACGCCGCGCAACAACGCAAACATGAGCCCGCCACTGGCGGCCAGGCCAAGCGTTGCCAGCCACTTGAACGTCTGCTCGATCTGGCCCGCCGGCGCCAGCTTCCCCGTTAGCCAGAAGAGATAGAGCAGAAGCGGCGGATACGGATAGGTCATGCTGGCGTAGGGCTGACCGCCGTGGGCCTGGCCTTCGGTGGCGACGAGGGAGCGAGCCATCACCGCTCCCAGGCCGTCTTCGCGCGCGATGTGACTCCATACGGTAACCGCCCGGGTATCCACGGGATGCCCGGGCAGGCGCAAGAGCCACCCCCCTGCCAAGACGGTGGCAGCGATGAGCACCAACACCGTTGCTAGGTCGCCTCTCCGTGCGTGTGGCGTCTTCCACTGCCCCCCGCTCCACGCGACCAGCCAGATCAGGCTGAACAGGGCCACCACGCCGACAATGAACCGGAACCAGGGACCGTGGACCGTTGTGCCGTACCGCGTCTGCGGCGAAACCTCAATCCGAGGTTCGGTGAGGAGGACGGTCGACGTGGCGTCGCCGGGTGCGCTGGCGTACACCGTCACCGAGAGCGTCTCCTGGAGGAACACCCCAGGAAACTGCTCCCGCCGGACGGCGAATTGCCGCCACGCCGCTCCGTCCCAAAGTTCCAGAACCACCGACCGGTCGCCCCGTCGAATGCGCCAGGCCATAGTCCGCCCGATCGTGTACCGTCCGAGCCGGCGTGTCTGCTGCCACCGGTCGTTGACACGGACCCCGGCCGTGACCGTTCCATCGGGGCCATACCAAGCTTCCACGGCCACGTCTGCCCGCGGGTTCCACACCTTTACCTGAAATGGAAAGACCTCATCGCCCCGCCGCTCACGTACCGTGACCGCCAGCGCCATGGCAAATGGCACCTCTGAAGTCAAGAGATGGATCGTGGGCTGCGATCGAGGGGCGGCCGACAGAACGACCTCGCGGGCGCTGACGGTGACGAAACCCGCCCGACCCAGTTCTCCCTTCGGGTCCACCGCGACGAGAACCGGGTCGAAGGTGTCAATGAGAACTTCGGGCGAGGGTGGCGGCCAAGGGAACGCAACAATACCAGCAATAGCCAGAGCCAGAAGCACACCGGTACGCGCTAGCCAGGGATTCAAGGGAAGCGTGATACTCCGCGCTGCCCCTCGCGCCGTACTCCGGGTGTGCCGATCACTCGCGCGCCGCTGCCATTAAGCGGGGGCAAGGGTTTCCGCGCGTGCACCCAGAGCCCTTGCAGAGGCCAGCGGCCGTCACGGCCGGGGAGGCGGTAGCATCGGAGCACTTCGAACCCGTGCGCCCGGACCACGGTGCGCAGTTCCTGGCGGGAGAAGAACTGGCCAGACCAGGAGTCATTTCCTATAAGGGCTTTCAGGAAACGCCACGTGCCGCTTTCCGCCCTTCCATCTACCTGAATCTTGACCTCTCCGCCGAGTTTGACAACGCGGAAGATTTCGCGCAAATACGACTCGATGTGCGCCCGAACGGGGATGTGCTGGAAGACGGCAAAGGAGAAGATGAAATCGAAGGTGTCGTCGGCGAACATGGAGAGTGAGTGTCCGTCGTTCTTGTGGGTAAAGACGTTGTTCAGATCGCCGAGCCGGATCCGCGCCAACCTGATCATTTCGGCGGAGAAATCGACACCATAGGCCTGGCGCACCAGGGGCGCCAGGCCTCGGAGCAACCGTCCGCTGCCACACCCGACTTCTAGCACGCGCCATCCGCGCAACCGGTTGCGGTCGACGCCGCCCAGGACGTCCTCCAGATCGGCCTGGGCCCCGGCTTCAAACTCCGCCTGGCTCTCCGCATAAGCGATGAACCAGCCCGGAGCCTGGCGGGCGCGGAGATCCCAGGCCCGCTCCGGGTCCAGGCGATGCCGCAGGGCCACCTCCCGAACAGTGGTCAACACCGAGAGGAGCCGCCTGGCCAAGTGGGGCCGTGGCGATGGCATCCGGCTGAAAGCCAGGAGTGCCAACGCCAGGGTCGCCGCCCCTGCGTAGGCGACAGGCAGGAGAGTCCGGGTGATGGCGAACATCCGCGGAAACATCAGGCAGACGTCCTGCCGCCCGGCGGGCCCCTGCAGGGTCAGCAGGCCGAGGTCATTCTGGCTGATCCGCAGCCCTGCGGCCGGAGCGCGCGCGCGCCAGCGCGGGTGGTAGGCCAAGCTGATGGATATCGCCGCATCTTCCCGTGGGATCCATACGCGGAAGCATGCCGGACTTTCTTGCTCGAACAACACGGGGGGCGCCACACTCTCCGAGAAACGCAAGGTGATCGGCGATACAAAGGCCCGGCGGTACCCCGACCCCGCAAACACGTACCGCAGGCGAGAGACCTGCCGGCAGTCGACGGCCAACACGTGCCAGGCCGGGCGGGGAGGGAGCGGAGTTTCCGGACGGGCGATTGACCATCGTCCTTGGCGGAGTGTCCATACCGAAAGGGATGCGGCGGTGGGCGACCACGCGCGGAACCTAATCTGGTTGCACGGGCCGAGACCGGCGGGCAGATCCACTTCAGCGCTCGCCCGGCCATCGGCGGTGGAGCCGGGCAGCGTCACACCGAGCATCGATCCATAAGCCGTCCGCTCAACGCGCCACATTCCTCCAACCAGTGCCCACGAGCGGAATCGATCGATCCCGATGGTGCCCAGTTCCGAGGACACTAGGCGAGTCGGTCCTGCCCGCGCGGGCCTCAGATTGTAGATGGAACGGTACACGCGAATGCTGCGATCGGGATCCTCCCCCGCTTCCAGCACCAGTTCGAAGCGGTCCGACGGTATTGCCCTGTCATAGTACCTGTCGCCCGTAATGACCCAGCGGATCCCATAGTCGTCTGCGTTGGCCAGGAAGAATCTGGTGAACCGCAGATCGCCGTAGGTGAACTTCTCATACCCCAGCGTTTCGAGTCCCGACCGGCGGAGCGGCGTGATTTGGCGGGCGTCATTGTAAGCGCCGTCGATCAGGGGGCGGCCGACGAGTTCAGGCAAAGTGTAGGCTACCGGAGGGAGGCCCAGAGGGAGGATCCGTCCCCAACCCTGCTCGGCCACAAGGAGCTCTCTGACGGCTGGCGGAATAGTCGTGCCCTGCGGGAATGACCCTTGCGCACCAGGCACGATTTGCGAGTACTGCGCACCCACCTGCTGGAGGGAAATCCCCAGCAGCACGAGACCGCTGATGCCGACGGCGGTGGGAAGCACCCCGTTGCGGAGTAGCCCTCTCGTGCCGGACGACAGCATGCGTATCAGCGCGAAGTAGCCGAACGGGACCCCCAGCATGAGTGGACGGTCGTAGACCAGGCGGTCGGCCAGAGGAAGCAGACGTGCAAGACCGCCGGCGGGTCCGAGGGCAACCCAGAGGCTGAGTATCCCGGCAACCACTAGATAGCGGTTCACTGGATCTTCCAGCTCGGACCGACCGTGTCTTCGGACATACAGCGTGAGAAACACGATGTAGAGGACGGCCAGAACCAGCACGGGACCGGGCAGTAGCCCTCGCAGATAGAACAGAAGGAGCCCGGCGGCAATGCCTCCCGCCCACCAGGCCGTCCCGCGAATCGCGGCAGGGAGGAGAATCAGCAATGCCAGGACCGCCGGGAGGCCCGCCGGGAAGAGGATCCAGGTGAGCAAGCCATGCGGCTGCACCATCTCCGCCGTTCGGGTGATATGCGTCACCGGCACCTTCCAAAACTGCGCGGCGTCAACGAGGAAAGCCATCGACGGGAGAGATGCCAGGACGACGCCGGCGACGGCAGCCAGAGCGCACCGGCGAATTAGACCCCCCAACGGAAACACCAGGATGAGCGGAAAGGCCAGCACGGCCATCAACAGTACCGGGTACAAGTGGACGCTGCCGAGCAGGCCGAGGAACAGGGCCGCCAGCGCCGCCAGCAGCGCGGTGTTTCGCGCGGCACGCAGCGCCGCGAAGAATGCTGTCACGGCTCCCCAGAATAACGGAAAGGCCAGGAGCGAGGGGTATTGCCCAAAGAGCAAGGCGCGAAAGAGCGCGGGGGAGACGACGACCAGAAGGGTGGCCAGCGCGGCAGGCGCCGGGGCGAGCCCGGCCACGATGCGGGCGGCCGCATAAACGGCGGGGGGCGCCGCCATGTACGCCGCGGCCACGGCGACCTTGAAACCGGCCTCCAGTCCCAGGCGCGCCATCACCATCGCGGCGAAGCGGTGGGCCAGGGGCGGATAGGCGTACGTGGGATAACCGGCGTACCAGGTGTCATCCCAGAGCGTCCCCGGATCGCGCATCTGCACTGCGGCCAGGTGCAGGTGCGTCGGAAGGTCGTACGTAGCCAAGAGCCCCGGGGCACGAAGGAGCCCACTAGTCTGGACGGCAACCCAGAGAAAGGCACACACCATCAGGAGGCTGGCCGTCTTCCGGTTCATCGTGAGGAATTAAGTGCGGCTTCGAGCGACTCGGCCTGGCGGTACACAGTCAGAGTCTGGACCGCGATTTCGGACCATTCCCGGGTGGATGCCAACACATCAGCCTGGCGCTCGGCGCGGGCACGCAACTCGTCGCTCCGCATCAGGATCCGCATCGACCGGGCCCAATCCTCCGGAGTATTTCGGCTCCAGTAAGGCCACGTGGGCAACAGTGATTTCAGAGCCTCAGACACAATGAATGGTCTCCGCGCGCCGATGGCGAGCGCGAGCGGGCCGCTGAAGGCAAAGAGGACACGATAAGGAAAAAGGACGACGTCCGTCTGCTGGAATAGCAACGGGAGCTCTGCATTAGCCACGTAGCCTGTGAACTCGACCTGATCGCCCAAAGGTGCGGCCAGTTCCCTCAGATGAGCGAGAAAACGCCTATGGGGGTGACTCTCCTCCAGACCAGGAGGTAATCCGCCCGCAACGACGAGTCTCCACTGAGGAAAGTCTCGCGCCACTTCCCGGAATGCCCGCAATGCAATGTCGATGCCCTTGTACCACTTGAGATACCCAAAGCAGAGGACGCGCTTCGCCGCCCCATTCGCAGCCGCCAGCGGTTCTGCTCTGGGAACACCATGCGAGACGATGTGGATTCGCGCCGGGCCGAGGCCACCTTCCTCAACAAGCCGGTGGCGAAAGACGTTCTCGTGCACGATGATCTCGTTTGCCAGCCGGTGCAAGAGTACCGTAGACACACGGACCAGCATCCCGGCCAGTCTTACCGAACGCGGCAAACCCGATTCGCGCAGCAACTCGCCGCTGAGGTCCTTCATGCCGATGACATGATGCAGAGTGAGAATCACCTTCTGGCCCGTGAACCGGGAGGCCAACAGAAAGGCCAGGAGAGAAAGGAATCCCGGCATGCCTCCGTAGACGAAGTGTTCGATTTGCACGTGCAGGATCGCGGGGCGTCGCTCCTGAAGGATCCGCCAGAGATCGAGCCCGACCCAGAGCCCCCTACGCCAGACGCGGAACACACGAACTCCCGCGTCAACCGCTTCCGCAGGGACAAGGCCGCCGGGCCGGTTCGCCCACACCTCTACGCTGGCTCCTGACACCTCCAGTGCGCGGGCCAGGGCTTGGGCGTAGTTGGCCACACCGTGCACGGGGACTGCCTCACCAGTTGGGTAGGGGGTGACCAGCGCGACTCCGGCGGGGAACACGTCCGCCCGGCGGGCCGAGCGGGCGCGCGGGAGTCTGTCATCGATGGATACAGCAGAACGCCGGAGCACTTGCAGGAAGCTGTGGCGTGGCAGGTGCTGTGGCACGGCGAGGCGTGGATCGGAGTCCCGCAGTAGCTTCAAGGCTGCTGCTCCCTCATGGAAGACGCTTCGTGCCCGAACCCTCATCCCAGGCGACAGCCCTCCCGAAACCCAAGCCGGTTCCAGCAGACTCCGCTCGCAGTAACGACCACCATACGCCGGTGAACGCCCCGACGCCCAATGTCGCCACCAGTAGGGCAACCGACTGCACGCTGCCGCGGAAGATCCAAACCAGGGCGGCAAATGTGACCGAGAGCCCGACGACCCACCGCAGTAGCCCCGGATCGCGCCCGAGCTTGTAAAACACCCCCAGAAGAGCCAGCTCATATCCGGGCATGCCTAGGCCGAGGACGCTCAGGAGGGGAGCCGCATCCCTGTAGGCGGAACCGAACAACGTGCGGATCACTGCAACCGGTGCCAGCAGATACATTGCGACAATAGTGGCGCCGGCGATGCCGACATAAAGCAGTCCGCGCATGAGCACGCTTCGCCCATCACCCTGGAGCGTATGGCGCTGTACCGTCTCGGGGAGAACGACCATCAACAGTGGTGCCGTCAAATACAGAACGATTTTGCCGGCGGTCGAGGGGGCAGCGTACACCCCGGCCTCATATTTGACGAAACCTCTGTTCATCGGCCCCTCACCGTCCAGACATCGCCGAAGCTGTCGGGGGAAATGCGCACCTCGTCCGGCTTCTCGCGGTTGTAGACTTCGCTGGCCACGCTGATGAGCTGCGTATCGTCCTCTAGGGACATCCAGCCATGGTAGACGCCCGGCGGCACGGCAATCAAACTGGGATTCCTGGCCGACGTCACAAAGACGTTCATCTGCCCGTGTGTCGGGGAATCACGCCGGTCGTCGACGAGAACGACCTTCGCCGAGCCGCGGCTGATGAAGAACCAGTCCCAAAGGATCTCATGCTTGTGAAATGCTCGGATCGTGCCTCGACCGAAATTCCCCACCATGTACACCTGGCCAAACTTCGTGAAGTGCGGATCCACGGTACGAAGGATTTCGATAAGATAACCACGGTCGTCGACGTTTGCCACCAAGGGCACAAAGCTCACGCCTCTAATCGATGCGAGGTTTTGCTTCGCGAGTATGATCTCGGGTTTCATCATCCCACCCGTCCCACTTCTTCAAGACCTCAGTACGCCTGCCGCTGGGGTCGCAGCGCCGTATCGGACCGCCGCAGCAGGGGCCACCACACCCCTCCAAACGTGACCAGACCCATCACCGCCACCAACGCGGCGACCGTTTCTACGCGGTTTGCGAAGATCCATAGCGCCACGAGGAACAACAACGCCTGGACGGTCACCCAGCGGAGGACCGCCGGTCGGTGGGTGCCTAGCAGGTAGTACACTCCGAGCAACGCCAGTTCGGCCGCGAGCATGCCCAGACCCAGCAGCCACAAGAGCGGTGCGCCCTGGACGTAAGCGCTGCCGAAGAGGACATGCATGATAGGACGCGGCGCCAGGATGTACGCCGCCACCAGCGCGCCGCCGGCGATAGCGGCGTACCTCGCGCTGCGAATCAAGACCGGCCGTCCACCTCCACTGCGTGCCTGCCGCCGAACGGCTTCCGGCAGCATCACCATCGCTAAGGGGGCCGTCAGGTAGAGGATGATCTTGCCGCCGGTGGAAGCCGCCGCGTAGACGCCGGCGTCGGCGGGAGGAAAGAGCATCTTCACAAGGACCACATCGGACTGGGTCAACAGGGTGAAGGCTGCTACGGCGACCGCATAAGGCAAGAGCGAGCGGAAGATAGCCGCGTCCTGCGGGCCGACACCCGTGGGGCGCTGGGTGGCCCGGCTTCTCAGACCAAGCACGGTCAGGGCAAGCGCGCCTAGCGCTCCAAGGCTGATTGCGGCGACGGCTCCGCTCAGTCCCAACCCGATGGAGACCAGCAGCACTGCTATGCCCAGCTTTAGAAGCCCCTCGGTGACGAAACTTGCCCCCAAGGTCCTGAAGCGCTGGGTTCCCTGGAGTAGGCCCCTGACGACCGGCAGAGGCAGCCAGGAGATGAGCACGGTCCCTGCAATCATCACGGGCACCGGAGATGCGAGCCTCAACACAGTGGCCAACCATGGGCTGAGTAATAGAGGAACAAAGGAGAGGACGAGGCCCAGCAATAGAAAACCCCCGAGCCAGCGCGTCAACACTGTAGCGAAGAATGATCCGTCCCCGCCAATCTCCCGCCGAGCGACAAGGGCTGACAGCCCCATTTGGATCGTGGTCGCCGGGACCGTCATGATGAAGAGAAGCCCCAGCAGCGCACTCAACCCCCCGTACCCGGCCGGCCCGAGCGCCCGGCTCATGACTACGTGGTACAGCCAGTTGGCGCCGTTCATAACCGCCATGGACAGGATGAGGACCAGCCCCTGGCGCAGGAGCGGGTCGACAGAGACGGCCACCGCAGGATCCCCTGCCCTCTCCCGTGCAAACACTCCGCCTCGCTCCACAGGGAGCACCTCATCCGGAGAGGTCACCATCAGCTCAGAGATCGCCTCGTTTCGAGGGGAAAGCATGCGTCCGCCATCATCCGCGGCATTTGCCTCAAACAATCCCGACTCTTATGAGGTGAGGTGACGTTGGTAATTCTCTCTACCTGCGTCGATTCCTTGCAGCCTTTGACCATCCATAGATCCTGACGGCGTGGCCGCGCCTGGCAGGGAAGATTGACTGGACCTTATT
>Ga0209341_10003502_pt1 | contig 14632 bp, 5 predicted proteins | sample RifCSP13_2_FD_184020 | JGI IMG/M metagenome (GOLD analysis project Ga0209341, IMG submission 184020) | Soil microbial communities from Rifle, Colorado - Rifle CSP2_sed 13_2 (SPAdes) (version 2) | ecosystem: Environmental > Terrestrial > Deep subsurface > Rock core/Sediment | place: Rifle...
GTAGGCAATAAAGAAGATGGCAGCCTTGGGCTTTTCGCCCTCGGCCTCACCCGCCTTCTCGCCTTTCTTCTCGGCTTCCTCCTTCAGCACGATGGTCCCGGCGGTGACGGTATACGAAATCGTCTGCCCGCCGATGGTAAGAGTGTGTTTGGTCTCTGTGATCTGGTCATTGGGTGTGGGTTTGCGTTCGCTCTGGCCGTTCGGCTTGGATTCGGGCGTGTCGGGCATAGGAAGCTCCTCAGGGAAGGGATCGTAGCGGCTTCAGTCGTTACGACGAGATTTTAGCACGCTCGTGAGAAAAGACCCGCCGGGTTTCCGAAACCCGGCGGGTCTGTCGGGTAGGTTCTTAGCGTGCGCCCGCCAGCAATTGTTCCTCCACTATCGCCTGATCAGCGGCAGGTAAAGGGAGGTCGTCGTGACCAACGCGAAGGGGTTGCCGTGATCCAGCGCCAGCGCCACGTTGCCGGTCGAGTCCACCGCCTGGACAAAGTACTCGATCTGACCGCTCAGCCCGCTCACGCTGCCTGTGGCCGTCTGGGTGGCCGGGTTGTACGTCAGCTCGGCTTTGGACCAGACGTTTCTCGTCGTTGACCGGTACAGCACGACCACACGGGAGATGCTCTCACGGTCGTCCGTCGCCAGCACATTGAATGTCACTCCTTGACCCGCTACATCTGCGCTGACCTGCGCGATGCTCGGCGCGATGAAGTCTGTGGCGTCGAAGGGGGCGTGGTATACCTCGAACTGTAGGCCTGTGTACAGGCGCTCCGTCCCCACCGTCTGGCCGCTGCCGCCCGTCCCGGTCGCCCGGAACTGGCCCGGCACGACCACCAGCCGCTCGTGCAGTTGACCATCAATGCTCAGGAAGCGGTTGATCGTGCCCAGCCCGGCCGGATACCAGATGGTGGTCGTAAACGGCGGCTCGGTCTTGGCGTACACGTCGTCGGTGAGCACGCGCGAGATGGCCGGGTCGAAATCGGGCACTGCGTCGAACGCGCCGCCCAGCAGCAGGACCCCGTGGGCGATGGTATCAGGCAGATGAATGTCGCGGCTGGTGCGCGGCTGGATGGGCCGCCCGCCGGAGACTTGCACTTCATCTTCCCCTTGAAGGGTGTAGTAAGTCCCGACGCTGGCCGCCTGAGGCTCAAACGTGAGATTGAGAGACACAGAACTGGTGAAGACGGCCTGCGCGCTCACCTCGTTCCCCGCCGCCAGACGCACAGACCATCTCTCGACCTGGCTTGACGCGCCAGGGGGTGTGGTGGTGGTCACGGGCATGCTCACGCGCAGGAAGGGCAGACCGTAGAGGGTCATCTCTTCCAGGACTTTCTCGTCGTAACTGCCGAATGACCCGGCTGCCATGGTGTTGAAGTAGCGCTGCTTGGCGCGCAGCAGCGCCTGCCCCACCGTTGGCGGTTGGCCGCCTGGCCAGTAGCCGAGTTCGTCCACGAAGTGGGTCATGACGCGCTCGGAGTAGGCGACCAGGTCGGAGTCGCCGTAGCCGTACCCGGTGTTGCCGACGAACGTCGCCCCACGCCGGGTGAAGGCTTGCGCCCAGTCCGCGCCGGTTTGCGCGGTCAGCGCCTGCTCGTCGGGCACGTTCAGGCCGGAGTGGCAGCCGACGGTGAAGATCAGCGTGCCGCTGAACGTCGTGGTCGCCGCCGCGACTTCCGTCGCGAACACGTCGTTGGCGTCATTCGGGAAGAAGCGGTAATGCTCGAAGTGCGAGTTGAGCGAGTTGAGGTCGTGCGCGTCCGGCGTGAAGAAACTCACCCGGAAGTTGGCGGCGGTCCAGGTGTTGTTGATCAATCGCGTCTGGGCGGAGATGCCCTGGCTGGTCAACGTCGCGCTGATGGCCTGCGCCTGGTCAATCAGGAAGTCGTAGCCGGTGACCAGGGCGTTGGAGGGCGTGACCGTCGGCTGGGCCAGATAGGTGTTGATCGCCGCCACGATCTCGGCCGGCTTCTCCACCAGCCGCCCGACGGCAACCTGCGGCAGATAGAACTCGCGGCCGCGGAAGGGCATGGGCAGCAGCCCGGCGTAGTAGTCGTCGGTCAGGAAGTAGCGCAGGCCAAGCGAGCCGGAGAGCGCGGGGGTGTAAGCCTTGTCTGCATAGGTGCGCTCGTTGGCGACCAGGGCTTCGTCGGGAATGCGGCGGTGCGGGATGAGGCGGTCGTCGCCAACCAGGACGATGTACTGGAGATTGGGGTAGCCTTCGGCCAGGCGGTAGAGCAGGGACTTGACGTGGCCGGCGACGTAGTTGGCGGCCAGAGGGTTGTCGGACTGGGTGTCCCACAGCGTATAGGCCGCGACAATCTCCGGGTAGGCGGCCAGGTCCACGAGTTGCCCCTTGACGTTCGGGTGGGCGGCCAGGCTGGTCAACGTGGCGCTCAAGCCGGACGAGACAAAGACGCCCGCGCCGTACAGGCTGTCCAGGCGCGCACTGTGGTACAGGATGAGGGTGTTGATATTGGTATCGCTAACAGGCACGGTGAAGGTGGTGGGCACGGAGGTCGCGATGGGCGCGTAGGCTTCGACGGGCGGAGCGACCTGCGTGAACAGGGTGAACGTCTTCCCGATGGCGTCGGGCGAGGCCGGGTTCACGGCGACGTAATAGTTGCCCGCCAGTTCGTGCACGTTGTGGGTGATTTGCTCGGCGGTCGCCCCCGGGTTCGTCGAGAGCGCCACGAGCGTGCCCACGCCGCCCGCCTGGCCGATGTTGTTGAGTTGGCCGATGTTGTTGAGCTGGCCGATGTTGTTGAGCTGGCCGATGTTGTTGAGCTGGCCGATGTCGGTCAAGTCGCCGATGTTATTGAGTTGGCCGATGTTGTTCAACTGGCCGATGTTATTGAGTTGGCCGATGTTGTTCAACTGGCCGATGTTGTTGAGTTGGCCGATGTCGCGGAGTTGGCCGGTTTCTTCGTTGACTTCGGGGGCGAACAGGAACAGGTCGTAGTCTTCCGTCAGGCCGGAGAGGGTGATGGCCACCGTCGAGCCGGGCTGGGGGACGTTGACCTTGTACCAGTTGGCGCCAATGGTGCTGGTGATGGCATCGGTGATAGCAGTGCCGACGGGGATGACCGCGGCGGTGCCGCGCGAGTTGTTGAGCGTGGCGGGGCCGAAGAGGACGAGGGTGAAGTCGGCCGTATATGTCCCGCCGAGCTCGCCGACCAGGATGGTGTATATGCCGGAGAGGGGCAGGGTGTGCGTGAATTCGACGGAGTTGCCGAATGACCAGTTTGACTGGAGGAGGACGCCATCCGGGGCGTAGAACCTGAGTTCGGGGTCGAAGAAGGTGTTGTTTTCGTTTACCCTTATCAGGACGTCTTCTCCGCCGTTGCCGGTGAAGGTGAAGGCCTGCATCTGGGCAGGATAGACGATGGATTCGTAGGCGGTCTCCCCATAGGCGAGGGACGGCGCATTGCCTGGATTCCGGGTGCGCTGGATATGGAGCTGATACGCGCCCGTGTTATCTCCACCATAATCGCCGACGAGGAGCGTGTGCGTGCCAGTGATGGGGAGGGTGCAGGTGTTCTCGGCAAGCGGGTCCCCAAGATAGCTGCACAAGAGAGAGCCGTCGGGCCGATAGAGCCGGAACCCCGGATAAAAGACAGAGTTGGAGGTGTCCACCAGGCGCACGAGCACCGGGTCGCCAGCGTCGCCGTTGAAAGTGTAGGCGTTCATGGCGGGGGGAACTGTAATCGCGCCCGCCGTGGTGTCGCCAAAGGCGATGGAGACCGGGTTGGCCGGGTTGTTCGTCCGCTGGAGATAAAGCCGGTAGGCGCCAGTGGTGGTGTTGTAATAGTCGCCGACGAAGAGGAAGTGGGTGCCAGTAGTGTCCAGGGTGCAGGTCGCCTCGGCAAGTGGGTCGCCCGCGGCGGGGTAGCACACCTGGGTGCCATTGGGCCGATAGAGCCGCCACTCCGGATAGAAGGTGGAGTTGGACGTGTCCAGCATCCTGACCAATACGGTATCCCCGGAGGCCCCGTTGAACGAGTAGGTTTTCATAGTCAACGTGACGGCCAGGGTGTCGGTGACGACATTGCCGTACGTAATGGGCGTCGGAGCTGGGTTGAGTGGGATGTTCGTGCGCTGCAAGTACAGCCGATACGTTCCGGTGTCGTTCCCTCCATAGTCTCCCACAAACAACCAGTGGGTGCCGGTGACGTCAATTGGGCACAGGCCCTCTGAGAGGGGATCCGAGGCATAGGAACATAGGAGGGTGCCGTCGGGCCGGTACAGCCGGAACTCCGGGTAGACGACGGAGGCGGACGTGTCGAACAACCGGACCAACACCTGGTCGCCGTCTGCCGCGGTGAAGGCATAGACGTTCAGGCTAGGTGGAATGCCGAGGGCGCCGTTGACCACGCTGCCATAGGCAACTGGCGTAGGAGTGGGATTAGTCACATTGTTCAGCCGCTGCAGGTACACGCGGTAGGTGCCGGGGGTGGCGTTGTAGTAGTCGCCGACAAAGAGGAAGTGGGGGCCGGTCACGTCGAGGGTGCAGGTTGTCTCGGCGGTGGGGTCACCCGCAGCGGTGTAGCATATCTGGGTGCCATCAGGTCGGTAAACGGCGAACCCTGGATAGAAAGCAGAGTTGGACGTGTCCAACACGCGAATGAGCACGGGGTCACCGGCGACACCGCTGAAGGAGTAGGTGTTCTGCGCGAGCGGCAGGGTGAGCGTGCCGGTGACCACGTCGCCGTAGGCGATGGCGGTAGGAGTGGGGTTGGTGGGGTTGTTCGTGCGCTGGGCGAAGAGTTGATACGATCCGCCGTCGTTCGCGCCGTAGTCGCCCACGAACAGGGTGTGCGTGCCGGTGGTGCCCACCAGGCAGGTGTACTCGGCCAGGTTGTAGTTCCCGTAAGTGCAGACTGAGACGCCATTCGGGTCATACAGCCGGAACTCTGGATACAGGGCCGTGTCGGGCACGTCGCGCAGGCGGATCAGCACACGGTCGCCAGCAACGGCGCTGAAGGTGTAGGGGGCCAGACTGGGTGGGACGCCCAGCGTGTCGCTCACCACTGTGCCATAGGCCAGCGCGGTCGGCGCGGGATTGGTCACGTTGTTCAGCCGCTGCAAGTACACGCGGTACGTGCCGGGGGTGGTGTTGTAATAGTCGCCGACAGACAGGGAGTGCGTGCCGGTGGTGTCCAGAGTGCACGTCGCCCCCGCCGTCGAGTCGCCCGACCCCCCGCACAGCGTAGTGCCATCAGGCCGGTAAACGGTGAACGTCGGATAGAAGGCGGAGTCGGAGATGTCCAGCACGCGGGCGAGGATCGGGTCGCCAGCAGTTCCACTAAAGGTGTAGGTGATCACTTCCGCTGGGGCCGTAAGCGTGTCCGTCACGACCTGCCCGTAGGAAATCGGGCCGCCGCTCTGCGCTTCCGCGGGCGCGCTGTCTATCGTCAGGAACACGGCCAGCAAAACCATGCCGAGGGATAAGGCAAAGATAGTGAACCATCGCGCCTTCATGGGCATCTCCTTTCGGCCAATCAGAACGGTTTCTCAGGTTGCGTCAGCCAATTGCCGGCGCAGTTCACGTGCGGCTTGCAGGTCCAGGTCGGCCTCGAGCCGCTCAAACACCTCCAGGCAGCGATCCAGCCCGACCACCGCCGCTTCACGCCTTCCCAGCGCTGCATGGATGCGGGCCAGCCAGAAGCGGCTGCGTGCTAACTCGTACTCGTCGGCCACTTCTTCGAGAATCGCGACGCTCTCGACCAGCGCTGTTTCGGCTTCCCCCCATTGATCCTGCGCTGCGGCGGTTTCGCCCAGCACGCGCAGGCTGTTGCCTTCTTCGCCACGGATGCCCAATTCGCGCGCCAGGCTCAGCGCCTGCCGCCCGCGCGCCTCGGCTTCGGGGAACTCATGGGCGGCCAGCGCGGCTTCGGCGAAGTGGCGGTAGAGTTCCGGGAGGAAGTCGCGGGCCTGAGCCTTGTCGAAATGCTCCTGGGCGGCATTCAAATGTTCGCGCGCCGTTTGCGTCTCGCCGCGCCGGGCGAAGACCGCGCCCAGATTCATGTGCAGCGCGCCCAGCACAAACAACGAGGCGCCGATCTGCTCCGAGGTGCGCAGGGCGGCTCGGTAAAAAGTCAGCGCCTCGTCCAGCCGCCCCTGGTTGAGCGCGATACCGCCCAGGTTGTTGTCCACAAAGGCCCGATTGTAAACGTCGCCAAGTTGCTCGAAGGTCTCGCGCGCCCGGCGGTAATGGTGATCGGCCTCTCGCCAACGGCCTGTGTAAAAGTAGGCGTTGGCCAATTGGTTCTGCGAGAGGGCCTGGCCCTGAATGTGGTCGGCGGCCTGATAGAGCTCGAGCGCGCGCTGAAAGTGCTCGGCCGCCGCGGCGCTGGCGCCGCGCCGGATGGCGATGATACCCATCAGGTTGTAACTGCGGGCCAGCACCGTGACCTCCCCCAGGTTCTGTCCAATCCGGAGGGCGTTCTCACAGTGCTCCAGGGCGCGGTCAAAGCGGCCCTGGCGCGTGTTGATCAACCCGGCGATGAGCAGCGCCTCGGCCGCCTCGCTCGTCTCCTGGCCGGCCAGGATATCCAAAGTACGCTGAATCCACTCGAAGGCTGGGTCGTAGTCGCCGCGCACTTCATACAGTTTGCCCAGCCAGCGGCAGGCGCGCGCCTGCTCCGCTGCATTCCCGCGCTCGACGGCCAGCGCGCGCGCCCGTTCTAGATACCCCAGGGCTGGCTCGTACTGGCCGGTGGTGATCAGCAATTCACCCAGCGCGGCGCAGATCAACTGCTGTTCTGCGCTCGTTTCCTCCGGGGGGAGATGCCCGGCGCTTTGCAGCGCCTTTTGGAAGTGGTCCAGCGCTTCCTGGTTGGCAAACAGCTTCTGGGCGCGCTGGCCGGCCAGGCTCTGATAACGCAGCGCGCGCGGCCAGTCCTGCCCTAAGAAGGCGTGCTGGGCGATGAGCGGCAGGGCGCTGGCGGCGTCGGCCTCGCTCACCGTGTAGCGGGACTCCAGATAGACGGCGATTTTGCGGTGATAGTCCCGGCGGGTGCGGGCCAGCAAAGCCTCGTAGCACACCTGCTGCATCAGGCTGTGTTTATAAGCGTACACCAATTCCGGCGCGCGCTGTGTTTCGTGGACGATCTCGTATTGCATCAGGCGCGCCAGGTGCGGGTTCAACTCAGCCTCCGGCTCCGGCGCCACGGCGGCCAGCACGTCGAAGACGAAATTGCGCCCGATCACGGCGGCGACCTGCGCGGTGCGCCGGGGCGGCTCCTCCAGCGTGTCGAGGCGCGCCATCAACACACCCTGCAGGGAATCGGGGATCTCCACGAACACGGCCTGGTCGGTAAACTGCCAGCGGCCCGTCTCGTCCCGCGTGAGGAGGCGCTTGTCCAGCAGGATGCGCAGCATCTCTTCCATGAAGAGCGGGTTGCCCTCCGTATGCTCCAGGATCTGGTTGCGCAGCGAGGCCGGCCAGGCCTCCGGCGGGATGAGGCTGGTCAACAGGCGTTGGCTGTCATCCGGCGCCAGGCTGCGGAGCGCGATCTCCAGCGTGCAATGGGGGAACTCGCGCACAGCCTTCTCGTGCACTTTCCAGCAGCCTTTGGCGCGCTCTTCGCGGTAGAGCAGCATGAGGATGAGCGGCGCGCGCTCGACGGAGGGCAGCAAGTATTCCAACAAGTCCAGCGAGGCCGGATCCATCCAGTGGATGTCGTCCAGTATGAGGGCGAGCGGCTCGGCCTGGGAAGGCGCATACGCTTCGATCAGATGGGCGAGGGCCAGGAAGACGCGCCGCCGCAGCGCCTCGGCGTCGAGGTAACGCACTTTTTCGTGCTGCGCTTCGTCCAGCGGAAGGTCGAGGAAGTTCAGCACGTAGGGCAGCGTCGTTTGCGCCTCGTCGGGCGGCAGGCGGGTGTGCAGGGCCTCGCGTACTTTAGCCGTCGCGACGAGGGCGCTCTCCTGCGCCCGCAGGCCGATCAACTCGCGCACGATTTCCTGGAAAGGCAGGTAGCTGATGGACTCGGTGTACGACAGGCATCGGCCTTCCGCCCAGCGGACGCCGCTCCCGCGCCCGGCGTGCAGGTAGTCGCGCCATTCAGCCACCAACCGGGATTTGCCCACCCCCGCCTCGCCGGTGATCGAGACGATTTGCCCGCGGCCGGCGAGGAGTTCCTCGGCGATGTTCAACAGCTTGCGCCACTCGGCCTCGCGGCCTACGAGCGGTGCGCGCAGCCCCTCCAACCCGCGCACCGGCTCCGGGATGGCGCGCAGCCCCTCCACCGTGAAGAGGCGGAAGGGCGCGCTTTTGCCCTTGAGGGTGACGGAACCGCGCGGGGTGAGGTGGAACAGGCTGCGCACTTTCCGCAGCACGTTGCTGCTGATGGTCACGCTGTCGGGCGGCGCCGCCGACATCAGCCGCGCCGCCAGGTTCACTTCGTCGCCCATCACCGTGTATTCGTGGCGCCAGTGCGTGCCCATATGCCCGGCGAAGGCGTAGCCGTAGCTGATGCCGATGCGCTGCTGCAGCCTGGAGAGGGCAAAGGCCTCCTGCAAGGTGTGGTCTTCGCCGTTCAACGCCGACTGCATGGCCCAGGCCGCGCGCACGGCGCGCTCCGCGTCGTCTTCGTGGGCTACCGGCGCGCCGAAGAACGCCAGCAGTTTGTCGCCATGCTCATAGAGGTCAATCTTGTTCACCACGCCGCCGAACTGCCGGAGGGCGTCTTCCATGGTGAGGAAATAGCGGTTGAGGCTGGCGACGATCTGGTCTTCCTGCCCCGGCCCCAGCCGGTCGGCGAATTCGCCGAGGCCGACGACGTTGGCAAACAAGACGGCGACCAATCGGTGTTCGCCTTCGATCTGGAGGGTGCGCGTGTCCCGCAGGCGTGTGAGTACTCCGGCGGGGAGGTAGGGCGTGAGCGCGTCGAGCACTTTGATCAGCTGTCGCAAATTGTCGAGGGTTGGTTCGGTCAAACGCGGCAGAGGATCGGCGTCCGGCGGCGGCGAGGCTGGGGGCTGCCATTCGCCTTCCAGCCGTTCGACGACGAGGTAGCCCGGCGGGCCAGGCGATGTCTGGCCGGGCAGCGAGACCGCCGACCAGGTGTTGGGGTCGAGCAGGACTTGCCCGGCGGCAGCAGCCGCCTCGGCCGCGGCGGTGGCATTCACGTCCGCGCCGAAGAGGGCGTATTCCATGCCTTGCGCCGCGCCTAATTCGGCCGCGAAGAACTGGCCCCGGCGCAGGCCGATTTTAATCTGCAATGTAAACACGCCCTGGGAGGTCTGCGTTTGAGCGAAATCGCGCATGGCAGCCTGCATGTGGAGGGCAGCCTGCACGGCGCGCAAGGCGCTGTCGTGGGGCGGCTCGAGGAACAGGCTGAACAGCGCATCCCCGCCGAATTTAATCAACTGTCCATCGTGCGCGCGCAGCACCTCGAGCATCACGCCGAAGTAGCGATTGACGATGACGGTCAGCTCCTCCGCGCCCTCGCGCCCCACGCGGCTGAGTTTTTCGGACATGGCGGTGAAGCCGCTGATGTCCGCGAAGAGCAGCGTGCCGCGAAAGAACTGGCCGCCGGTCTGCCCAGGGATAGGGTTCCGCGCCACCCGCTGGACCAGGTAGGCGGGGAGATGGCTGGCCGTGGTGGTCAACAGGGGATGGAGGTAGGCCTGGCACTGCTCGATTAAGCGGGGCGGCGGCGCGCGCAAATCAAACTGCAGGGCTTCGACGAGCGCAGAGGGCAAGTAGCGGCGCAGGTGGTCGAGGTCCGCTGGCGTCAACCCGGCCGGCTGGGCGGCGAGGGGTGCGCCGCATTTCCCACAAAAGGCCATGCCAGGCGGATTTCCGAATCCACAGGCTGGACACACCTGAGTGAGTGGCGCGCCGCATTTCCCGCAGAACGCAAAACCGCTAGGGTTCTCGAAGCCGCAGTGTCCGCAGTTCATAGGCCCTTGCCAAGTGGGCACTTAAGACGTTTTTAGGGACGCAAGAGTATAGAACAAAGTAGGACGACGGTCAAAATGACGATCATGTTCCCCCCCTGACCAATAACTTGACATGGAAAATGATTGAAGTAAACTAATCCCATCCGAAAACTCTCATTGTGCTCCGGTGGGAGGGAGCCATGCTCAGGGTTTTGCGCCTCTCTTCAATTTGGATCATCTCTCTCGCGGCTGTTGCCGCCTTATTTTTGACTGGCTGCGCGGCGTCCTCGATTTCGGGCGGCGGATCGCCTGATTACCGAGCTTTCCCGGTCATCGGCAGTCGGGCCGCCATCTGGATCGCAGCGGAAGTCCATTTGATGTTCGCTGCGTTCGTCCTGGGTGTGCCGATGTTTGCGCTCGTGGTCGAGATCGTGGGCGCGCGCACGAAGCCGATCGAGGACGCCGCCCGCTATGACCGCCTCGCGCACGAGTTCACCCGGCTGCTCCTGGTAGCCTTCTCGACGACGGCCATCTTTGGGGCCGTCTTTGTTTTTCTCCTCTTCGTTCTTTATCCCCGGTTCACCAACTACCTCGCCGATATTTTCACCCCGACATTGATTGCCTACCCGCTCCTCTTCTTCGGCGAGGCAGGCAGCCTCTATCTTTATTACTACGGGTGGGAGTGGCTCAGCGGCACGCCCCAGCGCAAGTGGATTCACATCGGCGTGGGCATTCTGCTCAACCTATTCGGCACCGTGTTGATGTTCGTGGCGAACGCCTGGCTGACCTTCGCCATCAGTCCGGCGGGGATTGACCCGAACACCGGCCAGCTCTCTGACCAATATGGGGGTCTGTGGGCCGCCATCAACAACCCGACGTGGATGCCCATCAACATCCACCGGCTGATCGCCAACGTGGCCTTCGGCGGCGCGCTGGTCGGGATGTATGCCGCCGTGCGGTTCCTCAACGCCAGGTCAGACGAAGAGCGTGCGCATTACGACTGGATGGGCTATGTGGGCAACTTCATCGCGCTCATCGGGTTGATCCCGTTGCCGTTCGCCGGTTACTGGTTGGGCCGCGAAATCTATGCCTTCAACCAGCAGATGGGCATCACCATGATGGGCGGCTTCCTCTCCTGGCTGTGGATCATCCAGGCCATGCTCATCGGCGTGATCTTCCTCTCAGCGAACTATTATCTGTGGCTGGGCCTGGGGCGCATCGAGGGCGGGCAGCGCTATCAGAGGTACATTAAGTATCTGGTGGCCGTGCTGGCGCTGTGCTTCCTCGTCTGGGCCACGCCGCACTCGCTCGTCGCCAGCCTGGCCGAGGCCCGGCGCATTGGCTCCACCTTCCACCCCCTCCTCGGCATCCTGGGAGTGATGAGCGCCAAAAATACCGCCGTCAACATCATGATCCTCACCACGTTCATTTCCTTCATGCTCTACCGCCGCGCAGGCAAGGAGACGACGGTGGAGTGGGCGCGCATCGGCAAGTGGTCGCAGGCGGTGATGGCGCTGGCGGCGGCAGGCGTGGTCATCGGCCTGGGCGTGTACGGCTACCTCGTCCCGGCCAACGTGCGCATCGGGTTCTCGGTGTACCAGGTGAGCGCGGTGCTGGCGGTGCTCTTCTTCGCGACGCTGGTGGACCTCGCCTTGTTCGCGAAGGCGCGCTCGCTGGGGCCGATGCGGTGGGGGCAGATGCCCGCGCGGTCCCAGTACGTCCTCGTCCTGCTGGCCGTCACCTTCACCTGGCTCATGGGTCTGATGGGCTACGCCCGCAACGCGATCCGGCAGTATTGGCATGTTTACCAGGTGATGCAGGACACTTCCCCGGATGCCTTTGCGCCGACGCTCGGCTTTGCCGCGCGCATGATCTCGGTGTGTGTGTTGATCTTCCTGGGGCTGATCGGTTTCATTTTCTGGATAAACGGTCTGACCGAGCGGGAGTCCGGCGCTCACGCGCCTGCACCTGCGCCGGCGGTTGCTGCCGCCGCGGAGGCGCCCGCCGCCGCCGGAGACTGATTTTCGGCCCACCTCTTTCACTTTTATGAACGCCAGTGTGGCTCTGCAGAGCAGAGTATAGCCGATTATTGCACCGATCCGATGAACACGAATCTCAAGGTTGCTCTGTTCGTCCTCGCCATCGTCGGCTTCTACGTGTGGTTTGCGAACAGCATTCCTCAGATCGAGTCGCGCCCCCCAGCCGAGACCAAATTGAGCGTGGACACCTCGCCGGAAGACCTGGCTCAGGCGGGCAAGGAGATTGTGACCGGGGACAAGGGCGGCTGCCTCACCTGCCACGGATTGGGCGAGGCTGGCCCACGCGCCCCCGACCTCGACGGGGTAGGGGGCCGCGCGGCGGCGCGCGCCCCCGGCCAGAGCGCCGAGGAGTACTTACGCAACGCCCTGCTCGATCCGTGCTCCTACGTCGTCGAGGGTTATGACTGCTTGATGGGCGGCATGGGCCTCGACCGGCGTCTGACGCCCGCCGAGCAGAAAGCCGTCGTCGCGTTCCTCGAAAGCCTGGGCGGCGAGATCACCGTCAAGATAACGCCCCAGGACCTCGCCGCGTCGAGCGGCAGCGGAGGCGAGGGGGGCGGGCCGGAATTCAGCGGGACGACCGCGCAGGAGTTGATCCCGCAGGCCGGCTGCCCCGCCTGTCATACGGTTGAGGCGCTCGGCGCAGCCGGGCAGGTAGGTCCTGACCTCTCTCATGTGGCCTCGCGGTTGGCCGCCGACGAAATCCGGCAGTCCATCCTCGACCCGAACGCGGTTATTGCGCAGGACTGCCCCACCGGTCCGTGCCTCAATCCCAGCGTCATGCCGCCGAACTTCGGCGAGCGCTTTACGGCCAGGCAATTGGAGGTTGTGGTCGAGTTTTTGGCCTCACTTCAGTGAGTTCCTTCAGTGCCTGGCCACAGGAACTGGGAGAACGCGAGAAGAGGACCCCACGGAACAGGATGAACCGAGTCATTACTCCCCTCCACCACAAGTTCACGCAGGCCCTGCTGGTCTGGTTGGGCGCGTTGGTCGTCTATCGCTTCGTCATCCAACCGCCCATCCCGTCGAGTCTGTTGGCCATTTACATGGGGATTACGACCGCCGTGGTCCTCCTGTGGGTCTCGGCCAGTGATGCGTGGTGGAATGAGTTCAAGGCCCCGCTCATCACGCTGTTCGTCGAGCGCGAGCGCAAATGGATTATGGGGTTGCGGTGGGCGATCCTGGTGATCATCCCGGCGCTGGTCGGCTGGTTGGCCTACCAACGTGTCGTACCGCGCGTGGAAGCTCCGGCCGAGTTACGCTCCATTCACCCGGCTCCGCCGACTACCATCACCTTCGCGGGGCGGACGATTGACCTGCAAACCGCCAAGAACCCATTCCGCGATGCGAGCGGCAATCCCGACCCGGCCGCGTTGGCGTCGGGGAAAGTGGTCTATGGCACGCACTGCATCTTTTGCCATGGCGATGCGCTGAAGGGCAACGGCCTTTTTGCGAATGCGCTCAACCCCCGCCCCGCCGATTTCACCGACACGGGCACCGTCGCCCAACTGCAGGAAGGTTACGTCTTCTGGCGCATCGCAAAAGGCGGCCCCGGCCTGCCCACCGAGGGTAAAGGCTGGAACAGCGCGATGCCGGCCTGGGAAGGGACGCTCTCGGAAGAGGAAATCTGGCAGGCGATTTTGTACCTGTACGATGCGACACATCAGCATCCAAGAGAGGCGGGGTTGGAGTAGATTATGAGTCGCACACGCATCGGGTCAGTCGTCGGCCTCGCCATGCTTGTTGGCCTGTTAGCCTTCGCCCTTACCGGGATGAAAACCACGCGCGCCTCGCCCCCGGCCCAGGCAGCGGATGGGCAGGCGATCTACACACAACGCTGCGAGATTTGCCATGGAGCGGAGGGCGACGGGAACGGGCCGGGGGCCGAGTTCATGTCCCCCCGCCCGCGCGACTTCCGGCGAGGCTGGTACAAAATCCGCACCACCGCCTCCGGCCAACTCCCCACCGACGAAGATCTCATCCGCATCATCGCCAGCGGGATGCCCGGCACGATGATGCCGGCCTGGAAAGGGGTGCTGACCGTTGAGGAGATGACGGCCGTCGCTCAATATCTCAAAGGCTTCGCCCGGCGCTTTGAACGCGAAACGCCCCAGGCGGTCGCGGCCGCGGCCAAGGTGCAGTCGAGCGCCGAGAGCATTGCGCGCGGTCAGGAGCTCTTTGCGGGGCAGGCAGCCGAATGTGTCAAGTGCCACGGCCAGGCCGGGCGGGGCGACGGCCCGAGCGCCGACGAGCTGACCGACGACTTCGGCAGCGTCATCGTCCCCGCCGACCTGACGATGGCCTGGCTGTTCCGAGGTGGGCCGACGGCGGACGACATTCATATGCGCCTGCTCACCGGACTCACCGGCAGCCCCATGCCCTCGTACGCCGATGTGCTGACGCCCGAGCAGGTGTGGGACCTGGCAAACTATGTAGACTCGCTCTCGCCGGATGCCGCCCCCGAGCCGCAGGCTTCCATCACCGCCTTCCGCGTTCAGGGCGCGATCCCGGCCGATCCGAACGCGGCGGAGTGGCAGGGGGCCGCCGAGTATTTCTATCCACTCGTGGGGCAGATCATGCGCGAGCCGCGTAATTACACGCCGTCGGTTAGTGGCGTGTGGGTACGCGCTCTGTATAACGAGAGCGAGTTGGCCCTGCGGGTGAAATGGCACGATCGTTTTCAGGATGTCGGCGCGGAGGGCGAAACG
>Ga0209341_10003503_pt1 | contig 14631 bp, 11 predicted proteins | sample RifCSP13_2_FD_184020 | JGI IMG/M metagenome (GOLD analysis project Ga0209341, IMG submission 184020) | Soil microbial communities from Rifle, Colorado - Rifle CSP2_sed 13_2 (SPAdes) (version 2) | ecosystem: Environmental > Terrestrial > Deep subsurface > Rock core/Sediment | place: Rifle...
GGGTGGCGCCCCAGTGGGCCAGCAGCCGGAAGAAGGCGAGGTAGGCGAGGCCCGAGCCGAGGACACCGAGCCAGACGACCGCGAGCACCGTGTCCGGGCGGACTACCGTGGCCAGGGGTCGCTCGAGGGCGACGGCCAGCGTGGCGGTGATGAGGAACGCGAAGGCGACCTGGAAGAGGGCCGGGATCATCGGGCGCAGTCCTCGCATGTTACGGCGCGCGTACACGGCTCCGGCGGCGTACGAGATCGACGAACCAACGAGCGCCAGCTCGCCGTAGAGACCATCGCCCCCGCGCGCCCCGCCGAGGCCCCGGCTCACCAGGACGACCACGCCCACGAAGCCGACCATCAGGCCGACCAGCCGGTTGACCGTGATCGGCTCGTCGTGGAGGGCGAGTGCGGCGATGACGATCGTGAAGAGCGGCACCGACCCGTTGATGATCGCGGCCAGTGCCGAGTCGGTCGACTGCTCGGCGGTCGTGATCAGGTAGAAGGGCAGCGCGATGCTGATGACCGACATGACCACCAGGTGGCCGTAGATCCGCGGGCTGCGCGGCAACGGCTCGCGGGCGAGCGCGACGACCGTCGCCAGCACGATCAGCCCGATCCCCAGCCGAAGGGCGATCAGCGTGAACGGCGTGAGCGTCTCGACCCCGATCTTGATGAACAGATAGCTGCTGCCCCACATGAAGCCGAGGGCGAGGAAGACCAGCCAGTCCACCCACCCGGTTCGATCCGCCATCGCCCAAGTCTGACCGGTCGATCGATCCGTCGCGGTGGGGCCGCGGCCGAAGGGAGGCCGGTCCGTCGGCGGATGCGCGATCCGGGCTTCCCTTCCCCTTGACTCGATCGATTGCACCTGTATCGGACTCCACGGGGCTGGGAGCTGGTCAACGACGTTGGGCAGCGAGCGGGCATGGTCCTTATGCCCGCAATGCCCCCGCAACTCGGATCCAGGTGCAATCGGCGCCGATAAGCCCCTCCTCGTCCGGGAGGCGGGGGCCTTAGCGCCGCCCTTGCCCTGAAAGCTCCGATACCGGTGCAACCACGACCGGCGACACCGGCAACTCCCAGCCGCGGGCGACAATGCGGCTCCATGCGTCGGCCTGTGCCCTGCGGGGACGGGCGGGTATCATCGTGATCCGCGCTGGGGTGTGGCCAAGCGGTAAGGCGCCTGACTCTGGATCAGGAGACCGAAGGTTCGAATCCTTCCGCCCCAGCCATTCGCTTTCCGGCGGATCCCGTCGCGGCGCCTCAGGCCTGCGGACCCACGCGGCCACCCGACGACGCGGCGCTCATGCGCTCTTCCGGCGGGTGAACGCGCCGAAAGGTGCGCCAGATGAGCAGGTCGTAGACGATCTTCAGCCCGCCGGCCAGGAGGAACGGCGCGCCCAGCGCGGCGACGCTGAAGGCGTACCCGGCGAGCGGCGGCGAGATCGTGGTCGCCACCGAGCGAGCGACGTTGGTGATGCCGGCCGTGGCGGTGCGTTCCTCGGGATCGACGATCGCCATCGTGTAGGACTGGCGGGTCGGCACGTCCATCTGCGAGATGCTCATCCGGACGAGGAAGACGAGCACGGCGAGCCACGCGGTGGGCATCAGCGGCACGAGCATGAGCAGCACGTTCGAGGGCAGGTGGGTGAAGACCATCGTGTTGAGGAGGCCGATCCGCGCGGCCAGCCAGCCGGCGGCAAGGAACGATAGCGCCGAGACGACCCCGACCCAGAAGAAGACGACGCCGAGAGTCTCCGGCGAGAGGCCCCAGCGGAGGTTGAACCAGTAGGCCACCAGGGCGAGGACGACGAAGCCGCCGGCGAAGGCGTCGAGCCCGAAGAGGACCGACAGGCGGGCGACCGCGCTGCGCGAGCGCCGGAGGCCGAGGAAGGCCCGCTCGCCCTCCACGTGCGCAAGTTCGACCGCTTGCGAGAGGACCGCGAACAGGCCGAAGTTGGCGAGCCCGATCGCGGCGTAGAGCCAGAAGAGGGGTCGATAGGCATCGGCGCCGTGGAGGCCGAGGCTCGCGAAGATCGCCACCGTCCCGGCGAAGAGGGCGCCCAGCGCCTGGGCCAGGTTGCCGACCAGCCCGTAGAGCGCGAACGCCCAGGTGCGGCGCTCCGGCGTTGTCACCTGCGGCAGGACCGCCTGGTCGACCGTGTTGAAGACTCCTACCTCCGAGCTCGTGGCGCTGATCGTCCCCGTGAAGGCGGCGAGGACGAGGAGCCAGGCGTTGTCGGTAACGGCGAAGAGAAGACCGCCAAGGGCCATGAGGAGCGCCATGGTCATGACCGTGCGGCGGCGGCCGTAGCGGTCGGCGGCCAGGGACCAGGCGATGGTCATCGCCGCGCTCCCCCCGATCGCCGCCGCGATCACCAGCCCGATGACCAGCGCCGGCAAGCCCAGCGCCGCGAGGTAGAGGCCGAGGACGACCGCAAGGTAGCCGTACCCGAAGGTCCGCAGCACGCGTGCCAGCAGCAGGACCCGGCCGTCGCGGGAGATCCAGTCGAGCCGCCAGGCGTTCACGGCCGTCCATCATGGACCGCCGGCGGGTCGAGCTGCCCGACCGGTCGCACCCCATCAGATACGTCGTGGTCGGGCTCGAGGAACTCTCGCCAGGCAGCGAGCGGCACGACCGACCCGTGCCCCATGCGCGTCGGCTTGCTCAACCGCGTCAGCGCGCGTCTTTGGAACCAACCCGTTACTCCACCCCGATGCGATAGCCCATCCAGCGCGGCACTGCCGCGACGAAGTCGACCACGGGACCCGCCGATCGACCGCGCTCGAGGGCACGATCCCTGCGCAGGATCGCTTCGCGGACAAGGCGCGCGCCGATGTAACGCAACGGCTCGGGCGGGAACCGATTCGGCAGCCGGCCCACGAGCGGCAGGCGCGCGGTCTCGTCATCCAGGCCGAGCGCCAGCGCCGCCAGGATCTGGCCGCCCAGGTGCGATGGGGCAACACCGTTCCCCGAGTAGCCCATCCCGTAGCTGACACGGCCGCCCGGCAGAGTGCCGTAGAAGGGCAGGTGATCGGCGGCGACGTCGATCGGGCCGCCCCAGGCGTCCACGATGCGCGCATCCCCGAGCGACGGGAAGAGCCGGCGCATCCCCTCGGCGACATCACGGACGGCGACTGTGTCTTCGGTAAAGCTCCCTCCGATGCGCCCGTCATAGCCGGCGCGGCCACCGCCGCCGCCGAAGGCGATCCGCCCGTCGGGCGTCGTGCGGAAGTAGTGGAGAGCGACGCGCGAGTCGATGATCGCCTCGCCACCGGTCCAGCCGAGCTCGGCAAGTCGTTCCGGGATCGGCTCGGTCAGGACCATGTAGCTGCTCCAGGCGACGAGAGAGCGGCGGAACCACGGCCAACCCGCCGACCAGGCATTAAGACCGACGATCGCGCGTTCGGCGGTGACCTCGCCGCCCACCGTCTCGACCCGTACCGGAGACCCCGCCGCGCCTGGGCGGATCCGCGTGACGTGCGTCCCCTCGTAGATCGTGACGCCACGTTCCAGCAGGACGCGCCGCAGGCCGCGCGCCAGTCGCGCCGGCTGGACCGTGGCGCCGGCACGCATCAGCACCCCAGCCCGAAAGACCGGGCTGGCGCAACGCGCCTGTACCTCCGCTGGGCTGAGCTCCGCGTACTCGTCCACGACCCCCAACTCGCGACAGAGCGCGGCGGCCCGCCGCCAGGCGTCGTCCTGGGCGGGCGCTGCGCTCACCTGGAGGTAACCGGCGTGGCGGAACCAGGCGTCGACACCGTGTCGCCCGCACCACTCCCCGATCGCCGTCACGGAGTCGCTCACCGCCCGGGCCGTGGCAAGAGCACGCTCCTCACCCCACATCGCGACCATGGCCGGCAGCTCGTCCCACCAGGCGGTGACGAAGCCGCCGTTCCGGCCGCTCGGACCGCCCCCGCAGATGTCCTGATCGAGGATGAGGACGCGTGCCCCGGGTGCCCGCTCAGTCAGGAAGTACGCGCTCCACAGGCCGGTGTACCCACCGCCAAGAACGACGACATCCGCACTGGCGTGATCGGCCAGGGGTGGGCAAGGCGCTCCCGGATCAGCTGCGAGCGCCTCGCGCAGCCACCAGGCGCGCTGCTGACCCGGGTTCAGACCGTCCAGAAAGCCATCATCGTCGGCGCGGTCCACCGGCTCGTCCCTCCTCAAGACATCGCCCGCGGGACTTGACATGAACTGGCGGAAACCGCAACACTGTAGCGCTGAAGTTGCGTGAACCGCAAGCCGAGCGAGCGGCGGCGCGCGCAACGCAGGTGCGGCAGGAGGGGGCCCTTCGCGAGATGGCTTTCGACGCGCGCGCGGCCGGACGCATTCGGCTCGACGGCATCGACAAGCGGATCATCGAGGAGCTCCAGGCAGAGGGTCGCCGGCCGTACCAACGGATCGCAGACGATCTCACCGTCAGCGAGAGCGCTGTGCGCTACCGCGTGCAGCGCCTCCAGGAAGCGGGGATCCTGCAGATCGTTGGGATCGCCGACCCGCTGCGGATCGGCTTCGGCACGATGGCGCTCGTCGGCGTGCGCGTGCGTCCCGGTCACCTGGTCGAGGTTTCGCGACAGATCGCCGCGCTTCCGGAGGTGAGCTACGTGGCGATGGTGACCGGCTCCTTCGACGTCTTCGCCGAGGTCATCTGTCGCGACCCGGCCGACTTCACGGAATTCCTGACCGACAGGCTGCATCGCATCGAAGGGATCCTGGGGGCCGAGTCGTTCATGATCCTGCAGCTGCACAAGCTGTCGTACCGCTGGGGCGTGGGGCGGATCGACCCCAATGGACCAGCACAGCCAGGTGCCGCCAACCACTCGCCGAAAGACCGCCTGGTGAGAACACGGCGGGAGAAGGCGGGAGGGGTGCGACGGTGACCTCAAAACCGCCGACGATCGTCTTCTTCCCGGAAGGTTCCTACGGCGCGACCAACAACTGCGTCGGCATTGCCAATGTCCTCGGCCAGCGTGGCATGCGGGTCGTCTTCATCGTAGAGGAGTCGTTCGCCGGAACGCTCGAGGCGAAAGGTTTCGAAGAGCGGCTAATGCGGCTCGGCCCGAAGCCGGAGGCTGCCGAAGCGCCAGCCCAGTTCTGGAAGGACTTCATCCGCGACACGGCACCCGAGTTCCGCAAGCCTACGATCACCCAGCTGGAGACATTCCTCCTGCCGACCTGGCGGGCCATCTTCGATGGGGTTCGCTACGTGGAGCCGCGGCTGCGGGAGATCTTCGACGAGCTCGAGCCCGACGTTATCGTCGAGGACAACGTGCCCTGTTATCCGGCCGTCGTTGCGTCCGGCAAGCCGTGGGTCCGCATCGTCTCGTGCAACCCGGCCGAATTGAAGGACGCAACCGTCCCCCCGCTCTTCTCGGGATACCCCATGTCGGATCGCACGCGCTGGGAGGAGTTCCGTGCGGAATTTCGGCGCACTCACGAGCACCTGTGGCAGGAATTCGACGACTTCGTGCGAGGGCACGGCGCGCCAGGGTTGCCGAACGGCCCGCTTGGACCGGAGTTCATCCACGAGTCACCCTTCCTCAATCTCTACCTCTACCCGGCCGAGGCGGACTATGAACGCGAGCACCCGCTTGCGCCGACCTGGCATCAGCTCGAGAGCAGCGTGCGGGCGACCGAGTCAAGCTTCGAGCTCCCGGCACATCTGGCGGAGCCGATCGGCCGCCTGATCTACCTCAGCCTGGGCAGTCTCGGCTCGGCCGATGTCGATCTCATGCAACGTCTGATCGACATTCTGGGGCGCTCCGGCCACCGAATCATCGTCAGCATGGGGCCGCAGGCCGAGCTTCTGCGCCTCCATGACAACATGTGGGGCGGAGCGTTCGTACCTCAGCCGTCGATCATTCCCCTCGTGGACGTGGTGATCAACCACGGCGGCAACAACACGGTCACGGAGTGCTTCAACTTCGGGAAGCCGATGATCGTGTTGCCGCTCTTCTGGGATCAATACGACAACGCTCAGCGAATCGGGGAACTCGGCTTTGGTGTCCGGCTGGCAACGTACACGTTCGACGAGACCGAGCTGCTCACAGCGATCGACCGGATCGCCGCAGACGAAGCGCTGCACGCGCGGCTGTCGGCGATCTCGCGGAGACTGCAGGCCAACCCCGGCACCGTGAAGGCGGCAGGGCTGATCGAGCGGCTCGCCTACGAGCGACGACCGATGACCCGGCAGGGGGCGTACGCATGAGTACCACCGAAACGATCGGCACGTCGGCCGTCCCCATCCTGGGACAGCACATCGGGGGCCACGCGATCGGTGCCGTTGATGGCGCCACGATGACGGTCGAGAACCCTGCCGACGGGAGCGTCATCGCCCAGGTGCCCCAGAGCGGCCCCGCCGACGTGGACCGTGCGGTGGCCGCGGCGGCCGAGGCGTTCGCAGAGTGGGCCGAGACGACACCCAAGCAACGCGCCCTCGCGCTCCTCCGCATCGCTGACGCCGTCGAGGGCCAGATCGATGCCCTGGCATCGCTTGAATCGGCCAACGCGGGCAAGCCGTTCCGGCCGGCCAGAAGCGACGTGAAGACGTTCGTGGATAACTTTCGCTTCTTCGCCGGGGCCGCCCGAACCATGGAGGGCCGCGCGGCTGGAGAGTACGCGCGCGGTTTCACGTCGATGACCCGCCGCGAGCCGGTCGGCGTGGTTGCCTCCATCGCGCCCTGGAACTACCCGCTCATGATGGCTGGCTGGAAGACCGGACCTGCTCTCGCCGCCGGCAATACCGTGGTGCTCAAGCCGGCCGCCCGGACGCCTATGACGAGCCTGCGCCTGGCCGAGATCGCCGCCGAGTTCCTGCCGGCCGGTGTCCTCAACGTCATCACCGGGGTTGGGGACGTCGTAGGAGCCGCCCTGGCGCGCCACCCCGCCGTCGCGATGGTCTCGGTGACCGGCGACTCGGAGACCGGGCGGACCGTCGCCCGCCTGGCGTCCGACTCTCTCAAGCGGGTCCACCTCGAGCTCGGCGGCAAGGCGCCGGTCGTCGTGTTCGACGACGCCGACCTCGAGGAGGTCGTCGCGGCGGTCCGGGAAGCCGGCTACTGGAACGCCGGCCAGGACTGCACGGCCGCCTGCCGGGTTCTCGCCGGTCCCAAGGTCTACGAGCCGTTCGTCGAGGCCCTCACCGCGGCCGTAGCCTCGATCGCATTCGGCGACCCTGCGGAAGGCGACGGCGTCGAGATGGGACCGCTCATCTCGATCCCCCAGCGCGACCGCGTGCGTGGCTACGTAGAGCGAGCGGCCGTGGCGGGCGGACAGGTCGTGACCGGCGGGCACGCTCCCGACCGGGCCGGTGCCTTCTATGAGCCATCGGTGGTCGCGGGCGTCGACCAGCGCGCCGAGATCGTGCAGCAGGAGATCTTCGGGCCGGTCGTTTCCGTGCAACGCTTCGGGGACGAGGCCGAGGCGATCGCCTGGGCCAACGACGTGCCGTATGGCCTGGCGGCCTCGGTCTGGACGAGGGACATCGGACGGGCGCTCCGCGCGGCGAAAGCGCTCCAGTTCGGGACGGTCTGGATCAACTGCCACTTCACCCTGGTCAGCGAGATGCCACACGGAGGGTTCAAACAGTCCGGCTACGGCAAGGACCAGTCGGTCTACTCGCTCGAGGAGTACACGAACGTCAAGCACGTGATGGCTCGCCTGTAAGAGGTCCATACCCGGCGCAGACGCGGCGGGGAGAGGAGGAGGGTTGGTTGCGATGACAGTGATGGAAACGTGGAGGACCGGAACCCGCGGGATCAGGTCGTGGGCGGCGGTCGGGATGGCCGCGGTGCTGCTCGTCGGCGCTTGTACGGGTGTGGCAAGCCCGAGCCCGTCGGCGACTCAGGCCACGGCCACACCCCTGGCGACACCGACCGAGACGCCCAAGCCCTCCGGCAAGATCGTCATCTCCAACTGGGATCTCTACATGCCGGAGAACCTGCTCAGCGACTTCACGGCCGAGACCGGCATCGAGGTTGAGCTGGCGCTGCACACGACGAACGAGGACATCATGGGCAAGATCGAGGCCGCCGCCGGCAGCGGCTTCGACATCGTCTTCGTCTCTGCGCCGTTCGCCGAGGCCCTGGCCAAGCGGGGCTGGGCGGCGAAGCTCGACAAGGGCCAGCTGCCCAACTCCGTGAACCTCGCTCCCGAAGCCGACCTGCTCGACTACGACCCGGGCAACCAGTTCTCCATCCCCTACACCTGGGGGACGACGGGGTTGTGCTACCGCTCGGACCTTGTCAGCTTCACGCCGGACAGCTGGAACGATCTGCTCAGGCCGCGCGAAGAACTGAAAGGCAAGATCACAATGATGGCGACCGACCGCTGGCTGATGCTGCCGGCGCTGTTGGTCCTCGGCTACTCGATCAACACGACCGATCCAGCCGAGCTGGAGCAGGCCAAGCAACTGCTCCTCGAGGCCAAGAAGTCACTGCTCGCCTACGACGACATCACCTTCTACGCCAAGCTCGTCTCCGCCGAAGCCTTGCTTGTCGAGGCCTGGGACGGCTGGTGCAACTACGGCATCGCCGAGAACCCCGACATCAAGTACGTCGTGCCCAAGGAGGGGAGCGATCTCTGGAGCGACACGATGGTCATCCTCGAGTCCTCCACCAACAAGCCGGCGGCCCACGCCTTCCTCAACTACGTGCTTCGGCCGGAGGTGGGCAAGGCGGTCGCCGAGCTCGTCTACTACAAGGTCCCCAACACGAAGGCGATGGAGCTCGTCGATCCGGCTCTCCTCGCGCAGTACCCCAACCTGGGCATGACGGCCGCGGAGCTCACCCAGTTTGGCCAGCCCGAACGCGACCTCGGAGACGCTGCACCGCTGTGGGCGCAGATCGTCGCGGAGATCACGGCCGGTCAGTAATCTGGCGGTGCGATGGGATCGAAGGTCGAGGGGGACGGCGGACCCGTCCCCCTGACCCCGCATAGCCGCTGGTCCTAGGATCGACGGGACCGATGGGCCGCACGATCCGCCGCCTCGTTCTGCTCGGGCCCGGGCTGGGCTGGTGGCTGGCCTTCCTCGTCGTCCCGTTACTTGTCGTCCTCGCCTACAGCTTCTTCCGGCGCGGCACCTTCGGCGGCGTCGTCTTCGACTTCACCCTCGACAACTACGTTCGCGCCCTTGATCCGCTCTATGTCAGGGTCCTGTGGTTCTCCCTTCGGGTCGCCGTCATCACGACGCTCGTGGCGCTCCTCATCGGCTATCCGGCGGCCTACTACATCGCCACGCGGCCACGGCGCTGGCGGACGCCCCTCCTGGTGTTCATCATCCTGCCGTTCTGGACGAGCTTCCTGATCCGCACCTACGCTTGGATCGTCCTGCTGAACCGCGAGGGTCTGATCAACCGGCCGCTGCTCAACCTCGGGATCATCGAGCAGCCGCTCCCCCTCCTTTACAACGAGTTCGCCATCGTGATCGGGTTGCTCTACGGGTACCTGCCCCTCATGATCCTCCCCCTCTACGCGGCGATCGAGCGGCTCAACCCCGAGCTTCGTGAGGCGGCGACCAACCTCGGGGCGCGGCCGATCAAGGTCTTCTTCACGGTGACCGTGCCATTGACGCTCACCGGCGTCGCGGCGGGCTGCATCTTCGTCTTCGTGCCCAGCCTGGGGAACTTCATCGTGCCCGACCTCCTCGGCGGCGGACGGAGCATCATGGTCGGCAACCTGATACAGGGCCAGTTCCTGAAAGCCCGGGACTGGCCCTTCGGGGCGACCCTCTCCCTCGCGCTGATCGCGCTGATGCTCCTCCTGCTGGTCGTCCAGGCCCGCATCATCAATCGCGACCGTCCGGCGAGCGGCAATGCCGCGTAGCCTCTTCTCCCCGGGGCGCTGGCTCGGTGCCCACCTTCTCCTCGTCTTCCTGTTCCTCTACCTGCCGATCGTCGTGCTGATCGTCCTTTCGTTCAACGAGTCGGGGCTGCCCACCGCCTGGACCGGCTTCTCGACGCGCTGGTACGAGTCCGTGGCGACCAACGAGAAGATCCTCGGAGCGGCCGCCACGACGATCTTCATCGCCACGATGTCGACGATCATCGCCACGGCGATCGGCACCCTTCTCGCGCTCGGACTCGAGCGGCTCACTAACAACGCGCTCCTCGACGGGCTCGTCTTCATCCCGGGGATCATCCCGGACATCGTCCTGGCGATCGCGCTCCTCTCCTTCTACAACCTCGTCTTCACAGGCGTCCTCGGCCTCAAGCTGGGGGCGTGGTCGGTCATCCTCGCCCACGTCGTCTTCAACATCACCTTCGTGACCGCGATCGTGCGCACGCGGCTCCGCCATTTCGACATCTCGATCGAAGAGGCCTCGCTCGACCTGGGCGCCAACGAAGTCACTACCTTTCGCAAGGTCACGCTGCCGGTCATCCTGCCCGGCGTGATCGCGGCGGCCCTCGTCGCCTTCACCCTCTCGGTCGACGAGTTCGTGGTGGCCTTCTTTACCGCCGGCACGACGATCACCTTCCCGATCCAGGTCTATTCGATGATCCGCTTCGGTGTGACCCCCGAGATCAACGCGATCGCCACAGTGGTGGTCATCGTCAGCTTCGTCCTCGTGCTTGCATCACAGCGGCTGAACCCCGAGCAGGCGTGATCCGATGGAGCAGCACCACGACCTGATCCGGATCGAGGAAGTCACCAAGCGCTTCGGCCAGCTCGTGGCCGTGGATGATGTGAGCGCCACGATCCGGGAGAACGAGTTCTTTGCCCTGCTGGGGCCGAGCGGCTGCGGCAAGACAACCCTGCTCCGGCTGCTGGCCGGCCTCGAAACTCCCGACGCCGGGCGGCTCCTCCTCGAAGGCCGCGACCTGGTGGGCGTCAGGCCCTGGAAGCGCCCGCTCAACATGATGTTCCAGTCGTACGCGCTCTTTCCGCACATGAACGTGTACGACAACGTGGCCTATGGCCTTCGCCAGGAGGGTAAGGGCCATGCGGAGATCGAGCGGCGCGTTGGCGACATCCTCGCCCTCGTCCGGCTCGTCGGTTTCGGACAGCGCCGGCCACACCAGCTCTCCGGCGGCGAGCGCCAGCGGGTCGCCCTGGCGCGGGCGCTCGTGAAGCGGCCGAAGGTGCTCCTCCTCGATGAGCCGCTGGCCGCGCTGGACCGCAAGCTCCGCGTCGAGATGCAGCTCGAGCTGAAGCGACTCCAGCACTCCATCGGCATCACCTTCCTCATCGTCACCCACGATCAGGAGGAGGCGCTGGTGATGGCCGATCGGGTCGCCGTGATGGATCGCGGTCGCATCCTCCAGGTCGCCACGCCGGACGAGCTCTACGAGACGCCGAACTCGCGCTTCGTCGCAGCCTTCATCGGTGAGTCGACCATCTTCAGGGGACGACTGGAGATTCGCGGAGCGGAGTCTGCGGTGGTCAGCGACCGCGCGCGATGGCGCGTCGCGCCGGCTGCTCCCGGCCAGGCCGGGCTGGGCGACGGCGCCGCCGCCTCGATCATCGTGCGGCCGGAACGCCTCCGCCTCGAGCGTCTCGAGGCGCCAGCAGCGCGGGACGGCCGCGGGACGGCCGCCAGCGGCCTCCACAACCGTGTCGAAGGTGAGGTCACCGACGTCGCCTATTTCGGTGCCACGCGCAAGTACGTGCTGGCCCTGAGCGACGGGACGGTTGCCCTGGCGCGCGTGCAGGTCGGCCAGAGCGGCGATGACCTCGCGCCCGGGATGCACGTCACCGCGACGTGGGCGATCGACCACGGCGTGCTGGTGGCGGACGAGGGGGTTCCGCCTGCGCCGCCCAGCGCATCGCCGGGCTCCGCCCCGCCGGCCGCAGACCCCTAGCCCGCTCGAACGGGACGGCCCCCGAGTGATACGCCCTGGCGAGACCATCGATCCGGGGCGCCTCGGGCGCCTCATCGCGACGCTCCCCGCGGATCTCGTCGCCGCCCAGCGCTGGTTCGGCGCAAAGAAACGAGGGATCGTGCGTCTCGAGCTCCACGACGCCGCCCCGCTCCCCGGCCGCGCTGGCGAGCCGGAAGCTGCGCTCCTCGTGCTCGAGGTGCGGTACGCCGATGGCGGCAGCGAACGGTACCTCATGCCGCTTGTCCGCGCGCCCGACGAGGAGGCCAATGATCCCTCGCAGCTGCGGGTGCCCGATGAGAACGGGAAGACGCTGATGCGCGAGCCGCGCGACGGGGACGGGGTCGGTCGACGGGTGATCGAAGCGATCGCAGCGGGGGCACCGCTTCGAGGGCTGCACGGGGTATTCGAGGGCGAGGCCGGTTCAGCGCTAACGACGCTCCTGCCGACTTCGGCGCTCACCGACACGAGGCTCCCAGAGCGGTGCCTGCGGATTGATCAGACCAACACTTCGCTCATCGTGGGCGAGCGCGTCGTCGTCAAGGTCTTTCGCAAGCTCGAGCCGGGCATCAACCCTGACATCGAGCTCGGCCGCTTCCTGACCGAGCGGGACTTCAATGAGACGCCCGCCTTCGCCGGGTCAATCCGCTACGTCGATGCGAGCGGCGTTGCGTGCTCCGCGGGGCTGGTCCAGGCGTACGTTGCGGATGGCGCCGACGGCTGGGCGGCCAGCGTGGCGGAGCTGCGGGGATGGCTGCCTGCGCAGGCGGGCACGGTCCCGATGGAGGCGGCGACCGCCGAAGGGGCGCGACTTGGGGCGATCACAGCCAGGCTCCACGCGGCTCTGGCAAGCGCCCGCGACGAGCGCGACTTCGCCCCCCGTTGGGCCAGCCCGGCAACCACGCGCGAATGGCGCCGGGCCGCCGAACGGCAACTTGACGACGCGCTTGCCCTCCTGACTGGTCAGGCCCGCGATGAGGTGGCAGCGCTGGCCCCGCGGATCCGCGCGCACCTCGCCGCGTTCGAGAAGCCCACTGCCCCGCCGATCCTCATGCGCGTGCACGGTGACTACCACCTCGGTCAGATCCTGCGCAGCGGCAAGCGGCGCTGGGTCGTTGACTTCGAAGGCGCGCCCACGCGCTCCCTGGTTGAACGCCGGCAACGCCAGTCACCGCTCAGCGACGTGGCCAGCATGCTCCGGTCCTTTGACCACGTGGCACGCCAAGCGCTCCGCGAGACCGGCGGCGGGCCGGGCCTTGATCTCGAGGAGTGGCTGCTGGGATCCCGACGACGCTTCCTCGCTGCCTATCGTGCCGAGCTCGCGCGCCACGCCACACCGATCGCCGTCGACCCTGGGCTCCTCCGCGCATTCGAGTTCGAGAAGGGGTGCTACGAGCTGACCTACGAAGCGAGGTACATGCCCGACTGGCTGTGGATGCCGCTGGCCAGCCTGCGAGCGCTCGTCTCCACAGGTTGAACCGCTGACGGACGGCTACGGCATCGCCAGCGCTGCCGTGTGGCCCCCGTCGATGAAGAGCGCGGCCCCGGTCAGGTAGGGAGACGCATCGGTCGCGAGGAAACGGATGAAGCCGGCGATCTCCGCGGGGTCGGCCGGCCGGCCGAGCACGTTGAAGCGGCGCAGCTCCTCCGGCGAAGCCTGGGCGATGTAGTCCTCGGTCATCGGGGTGCGCATCCAGCCAGGAATGACCGCGTTGGCGGTGATCCCGTAGCGAGAGATGTCGACGGCCATCGAGCGCGCGAGCGAGACGATCCCCGCCTTGGCCGCGTTGTAGTGGGCGGAGTCCGGCTCCGACATCGCCCCGCTGACGGACGAGATCAGGATGATGCGTCCGCCCCCGTGGTCGCGCATGTGTCTCGCGGCGGCCACGCTGCAGAGCATGGCCCCACGGAGTACCACGTTGGTCGTTTCGTCCCACACATCGGCCGTCATCTCCAGGAACGGCACGTTCGCATAGATACCTGCCGCCGCGACCAGGACGTCGACGCCGCCGAGGTCGTCGACGACCGCCGCAACGAGCCGTTCGACGGCGTCCGGCTTCGCGACGTCTGCCTCGTACGCGACCACGGTGGCCCCGGTCACTTCCTCTCGCAGCTGCGCTGCGGTCCTCCGGCACACCTCGGCGCGTCGTCCCGCGATCGCCACGCTGAAACCCGCCTCGGCAAGCGCCTTCGCCGACGCGCGGCCAAGTCCGCTGCCGCCTCCTGTCACAAGCGCAACCCGACCCGCTCCCATCGCGCTCTCCTTATCGACTTGCGCTTCACGCAACTTGGCGTCCGCATTCTTGCGGTTTCCGTGAGTTTGTGTCAATCAGCATACCGATGCCGCCGGGTTAGTGCTCGAGTTCGTGCTGCGCCGCTGGCTGGAAGCGACTACGGCCGGCGCGCCGCTTCCTGGATAGCCGAGGCGAGTCGGCCGGCGGCCTGTTCCAGCGTCGCCGGCGGATAGCGGCTGAAGGCGAGCCTGAGGGCCTCGGGAGCTCGTCGGGCCTCGAGGAAGAAAGGACGGGCGGGCATGAACCCGACCCCGTGGCGAGCTGCCGGCTCGTCGAGGGCCGCTGCGGTCACACCCTTCGGGAGCGACACCCAGGCGAAGTACCCGCCCTTGGGCCGCACCCAGGTCACAGCCCCGGCCAGCTGCTGCTCGAGGGTCCCGAGCAGTCGGTCGCGCCGCTCCCGGTAGGCAGCCCGGAAGCGTTCGACCACCCGGGCGTAGTCGCCCGCGCTGGCGTACTCGGCCACCACGAGCGAGCTCGCCTGGCTCGGGCTGCCGCCCGAATCGAGGAAGCCGCTGGCCGC
>Ga0209341_10003504_pt1 | contig 14631 bp, 8 predicted proteins | sample RifCSP13_2_FD_184020 | JGI IMG/M metagenome (GOLD analysis project Ga0209341, IMG submission 184020) | Soil microbial communities from Rifle, Colorado - Rifle CSP2_sed 13_2 (SPAdes) (version 2) | ecosystem: Environmental > Terrestrial > Deep subsurface > Rock core/Sediment | place: Rifle...
CCTTCATCCCAAAGCCCCTGTTCGAGGACAACGGGTCCGGCATGCACACCCACCAGTCGCTCTGGAAGGGCGGCAAGCCCCTCTTCTTCGACGCCAAGGGCTACGCCATGACCAGCCAGATGTGCCGCTGGTACGTCGGCGGCCTGCTCAAGCACGCCCGCGCTCTCATGGCCTTCGCCGCGCCTACCACCAACTCGTACAAGCGGCTGGTCCCCGGCTTCGAGGCTCCGGTCAACCTCGTCTACTCCGCCCGAAACCGCTCGGCCGCCGCCCGCATCCCGGTCATCTCCGAGAACCCAAGGGCCAAGCGCATCGAGTTCCGCCCCCCCGATCCCACCTGCAACCCCTACCTGGCCTTCTCCGCCATGCTCATGGCCGGCCTCGACGGCATCGAGAACAAGATCGACCCCGGCCAGCCGCTGGAGAAGAACACCTATGAGCTCTCCCCACGCGAGCAGGCCCGCATCCGCACAGTCCCCGGCTCCCTTGAAGAGTCTCTCGCTGAGCTGGAGAAGGACCACGCCTTCCTCCTCAAGGGGGGTGTGTTTACCCAGGACGTCCTAGACATGTGGGTGAACATGAAGCGCAACGCGGACATCGACCCCGTCCGCCTCCGGCCCCACCCCTGGGAGTTCCACCTCTATTTCGACGCATAGCGACTGAGAACCGAGAACTGAGAACCCAGAACCGTGTCAGAGCAAGCTCGATACGGTTCTGGGTTCGGTTCCAGGTTCTAAGTTCCAGGTTCTGACACTTGAACGACCGCTCCGAATCTCACGATTACGTGCTCCAGTCGGCGCGCGAGCACGACGTCAGGTTCATACGGCTCTGGTTCTCCGACATCCTGGGTACGCTAAAGAGCGTGGCGATTACCGTCGGCGAGCTACCGGAGGCGCTAGAGGAGGGCATAGGCTTCGACGGGTCGTCGATCGAGGGGTTCGCCCGCGTGGACGAGTCGGACATGATCGCCATGCCCGACCCGGCCACCTTCGCGATCCTGCCCTGGCGCCCCACGGAGAACCGCGTTGCGCGCATCTTCTGCGATATCCAGATGCCGGACGGGACGCCCTTCGAGGGGGACTCTCGCTACGTGCTGCGGCGCAACCTGAAGCGCGCCTCGGACCTTGGCTATACGTTCTACGTAGGTCCTGAGCTGGAGTACTTCTACTTCGCCAACTCGGAGACGCCGCAGGTGCTGGATACGGGCGGTTACTTCGACCTGACACCGCTCGACGCGGCTACCGACCTCCGCCGCGAGACGGTCCTGACGCTGGAGGAGCTGGGGATCCCCGTAGAAGCCTCGCACCACGAGGTGGCACCCTCTCAGCATGAGATCGACCTGCGTTATACGGACGCGCTGACGATGGCGGACAACACGATGACCTACCGTCTCGCCGTCAAAGAGGTGGCGATCAAGAACGGCGTATACGCCTCTTTCATGCCCAAGCCCCTGACGGACGAAAACGGCTCCGGGATGCACGTTCACCAGTCGCTGTTCAAGGGCGAGCGGAACGCCTTCTTCGACGCCTTAGACGCGTACCACCTCTCGGCGCTGGCGCGGAGCTACATTGCAGGGCTGCTGCGGCACGCGCGGGAGATCACGCTGGTGACGAACCAGTGGGTGAACTCCTACAAGCGGCTGGTGCCGGGGTTCGAGGCGCCGGTCTACCTCTCGTGGGCGCGGCGTAACCGCTCCGACCTGATCCGGGTGCCGGAGTACAAGCCGGGCAAGGAGAACGCGACGCGCATCGAGTACCGCGCGGCGGACCCGGCCTGCAACCCCTACCTGGCCTTCGCGGCGATGCTCGCGGCGGGCCTGGAGGGCATTGAGAACGAGTACCCCTGCCCGGAACCGGTCGAAGGCAACGTCTTCGAAATGACCGAGGCCGAGCGCAAGGACCGCGGTATCGAGCACCTCCCCGGCGCCCTCTCAGAGGCGATCGAGTCCGCCGAGGGCAGCGAGCTCCTGCGCCGCTGCCTGGGCGAGCACCTATCCGAGAGCCTGCTCCTCAACAAGAAGATCGAGTGGTCGAACTTCCGCCGCCAGGTCACGGACTACGAACTGAAGCGGTACCTGCCGATACTGTAGACGTCAGGTGCTCAGGCGCGCTATTCCTGCTGGCCGGTTCGCCGCAGCCGATTCCTCGTCGGCTATGACCCCGGCTGGCACGCCGGCCCGCCGAAGGCGCGGCCGCCGACGACCGGGTGCTGCGCCGTTACGACGGAGAGCAAGTCCTGGATGTTGAGGTCCGCTGTGAATATCCCCCGGCCGGGGCTCAAGTCCCAGCGGCCGTTGCCGGGGAGCGAGTCCAGGTTTGTGCCGAGCCGCCGTGCAGGTGCCACGAAGCTGAGGACGTCGGCCAGGTCGATGCGATTAGCGCTGGCGCCGCCGGACCAGAGGTCTGCCGGGAAGCCGGCGTTGCCGCAGGGCTGCTGCGGCGCGGTGCCGACGTGCGCCTCTGTGGCGTCCACGTAGCCGTCCGCGTCGTCATCGGGGTCGTCCTGGTTCAACTGGTGGTCGCCATCTACGTCGAGGACGAGGCAGCCCTGGTCTTGGAAGTCGGTGCGGCCGTCGCCGTCGTTATCGGCACCATCTGTGCAGGTCTCCGGGAAGACGATGTTCTCGGGCGTGCTGGCGGGGTCTGTGGGGTTGGAGCCGAGGTGTAGCTCCAGCGGAGTGGCATAACCGTCGCCGTCGGGGTCGAGAGAAATCTGGCACCCGTCGTCAGCGGCGTCGGTCAAGTCATCCAGGTCGTTGTCTGCGCCGTCGGTGCAGGTCCCGGCGAGGAGGAAGTGCTCCGGCGTGCTGTTGGCGTCGTCGGGGTCGGAGCCGAGGCGTTCCTCGAGTGCGTCGATGAAGCCGTCGCCGTCGGAGTCGCGGAAGGGGAAGCAGCCGGGGTCCTGCGTATCGGTAAGGCCGTCGGCGTCGTTATCGGCGGCGTCGAAGCAGGTCGGGGTGAGGATGAAGTGCTCGGGGGTGCTGGCGGGGTCTGCGGGGTTGGAGCCGAGGTGTTCCTCGACGACGTTCGGAAAGCCGTCGCTGTCGAAGTCGGCGAACGGACGGCAGCCGGTGTCGTTAGCGTCGGTCGCGCCGTCGCCGTCATTGTCCGCGCTGTCATCGCACGTGCCGGGCACGACGATGTGCTCGGGAGTGCTCGCGGCGGAGAGCGGGTCAGAGCCCAGCTTGCGCTCGAGGCGGTCGGGGAACGAATCGTTGTCGTCGTCGGGGTCGCAGGCGTCGCCGTGGCTGTCGCCGTCGCTGTCCACCTGGCCGGGGTTCGGCACCTGCGGGCAGTTGTCAGCGGCGTCGAGGACGCCGTCCTGGTCGGCGTCGGTCTCCGGGCAGCCGTCGCGGTCCTTGATGCCGTCCGGGTCCTCCGGCTGCGTGTCGCAGAAGTCGATCAGGTCCGGGACGCCGTCGCTGTCCGTGTCTGTAAGCTGGCCGGAGCAGGCGGCCGCGTCAACGCGGACAATGGGCGTGCCGCCTGGCAGCAGCGGTATGAATATCGCCGCGAATGGATGCGGACCCGGCGCCAGGCAGACGCGCAGTCCGTAGACAGCGGGGTCCGTGGGGTCTGCCAGATCAAGCGCGAGGCCCTGGATGGTGGTCTGGAAAACGAACGGAGAGCAGAGCCGGATCTCGGGTCCCCCCAGCTCCATTGTGCCGTCGGGGTTACGAGACGACGGGTCGCCGACGAGGTAGGCGGAGACATAGGAGCCGTCCGGGGCCCGGATGACCAGGATGTTGATCGGGACGTAGTACTCGAGCTGCCCGATGCGGACTTCGTAGACGCCGACGTAGCGCGCCCAGAGGGCGGGGGAGTGGACGTGGGTGGCTATCCGTAGCAGCTCATCGTTCAACTGGGAGGGCCAGTGCGCCGGAGACGCCAGGTCGGCGGGCGAGCGGGTGGTAGTCTGAGGGTCGATCGCAGCATCCACCAGTACGGTGCCGCTGGCGTAGGGGATGGCGTTGGTCTCGCAGGGGCCTACGGTGGAGATTGAGAGCGATGTCGCGAAACCGGTAGTGCCGACGCGGATGCCGTTTGGGACCGTGCCGCCGTGCGCGACGTAGAAGGCATTAGAGGTGACACTGGCGATCGGCAGCACGGCGTCGCCGGGGGCGATGGCCACCGTGGTGCGGACCTTGCAGGGGACGCCTACCGGACAGTCGTCGTCAACGGGGGCAACTGTTGGGTCGGCCGGGCTGGTTTCGTCGATAGTGGCCTGGAACCAGGGACTCGGAGGAGGGTCCTCGGCGCTTGCGGCAGGCGCGCCCCCGATGAACAACGCCAGGAAGGCAAGTGCCAGTATGGCCGTGAGTACGCAAGACCGCTTCATTTGAACCTCTCAGCTTGAAGAGCCGACGACTGCCGCCAACATAGGTGGTTGTTGACCGGTTAGTCAATACGCTGAGTGCGGTAAAGGGGTGTGGGCGTCCCGTTCCGTCTGCGTGACAGGGGGCCGACGCTCCAGCGCAAGATGGCGAGCGCGTCGATGGCGTTGATCGCGCCGTAGCGCGCCGGCTGACCGGCGAGTCAGGCGCCGACCGTTGGGCAAAACGCGGCGAGAGACAAAAGGGCAAACAACCGTGCGACCGCCACTGTGGCGGCCGCACCGGCCCGGAGGGCGTAAGTCGCTCTATGGATACGGCGCACCGGCGCTCGGGCAGCCGGCCGCCTTCGAGTAAGGCAGGCTGGCCGAGTAGCGCAGAGTCTTGAGCGCGTCGATGGCGTTCACGGTGCCGCTGCAGTCGATGTCGCCCCACAGCGGCGGAGGCGGCGGGGTTGGCGTTTGCGGCGGCGTTGTCGGACTCGGGCTGGGCGTGGGAGTTGGGGTCGGCGTCGCCTGCTGGATTGTGATCGTGCCGTCGACGACCGAACAGGTGATGTCACTGCCCGTGGTGTCTGTACACAGTGTTAGGGTCGCATCCAGGAGCGTGGCCGTCTCCACGGGAGGAGTGTCGAAAGTGATGGTGCCAATAACACCGCTCATCCCGGCGAGGTCAACGTTCGCAAGCCACACCGAGTTCGGGCTGTAGGTGGGGTTGCAGAGTGTGATCGCGGTGCAGGAAGGAGATGTGAGCACCGTGTTGTCGTAACTAACGACTACTTCGACGACGCCCACCTCAATTCCCTGCGCCGGTGTCACTGTGACGTCGACAGTGACGTTGCTGTTCGGGGGAGCGGTAGCCGACTCTACAGCGATCGTGGTGTCAGGGCCGACACCGAGCGGCGCGGCCGCTGCCGCCTGTCCGGAGCTGCCTATCAGCGGACAATTCGCTGCGTGCGGGTAAGACAGCCCGACCTTCCAGCGCAGGATTGCGAGCGCGTCGATCGAGTTCGCCGCGCCGCTGCAGTTAACGTCGCCCCAGAGCAGGCCCATGCCCGTCGCGCAGTTCGGTCCCGGTTGAGGATCCACGGTTGCCACCACGGGCCCGGGCGCGCCTCCTACCTGGAGCGTCATCTTCAGGCACAGCGAGACGAGGCCGCCGTTCGGCGTCGCCGGGCTCGGGTCACAGGCGTCTCCGATCTCATCGCGGTCTGCGTCAGTTATGACCGGAAGGTTCGAGCCGCCGGGCGGCTGCCCCGGGTCCGCCAGCTGGTTGGTCGTAGGGCAGTTATCCGCGCGGTTGGCGAAGCAGTCCTGGTCCTGGTCAGGCCCGACGAGGCCCGCCGGGCAGGTGAATGGACTCCCTGAACCGGCCACGTTCGGGTTGGGGTCGCAGACAGAGGGGAGCCCGTCGCTGTCAGGGTCATTCACGGGATCGGAGGCACGCGGGTTCCACCCGGGATTGGAGGCCAGGGAGCAGACGTCCAGCGGGTTCTCGATGCCGTCGCCGTCAGCGTCCCGATAGCTCTCTGCCCACGTCGTGAACGTGAACGCGCCTGCGGCGGGCGGATTCTGCAGGAAGGTGCAACCCCCCTCGTCCGAGCCCGAGCACGTGCCCGGGATACGGGACCCCTCGCTAACGCCGCCGAAGACCGGACAGCCGTCGTTGATACTTGCGTCTTCGCCGTCGTCACTGGTGTTGTTGTCACACTGGGCGCCGGCCTCAGCGATCTGGTTGACTTGGGGGCAGCCGTCGTTGACCTTGCCGTCGGCGTCCTCGTCGTGCGCGTTGCTGCTCTCGCACGGCAGGAAGGGGTAGCCCGCGTTCTCCCTGTTCTGGGGCGCCGGGCAGTTGGCGCCGGTTGGGCTGGGCACGGGGGTGCAGGGGTTGTTCATGGTCTTGCCGAGGGTGAACAGGGCGCCGCGGAACGGTGCGCAGAAGTCGGAAACCGCTCCGGGGGATGGCGGTTGCGCCGGATTGTCCATGACGAGGACCATCGGATAGCCGAGCGCAGGGCTGAATGTCACCGGCGATCCGCCGATGCTGACGGTAGACCCGGGGTTGAACACTAGAAGGTCCACAGTCCTCCAGGTTCCCTGGATCTTGCTGACGCCAAACAGCCTCGTACGCGGCTGCGCGTTGTTCAAGAATGACTCGAGGTACGCCGGGTACCTGTCGACCCCGTCTGGAATCCCGTTGGCGGGACTGGTGTCGAGCGCCAGCGGCTCCTGCGGATTGATCTCTCCCACCGGTTTAGACGTGATGTTGTCGTTCAGGTTGATGCCGGCGTTCATCAGCGTGAACGCCACGTTCAGGACGGAGTTGCATGGGTTGTTGATGAGTCCAATCGCGATTTTCGAAGTTGCGTAACCCGAGATTGCCCCAACAGGGAGCGAACCTCCCGCCGGCAGACCGAACCCCGCCGGGACGAAGGAGACAAGCGAGGCGAAGTTGGAGTCGTGCACATTTGTGACGATGGGTTGTGCGGAACAGTCCGTGCCCCAGCCGAGGCAGAACGTCGTGCGGATGTCCGCAGTGGCGTTTGGCGCAGTGTCGCCGTCGCACTCAACGAACGACTCGAGATTCTCGAAGCATGCAACAGCACCGGGTTGGAAGACGGGGGCGGCCGCCGACGTGCGGCTCGTATCGGAAGCGGTCAAGGTCAGCACGCCGATCGCGAGTCCGAGCGTCGCGAGGACAGCAGCGGCGTTGAGTGTGTGGCGAAGGAACATAACGTATCTTCCCTTCTCCCTCCGCGTGGGGCGCCGAGCGGCGGGCGCACGCGAACCCTAGGGCGCTTGAGCGCCGAAAGCTAGACCCGGACGGACCCGCCTTCCATGGGCCGAACGGCCCTATTCGTTAGATTGGCGCCAAGAGACAGGCGGGTGTGCCCGGGTTACCGCGCGCGGCGGGTGGCCGGCGAGTCAGCCGCCGACCGGTGGGCAACCTTCCGGCACGGTCGCCGCGAGTGAGGCTGCAAACCGGAGGATGAGGAGCGCGTCGATAGCGTTAGTGTCTTCGCTGCAATTGACGTCACCGGAGAATACGCACCCCTGTGGCACCGGGACAGCCAGGCCGGCCGCGTAACGCAGCACCTTCAGAGCGTCTATCGAGTTGACGGTGCCTTGGCAGTCGACGTCACCGCTCGCGAAGTCGTGGCAACCATCGGTGTCGGACGCTCCGTCATAGTCCTCGTACGTTCGGGTGGAGTCGTCGCTGGTGAGAACGCCGTCCGCGCCGATAGTGTCCTCGCCCGGGTCGAGCAGGCCGTCGTGGTCCTGGTCCTCGCCAGAGCCCAGCATTCCGTCAGGGCCTGTGAGGTTGTCGTTGCCGTCGCAGGCGTCGTCGGGATCGCTGAAGCCGTCGTTATCGTTGTCCGGCTCCGGGCAGCCGTCGGCGTCCTGGAACCCGTCCAGGTCTTCGGGGGTGTTGCGGCAGTCTACGAGCGGGCTGGTGTGGTTGTGGCCGGTGGCGTAGAAGGCAGTGCGCCCGAAGTCCTCGCCGCTGCAGATGAGCGCCGCCAGCCCGGCATCGCAGACACCGTCGCCGTCGTTGTCAGCATCCGGACAGCCGTCGTTGTCCTGATAACCGTCGAAGTCTTCGGGACGCGTACGGCAGCCGGGTTCGAAGCCGTCGGAGAACTCGTCGTTGTCGTCATCGAAGTCGCAGGCGTCGCCGCCGAACGGTTGGTAGTACTGCGGGTGAACGCCGGGGATGCCGTCGCCGTCGCTATCCGTCTGGTTGCCGACGCCGAGGATGCCCGCTTCCGCGGGGCCGTTCGCCGTGTAGGGGCAATTGTCCAGGGCGTTGGGTACGCCGTCGTTGTCGAAGTCAATGGAAGGCGTAGAGGTCGGGAAAGGCGATTGAGAAGGCGTCGGGCTTGCGGTGGGCGCCGGCGTTGGTGTTGGCGATGGAGTTGGGCTGGGCGTGGCTAGCGTGATGATGATGCTGCCGTCCTGGGCCGCGCACTCGAGGCTGGTGCCGGTTGTATCCGCGCACGCCGTGAGGTTTACAACCAGGAACGCCGCAGCCTCGGCCGAGAGCGTCATGAAGCTCAGGTCACCGAGATCGCCGTTGAGGCCGGACAGGTTCGCGTACGAGAAGGTGAGAGTGTTGGGTGTGCTGAAGGCGTTGCAGATGCCGCCGCTTCCGGGCGTGGCGGAGCAGCCGGTCGCCGAAATGAGCGCGTCGTCATAAAAGACGGTGAGGTCGATAGCGCCGACAGTGACGCCCGGCGCCGGCTCAACAGTCAGGTCCACGGTCACCTGAGTGTTCGTCCCGGTCTGCGCGGAACCGATGGTGATCGTAGCGTCGGTGGTCTGGCCCGATGCGGCTGCGAGCCAGAGAAAAGAGACGGCCGCTCCGCCGAGGGCGGCGATTATCAACCATCTGGTAGCGCCGGACCGAGTCATGGCGACCCCCTTCGCTGGTTGGACGAGTTATCTGTGGTTCGGGACGTAAACATAGTTATGCTCCAATCTCGGGAGTTTGTCAAGCAATTTCGGCGCTGGGAGTACCGGCTGCGGCCAGCCGGCGACTACTGTGCCGCGGTTGCCGAGATCGTTACGAGGCCGTCTACGCCCTCGCAGTCGATGAGGTTCGCCTCGATGTTGGCGCAGGCTTCCACCGTCGCCCGGAGCGGCGTCTGCCCCTCGGTGCCCTGTGACTTGAAAGTAATGCTGCCCACGCTCCCGGAGACGCCGGCCAGGCCGGCGAAGCCGAACAGCACCGCCGTCTCCCCCGGCGCGGCGTTGCAGACCATGCCGCCGCTCGCTTCGCACTCCACGAACGACAGCAGCGCTCCGTCGTAGCTGATGCGCATGTCCAGCGCGCCGACGCTGCCGCCCTCCGCGGGTGTAACAGTCACCCCGGCTGTGAATTCCGTGTCCAGCGGGACCGTTGCTGAGCTGACGGCGACCGTCGCCGCACCCTCCCCTGCGAGAGTCGGCAGAGGCGTTTCGTTGGCTTCGTTCGAACCGTCGCTGCAGGAGGCGCCCAGGAAGGCGATGGCAACAGCCGTGGTAAGCGTCAGTATAAAGAGCAGCGAAGCGTGTTTCAGCGCAACCCCCTGTTCGAACTCCGTTTATCGTGTCTTCTACTGTTAACGCGAACAGACACCCGAAGGCAAACGGCGAACGGGAAGGGGCGGTGCTGCTTGAGACTTCAGCTTTCTACGAGCCGGTTACTGCAACGCCGACGTTGGCGCCGGTGTGTAGACGGCGCTGTTCATGCCGGCGACGAGGGGGCTGACGTCGACGACGAACTTCTGAAATTCGGCGTCCGTCTGGGCCTTCGTGGTAGCGGCCTGATACGCGGTCAGGTCGGGGTACGACACAAGGAGCGCCAGGGTGCCTTGCCCCTGGCCGAGGCTCAGCGTCCAGCCGCCGACCGGCTTGCCGCCGAACTTTTCGACCAGCTTGTTGTAGCGCTCACCCTGGGCCAAAAGGCCAGGGAGGCTGCCGGGCGTCGGTACGACCTGGGTACCCACATAAATGGACATGCGGGGCCTCCTTCTGGCTGGTCAATTTCCAGCCGCACTATTCTGCCGTCCAACGCAGCCAGAGGTCTGTCGGGTAATCCACGTACCTACCGTGCGGTTTTTCCCCGCCGGGACGGGAGATCACGAGACAACTCCAGCGGCTGACGCGCTAGCGCGAGCCGACGGCTGCGTTGGCGGCGTCGGCGAAGATGGCGGCGGTGCCGCTGTCTACGGCGTCGAAGATGGGCTGTGGGTAGAGGCCGATGACGAAGACGCCTGCGACCAGGACGGCGAGGGCTGCGTACTCGCGCAAGGGGATGGGGAAGCGGGTGGCTTCCTCGGGCTTGCCGAGGTACATCTCCTTGATGATGATCAGGTAGTAGTAGAGGGAGACGAAGCTGAAGAAGGCGGCGACACCGGCCAGCCAGAGCAGGTCCTCTTCGGCGGCGACCTGGAAGAGGATGAACTTGGTGGCGAAGCCCGCGAAGAGCGGCATACCGGCCAGCGAGAAGAGCGCGGAGGCGAGAGAGACGGCGAGGAACGGCGCGCGCTCGGCCAGGCCGGCGAAGTCCTTGACCTCCTCTTTGCCGGTCCAGTTGTAGAAGATGATGATGCAGACGAAGGCGGCAAGGTTGGTGACGACGTAGCCGACCATGTGCACGACGAGGGCGCTGGCCGAATCGGGCGAGAGGGCGGCGATGCCAACGAGCAGGTATCCGACCTGGCCGATGCTGGAGTAGGCGAGCAGGCGCTTGATGTTGTGTTGCTGGATGGCCACCAGGTTCCCCAGCGCCATCGTCAGCACGCTGATTACGGCGATGAAGTAGCGCCAGTCATCGATGATCGGCAGGAAGCCCTGCGCGAACAGCTTGAGGAAGAAGGCGAACCCTGCCGATTTGGAGATCGCCGAGAGATACGCGGTGACGGGGAGCGGCGCGCCCTCGTAGGCGTCCGGCGTCCACATGTGGAATGGTACGGCGGCGACCTTGAAGCCGAGGCCCGCGATCATCAGCGCCAGGCCCAGGAAAAGCGACGGTTCGATGCCATTGATGTCGCCGCTAACGGCCGCGCCAATGGCGTCGTAGCTGGTGCTGCCCGTGGCGCCGTAGACGAAGCTGAGGCCGTAGAGGAAGATCGCCGAGGAAAACGCCCCGAGCAGCATGTACTTCAGCCCGCCCTCGTTGGATCGCAGGTCGAACTTGGCGTACGACACCAGGATGTAGAGGCTGAAGCTAAGCAGCTCCAGGGAGATGTAGGCGGTTAGTAGCTCGCTTGCGGCGGCCATCCCGTTGGCGCCGACGATAGCCAGCAGAATGAAGGCGTAATACTCGCCGGCGTGGAGGAGGTTCTCTCGCACGTAACGCGCGGAGGCGATACACGCGAAGACGCCGATGCCGCCGAAGAACACGCGGAACATGGTGGTGTAGTTGTCGATGTCGAGGAGGTTGGCGAAGTCGCGCGATTCGTCCACCCAAATTAGCGAGACGAGGACGGACGCGAGTGCGGCGGCGGCGGCCAGGTATCCGAGCGCCTCCTTGCTGTGCCGCTCCCAGAAGAGGTCGATGAGGATCAGCGTGGCGGCCGAGGCGCAGAGGATGAACTCCGGGGAGAGGAGCCACCAATTCTGGTGCAGTTCGGTCATGATCCGATCCCCGGGATGTTGCTGACGCTGTCGGTGATGCGGTCGATGAACGGCGCCGGCCAGATGCCCATGAAGACGATGAAGGCGATGAGTAGGGCGCCGGCGAACTGCTCGCCGGGGCGCATTTCAACGAGGCTGTTCCACTTCTCGTTGAGGGGGCCAAAGTAGGCTCGGCCGAGCATGCGCAGGATATAGGTGGCAGTGATGGCGGCGGCGAGAATGCCCAGCCCGCCGGCCCACCAGTAGTCCGCTCGGAAGACGCCGACGAAGATGTGGAACTCAGCGACGAATCCGGCCAGACCGGGCAGGCCGAGAGACGAGAGACCGGCGATAGACCAGAAGGCCGTGTGTCGCGGCATCCTCCTGGCGATGCCGCCGAAGCCGGTCATGTCGCGAACGTGCGCCTGGTCGTAGACGGCGCCGACGCTGGTGAACATGAGAGCGGTCATTGCGCCGTGGGCGAACATCTGTAGCACCGCGCCGTTAACGCCGATGGTGTTGCCGGCGGCGAGGCCCATGAGTACGTATCCCATGTGGCTGACGCTGGAGTAGCCGACCATGTACTTGAGGTCGGTCTGGGCGAGTGCGGAAACAGCGCCGTAGAGTGCGCCGGTAACGCCAAGCGTCATCAGGACGGGCGCCCAGAAGTCTGCGCCCTCAGGGAATAGCGTCATGCCGACCCGGAGGATGCCAAACGCGCCGAGCTTCATGAGGACGCCGGCGTGAAGCATGGAGACGCCCGTGGGCGCCGCGACGTGGCCGTCCGGTGACCAGGTGTGGAATGGCCACATGCCGGCCAGCACGCCGAAGCCGATCATGAAAAGCGGATAGCACCACTTCTGGAAGTCCTCGTCGTAGGCGACTGAGCCCAGTGTGGGCAGGTCGAACGTGCCCTTGTCAGCCTCCACGAAGGTGGCGAAGATCCCGATGAAGATGAGCACCGAACCGGCGACGAGGAACATCACCAGCTTCATCGCGCCGTACTCCTTCGTGCGAATGAAGGTGCCGAAGTCGCTGCTGGCGCCCCATATTGCGATGAGAAGGTACATGGGCAGCACGGCGACCTCGTAGAAAAAGAAGAGGAAGAAGAGGTCCTGCGAGACGAAGACGCCGAAGACCCCGGAGACGAGCAGGAACAGCAGGACGAAGAAGTCCTTGTTTCGGTAGGTGATGTTCCAGGAAACGAATACGGCGGCGAAGATGACGATGCCGGTCAGCAGCACCAGCGGAGCGGCGATGCCATCGACCGCCAGGTGCAGGGTGATACCGTTTTCGCCCAGCAGCCCGACGTTCTCGAGCCAGTCCCATTGCAGGTCGTAACGCAGGCCGCTGCCGCCCTGGTATTCGTAGGCGATGAACACGATGAACGACATCGCGAACATCGAGAAGGACGAGAGCAGCGCGAAGTAACGCGTTAGCTGCGGACCCGGGTGGGTCGACGGGAAGAGCATGAAAGCAGGCGCGCTGAGCAACGGCACGCCGATGAGAGCGAGGAGGAGGTATTCCATTAGACCCCCCACCCCTTGGCCCCGCCGGGAAGTGGGAAGCAGGAAGTGGGAAGCAGGATGACAGTCCCCTTCGTCCTTCTTCCTTCGTCCTTCTTCCGCACGCTAGACCACCACCAGCAGGAACACGATGGTCATCACGATGAATCCGGCCGAGATTGCGAGGGCGTAGTTGGGCAGCTTCCCGGTCTCCAGGAACTTGAGCCCAAAGCCCGTTAAGTAGGTCAGGCCGGCCGGGCCGTCGACGCCGGTGTCGTTAACGATATTGCGGTCGAACCAGGCGACGATCTTGCCGAGGGTCAGGATGATGTTGTTGATTACCCACTGGTAGAGATCGTCGATGTAGAAGCGATTGTAGAGGAGCAAGTACACGGGCCGGAACATCTCGCCCATACGTTTGGCAGGCCGCGCGTCCTCAGCCCAGAAGATGTAGCCAACCACGACGCCGCCGGCGGCGAGGATGGTCGAGATAGCGGCGATGCTGGTGCTGAACTCGAACTCCTCCGGCCCGTCTTCAAATATGAATACGAACTGGCCGAAGCCGCCGGGGAAGGCGAGCGCCTCGCCGACGAAGTCAAAGACGACCAGGCCGCCGACAACGGCCAGAAACGCGAGGAGGATGAGGGGAAGGGTCATCGCCAGTTCGGCGTCGTGGGCGTGGTGAGCGGCGTCCGGGTTGCGCGGCGGGAAGAAGAACGTGCGGATGGTGAGGCGCGTGATGTAGAGGCCGGTGATGAAGAGACTGGCCAGGGTCACGAGGTAGACGAGGATGTTCTGATGCGAGTCCACCGCATGAAGGATCTCATCCTTGGCCCAGAAACCGGAGAGTGGGATGATTCCGATCATTGCGAGTGCGCCCAGGCAGAACACTGCGGTGGTGATAGGCATCCTGCGCGCCAGCCCGCCGAGCTGGCTCAGGTCTTGCTGCTCGGTCGCGTGGATCACCGAGCCCGAGGCGAGGAAGAGGAGCGCCTTGAAGAAGCCGTGGACGAATAGATAAAGCATGGCGGCGGCGACGGACCCCGAGCCCAGGGCGACGAACATCAGGCCGAGGCTGTTCAGCGTTGAGTAGGCGATGACGCGCTTGACGTCCGTAGCCGCCAGACCCATGAGCGCCGAGATAACGACAGTCGTCAGGCCGAGTGACGTGACGACATCAAGGGCGAGCGGGTCCGCCATCTCGAAGAGCGGAAACATGCGGGCGACCATGTAGACGCCCGCGACGACCATAGTGGCGGCGTGAATGAGGGCCGAGACAGGGGTCGGGCCTTCCATGGCGTCCGGTAGCCAGACGTGCAGCGGGAACTGGCCGGACTTGCCGACGGCGCCGGCGAAGAGGAAAAGAACCGCCATCGTCAGGTAGCCGGCACCGTCAAAATGGATTGGTCCGAGGTCGGCGTCGTTGAACCCGCCGTCTTCGGCGAACTGGAAGAGCGCGGAGATATCGAAGGTGTCCGCCTGCAGCCAGAGGAGGATGATGCCGATGAGGAAGCCGACATCGCCGATGCGGGTAGTGACGAAGGCCTTCTTCGCCGCTTCGGCCGCGGAGCGCTTCTCCCACCAGAAGCCGATGAGGAGGAAGGAGCAGAATCCCACGGCCTCCCAGGCGGCGTAGAGAAACAGCAAGTTGTCTGCGAGGACCAGCGTGAGCATCGACGCAGCGAACAGCGACATG
>Ga0209341_10003505_pt1 | contig 14631 bp, 9 predicted proteins | sample RifCSP13_2_FD_184020 | JGI IMG/M metagenome (GOLD analysis project Ga0209341, IMG submission 184020) | Soil microbial communities from Rifle, Colorado - Rifle CSP2_sed 13_2 (SPAdes) (version 2) | ecosystem: Environmental > Terrestrial > Deep subsurface > Rock core/Sediment | place: Rifle...
ATGAAAAAATCGCTGCTCATCCTCTTCGGCTTACTTTGGTTCGCGCCGGCGCCGGCCTATGCTTCCTGCCGCGAACTCGATGTCGCGCGTGGCTGGCCGGGCCCCGCATACGCCGCCGAGCCCGACGCCGTTATCGAATTCTTCGGCCATAATTTCTTTCAGATCACATCGAGCAAAGGCACCAAAATCATCACCGATCCGGTGGCGCCCGGCTTCTATCCGACCCCCAGCGTCGCGCCCCACGCCGTCACCGTCGGGCGGGAACATCCCAACCACAACTACGTGGAGATCGCTAAAAACAACTCCGTGGTTTTACGGGGTCTGGCCAATTACGGCGCCGAGTGGAACAAGGTGAGCACCACCGTACGGGATATTTTGATTTATACCGTGCCGATTTACCAGCAGCAGTTCGGCAACGCGCTCAAAGGCGCCGCCTTCGTCTTCGACCTAGGCGTGCTGTGCATCGCCCACTTGGGCGATCTCGCGCACAAGCTGACGCCGGAACAAATTAAGGCGTTCGGAAAAGTGGATATCGCGATGATTCCCATCGGCGGCACCTTCACGATGCCGCCGGACACGGCGCGGGAAGTCCTACAGCAACTCAAACCGAAGATCGCCATCCCGATGCACTACCGGGAAAACACTTCTCTCTTGGACATGTTCGTCAAAGGCTACCCGCACAAGTATCTCAACAACTATATCTTTCCCGTCAGTAAATCCGCTCTGCCCGTGCCGACGCAGATCATCGTGTTCACGCCGTGGGGAATGAGAGACTACCGGTAGCGCGCTCGCCGGCTGCGTTCAAAAAATTGTCTACGAAGTACAAGTGATCCGCGGCAGATGGTGTACGCGCCGCCGGACATGAAGCAGACAGTTAACCAACCTCCAGTAAGGCCAGCCCCGCTGTCTGACAAACCCTGTCAAACTAAACCGAACCTTGTCAAACGGTAAAATTTTGACAGCCACCGCTGGGCCGACAAACCCACCCAATATAGGCATATCCGCGACATAAAAGCCGTTTCCCGCCGCCGCCTAGACCTCGCTTTGCTGGCATATTTTCTGCTCCATGCAAGAAGGCATGAAACCGGCCTTGCCCGCTGTCCTATGCCTCTTGCTGAGCTCATGCGCGGCCGCTACTTCCTCCGGCCCGGAGATCTACCGGATAGGCGAGCTCGAAGTACGGCTCTACAAGAATCGCGAGACTCTGGCGCAAGAGCTTCCGCCGCTCCTTTCCACTTTGGAGGCCCTGAGGGTCGGCGGCAAGCAGGTACAGGTCCTCGGCTATTTCGACAGGCAGAAGAAGCGGATCTATTCCATCGACGACCCGCGCGTCCTGCTGCACGAATTGAAGCATTATCTGGAGCCGGATTGGCGACACGACATCGAATGTGCGCGGCCGACCGCGCCGGACGAGCAGGCCGGGTCGCCGTGCGGACAACGGGCCCTCGCGGAATCCGCCCGCGCCAACCCGCAGAGCGTCGACCGTTCGACGGATCCACCTATGGAATCGCGTGTGAGAGAAAATCGCGGCTTCGGTTCTTAGCGAAACTTTTCAACCACCCAAAAATTTCCCTTGCAAGTTCGTCGCCCCATCGACGCAGGGGTCTGCCCTGGGCCGAGTCATAGGGTTTTGCCGCCCATGAACGCATAGCGCCATCGGGGCAATCAGTCTCTGCGTTGCCCGCGGGAATGTCCAGCAGTTTGGCGGTCGGACGAACACCGCTTCGATTGACGACGACTAACGAATCAGAAGCGCCAGGCGAAGCTGGTAGTCACTATGTGGCGTCTGTAATCGAAAGGCGCCAGGTTGGATCTTCCCTGGTCGAAGAGATATTCGATGGCAACGGTAAAGTTTTCCAAAAAATCCTTCGCGACGCCGGTGAGATGGATGGGCTGGTGGTCGCGCCGGCGCACCGTGCCGGGCGCCGCGGCTGGGAGAATGCTATTTTTCTCCGTGTAGGAGCGCCAGTGAATGTCGAGGTCGTAGCGGAAGCGGACATCCCACCACGGCAGAGTGTACTGGAAGCCCGTGAGCAGACGATTTCCCCGGTAACTCCAGTTTTCTCCCTCGGCCGGTTCAGCGTCGTACTGATAGCCAAGCTTTAGGTAGTGGCGTCCTTTCTCGAGGAGAACGAAATGGGTCGCGCCCACCATGTAATTCTTGGCGTCGCGTATCTCCCGCCGTACGAAGTCCCGGTCATGGAAAAAATCCTTCCACTGAAAACGGTATTGAAAGGTCGTAATGTTTGATTCGTTTTCCGAGATCGACACATAAGGAGTCGCGATCCAGCGCTGGACGAAAGGTCGGTTGCCCAAAGAATTGTAATCATAGTTGACCTGAGCGCCCGCCGTGTACGGAAGCTCGCCGAGGGCGCCGGGCAGCAAACCGCGCTTGACGATGCTCAAGGTCGGGGTGTTGCTCTGCGAGTTAAACTCCGTCAGGCGATTGTTGTAGAATTCAAGGAATCTGTGGGAAATCGTCCCTTCCCAATCCACGGTCCGCAACCAGGTGTACGCAAGATCAAGGCTGACCATCTCCCCTTCGCTCTTTTGCCTCGGTTGACCCCGACGGATGGCTTGCGCGATCACATCACCGCTGCGATTCGGGTCCACGGGCACGTTGGTATCGTAGAAGACGCCCAAGCGCAGCTCTCCGCGGAAAAACTTCTCTTGCTCGGCGGCCTTTCCAAGGATCTCGCCAAGCCGCTGCGCCGGTGTCGTGAGCGGTGACGCGGGTTGGAGGCGGAGCGCCTGATCGATCTCCGCCTTAGCTTGCCCCGGAGAGCCCAAACGGGCCAGCGTCAGACTTGAGTAGAATCCAGCAAGCTGAGCGAAAGTGTCATCGCTCGGGACATTCGCCCGAAAGTAACCCAGGGCCTCACGAAAATTTTGTTTTTGGAATTCTATAAAGCCGAGGTAGTAGCCGATGTTGGGACGTTTGGGGTCAGCGCGGTAAACCTCCCTCAGGAACGGCTCCGCCTTATCGTACTCTTTCTGACCGAAGTAGAGGACCCCGATTTGAAACGCGACATCCGGATCCGCGGGCCGGAGCTTTCGCGCCGCCCCCAGAGCCGCCAGCGCTTCCCCCGGCCGATCCATGGCCGCATAGACAAGCCCCTGGTAATAAAGCGCGTCAACGTTCTCAGGGTCGAGCCGGAGCGCCTCTTGGAGTTCCTTCAGCGCTTCATCGTATCTCTTGTCACTGTAGGCAACCACCGCCCGGTCCACGAAGATGGCCGCCTGAATGGCGCCCTCATTGAGCGACTGCGCGCGGGCGGCGGACAATGGGCCGGTTGCCAGGAAAAGAAAAAAGGCTGCCAGAAGACGGACAGCCCAAGAAAATCTCACTTTAGAGCTTCGGTTCGGCGCCAAGTAGTCAATCCTCTAGGCGCCGATTATTAATCTCACCTTGGTCAAATGTCAATTGAAATTGACCGGGGTTCCGAAGCTGGGTCAAGCGATCACATTAGAAGTTGCGTCGAACGCAAGGGCCGATGCTGCTAACCGTTAGCTAAAAAAAGCCTGAAGATGCCGAGAAATACGGAGCCGCCGCCCGAATCCAGATCCTTGCGACGAGTGCACGGCTTGCCGACCGACAACTAATTCCTCTAATTTAGTCAACGCCTTACGCGAGCCGACCTGTATAAGTGCGCTGTTGGCCCGCGATTTGAGTATTGCCCCCCTCACTCGTAAGAGATATGGAATCCTCACTCTGTTGACAATCCATTTTCGGACATATAAAAGCGAAACCGTAATTATCCCGACAAGCAATCGTTCGTGCTGAGTTGATCAACGGAGGCGAAGATGGTGAGATTTACTAGCCCGGCCCTTATTGCGGCAGCTCTGTCGCTGGTGTTTTCGGCTCCGAATTCAGTCGATGGACAACAACCAGCGCCAGGAGTCGTAACCGCCGTTCAGGGGCAAGCCCAACTGACCCGCCCGGCTCTGGCGAAACCGGCACTGTTGCGCCAGAAGGACGACATCATGCTTCGGGACGTCGTGGACACACGGGAGAAATCCATGGCTCGCATGCTTTTCGGCGGCAAAGCCACCGTTACCTTGAGGGAGCTGAGCCGCTTTGAGGTGCGCGAGGAGACGCTTCCCGGCGGAGCGACCCGCTCAACCATCCAACTCAACTCGGGCGCCATTCTGGTCAACGTCGCGCGCCAGCTCATGAAACCGGGAGACGAGGTCATCATCAACACCAACAATGCGGTCGCTACGATACGGGGATCGATGATCTACGCTGAGTCCCTTGAGCCGAGTCAGAGTACCTTCGCGCAGATATCGGGTACGGCCACGCTCAACTGCCCGCCGCCGGCAACGACTCCCACCGCCACCCTGAACCGGTTTACGGCCGCCGACATCAAGGGTCTGGGCGCCAACTGCAATCTGGGTCCGGTCAGAGATATCACCAACGAGTTCGCCGCCCTTTTACTCCGGTCGTTTCAGTTGCCTCGAACCGTCACCGGCGAAGGCAACGGCTCCCAGATTGTGCGCAACGGCGTGGCTGAAACGGGGGTGCTTTCGGACGCTGCGTTGGTGGTCACGGGCGGAGGTCCCCAGCAGGGCCCGCCGTCGATCACCCCCCCTTCGCCGCCACCCATACTCCCAGGCGGGGGCCCGATTCCCGCCAATTCCGTAAAACTGCCTCCGCCTTGCAGGACATGCTGATGTTAGGGTTGCTGACCCCGGTAATTTCGTTGGAGGCTCATTCGATTGTGACCAGGTAACGTTCATATGTCGTTCGTCGGAGTGAAAATCGTGTTAAAAAAATTTATCATTGTTTTGACTGCGCTGTTCATCAGCGCGAACCTGGCTAATGCCGCCCCCGACAGCAAAGGGACGGAATTCTGGCTAACGTTTCCGGGTAACCTGAATCAACAGCAGCTCGCATTATTCATCGCCGGGGACATCGCTACGACCGGCACTGTAACGGGACCGGGGATGGTACCGACAAATTTTTCGGTGACGCCGGGAGTAGTCACTGTCGTCAATATTCCGGCAAGCGCTCAGCTTAACACCTCTGACACTGTAGAGAACAAAGGTATTCACGTTACGGCTCAGGCCGAAGTAACCATCTATGGGTTGAACCGCGCCACCTTCACGACAGACGCATATCTCGGGTTGCCGACCGATATTCTGGGAACAGAGCACATTGTCTTGGGCTATTCTGGTTCCAGTCCCGAATTCGCAATCGTCGGGACAGTTGACACGACAACCGTTACGATTACTCCTTCCGCCACTGCCGGTTCGCGACCGGCCGGAGTTCCATTCAACATTAATTTGAATCAGGGGCAAACCTATCAGTTGCGGGGTTCCGCCGATCTTTCCGGTAGTCTCGTAACTTCCGATAAACCGATCGGGGTCTTCGGGGGCACCGCATGCGCAAATATACCGCCTGGAGTTACTTTCTGTGATCACATCGTCGAGCAACTGCCGCCGACAGAAACCTGGGGTAAGAGCTTTGTCACGATCCCTCTCGCCACACGCGACAACGGTGATACATTTCGCTTCCTCGCCTCTACCAACGGAACAACCATTACCGTAAACGGAACGGTCGTCACTCCGGTCCCGCTAAATCGCGGGCAATTTCACGAGCGGATCATCGGCGGTCCCGCCGTCATCACGTCCGACCAGCCGATCCTGGTCGCGCAATACTCTAACGGCTGCTCCTTCGACTCAACCTGTGGTCCCGCTGATGGCGATCCTTTTATGATGCTCATCCCGCCCTTCGAGCAGTTTCTCGGTCAATATACGGTGAGCACGCCGGATGAAGCCAGTGACTCGACACCCCAATTCCCGGCCAACTTTGTTAACGTGGTGGCGCCGAGTGCAGCCGTTGGTTTGATTACACTCGATGGCACCGCGATACCGCCGGCAAGTTTTACGGCCATTGGTTCGAGTGGATTCTCGGGAGCGCAAGTTGTGCTTTCTCAGGGATCCCACAACCTGTCGGGATCACTGCCTTTCGGCGCGTTCATCTACGGATTTGGAAGCTTCGACTCCTACGGCTATCCGGGAGGTCTCTCACTCGCCCCTGTCGCCCGGGTAACCAACTTATCTCTCGCACCCAAGACGGCCACTAATCCCGTCGGCACCCAGCACTGTCTTATCGCCACCGTCACCGATCAAAACAATGAGCCGTTGGAAGGCGTGCGAGTGGACTTTAATGTCAGCGGTGTGAACCCGACAGGCGGCTTCGCCAACACCCAAGCCAACGGCCAGGCACAGTTCTGCTACACCGGGGAAAATCCGGGACTGGACACAATCGAAGCGTCCGTCGGGGATATCTCCGACACCGCAACGAAAAATTGGACGGACGTGCTTTGCGAGGCCGAACCCACTGACAGACCCGTCGCCGATTCGCAATCGGTTAGAACTGGCGATGACATCCCCAAGCGGATTATTCTAACCGGCAGCGATCCCAACGGTAATGCCCTCACGTTTACCATCCTAGCTTCTCCTAATCATGGGACCCTATCGGAGCCCGCTGCCGCGACCAAAGCCCGGCTCTCCCAGGCAAAACGACAACTGACGGCGCGCCTGCGGAAAGAAAAAAAAATACGGGGCACGAAAGGTTATGGTCTTGGGCCGAAAGAAGTAACGGCCCTGGTTCGATCGACATCCTTCAACACCGTCACCTATACTCCGGACCCGAACTACACCGGTCCGGACACCTTCACCTTCATCGTGAGCGATGGGGAAAATAACAGCGCGCCGGCTACGGTGAGCATCAATGCGGGGGATGCCCTCCCCGAAATCCGAAACTTAACCTTCGAGCGCCGATTGTATTGTACCCCCGGAATCGAGGCGAGGCTCGAGTTTCGCGATGTCGACGGCGATAGTCCCACCACTTTTAAGGGTAAGTTAACCGCTCGGAATGTACCGAAGGGATGTAGCGGCAACGTCCTCCCCTCGGACCCGGTATCAATCACCTTTACTCAAGACGAAAACAACCCTGAGTCCAATGTTACCGATTTCAAGCTGGCCAAAGTGAAGGCGCTGGAAATTGGCCCTCAAGCCATACAAGTGGCGAGCGACAATGCTTGCCAGATAACGCTGGAGCTCACGTCGTTTAGTATCCAGGCTTTCGACGACCCCACCCGAGCCGAACGCGGATCGGAGGATATCTTAAAGGGGAGCTTCAGCATCGATAGCGTGGAGGGCGACACCGGGGCGTCTGCGGGGCTCGCGAGCAGACGGCTCAGCAGCACCGGCGCGGCGAAAAAACAACTGGCGCCTCCGCAAGTGCGCTAAACCTCGGGAGCATGAAAAGAAAATCGTAGGGCTAACGAACGGCAATTCGCGTTGCCGAGGTCAGTCGAGGAACTTAAATCTTGAACGCTTCGCGCGTTTCCTGCGCGAATAGCTCGTCGAGGTTCAATTTCTGCGTGATCAAGCCTTGCTCGTAAAGATACCCGTGCAGCGTTTCTAAATTGGCGCGGTTGGGCTCCAGCCCGTAAGGCCAATAATCCGCGGTCATCAAGTCGCGCGTGGCTTCGTACTCCGCCGAAGTCCACGGCAAGCTCACCCGCAGGATGTTGGTGTCGTATAGTTCGCGCATGCAGATCTCTTTCGCTTCGCAAAACGCTTTATAGAGCGTCTGCGCCACCCAGGGATCTCTTTGGTAGATCAACCGCTTGATCACGATCACGTGCATGATCGGAAACAGTCCGGTCTTTTTGAAGTAATCCATCTCCGCCCGGCGGTAGTCCGGGAAAAGCCTTCTCACCCGCGGCGAACCTTCGAGAAAGCAGCCCGGCATGCGCGGCGACATCATCGCGTCGATCTCGCCGCTTTCGATCATCGCGTTGAGCGTCGTATCCGGCCGGCTTTCCAGCCGCACACCCGCCGGCATCTCGAAATCGACCCGGTCTTTTCTGCCGGGATGCTCCTCCCCCGCCTGGACCCAGTGAATCTCGTTCGGCGCCACGCCGTACTCGTGTTGAAACAACCCGCGCAGCCACACCGCCGCGGTCATCGAATACTCCGGCACGCCCATCCGTTTGCCGCGCAGCTCTTCGACGCGCTCGATGCCGGATGCGGTACTGACGAAGATGCAGCGATGGCGAAAGGTCCGCGACGGAAACACCGGGATCGCGATGAAGGGCCGCCGCCCGCGTGCCGCCGCGGTCAAGAACGCGCCCATCGACAGCTCCGAGGCGTCGAATTCCTCGTACTTCATCATGCGCCAGAAAATTTCTTCCACCGGCATGACGAGATAATTAAGCTCGACGCCCTCCGGCTTGACGACGCCGTCCTTGAGTGGACGGGTCCGATCGTAGTCCTCGCACGCGACGGTCAAATGAAGCGGTTTCATCTCTTGCTCTTCCTCGATGTCGGTTTCTTTGCCTGCGCTTTGGCAACCAGTTTAACGAATCGCTTCATTTCCTTGATGAAGTGTTTCTTGCCCTTTTCTGCGAGAAGAGTTTCCAGGTACACGCTGCCGAGGCATATCCCCGTCACTCCGACTCGGACGTACTCGGTGACGTTTTTCAAACTGACCCCGCCCGACACCATGAAGCGAACGTCGGGAAATGGCCCGCGCATCTGGCGAATGAAATAAGGGCCACCAGCCAAATCCGCCGGAAAAATTTTCACCAGGTCGGCGTGGGCGCGCTGGGCAGCTACGATCTCCGTCGGCGTCGCCGCGCCGGGAAAACAGGCGACGTTGGCCATGTGGCAAATGCCGACCAGGTTCAACTCCAGAGATGGCGAGACGACAAACTCGGCGCCAGCGCCGATCGCCCGCTCCGCTTGTTGCGGCGCCAGCACGGTGCCGGCGCCGACGTGAATGTCTTTACGCGCCGCCAATTCTTTGATCACATCCAGTGCACCGGGAACACTAAAGGTGATCTCGACAAATTTGATGCCGCCCTCCGCGGCGGCTCGCGCCAACGCCGAAGCGTCATCGGCGCTCTTGGAGCGCACCACGGCGACGAGGCGGCTGGAATGAAGTTCAGAAATGAGTCGGATTCGATCCATAGTATGAAGCGTTCAATTCGTTCAAAACGTCTTGAACACCTTGAACGGCTTGAACGTTTTGAACTGACCCCTAGGTTAGACTCAGCCCGCCGTCGACGATCAACGTTTGCCCCGTCACGAAATCGCCGCCGGTGATCAAGCCGAGGATCGCTCCCGCGACTTCATCCGGCGTGGCGATGCGCTCCAAAGGATAGGCCGTCGATGCCTGTTGGATGACTTTCTGATAATTTCCGCCGAAGTGTTCGCTCATCCACGGCGTGTCGGTGAAAGCAGGCGCAACGCAGTTGACTCGCACCTTCGGCGCCAGAGCGATGGCCAACCCCTTGGTCAGGTGAATGAGCGCCGCCTTCGCAGTGCCGTAGGCGAGCGACGACATGGTCGAGGGCGACAACACGCCGGAGATCGACGATACGTTGACCACCATTCCCTGATGGACCGCGAGCAGTTCTGCGGCGGCTCTTGTGCAGCGAAACGCCCCTTTGACGTTGACGTCGAGAATTTCGTCCCACATCGCGTCGGTCAATCCTTCGAGATCAGACACTTTGACCCAGTGCGTGACGCCGGCGTTGTTGATCAGAATATCCAAGCGCCCGAACTCCTCGCGAATCTTGCCGATCATCTCGCGCACCTGCGCGTCGTTTTGAACATCGGCTTGAATCGCCAGCGCCTTCACGCCGCTGCGTTCGATCTCAGCCGCCAGCGCCTCAGCTTCTTTGCCGGACTTGCGATAGTTGATCGCCACGCCGCTGACACCCACTCTGGCAAGCGCCCGCACCGCCGCACCGCCAATGCCTCCGGCCCCGCCGGTCACCAGGGCAACTCTACCATTCAATTCCATCTCTTCGCTCCGCTCAGAATTCCAGATCACAAATCTCATATCTCCAAGATTCTGAAATCTGAGATACGAAATTTGAGATTCGCCTAGTGGCGACTTCGCAGCTTCGCCGTGTTCTCCTGATCGCTAATCCAACTCTCCGGCAATTTCACCAGCTCGTCAGGCTTGCCGTTGCAACGAATAGCCACCCCATAATTCTTTTCCGCCTCCTCCGGTGTGATGTAGCCTTCGATCACGTCCCAGCGAACTTTCTCGATGTCGCGTTTCATCGGATCGCCATAACCGCCGCCGCCGGGCAGATTGACGTGAACGACTTCGCCGGGTTTTAAATCCTTCAGCGCTTTGGCATTGAGCCGAGTCCCGTCGCCCAAGGTCACTTCGCCCGTGGCGCCCGGTTGGCCGCCAAGGAGTCCCGGCGCGGGATAGGCGGTGCGATCGGCGATGGAGCTCACGCTCCACCTGCCTTCGCCGCGGCGCGTAAACTCCGTCAACTGGCCGAGCCCGCCGCGCCAGGTGCCGGCTCCGCCGGAATCGGCGCGCAGCTCGCGCCGCTTCATGACCACCGGCGATAAGCTTTCGATCACTTCGGCGGGCACGCCAGCCACGCCGCTGGGAAAACCAACGGCGTTTAATCCATCCTTCGACGGGCGCGCGCCGGTGCCGCCGACCTGAAAGACCGTCAACGTGAACGGCGGGTTTTCACCGCGCCAAACGCTCAACCAGATCGGATCGGCCCCCGGCGCCATCAACCGGCCCGGCATCGCGCCGGACAACGCGGCGAAGATCGCGCTCGGAATAAAATGGCCGATCACCTGACGGCTCGCCACCGGCGCCGGGTCCAGCGCATTTAAAATGCTGCCCGGCGGCGCGGTCACATGCACCGGGCGAAAGCTGCCTTCGTTGTGCGGTACGTCGGGACAGATCGCCGCTTTGATCGCGAAGCTCGCGTAGGCGTGCGTGTAGTTGAGCACGACGTTGATGCCGCGCGTGCTCTGGGGCGAGGAGCCGGCGAAGTCGATGAAGATTTCATCGCCCGCCACTTTGACCTTGCAGCGCACCACGATGGGCTCTGCAAAGCCGTCGCTCCAGGTTTCGTTGGTCCACTCGCCGCTCGGCAGTTTGGCGATTTCCGCGCGCACGGCGGCTTCGGAGCGGCGAATGATTTCCTCGGCGATGGGGTCGATGCTGTCCAGAGCGAATTCTTCCATCATCTCCAGCAGCGCGCGCCCGCCGGCATCGTTGCACGCCGTCTGCGCGTAAAAATCGCCGATCACTTCATCCGGTTGCCGGACGTTGGCGCGCACGATCTGCATGAGAATCCGATTCGGCTCGCCGCGGTCGAACAGTTTCATGATCGGGATCCGCAGCCCCTCCTCGAAAACCTCGCGCGCCTCGGCGGAAAGAATCCGCCCGCCGATGTCCGCGCTGTGGCAGGTGTTGGCGAACAGCGCCACCAGCTTGCCGTTCTTGAAGACCGGCGTGGTGATCGTAATGTCGTTGATCTGCCCGGCGGTCTGCCAGGGATCGTTGGTGATCAACACGTCTCCCGGCGCCAGCTTGTCCGGCGGATAGGCGGCGAGAAAATGTTTCATCGACGTCGCCATCGCGTTGATATGGCCGGGCGTGCCGCTGATCGACTGCGCGATCATTCTTCCCTTGGTGTCGAACATGCCGCAGGCGAGGTCCTGGCTTTCGCGCACGATGGTGCTGAAGGCCGTGCGGATGAGCGCATCCTGCTGCTCGTTGGCAACCGAGTGAAAACGGTTCCAGATCACTTCCAGCGTGACCGGATCGATGGCTTCACCTTTCATCGGCAAACTCCACGATAACATTGAGCCTTTCATCCACGCGGGCATGGCTCCGAGCGCCGATTATCAAGGTCGACTCGCGCTCCTCGACGATCGCGGGACCGTCGAACCGCGCACCCGGCGCAAACGCGTAACGGTCATACACGGGTGTATCGACATAGCGGCCGTACTCCGGAAAGTAGGCCAAGCGCGAGCCCTTGCGCGCCTCGGTTCGCTGCACCGGGTCACGCGGCAGCTTCAAGTTCATTGCCGGGCGCGGACCGCTCGCCACCACCCGCCAGTTGATCACTTCCAACGGCACATCGGGTCCCTTTCGGCCATATAACGTTTCGTAGGTTTTTTCGAAAGCCGCCGTAATTCGCCGGAAATCGGCGCCGCTCAAAGCTCCGTCCGGCAAGCCAACCGCGACTTCATGGCCCTGACCGACGTAACGCATGTCCGCGGTGCGCTGATAAGTGATCGCGCTTGCCGGCAGGCCAGAACCTTCCAATATCTTGCGCCCCTCAGCCGCCATCTCGTCGAGCAGGCCATTGGCAAACCGCCAGTCGAGCTGATCCACCCGGCTGTAAGCGCTGCGCACGAAGTCGAAGGCGAGCGGTGCCGCGAGCAAGCCGAAGGTCGATCCCACGCCCGCACCGAAGGGCGAGATTAGCGCCGGCAGGCGGAGAATTTCGGCGACGCAATAGCCGTGCACCGGGCCGGCACCGCCAAAGGCGTACATCGGCATGCGCCGTGGGTCCTTGCCGCGCTCGCCTAAATGAGCGCGCGCCGCGTTGGCCATGTTCTCGTTGACGATTTGATGGATGCCCCAGGCCGCTTGCTCGGCAGTCATCTTGAGCGGCTTTGCCAGCCGTTCCAGCGCCGCTTTGGCGCCGTCCACGTCGAGCTTCATCTTGCCGCCGAGAAAATAGTTTGGATCGAGATAACTCAGTACGAGGTCGGCGTCAGTCACCGTCGGCTCCGTACCGCCTTGCCGATAGCAAACCGGTCCGGGGTCAGCGCCGGCACTCTGCGGTCCAACCTTGAGCAGACCGAGGGAATCGACCCGCGCGATGCTGCCGCCGCCGGCGCCGATCTCGATCATGTCGATCACCGGGATGCGCACCGGCAAGCCGCTCCCTTTGCGAAAACGATATACGCGGTCGACTTCGAACTCGTGGGTCTTGAGCGGCTGGCCGTCCTCGATGACGCAGAGCTTTGCCGTCGTGCCGCCCATGTCGAAGGAGAGCAAATCACGATGGCCGCAAAGCATGCCGGCCTGGGCCGCCGCGATGGCGCCCGCCGCCGGGCCGGATTCGAGCAAACGCACGGGAAAGCGCGACGAGGTGTCGCGCGTGGCGATGCCGCCGCTGGAGAGCATGACGAAGAAACTGCCGGCGAAGCCGATCTTGACCAAGCGGGCTTGCAGTTGCGCGAGATAATCAGCCACCCGCTCTTGAACGTAGACGTTGACCAGCGTCGTGCTGGTGCGCTGAAACTCACGGATCTCCGCGACCACTTCGGAGCTTAACGACACGCGAGTCTTCGGCGCGACTTCGGCGATGATTTCCGCCGTTCGTTTTTCGTGGGCCGGATTGCGAAAGCTGTTGAGATAGCAGACACCGATCGCCCTGATGCGCTTATCGCGCAGGTCGGCGACCAGACGCCGCACGAATTTCTCATCGAGCGGTTCGAGAACGCTCCCGTCGGCGGCGATGCGCTCCGGCACATCGAAGCGCAAATGGCGAGGCACTAAAGGTTTGGGTAATTCGATATTCAGATCGTAAAGCTCGTAGCGGTGCTCGCGGCCGATCTCGACGGCGTCGCGAAATCCTTGGGTCGTAAGCAGCGCCGTCGGCGCGCCCTTGCGCTCGATCAACGCGTTGGTCACCAGCGTCGTGCCGTGGATCAGCGTGCCGCGCTCACCGACCCTGACCGTGCCGTTCTCCAATACCGGGCGCAGCGCGTCCTCGACAGCGATGCTCGGATCGCCGGGAGTCGTCAAGGTCTTGCCGATCACGGCGCTGCCGTCTTCGCCGACCAACAAGAGGTCGGTGAAAGTGCCGCCGATATCGATGCCGACGCGATACATCTCACTTAGGATCTGAGGATGGATGATAGATGATGGAGGATGGAGCAATCTTCGCGATCATCGATCCTCCATCCTCTATCCTCGGACCTTATTGTGCGAACAAATCCAGCAGCCTTTGTGTTTGGTGCGCCGCCGCCGGCCGCAGCAGTGGAATTTTGACGCCGGCGTCGCGGTATTGCTGCACGCGCTTTTTCACTTCGTCCGGGGTGCCGCTGGCGGTCATGCCCTCGACGTAGGAGTCGGGGATCGCCTTGATCAGCGCTTCCATGCCGCCTTGGGCGTGCGCTTTCTCGAATAGCGGAATGTCTTCCTTGCGAATATAAGGCTCGCCGACCCGCATCTTGGGCCCGGCAATAAAAGAAATCTGCACGGGATCGAGCTTGGTCGCAACCTCCCAACGCACGGCGTCGAGCGCCTTCTTATGGGTGTCTTCGATGGAGCAGTTGATGATCTGCGCCACTTCGAATTTTGAGAAATCCCTGCCCGCTTGCTGGGCGGACTCTTTGATGATCTTGAGCGCGTTGACGGTATATTCCGGCGAGCAGACCGCATTGAGCACCACGCCGTCGCCGACGGCGCCGGCGAGCTTGAGGCCGATGGTTGCCGTGGCCGGAACGTAGAACGGAATATGCGAGCGAATCGGCTTCCAACCGAGACCGACGTTGTCGAAATTGACGAACTTGCCGTGGTAGGAAACTTTCTCGCCGGTGAACAGCAAGCGCATCGACTCGATGTATTCGCGCAGCACCTCCGTCGGTGTCGCGCCAACATCCAGAGGCAAAGCGTGCACCCGCGCATGGCTCTTCGTGCATGCCCCAGGGGCGGCGGTCACCCGGCCGCCGGTCAATTCATCCAGCGTCGCCAGGGACTGCGCCATAACCACCGGTCCGCGCAACCGGACGATCTGAGTCGTGCCGAGCGTCAACTTC
>Ga0209341_10003507_pt1 | contig 14627 bp, 12 predicted proteins | sample RifCSP13_2_FD_184020 | JGI IMG/M metagenome (GOLD analysis project Ga0209341, IMG submission 184020) | Soil microbial communities from Rifle, Colorado - Rifle CSP2_sed 13_2 (SPAdes) (version 2) | ecosystem: Environmental > Terrestrial > Deep subsurface > Rock core/Sediment | place: Rifle...
GCTCAACCAAAACCCGTCCGACAAAATCGGCGCTGCTCCCGAACCGGCTGATGGCGAGGCTCTTGATCTGTTTCAGGCTGGTTATACCCTTTCTGCCAAAGATCTGATTTTCAATGAAGTTCCCCATCCGGGCAAGCATGACGAGATCAAGCCCCTTCAGGGTGCTCGTAATCGCCACCTGGGGCGACATGAAGGCGATGTGGGCGTCTCCGGAAATCAAAGCCGCTGCGGCAGAGGTCGCGCCCTGGATAAATATGAGCTGCACCTGGTTTCCATATTTTTCAAAAAGCCCGGCCTCTTTCGTAACCCACACGGGAGCAAAAACTCCCGCCTCGCTGGTCCAGAGCGCATACATTTGGGCAGCCAAGAGATAGCCGCCAAAAGTTGGAAACAGGACCGCTAGAAATGTCAACCCGCGCAATATGGCCTTAATCATCGTCGGTCCCCTCTGCTCCTGGATGCCTTGTACTGTCGCCTTCCCCGTCAACCCGAAACGTCGGGTAAAGCTCGTCAGTTCCCAGCAACTGGCTTATCAGAATCTGTTCGTCGGAGTCAATCTTGTTAATGCTCTAGTGCAAAAACTGTGGCGCTTTAGAGCTGCGCAAGGAACCTGGCCCTCAGCGGGAGCCGATGGGCCTCCGCCTCTTTGCTCCCATGAACTTAAACGGCGGGATTCTCTGCCTTTAAGGAGCTTCAGTAATCGGACGTCTCCTCGCTTCGGTACAGGCTCCCTACGCGTCGCGGGCGTTCGGTTTCGAGAGGGAGAAGCCTGGAGTTCTGAGGCACAGGGACGAGGAGGTTGAAGACAGCCCCGGCAGTTGGAGATCCCACGCGATGTAAACGGTCAAGTCTAGAGTTGTATAGTTCCTCTAATCGGATGTCGTGTCGCCGCGATTCACAACTGCTCAACTCCATACTTGACCCCGTTTTAGACCCCTTTTTCCCCTTTTTCTTTTTCTTTCGACATAAAATGATTACCGCTGCTACACCCGAAAGCAGCGAAACTGCAAGTTAGAAAGACAACTGGGAGTTTTCGCATCAGACTCGCCTCTGAACCGGGCTATCCGAGTTAAATCTTTCCATTTGCTGACGACGGTAGCAAAATCGAAGCGCGATAGTCAGGCGATTATCTTTCAAGGTTGGCTAAATTTTGAAAGTGGCCGTAGTAGGGTTGTTGACAAGCTGGACAAAGTCCAATAAAGGAACGCCAAAGGATTCGGAGGCGGTAAGCGATGCCACGGCAAGCAAGGCTCGATAGACCAGGGACGCTCCACCATGTGATGATCCGAGGGATTGAGGGGCGGCGCATCGTTGATGACGACCAGGATCGAAGCGATTTTGTGCGCCGGCTGGGCGAGCTTGCCTTGGCTTTTCTGCTGTTACTGGCATGGAGATCTGATCTTCCGGCGCAAACCCCTTACTATCAGGGAAAAACCATAAGGTTTGTTGTGGGAAACACAGCGGGCGGTTTTTTTGACCGCTGGGCTCGCCTGCTCGCTCGCCATATGCCGAAGCACATCCCCGGCAATCCCGATATTATTGTGCAGAACATGCCCGGTGCTGGATCGATCGTCGCTTCGAATTATGTATACGCCGTAGCGAAACCGGACGGCCTGACGCTTGGCATGCCTAATCCCGGCCTCTACCTGGACCAGCTTGTAGGGCGGCAGGAGGTAAAGTTCGATATTCGCAAGTTCATCTGGATCGGTTCACCAGTTCGGGAGCCGATACTTTTTTACATGCGCTCTGACGCCCCATACAAATCCATCTCTGATATGCGCGGGGCTAAGCAGCCACCCAGGTGCGGCTCCACTGGGACAGCGAGTTCCGATTTTATTCTAGCCAGGCTTCTTGAAGAGACGCTTCCTCCTCTGAAGATTCAGACGGTCCTGGGTTATCAGGGCGGCTCTGAAATCGACGTGGGAGTTGAGAGAGGAGAGGTGCAGTGCCGCGGTATGACGGCCTCGCCATTCTTCGGCCGCGAACCTTTCCTGACATGGCAGAAGAATAATTTCGTCCGGGTCTTGCTTTACACGGCCAAGCAGCGGCATCCGCAGATTCCCGACACGCCTACGATATGGGAGGTCTTTGATAAAGAGAAAGTTCCCGATTCAGGCCGGCGCATCGCCGAGGTGATTCTGGCGTCTGAGGATTTCGGGCGGCCCATTATGGCGGCGCCGGGAACGACAGTTGAGCAGACTAAACTTTTGCGCGCCGGCTTCGATGGAGCCATCAAAGATTCGGAGCTTCTGGCCGAAGCGCAGAAAGGTAGAATGGAAGTGGACCCGGTCAGCGGGGAGGACCTGCAAAAGATAGCTCAGAGGGTTTTGGATCAGCCTGCGGATGTTATCGCTCGCGTAAAAAAAATCATGGGACAATGACAAGTTCTGTTTATGAACCGCTCCTCCTCTCGAGGGGGAGAAGGTCAAGAGAGATTTGCTTCGTTGCGCCGTAGACATTTGCCTTTAGGGCAAACGACGGCAAACATCGCCGGGGTTCGCCGGTGTCACCCATTAGCCGGCCGGTCAAGAAGCACGGACTTTGCCTGTGAAAAGAATTTTGTTCTTTCCCTCTTCTTTCTCGCACAGTGCGTGATCGTTCGGTAACGCGCCCTTGTTTTCTTTTCATGCGGTGCCGGACCCTGGTCCGGACCAGTCACCCATCAGGATCAAGGCAATGGAGCGATCCTTGTAAAGGAAGCATCTCCCGCCCCTGGCAAGTTCTCTTGCCCCAGAAAACTGCCTGCCTGTGCCTGGCAGACAGGTCGGTACCACGCCGTGTCCAAGAGTTTAGGGTTGACAGATCTTGTGGCTCTCCTTCTCGGAGTCCAACCCCTTTGGGGGGGATTGGGCAAGCGTTTTCGGTACAGCACCTCATCATTCTCATCGATCAGCACCAGGACGTTGTTGTCGGAGTGCAAGTCGATAGCTCCAAATAGTTTCATCTCGGTCTCCTCCTTTGAGTCGTGGGGTTGGCTCATCGCCAACCCTAGCGCCTCTCGGAGAAGCCGGCTAGGTGATTATCTAATCTTTTGTTATTCGTTTTCTCTTATTGCCACGGAGGGATTTGACAACAAAAGATTTGACCCGCTTTTAACTTTATTGATGTAACAGCGATCGCCCCACTATGCTAAGGCAGAGATATGGGCTTGAGGGAATGGTTGAGCATGAAGTTAAATCCCGAAGCCATCCCACGATGGGCGGTTGGGATTTATGAGAGGGCAGCCCGTCTAGCCATTGACGGCTATTATGCCCCCTTAGCCAGCGAAATTGTGGCTGAGCTGGGCTCTGGGAGAATCTTGGATGTCGGAACCGGGCCGGGTTACCTGCCTGTGGAGATTGTGAGAAGGGCACAATCCATCACGGTAGTGGGCATAGATGCCACCGGCAAGATGATTCAGCTCGCCTCCCGCCGGGCTAACGCCCAGGGGTTGGCCCCCAGGCTTACCTTTCTTGTGGGAAATGCCTATTCCCTGATGTTTCGGGATAATAGCTTTGATATGGTAATCAGCACGGGAGTCCTTCATGCCTGGAAAGACCCCGCGCGAGCCCTTGGAGAGTGCCATAGGGTACTAAAGCCCGGTGGAGTTGCCTGGATACTAGACCCGGCTCAAATCCTTACTTCCAGGAACTTCTCAGTTTGGTGCCGCTCCCTCAACATGTGGGGAAAGATCGTCTATAAAATCCATTCCTGGCTTCCCAGCGCAGGACCTCCGCGTAGATTTTCCCTGGACGAGGTAAAAAACCTTGTGGCCAAGACCCCCTTTGTCTTTGGGGAGCTAGAGCAGAGAGATGGAATCGCTATCAAATTAAAGAAGAGGCTAAGAGAAACCGGAAATTAAGCCAGGAGTTATTCTTGACTACAACGCTAACGAGGCTGTAGAACTGCTTCATCTTGTTGATCCCATGGGTCTGAAACAGATAGCTGCCGAAGGACCCTGTTTCGGCATAGGCCTTGTGTTGTTTGGCTTTATCATGAATCGAGAGCCTGCCGCCGCCAGCGTCCTTCATACCCCATGACTCATGATCCGGTCCCAATTCATTGAGAGGGATGTATGATTTCGTTTCCAAGAAAGCCAATACCCACTCGTCACTGCCGAATCCGCACATGGGAAATGTTAACGGATTGCCGACTTGCGCCTCTGTAAGAATACCCATCATGTTGCGAATCAATTTGTCCTTTTGGGGAAATACGGCGCTCGTAAGCTTATGTGCCATCATTTGCGGTGCTCCATCAGTGCCGAAAACCCGAACGATGCGTATGCTCTGATCTCCCTTCTTGTCCCAATAAAAAACACTGGAATAGACATCCCTGCGTGGCACATCGAGAACGACCCGTGTCTTTCCGAATCGGTTTATTCCGGAATCAGCGGACCAGAAAGCAAGAACGCTCTCCAACATTGCTTGCGCTTGATCGGCCAAGCTTTTCAGTTGATCATTCGACAATTTGCCGGCGGCATCACCCACGATGACCCTGAGGTTCCACGTCAATCATCTTTCTAGTTTCCCAGCAGCTTTTTCACGCGCTCGATGACCTCGGGGGGTTGCGACATGACCTCCTTCGCGATGGCCTCGAGCTCCTCTCCCGGTGTCGGCTCCAGCTCGTAATTTCTCTTTTTTATCTCGGCGAGAAACTCCGGATCGTTCATCGTCTTGTTGAAGGCCTCACGCAGAATCTGGACGCGGTCCGATGGTATCCCAGGTGGCCCCAGCATGGGACGACCGAGGGCGCCGGCAGCGAGGATGACGTTAGCCAGCCGTCGGCTGGGTTCGGGGGTCTTGTACTCATCCATAAGCTCGTACGTGGTTGGTACATCTGGCAGTCGCGGATCCCGCTTGCGGCCGGTCTGGATAATGTTTCGTACAAATCCCTTTTTGCGCCAGCTATGGTAAGGCTCACGGGCAAAAAAGGCTTCGATCGTAAAGGCTCGGCAGTGAAGCTCTCCTCTCTCTACCGCTAAATCGATGTCGGATCCTCCCTGGTATCCCGTGACGAGCTGAAATTTTGTACCCAGCGCCTGTTCAAAAAGCTTTGGCAGTAGGTAGGCACTTTCAGCGGTAGAAAGGGCACCGCACCTTGGCGGCTCGGTCGCTTTTCGGACATCCTCGATGGTCTTATATGGGGTATCGGCCCGCATGTACATTTGACTCTCGCCCCGCACCGGAGAGCCTATCCAGGTAAACTTCGCCCAGTCGTACTGGACTTCCGTGCGGCCGATAAGCTGGTCAAAGTAAAGGAAAGGGATAATGGAGCCGATCAGCGTCAGGCCGTCCGGTTTGGCCACGGTGTAAAGGTAGTTGGCTGCGATCTTATGTCCCGCGCCTGGCATGTTCTGGACGATGTAATCGGGGTTGCCCGGAATCTGCTTTACGATGTGGGCCGCAATGAGGCGAGCCCATTGGTCGTAGAGGACTCCGGACTGAGTCCCCACAACAATTTTGATAGTTTTGCCCTGAAAGAAGGGAACCTGAGCTTGAACGTTCCAGCTCTGCAGGAGTAGGGAAGAGAGAACGACCATCATCGCTCCAATTTTCATAACGCCCTCCTTGTTATGGACCGGTTTGGGGAACGAGCAAGAAATTCGGCATATCATTTCCCTAAGAGTTGTTTCATCCGCTCGATGACATCTGGCGGCTGCCATAGAGGTCTTTTGTTATTCGTTTTCTCTTATTGCCACGGAGGGATTTGACAACAAAAGATTTGACCCGTTTTTCGTTTTTGTTTTTCGTTTTTTCTGCGTGATACAGGGATCCATCAACGTGAATACGCGGCGGTCGAGGCATTACCTCTTTTCTTACGATGCATCTTTCCTATCTGTGAAGCCTGACGTCATTTTCATCATTTTAAATAAAAAACTGCGGCAGTAAGCAAACGAACCATCGTCCCTGCGTCACCGCATCCGTAGCTTCGCGAATGAGCAACCGCGTTCCGGGCGACTCGCCAATTTCTTGCGTGCCTTTTTTATTTCGCACGCAAGGAGATTAATTGCTGATCAACGTTCTCAACACGTCAACCAACGGCTTCGCCACGTCAAAGATTGCGGGGTACCAGACTGTCGGCGACAGGAAGTCGAACATCCCCACCAAGAACGCAAGTCCCAGTGCGGCATACGCCAATGCGAACGACCAGCGGTAGTGTCCCCACACAACGAGGTAGAACACAACAAAGCCGACCAGCGCTGCGTGCTGACCAAGCACCAGGGTCGCCAGCAATATGCCGGTCAGCCAGAGGAAGAACCAGATAGAACGCACGACTTCACGCGAGAGGCCGAACAGAACTGTGGTAGAGGGCGCCTCGCCCTTCACCGCGGGCGGGCCCGCGCGCGCTTCCCGCCAGTCGCGGACAAAGCAAACACTGGCGAGCAAGACGCCCGGAATACTGAAAACCAGTGGAAAAAGGCGCACTATTTCCGGCCACTGGAAGGACTCTGCGACGGCATAGGCAAAGACGCAGAGCACGATGCCGGAGAATACGACCGAGAACCCTGCGTTACCTTCGTCGGCGTCGGATAACGCGGGCATGTTCGGATCCCTGGTCGCCCTCATGCGCGAGCGGATCGCAAAAAATATGGTGATGACGATCAAAAGCGCGATCACGATGCAAATCGGCCGCAACAGCCAGGCAAAGCCGTAGGCGCGAATGCTGAGATGGAGCGAATTCTCCATGATCCGGCCGAGAATATAGCCGAGCACGAGCGGCGGCCGCGGCCAGCCCGCCTGCTTCATAGCGACGCCGATCACACCGAAGATGATTGCTGAGATCCAGTCGCCGATGTTGTTCGCCGCTGTCCACGCTCCCATCATCACAAATAGTGTGATGGCCGGCACAACCAGATGCGCCGGCACGAAGATGATCTTCTGGAGCTGGTTGGTCCAGAGCATCAGCAGCACGGCGGCGATGACATTGGCGAAGGCCAGCGACCAGACCATGCTGAAGGTAATATGGAGCTTCTCGGTCAGCATCTCCGGGCCCGGCGTAAGGCCCTGGATCAGAAACGCGCCAAGCAGAATCGCCATCGGCGCGCTGCCGGGAATGCCGAACGCGACCGTTGGCACCAACTCGCCACCCTTGACGGAGTTGTTGGCCGCTTCGGGTGCGATCACTCCACGCACGTCGCCTTTGCCGAATTGCGACTTATCCTTGGCCGACTGCACCGCGTGGCCGTAAGCGACCCAGTCGGCGATGGTCGAGCCCAGCGCAGGCAGCATACCGATATAGACGCCGATCACGGAGGCGCGAAGCAGCAGCCACCAGTGATCGATAACGTCTCGGACACCCGTCAGGAGGCCGGAGGCCGCCTTCTCTCGTGGAATGTCGGAGATCGAGCGTTCGCCCGCGGCAAGGCTCACCAGCTCGGGTATGGCAAAGAGGCCGAGCACGACGGGCACCAAGGGCAGGCCGTCCAGCAGATAAGTAAACCCCAGCCAGTAGCGGGGAATAGCAATCTGCTCTGCATAGCCGACTTGCGACAAGAACAGCCCAAGCGCCGCAGCAGTCACGCCCCTGAGAATCGACCTGCCGCTCAGGGCCCCGACCATGGTGAGGCCGAGAACGCCGAGCATGAAGAATTCCGGCTTGGCGAAGGAAAGCACCACCGGCTGGACGATGGGTATCGACAGACCCATCATGATTGCCCCTAGTACCCCGCCAATGCCCGAGCACGTAAATGCCACGCCAAACGCACGCGATGCCTCGCCGCGCTTCGCCATGGGGTAACCGTCGAGTACTGTAGCCTGGGCCGCCGCCGTTCCGGGAACACCGATAAGGATCGCAGGAATGCTGTCACTGGTCGTGGTGACCGCGTACATGCCCAGAAGGAAGGAGAACGCCGACACCGGGTCCATGCCGAAGGTGAACGGCAGCAGGATCGCCATGCCCGACAGCCCAGACAAACCGGGCACGGCGCCGAAATAGATTCCGAGCGCGATGCCCAGAAACAAGTAACCGATGGCCGGCCACTGGATGGCTACGAACAAACCCTGGAGCGCACTTTCGAGCATTACAATTCCTTACTCGAAGTCCCCCGTGGTGCGCGGCGCAGAGATTGGGCACAGGCGCCGCACGAAAACGGCTACGGGCAAGTCTACTTCTCGAACTTTTTCAAATAGCCACGTAGAAATTCCTTGATCTCGGGCTTCACGACGGCGAGCTTCTTCATGAAGCCTTCGCCCTCGTCTCCCGTAACGAGCTCCGGTTCGGTCTTAACCGCCTTGCCGTAATCGGCTAGGAAAGTCTTATCCTTCCGCAAGGAAGCAAAGGCATCGCGCATCGTCCGCACCGCTTCATTCGGGGTCTTGGGCGGCATGAAAACGGTGCGGAACACCGAGGTCAACGTATCGACCAGCAGCCGCAGGGTTTCATACTCGAGTCCCGAAGGTTTCTTGCCGTGAACTTTTTCATAAAATTCTTCGAAGGTCATGATGTCGGGGATCGCCGCGGCGCGTTTAATGGAGCCATCGGCGCGTGCTGCGTTGAGCTGAAAGAGCGCCAGAACAATCCCTTGCTTGTACATGGTCGGCCCGATAGATGCGGTCCATCCGGGAAGCGACGTATTGGCGAGCTGGCCTTCGTTCTGCAGGATGGCGGTCTGCACGTCCTTAAGGCCGCGATAACCTGGCACCGGCTTGTACTTCACCCCGAGCACGTCGAGTGCCAGTCCCTGGTGGATGGTATTTGTGTTCTGTGCATCGAGCGAAAGCGCGTTGAACCCGGACGCCTTCATGATGTCGAGCGGAGACTTAAGTCCGGGCGGCGTATCTTTCCGGGCATAGAATACCAGCGGGTTTTCGACGCCGCCGATCAGCGCGAAGTTTTCGTATTTTACCCTCAACCCCGGATCGCCCAGCATGGCGGCAACGACATTCCAGGTGAAGAAACCGATGGTCTCACCGTCGGGCTTGGCCACCTCTCCCAGATAGTTGGTGCCGATCATGCCGCCGCCACCACCCAAATTCTTGACGATGATGTGAGGCTTGCCGGCGATGTGCGGCGGCAAATGATTCGCCACGATACGGCCTTCGATATCCGTGGGCCCGCCCGCCGGATAGTTGATAATCATTGTCACGGTCTTTCCCTTGTAGAACTGCGCACCTGCAGAGCCGAGTAGCCCTGCAAGCAAAAGCACAACCGCAGGGCTAATAGATTTGAGCATCGCTTTCATGACCGGACCTCCTTTTTGTTCCGTATCGCAGTCGATTCTGGTTTCCTATTTTCTCGGCCCTTTCTCCGTTATGGTAACACTACATGACGCCGAAATAGCGGGAGAGCGACATGGCTACTCAGCCCTCATTTCCTTCCTTCCCTCGAGCAACGCTTCGAACTTTTTTCCGCCGCGGCCTATTTTTCCACCGGCTATTTCGTTTTGTCGGCTTTGCCGGTGCCCTTGAGACGGAAAGGTTCATAGGTCGGTTTATAACTCTTCTCGTCAAGGAACTGGCGGATTCCGGTATGGTAAGAGTCCTCCTTGTCTGCCACCTTGATCGCTTGCCCTTTCGCTGCGAGGTAGTCGTAAGCTTGACCAAAGTCCATCGTTCGGACGCTGCGGATGGCCTGCTTGGTCGCGCGCAGGACCGCGGGCGACTTGGCCATCAGTTTTTGCGCCAGTGCCGCCGTTTCCTCCCGAAGCCGAGCTTTCGGCACCGCATAGTTAACCAGTCCGATCCGGGCTGCTTCCTTGCCGTCGAAGGGAACGCCAAGGCAGGCGTAATAGAGTGCGTGACGCGGCAGGATTGTATCTACCAATGCCTTGCTCACCAGGGCTCCGGGCAGGATCCCCCAGTTGACCTCGGAGAGGCAGAAAGTTGCGTCTTCAGCAGCGATTGCAAAGTCGGTTGCCAGTAACTGCATAAAGGCGCCGCCGACGCAGTAACCGTGGACCATGGCGATAGTCGGCTTGTCGTACATATAAAGCCGCTCCCAGCGCCAGCGGTTGGCTGCTTCTGCGGCCCGTTTGCGACCAGCCGGGTCGTTCTCGAGCTCCCGAAAAAACGTCTTGAGGTCCTGGCCGGCGCTGAAATTCCCTTCGGCACCGGTAACCACCACGACACTGGTTTCAGGGTCGGTTTCGAGCTCGGCGAGCGTCGTATCCATTTCCAGATGAAGCTGCGGGCTCATAGCATTCCGCTTCTCAGGACGATTGAGCATGACCCACGTTATGCCATTCTCTTTTTCCACCTTGACAGACCTTAAGTTTTCGCTGGACATTTTTATCCTCCTTCGATACGCGTTTATATCGTTGCCTTGCCGATACGACTATATGACAACAAATTGTTTGGAAGCATAGTGACCGTAAATCCAAGAATGGCTCTAACGATTACGCCTCGGCTTGTGTTCAAAAACCTCAAACAGTCACCCGAGAAAGGCAGAGCGGCCTTCTATCCCGCTGCGACAGCTGACGCTACTCGATAAAAGCCGAATATGTCAACTCTCTGGCCGCCGTCCGTATAACGGGGAGAATCCGACACCTTCGATTCCCTGCGCAACCGCAGCGGCGAGCGACACGGTGATTCACCTATCGAGCCCGCCAGCATTCAGAGCCGTCCTACCTCTTACGCACCTGGCGCACGTCGATCGCACGCACGCCTTTGCCGTGCTCAAGGACCATCAGCGGGTTGACCTCGAGATCGACGAGCCAGGGTCGATGATCGAGGAACAGCCGCGACAGTCCCGCCATCGCCGCCGCCACCGCATCGACGTCGCGCGCGGGCTGGCCGCGAAAGGCTTCCAGGACCTTGGCGCCTCGCAACTCGCCGAGCATTTCCCTGCCGTCGGCGGTGCTTACGGGTAGGAGGCGGACGACGAAATCACGGATGGCCTCCACGAGCACACCGCCGAGCCCGACGATCATAAACGGTCCGAATTGCGGGTCCTCGCGCACACCGAGGATAAGCTCCGCGCCGCGCACCATCTCCTGCACCAGAAAGCCCTTGTTTTCGGCGTTTTCATGATGCTTGTTGAGCCGTGCTGCCATGGTCTGCGCCTCGCGCGCCACCGCTTCGCCATCGATCAGGTCGAGCCGCACGCCGCCGACCTCAGTCTTATGACTTGCCTGGGGGGACACGATTTTGAGAGCCACGGGAAACCCGATTCGGTCGGCTGCCGCCGCCGCGTCAGCGGGAGATGCCGCCAGGGCGGCGGCCAGAGTTTGAAGCCCGTGTTCGCGGAGCAATTCCTCGAAAGCCGCGCCTTCCAGGTTCGATTCCCTCCCGGTGGGTTCCTCGATCTGGGGAATCGCTCGGCGCCGGCATTCGCCGTAGCGGATGAGCGCCTGAAGCGCTCGAACGGTCTCGGGCAAACCTTGGATGAATGGTGCCTTGGCCTTTTCCTGGAATGCACGGCCAACCTCAGTTACGTTTTGTGCCATCCGGCCATACGCTAGGACCGGCTTGTCCGTCGCTTCGACGATGTCGGCAAACACGGTCGGATCAATATTTTCCTCCGGGGAAAGCGGCAGCTGTCCCTGAACTGTCAGGATGTCCACACGTTCGTCAGCTGCGATGATCTGGCAGATTCGGCTGAATACAGACTGCCGGACGGCAAGCCCGGCGCCGGTGTCCAGCGGGTTATCGGGCCTCAGCCCGGGGTCGATCATCGGTGCAAGAGCGTCCAGAGTGAACTGGGAAAACTCGGCGATTTCCGCACCTTCTGCGGCTGCGTAATCGAGGAACAAACCTTTGGCACCGCCCGAGTAACCCGCCATCGCTATGCGCTTCCCCTTGGGTAAGCGCCCGAACTGGAAAGCCAGAGCGGTGTCGATCAGGTCGTCAAGCGACGGACAACGAACAATACCATGCTTGCGGCAAACCGCGTCGAACACCCGGTCGTCTCCCGCTAGTGCCCCCGTGTGGCTTAGAGCTGCCGCCTTACCCCTGTCGCTGCGGCCGACCTTTACCATAATAATAGGCTTCTCGGCGGCGAGCGCCTTCTCGGCAGCGGCCATAAATGCGTCCGGCCGGCGCACGCCCTCGACCATGCAAGCAATGAGCCGCGTGTTTTTGTCCTCGATCATGAAGTTGACGTAGTCGGCAAGATCGAGATCAAGCTCGTTGCCGCTGGAAACTGCGTAAGAGAACCCCAGACCGCGAACCGCGCCCGCCTGCAGCCAAAACTGGAAGGTGCCGCCGCTCTGAAAGATCACGCCGACGGGCCCCGCCGGCAGCGCGCGAATGCGGGGCGCAGGATAGAACAAGAGCTGCTCGCGCACCGACAACGCGCCCATGCAGTTCGGGCCACAGACGCGAAGGCCTTTCTGCTCGCATAAGTCCTTGACAGCCTGCGCTCGCGCAGCGCCCTCCGGGTCGCCCCCTTCGCCGAAGCGGGCGGCATACAGCAGCGCCGCCTTGAGCCCATGGGCCGCTCCTTGTTTGAGGCTTGCCGGCACCGCCTCCGCCGGAATCACCATCAGCGCGAGGTCGACGGGCTCCGGCAGCGTTGCCAAGTCGGGATACACGGGCTGATCCCACAGTTCACTCCGGCGCGGATTGACGAGATAAACTTTGGCCGGGAAGCCGCCATACCTCATGTTCTCGTAGAGCGCCTTGGGCCAGCCATCGCCGCCCGTCTCCGAGGCACCGACGATAGCTACTGTTTTGGGCCGGAAAACTGCCTCCGCTGAATGGAACATAGGAGCTTCCTCCCGCTCGTTTTGCCGCACGGAACTATTCGCTGGCATCATCTGCCAAACATGCCGGCCGCGTCAACATCCGAACACGCGGGCGAACTCTTTACAATTCTGGTTGAATTCCGCCGCGGAGGCGGTGTCAAGGTGGTGTCAAACTTGCGATGTTTGCGTTAATTGAGATAGTGATGAAGACGCGCCCCCGCTTAGTGTTCCTGTCGAGTTGAGAGCCTTTATTGAGTTTGCCTGAATTTCAATCCCGGCGCGATTGCCGATTTATCTTTCCGCCTTTATCCTTTCTTCTTCGCCCCATCGACGCTCCAAATCCCCGCGCCCTGGGTCGCCATGTAGAGAAAGGCGAAGCAGTAGAACACCGCCGCTTCGCCGTTATTTTGAGTCGGCCAAAAGCCATGTGGGAAATGGCCGATAAAGTAAGCCGCGGCCATTTCGCCGCTGGCGAGAAACGCGGCGTAGCCGGCGAGCCATCCGACAGTAAAGCCCGGGCCTCGATTACATTCGAGCGTGCTTTCGTCTACGCTTATGCGCCGAAGAACTCGACAAAGCGCTTCTTGATCTCCTCGGTCCGTCGCTCCAGCTCCTCGGCATCGACGCTCAGGATTTTCAGATCAGAGAGCTTTGGTTTGTCCGGCGGATAGGTCACCTCCGGATGCGGAACGTAAAGCGCTTCGCTGTCGGCCAGGTATTGCTGAACCTCCTTCGTGTAGATGAAGTCGGTGAAGAGCCTGGCGGCTGCGGGGTGAGGCGCAAAGCTGGTAATGGCCGACGGCGAAACAACCAGCGGCAGCCCGTCCTGCGGGTAGACGATTCCGATGGGATTGCCTTTTTTCCTTTGCGTGTAGAGGAAATAGTCTGCCCCATTCGCCCCGATCATGCGCTCTCCGGCCGCGACGACCTGCGCGGGGTCGTGAACCGATTGGGTCAGGTGAGGTTTGTTCTGAGCGAGCTGTTTAAAGTAATCCCATCCATAAAGGTTCACGAGCGCCAGCACGTAGCTTGCCACGCTGCCGCTGTAGGACGGGTGGGCGGTTACGAGCTTTCCTTTCCACTTGGGATCGAGGAGATCTTTCCACGTCTTCGGCGCATCCGCGCTGGTAACGAGCTTGGAGTTATAGGAGATCACGATCAGAAAGGCGCGCCAGCCAAAAGCGACGCCATCCGCGTCTCGAAAACCTTGAGGGAAACGCTCCGCGCCGGCAGGCGCATATTTGGCCAACATCCCTTTCTTTTTTAGCAGCGTATAGTGGCCGACATCCGAGGAATTAAAGACGTCGGCGATTTTGAGTCCCGCGCCTGCTTCCTGCATGATGCGCTGTAGAATCCGCTCCGAGCCTGAGCGGTGAAGCTCCACTTGCATTCCGGGATAGGCCTGCTCAAAGAGGCTTGCGACCCGCTGGGCAGTGGCGAGCGCCGCTCCTGAATACCAGACGATCTTCCCTTCCCGTCGCGCCTCGCTGAGCCGTGAGTCCTGTGGCCATACCGCCACAGTCGTCGCCGAGACTATCAAAAACGCGCCCAGCGCGGCGGACCAAATCCGCCCGCTTTTCTTTGTGCATACCATGGGCTCCTCCTTTCAGACTCGCTGCGGAAATACAATTTCTGCCGGACCCGGAAGCTGAAATGAGCCGTTGAAGAATGAAGAATATTCTGGAGGTGGGATTATCACGAAAGCACAGCGCTGTCGAGAGAACATTCCCGACAGGAAAGAAACGACAATGTGCCCTTTTTCTCGTTGACAGCCATCGTCTATCTGCCCTATCGTCGCTCTAGCCTGTTGATGGTTTGTAACATTCGCTCGCTATTGTTCGATGCGCACAAGTGGAACATTCATTCACATTCCACGAAATTGGTCCTACAAGAATTTCCGAACGGTCGCGTCGAATGATGAACACCGCAGGCAGCCGCCAACGTCTTTTGCAAGATGAGTTTCGAAGGTGCCGATTGTGCTTCTATTGCGTGGGTAAGTTACGTCTCTGTTTGCGGGTCTTCCGGG
>Ga0209341_10003510_pt1 | contig 14623 bp, 20 predicted proteins | sample RifCSP13_2_FD_184020 | JGI IMG/M metagenome (GOLD analysis project Ga0209341, IMG submission 184020) | Soil microbial communities from Rifle, Colorado - Rifle CSP2_sed 13_2 (SPAdes) (version 2) | ecosystem: Environmental > Terrestrial > Deep subsurface > Rock core/Sediment | place: Rifle...
CTACATGCCCATGCTGCATAGGACAGTCCTTCTTTAGCCTCCCCCCACCCGGACATAAATCTGTCAGTAGCAACAACGAGAATCGGGTGAGTCTTCTTTTGTTCTTCGGTACGCTCATCGCGAATGATGGTCATTTTTTTTATCCTCAGTGAACGACTACGGTTGATCCGGGTAGGTTCGACACAAATTCCAGAACCGAATTCGAGACTGTATGACCCTCCTCGCCTTGCAGGGTCAATTGATACGTAAGTTCATCGAATTGTTCGGCTTGTCGATCCGTCCAGTCTGACGTATCATACGGGATATAGACAGTGACATTCTTCTGTCCTGCGACTTTCAGGTACAGTGGGATATAGATTTTCATGCTATCCATTTTTGTATCTCCCTGGCAGAATTGCCTAAGTCAATTATCTCTCTTTTGCGCCGTAGCCTATATAGTACTGTGGTACTGGCACAAATGTTCTGATTGGGTCATTTTTGACTATGGTAGTCCTCATATTCCGAATAGTCCTCTTCTTCGTGGATATTGGCCTCCCTCTCTAGCATTCGCTTGATGGCTCGCTCGGCTTGATCGTCATTAGCCCGGTCTATGGCCTCGAACATTTTCTTAACGTCCTTAGCGGTCAATTCGTCATCCATTATCGACTCCCTCAAATAGTGTCTTGTAAACGGGTTGCGTCGGCTTATCCCCCCATTTGACAGTACAATATGGAGTATCGTAAACAAGTTGATACTGCCAGCATACTGTATCATTATACCACACCTCTATAACCATGAGGGATAGATAATCGTTTCCGTTATCACGTAATAAGCCTAGTAGCTCTAACCGGGATTCCTTAGCCTTGGAATTGTACTCACGGTCATCTTTTATTACATTGGTATAATCAGGGTGCGCCTTAAAGTGATCCTTAGTAAACCATGCGGTTATGCCTGTAGTCGGCTTTCCGGTCTCTATGAATAGACTGGCATCCTTTATACAGTCTAAACAGAATCCGCACTCGTATACTGGCACCGATACGCTAGATTTATGTTCGCATATTTTACAGGTTAGCTTGGCGTCAAGCTCCGCTTTTTCAGCGCACTCTTCGCACAAGTTATCCTCATTGACTTTAACAGAATATTCCTCGCATTCGTCGCATTTACTGTATATTTCCTCACAAGAGTCACATACCTCAGAATTATTATATGTATCACTATCGCATAGTATACAAGTATACATTCCCGGCATACAATCATTGCAAAGTACCCCACATGAATCCGTATAATTACTACAATCAGAACATACAGGGTAGCCACAGTGCTCGCATGTATAGCATTCGTCATCAGGAATTGACGCTCCGCATGAAGTGCATACATTTCTATTCGTTTCCTCAATTAGACCAACAAATAGATTATCCCCCCACTGTATAGTGTCGTTGACATGAAAATACTGATGGGATCTTCTCCCACTATTGATAAATATATATTCGTCATAATTGACATCGAAAATGTTAGAATAGCGTTGTATGAGACTAACAGTAATGGGGGATAGAAAATATGACCATTCGTTAGACTCGGCCAGTATATTCTCGCATTCGAATTTATAAGTAAGGAATCTACATAGTTTACTCTTACCGTCAAAGTCTACATATAGTCCAGCACGTTTAGCGGCATTTTCCTTATCAAATAACTCCCCCCCGTTATGCTCAACATCGAAAATGTGGTCTAACCATGCCGGTAAACTTGGAATGGTGTAGTACTCTAGGGCATATTCGGCTATATGACCCCATGCGTCACCACCATAGGATGACGACCATCCCTCCATGTAAAACAAATCCCGACATGCCCTAAGTATACTCTCTCTCGTATGTTCTGCGCTCTCCATACTGTTAGAGTATGAATACTGCGCTGTACTATAGGAATGTTCAGACTCTTCCATACATGCGATAGTCAAGTAGTCCACCAGAACCCTAGAGAGCGATTCCGACAATTCCGAGAGGGTATTCCTCAAATCTGACACTAATTTTTCTTGCATTCTAGGGTGATGGATTGATTTATTAGTGTCGGTCAGAGCTAACAAAGTTTCGATATAATAAAAATCTATTACCTTTGATAGCCTAAGACGTGAGTGTACTAGTTCATCCATTTTAGTTAAGCCTCTATACGTAAGTATCGCACTATTTCGTCAGAGATTGATTCTGCTATCGTTGTAGGGTTATCGCGGCCAGCATCCATCTTTGACTATCCTAAAATAGGCGATTGCAGATTCGGATTTTTCTCTCGCCCGTGTGTCACAGTCTAGCCATGCTGAATCCATACGAGAGTAGGACGCTAGTCTCTCGAAGTGCTTTTTTACTCTTTCTCTAAGGTCCGAATTCTTGCGTCTCATTGTCCTGTCCTTTTACTCTGACCCAATTCTAGGCGCATTCTAGCCTATAGTCAAGAGTCTCTAATCTGGTGTTCTATGCGTGTTCTATACCACTAACCCATAGCCTATGGCCTATAAATGAACCTAGGAACCCACCAGAACGATTGCACTCGATTTTGTGGGGGCGCGTGTATGTTCTATCCTATACTGCCCTAAAAATGCGGTACAATCGGTCTCACGGGGTCGGATTCTGTTACCTTGAATCCTTGACATTCGCATAGCCATAGTGTATAATGTGACTATGCGAAAGAAGTCAGAATGAGCTTTCCGATACACGGTATGGGAAATACTGACCTACAGATTGCAGGCATGGTTATTGCTACTATTTTCACAATGATTCGGATGATATTTGTCCTAATTAGGGATATTGTGAAAATGTTTACAAATAGAACGGATGTTCCATGAATAGCGTAGAGGAGAAAATCGACCTGATAGGTAGAGTATCAAGAACCTGCGCGCACATGCACGCGTGCAACCGAGCTTCGTGGAGTCACCATGCAACCAAGCGCGTGCAACCATGCAACCATACGCTCGTGCAACCAAACGCGTGCAACCCTGTAATGCTGGATGTGTAAGATGATAAGTAAGGTGAGTGACACAAAACCTAGTGAGTATAACAGAGGCTATTTACCTATTGTTGTTTTATCGGATGGGGATAGCTTGTTATGCTTTGGGGTTTTTCTATATCTAGAAACTAGTGTCTATAGTTTTGTATCGGCGTATATGAATGTGTATGATGAATATGTTGTTTCAAATATATCTGATTGGGGACCTATGTCCATTGAATCCGTCTATAATCTTTTAAAGTATGTACATGATTATCATGGGTGTAACAGGATATTAGATAGAGAAACTACCAGTAAAGTACTGGACGCATATTTAGATCGCATGGGACACCCAAAATGACCTATATATCACGTATTCCGCGGACAAAATATATCCCTATATATTGCGTATTCCGCGGACGCATTATGCCAGTATTTTATATACTTGAATATATGCACCAAATAAGGGAAATAGATATAAGGATTACACTCCCATGAGATTCTATGTTATTTCTATGGTAACCAATAAAAGCATCACAGGAGATAATAGATATACTTACATCATAGGGATGTTTGGAGATACATATTATCTTGTACCCCTATATGATGGGTCCTCTCTGGTCCGTTACAGTCTTATGTCGATATATACACGGGATCAACATATTATAAACGACTTGATGAAAGAACTCATGAATAATTCCCATGCTGTAAAATCCATTACTGGTAGAATGAAGTCTTATATATGTCACTACATGGATATTGATGCAAGTCAAATAGAGATTGTTGTAGCCCTACCCTAGATCATATGTTCTATTGACAGGCATGGTATAATGAGACAAAAGGAGATTTCCATGTGGCTTACTTCGCAAGAAATACGTTACACCTTTGATATAGTACCAGAACAGTTACCTTTAGGCGATGACGTGAATAGACTTGATTATTCAATGTACCACAAAGGCTCCAATACTCTAATAAATGACAGATCGGTATATATACTCGGAAATGAACGAGAGGCCCTAATTATCCTTATGGACTGGAATGACAGGGCTAACGGAGAGTATATATGCGCCCCAATTCGTATAACAAAAGCCTGAGTTAGAACGTCTGTTCTATTGACTCTGGTGGGAGGATATGGTATACTTACTGCATGAGAAAAAATAGGAAGTTTGGGAAATACGGAAAGGCAGATACTACTGCGGCCTCTATGGTCGGCATTAAAAAGGTAGTAACCCCGCCCTGCCATACAGGAAACGTAGCTGTATATAAGATGGAAGATGGCGGCACCCTATTCGCTGGTGGATGGCAACGATGGGCTAACCCTAGAAATAGCTGGAATGTGATCGACCTTTCCGGCGATGGGCGTAAGATTCTGGATTCGAGAAGTAGTAAGGTATCGGCTCTGAATGAGCAAGCAACAGAAACATTCCAAGCAACCATACAACGAGCGCGAGCAACCTTTAGCGAGGGCGCATGGCTAAGTATGCCTATATTCGATTATGATGCACCCTCCTTCGAGCCGGGAGTCCTGATTGATCTTGCTCAAGATATTGGACGCCTACTTAGGGCTCATAAGAACGTCCTCATATGCTGTACTGGCGGTCATGGACGTACTGGAACCATCCTGGCGTGTATCCTCGGGCAACTGAGGCCGGAGCTAGTACAATTAAATAGTAGTATTAATATCGTTGACTACATTAGGATGAAATACTGCGAACATGCAATTGAAAATTCAACACAAGAGGATTTCGTGCTAGACTTCTTTGGACTGCCTATACCAGTTAGAGATACCAAAAAGGTATCCTGGGCAGATGTAGGTAAACAAATAAAGGATACTCGGGCAATGGTCGATGATAGAGCACCCCTTGCATCCATAGAGGGTGATAGCTTTCCTAATCCATTACTCGCTGATATTGACGTATCAAGTGATAGGGACAACGGTGCATATAACATCCCCGATGATATGGCTTGTATTCGGTGCCACGGTGAAGGCACGGCCTTTAGCATACTTCACCAGCACTATGTCATATGCCCAGATTGCGACGGATTCGGATTGAGGCTATCAAAGGCATGAATTATAGTATCGAAGCCATGAACACCGAAGACGGAAGTAAGAAAGACTTTACTTATATAAATGAATCCTGTAGATGGAATCCACATAAAGGATGGTATGAAATAATGTCAGGCGATATGTGGATTAAGGTACCATCAATGCGTAGGGAAAGTCTATGCGCCCTACTGAATGACCTATCTATACACCCAGAAAGACGTAATCCATTCGATAGGGGTGACAGGCCATGAGAAGGCTACTATGCCGCTGGATCGACGCTATAGTATATAGGCTACTCATTCGGGATGCTGTAAATGCGCATCTTCTAAAATACCATATTATTGGGTATTGACATGCAGGCATTTATGGGGTATACTACTGTTATGATTGCGAATGTGATTTTGAATGTGACTAAGTCGTGGATGTTGCAGGTATTTTCAGCCGAGACAATGGAATTTCTGAATGTGTACTTTCCGTCTGAGGCATATTTCGTTATATCAAACCATGCTCTTCTTGCGGATCAAGAGGAGCTTGTAAGATGGTGGGCAACCGGCCCTAAAGAATGGGGAAGGTGACAATGAATAAGACAGAATTACGTCGTAGTCTTACGCCTATAAAGCGGCTGGCAAAGAACCTATATAAGGAGGCCGCATTCCAGGTGGGCCGAGATATGGACGTTGCCGAGAACCTATATGATTTAGCAGACGATCTAACAAGGTCTGTTGAGGAGATTGAAAACGTTCTTAGAAGTGTCGGCCCGGTCAACTTTCCACGGAGGGATAAGAAATGAATGGTGCAGAAACTATCATAGCTGTTCAGTCTGGCATCCCAGTACATCTTATTGGGAGACCAGGAACAGGTAAGACTAGCTTTGTGGGAGCCCTCGGATGGGTTACTGGCCGGGAGGTTGTTACTGTTATTGCATCCATTCGGGAGCCGTCCGACTTCGCCGGTCTGCCGGTGATTACTAAGGACGATAACGTAAAGTTTGCTCCTCCCTCCTGGGCTACGCATCTTGCAGAGCTTGGAAAGGGTATTCTGTTCCTTGACGAGCTTTCTACTGCCCCTCCGGCTGTTCAGGCGGCACTCCTGCGTGTCATCTTCGAGCGCACCGTAGGGGAATTAAAACTGCCTGATGATATATGGATCATTGCCGCATCAAATCCTACTGATACGTCATCCGGTACCTGGACTCTGTCTGCCGCACTGGCTAACAGATTCGTACATATTGACTGGGCGGTTGATAACAAGCTATGGATCGAGGGCATGATCGACGGGTTCAAAGTAGACGATGATGTAGTCATCCTTCCGAAGGACTGGGAGGACGCCATTCCTCAATATAGGTCCCTAGTAGCCTCCTTCATATCCGCCCGCCCCACCCTTCTACTTGCTCAGCCTGACAATGTTGAGGACTGTGGCAAGGCTTGGCCCTCTCCTAGAACCTGGGATTACGCATCTAGGCTACTGGCCGCGTGCCGGGTAGTGAGTGCGGACGGAAACGTTACCTCTCGTATTCTCTCCGGCATAATCGGAGAGGGCGCGGCAATTGAATTTCTAACCTGGGAACGAGAGCTTGATCTTCCAGACCCAGAATCATTACTAGCCGATCCAGATAGCTTTGTCCTTCCAAAGCGTGCAGATCAAGTATTCGCTGTGCTATCGTCCGTAGCACAGGCCGTAAAGGGACATCCCACGCTCGCTAGATGGAATGCCGGATGGATCATCATGGGCGTAGCAGCTAAGGGCGGTAAGACCGATCTCGCCGCTATTCCCGCTAAAGTACTTGCTAAGGCAAATGTCAATAAGAAATTCCCGATCCCGAAGGATGTAAAGGCTTTTATGCCTGTTCTATCGGCGGCGGGGCTAATGGGAAAGTAATAAATGGCAATATTAGGTAGACAACGTGGAAGGGGCTCTGCAAGAGATATACCCGATAGACATAAATACGTATCTTCCACCTTCAATACTATACGGAAGCATGCGGCATATACATATATGAATGAGGTTATAACAAACCCTACATCGAGACAATCTAGGGAAATATCTAATAAAGTTTCTTCAATTGCTCCTACAAAATTTAAAAGTCTTGCAGTAAGTGCTAGACAGCGGTATACGCACAAGGATACTTACGACCAATCAATGCTAGACCTGGGAAACTCTATGGTTAAAGACGCATTGGCTCTGTCGAGGGGAACACTTGAGGACTATAAAAAGGAGAGTAACACAATGACGAAAAAGAACGAAGTTGAGAAGATAAACGACACGGAAAAAGAGGAATTGGTAACCTTTATTACCAACATGCGCCAATCTGGGGAATCCTTCTGGTGGATGGGCATTTATACCGGCCCTAACGACCGCCCAAAGGTTATATCTACCTCAATGCGTGGGTTCTTCAAGGATATGTTCTGGAGGCCCCTTGAAACAGAACGGCAAAGCTGTTGCGACGAGATTGAGGGTAGCATTACAAACGGGGTATCCGCATTCATACTCACTCAGCATTGTGCCTCTCAGGATCATGTACGTAATCTAATCAATAGCCGAACGGAAGAGGAGCTATATGCTGAATACCAGTACATGCTAAACGAAACACTAGATGCTCTTGTGGATGGTTTCGGTGATGACTAACGAGGAAATGATTATCCAGGTGCAGGCGCTAAAGCTAAAGACAATTTCTATGGCTCCCTATATTGCTACTGCCCTGCTCAATCTAACCCCCGTTATCACTGAGAGACTTCCATTTATTACTATGGGGGTAGATAAATACTGGAACCTATACATCCACCCCGGCATCTTCGATCAGTGGTCGCAGGACGAAATGTGTGCCGCTCTAGCACATGAAGTATGGCATATGCTTCGAGCCCATGCAAAAAGAGCCGAGAATCTAGGCATTTTAGATAATGACATGATAGGGCGTCGTATATGGAATCTGGCCGGAGATTGCGAAATCAATGATGACCTAAAGGCCGAGTTTAGCCTACCCAAAGGGTGTATCTTCCCAGAGACCTTTGGATTCAATCCCGACCTTATGGCAGAGACCTATTACGAATTGTTACAGAAGATGACCGAGGCCTCTATGAACAAGAAAGCTGGAGGGGAAGGTAACGGATTGGCAGGCAACGACGGCTCGGGCGCGGGCGGCAACCCAGGAGAGTGGGAGGTCGGGCAACCGGGCAACGACGATATGAAGGATATGTACGGTAATGATATCGAGAAAAAGACCGAAGTAGACGGAGAAATGATTAGGCAACAAACGGCGCATGACATCAAAGAGAAGCACATCGGTACCGCCCCTGGGTACGCAAAAAGATGGGCCGACGAAAGATTGCACCCAAAGGTTGATTGGAGAACACTGTTGGCGGCTAAAATCAGAGGAGCCGTTATGAGTGCTTCCGGCATGGTGGACTATACATACAGTCGTCCATCGCGCAGGCAATCATGCTTTCCTAATGTAATCATACCGAGGCTTAAAGGACCCGTACCAGATATTAGCATCGGTATTGATACGTCAGGCTCGATGTCACAAAAGGACCTAGTAACGGCCCTATCTGAGGTCAGAGGAATATTAGATACTGTTCAAACTAAGGTAAGGGTTGTAGCCGGGGATACCAGGGCATATACGCATCAATCGGTATATAGGCCGGAGGAGATCGAGCTTATAGGGGGAGGGGGAACGGATATGGGGGCCGTCCTGGTGGAAATGGCTAAGGATACTCCATCTATTGCCATTGTACTTACCGATGGATATACCCCCTGGCCTGTAAAAAAGCCTAGAGGCTTATCAAAGGTTATCATATGCCTAATCAAAAGTAGTAATTCTTGGGCGGGCGATAGAAGGGACTCACCTGCCTGGGCCGAACGAGTAGAGGTAGATAGTGAAAAATGATGAAGATGGCTATATGTACCTTGATACCATAATATATAGCCCTATGGCGTTTTCTTAAGTACCTCCGCCACAGAAATTTCCTTGGCCTGCCTCAAAGATACCTCATCCCACCATAAAGCAAACTTAGCTATAGATAGTATCCTCCTTATATGCTCACATTTAGGATACTGCTTGCATGGCACATTCCCTGGACATCTATCCTGCGGTACCGGAGCGCCAAAGGTCCAGAGGTCCCATATTGCGTCGTCTGCCCAGGACCATCCTCTTACATACGGCAGTAGTATGCGACGTAATTCCTTATACGTTACTAGACGGGGTTCTATTCTGCGTAGATTTCCCTTCATTTTGTCCTCTCATACCTGCCGGCATATTAGTCGGCATAGAATTAGGGTCTCCCCGTTGCATATTACGCATAAACTTAGTATTAACACTTTCCTCTTCTTCGCGTTCCTTGCTTATACGTTGTTCCTCTTCCATCCAGTTACGTCCTCTTTCCTGGGCGGCGGTTTCCTTAGACACAATACCAAGATCATGCTCTATGGTTAGAGTTTCCACTGCCTCTCTAGGATCAGATGGAAGCGGGTCTCCCCAAAGGATATCTACAGTCATACCATCAAAACTACCCAGATTAAACAAGCTCTCAACGAGCCTAACTAGGGCCGGTCCATATGACTGACGTTTCTGGCCCAGCTTATTCAGGGCATCTAGGAACAGAACACGCAAACCAAAATTTGTAACGTTACCAATCTTCTCTTTAAACGTAGCTGGGTCGGCCTCTCTACCTATAGTCCAGAAAGCCTCCCTAATTACTTGGAAGAACCCAAAGATAGCTGCTAGATCAGATTTCATTTCGAGGTTGAAAACTTCTGCCTCATCTGGGGTAGCCCCCGGTATAGACCAGAAGTTTTCGATTGCTGTCTCCTGAATACCGCTGGCATCTACGCCTATCCCAATCGTGCGAGGATGACCCTGGAAGCGGACAATCTTATTGACGTTGGACATCAGGAAGTTGATTTCGTCGTTCAATCCCGTTACGTTGTCCATATCCGACTTTCCGTATACATCATTCGCATTCGGGAGATTTTGCCCGTCCATGATGGGGCATACTTCCCAAACATCAGTCTCATTTTCCTGCACCCATTTAGGGCGCGAAGATGTATCGTCCAAAGACTTGCTTGAATCTGGGTTATCCTCTTGTGCATGATTGAGCCGAACAAAGTCTGCGACTTCCCACCCTCCCGTATCGGGATCATAGCCCGTTATCTGCCTAAAGGTAGCGTCCATTATCTTGCCATGAGTATCCTTACGCATAGTCTCGTACTCTACCTTGTAGGCCAAAACCTTGTCCCTGTCATCGGGCATTACAAGAATGCTAGTAATACTTGGGTCGAGAATTACAACCCTCGGACCATCATCCTCCATCAGTAGCTTAATGAAGTAGTGTCCACCTACAGCGCCATATACTCCTATGCGGTTGTAGACCTTCTGTAGCCCTCCAGAGCGATCAAAAATTGCGTTTAGAAATTCCCTGGCCTCTACCTCTCTGGAATCCTTACCACTAGTAGATTTCTCCCCCTCCTCTAACTTAGCGGTTTCAAGGTCCTTCTCTGCCTTATCCCTAACGTCCATTTTCACAAGGTCTCCCCTAACAGAGTCCCCAAACAACCTTGAGACGGACCTATCTATTAAAACGCCACAGAAGTTAATCACAACGTTATCATCAACACCATCTAGGCGTGTTTTAAGAAATCTCTTGTGATCTCCATCATAGAACTTCCAAAACCCTTCTAGCTCCATTCTCCGTGCTAATTCTGCGGACCTGTAGCCCTCAGAGTCAAACATACTGTGAAGCATGTCAAAGTCAACTGCCATATTATACCTTCCCTAAAATTGGGTTAAAATTGCTTGCCGAAATTTTGTAGCTTATTGTTTCCATGTATCATCTTTCAAACTTTTACTGGAAGAATGGGTTTACGCCATCCTCCTTTAAACGTGCTGGTATGCGGGGTTCAGCCATCAAAAGTGTAACTGCGTCTCCTGAATCCGGCGATCTTCCTAAACGTTTCTTTATAAGCTCTTTACTCTCCACCTGTATACCTGACGATGTGTTTTTATATCTCATGCTAACAAGGTCTCCAGTTAATTCGTCGTCTGGAGGTAGGGCCAATAAGTCCTTCTCCTGTGTTAACGCTGGATCGAGTCTCTCCCGTAGTTTCCAAGCCAGATATGCACGCACATTCCTAAAGGTAAATGCCCCTGTCTTATCCTTCTTATTCTTTGCTGGCCTAGATATATTTATAGCCGCTACAGGCAGACCCAGATTTTGTGCAACATCAGTTACACCCACCCCAATACCAATGGCATCTACACATGCCGATGCTGCCATTATTCCATGTGCTGAGCTTTCATTCAATGCAGACTTCAACCATCCTACATTCTGATCGGTGTCTAATGACGAATGCTTTTCCAGTATGGATATATAATTGTCATCATATAGCCTAGCTAAAACCGTCTGACTTGCCCCTGCCCCTCCAACATCCATACCAACTCTTATCAGTATACGAGCATCATTAGGAGTCTTCGATTTCTCTATCCATCTTTCATTAGACCTCTCTACTAGATCAAGAGGTATAAGAGCGCCTTCCTCATCCTCTGCAAAATCTCCTAATACCCTTCGCTTAAATACAGATGACTCTCGGCCCCATTGTTTTTCCCTCTGAATGGCCCACTTATCAAATCCTGGTACCTCTCTTACCGCATCATCATATGTTACGTGAATCGTAAACCAGTCCTCAAAGCCGGGCTTCCTAGATTGAATTTCATAGAACCTACCCGCTGGAGCGCCTGGTGTAGATATTGCAAAAGCGAAGCCTTCTCCACCTACAAATGCACCCTCTGCCGCATCCCAAATAGCTGGATCAATCTCTCTAGCCTCATCGAATACATATACGATCCTCTCAGCATGCGCCCCCTCAATTCTTGCAGGCTCATTAGAGGATAGAGCAAACGCAAATCTGTTTGAGGATAGGGTTAATCGTTGTGCAGTTACATGCTCCTTATCCCTAACAGTCATACCTATGGAAGACCAGTTAGCCTTCTCTGCCCATTTTCGAATCTCGGGCCAAAGAAACTCTGTAAGCTGTCGCCAAGCTGTAGCTGTAGTAGGTACCTTTACCTCTGGAAACACAGCTAAAGCCCATAGAACAATCCAAGCAGCCAGAGCCGACTTCCCGATCCCGTGTGGCCCGCGTATACAAACCCGCTTTTGTTTTACGAGAGAATTAAGGGCATCCCTTTGATAAGAACGGGGACGTACACCCAGGATTTCCTCTACAAACTTAACCGGATTCTTCTGATATTTCTTCGCGACTGGAATACCCTGACCCGGAAACTCTATCGTCTGGTTCTGGCTTTCTGCCTTCATCAGACTCGCTAGTAATTCTTCCTTCTGTTTCCGACTCAATGGAGCTATCTTCTGGCGATAACGCTCCTGTAATTCCTGCGGCGGCAAGACGCTTTGCAATTTCCCGCTCAATCTCATCCTCATCCATATCTGAAATTTCCGCTATATGACTCGGTATGCCTCTAGCAGCCCGCTCAACACTAACACCTAATCTCAGTGCTCTAAGTGCAGTACTGGCATCAGAAATTCCAGCCTTAAGTAGTCTATCTAGTGCCAAGGTTTGTACTGCCTGTCCGGCCTCAATGTGCCGCTTATTCATGTCTACGTTATTCTTTCGTTCCCTCTCGATACGTTCCTGGTGCATTTCCATGTCCCAGGCTTCCGCCCTATCCTTCCACTGCCATTCATGTGCCTTCTTACCCCAATCTGCTGAGTATCCTGGGCGTGTAGGGTACTCATTATGGGTTTCATAGTAGCACTCTCTATAGGCCGCAGTCAGTGTACGAATATCAGGCGTAAGCGGCCTGTAGAAACGATCAAACCTCTCAAACCAAACAGATGGCTCATTATCCATCTTATCCCAGGGGAATTTAGTCGCGCTCATTATTATCCCCCGGGAAGAATTCCTCGCCGCAAGCTGGACAGGTTACATGCCATCGTTGATGCTGCTTGATGGGTTGAGCAGATGCGTTCTTCTTTTCCATATCCTTAATCATAGTCGGTAGCCTACTCAATACTCCTGTAATATCAATACCTACTACGGCCTTCAACTCCTCCAGCTTTTCCTGGTTCGTCTTAGCCATAGCCGCAATAGGATCGAGAGTCACTAGAATATCGTTGGCCTCTTTCTCCGTTACGTCCAGTACCACGGCGGGCAATTCCTCATTCTGCAATAGGCCCGCCCTCATGTGTCCGTCTATCAGGGTATACTTACCCTCGCTACTTTCATATACCAATAGAACATCTGCAAACCCTACGTCATTTAATACCTTTCTAAAGGCAGCTACCTGCTCTATCGGATGCTCCCGCCAATTATTGGGGTTGGGCGCTAGGTCCTTTGCCCTAATCCTTATCAGTCCCTTTACTCTATCCTTCATACATCCTCCAACATATAGTCTAAAAGAAGCAGGGCCGCAAGCCGAATAGGGGGTTCGGTACGACCCTGCTGAGAAAGGAGGTTAAAAAGAAAACGGACATAAACGGCCTTAGTAAGAACCGTCACTATCTTTATACACCTTTCCAGCCTCCTTGTCAAGTCAAACATCTATAAACGGCCCAGAGTATTCGTCTATTGTATGACCAAATACAGTAGCCCCAAATCCAGCGCCAAACAATGGACTATGTGATATAATTCTACCCACAAACTTTATCCTACATATCCAAGCTATCTTCTCACACGCACTACTAAACATAATTTCCTCTGGTGTTCCATTGTAAACATTATATATGTACGCTCTATTAATTACAATAAGAGGGCTTCCACATTTCTTACAAAACCGGGCGGGCGTTTTTTGTGGTCCTGTAGTCATATTAGTGTAACTAACGGTACCTGCGTTTATTTGTCCAGAATAGCCCGGCATATGGACTGTACTCGTTAGTGGTGGGACAACTAAATTCCATCTAGCATCAGTAACCGAATCCGCCGTAACTTGTCTGTGCTTGCCGCTTTTGGAGTAAGGATTCATTGTCCTAAGGCTTGGCATTTTCTTCTCCTATCCCTTTCTTTTCTCTAAGCTCATAGGCCGTCGTCCAAGGAGTATCAGAGTAGCAATACTTGTAAAAGTCACAGAAGCCACAATTATATCCCCTATTCTGATACAGGAAGGTGGGTACGCCCGTCACTAGAAGCATATCCTCTACTACATTATAGAAGTCCTTTATCGGAAAGTACTCTCCCTTTGTTATTGTATATGGCTTTGCCTGTCCGGCCCTACTAACTACCATGTACATCATTTTAGTGGGCCATGGATCGTCCCACCCCGTAGCTTCTTCTAGCTCATTCATAATGTATTCTGGAGGCTTAAGGAAATAACCTACGGTCTGTAGTGAGTACATGGACGCTGGTTTATCTGCCTTCCCCCAACCATTCCTAGATGTCTTCCAGTCTAGGATAATCGGTATCCCATTCTTATCTATACCTAGAGCATCAATTCGACGCTCAAATAAAATGTCGTCATAGGGCAGATCGAGAGGAAAGACTTGGGTTATCTCAGTAGCGACAACAGATATATGCAGGCTTTCACATAAGTCCTGTAGCGATCCTGCCATAGCCCTTACAAATTGATTCGATGCATCCTTAATGGGCTTTTCCCCGGACATTATCTCATGCGTATCTAGC
>Ga0209341_10003511_pt1 | contig 14622 bp, 8 predicted proteins | sample RifCSP13_2_FD_184020 | JGI IMG/M metagenome (GOLD analysis project Ga0209341, IMG submission 184020) | Soil microbial communities from Rifle, Colorado - Rifle CSP2_sed 13_2 (SPAdes) (version 2) | ecosystem: Environmental > Terrestrial > Deep subsurface > Rock core/Sediment | place: Rifle...
CGCCGTTGTCGGCATCCCCATCCCCAGAATCAGGGCAACAACCCCTGTCATTGCCAGGATGAGCAAAATATTTTCATGGCCGAACCGCTCCACAGACATGGTAAAGACAAAGGCCAGTCCTGTGAGTGTCAGCGCCCCGATGACAATTCCAGCCACCGCGCAGACCATGGCGACTTCCAGCATCATTCGCCCGGAGTCTTCAAGAATGGCCAGAAGCTTTTTGAACGTGATCCGGACCTCCCAGCGTAAATAGGAAGCCCCAAGGGCCACCGCGGCGGCGTAGTAACCGGCCTTCTCCGCGCTCAGATTCATGATAAACAGGAAGTAAACGATCATCCCCATGGGGATAATGAAGATCCACCCTTTTCTCAGCACCGAGAACAGGGAGGGCAGTTGATCCCGCGGGATACCCTTGATCCCCGTCTTACCGGCCTCCAGATCGACCTGAACAAACAGCGCCAGGTAGTAGAGGATGGCGGGGACGAAAGCGGCAAGAGCCACTTGAGCGTAAGGCATTCCCAAAAATTGCGCCATCACAAAGGCCGCAGCGCCCATCACCGGAGGCATGATCTGGCCTCCGTTGGAGGCCACAGATTCAACGGCCGCGGCGACATGGGGGCGGTAGCCCGTGCGCACCATCATGGGAATCGTGATGGCGCCATCAACGACCACGTTGGCCACAGCGCTCCCGGAGATAGTCCCGAAAAGGGAGCTGGCTGCCACAGCGACTTTGGCGGCCCCACCGCGGAACCTTCCCATGATAGCCGTGGCTATGTCGGTGAAGAAATCCCCTCCACCCGAAGCCTGGAGGACCTGACCGAAGACGATGTAGGCAACGACGATCGTGGCAGCGATTTGCAGGGGAATCCCCAGCAAGGCGTTCGGGTCGATGAAGGTATGGACAAAAATTTTCGACCAGGAGATTCCCCTCGCATTGAGGATACCCGGAAAAAGGTAGGCGTAGTGGGCATACAAGATAAAAGAACCTGCGATGATGACCATCACCCACCCACTGATTCGCCGGCAGGCCTCCATAATCAAGAAAATCGCCATCCCACCGAAGATCACCTTGTCCCACGTGAGCTCTCCGACTTCGTTGACGATCGCCGGGTAGTAGACGACCAGGTAGCCTCCGACCATCAGACCTAGAAGGGCGAGAATGTGATCGTACCACGGGATCTTCTCCGCCGAAGACCGGCGGCCGGCGGGGATAGAGACGAAAACGGAGTCCAATACGAGGATAAGAATGAGTCCCAGAAATTGCTCTTGGAGGAGCAAAAGCCCGAAGTAAGAGGGAAATTCAAAAGCGACCAGCAGCGCGATAACCGGGATGGCCATCAGGAGCAGCCGCTGAAGCCCTCGCATTGCGGGATTTTTGAGTCTCCGAAAGCGAGCCGTTTCATCTACCAAGGGTTCCGTAATCACGATCTACCCCCCTTGTCAGCCTTGAGGTCGCGAGATTTTATTCACGAATCGCTATGGCTGGCTTAATAGCTTCGCCTGCAGCGCTTCCAGGTCAGCACTCCACGCGCCCTTCTCTTTAAAGAACTTGATCGCCCCGGGATGGTAGGGAATGACGGCATTTTTGCTGACCATGCGATCCCTGCGCCACGCTTTGAGGGCAGGGAAGGCCTGCCCCAGCTCTTCGTTGTATTCCCACAGCACTTTCACGATCTCGTAGACAGCCTCCTCACTCAGACCCTTACTCCCCACCAGATAGACATCGTTCGTCGTAAGTAAACTATCCCGAGGGAGCCCGGTGGCGGAGCCACCCTTTGCCATGCTGGCATAGCTTCCCGGATAGATCTCGCCCAGCTTTTTGGCTCCTTCGGCCACTACAGATAAGAACTTGATGCCACCCACACGAGCGTTGGCCTCCTCTGCAGCCGGTGTTCCGGGAGAGGTCCAACCCACGTCCGTTCGCCCTTCCAGGAACGCCTGGGCGGCCGCCGCGAGGTCGGAGACCGGGACCTTGACGATGTCATCAAAGGTCAGGCCTGCGGTAGCCAACACGGCGGCCGTACTGAGCCTCACAATAGGAATGCCCGGAAAGTCGACCGGAACCTTCTTGCCCTTGAGATCGGCAACTGTCTCCATGGGCGCGTCTCTGCGCGCATAAAAGCCAAACTGAACCAGACCCCCGACAATGACGATGCGAGTGTTCTTGTAAGGTTTTTTGTAAAGGACGATCCCCTGGGAGGAGAGCGCGGCATCGGCGCTCGTGAGAAGACCCATATCCGTGTCGCCCTTGTCCATGGAGGGAAGCCACGCGGGCGGGCCGGCGAAGGGCTGCACCCGAACTACGATAGGCGTGCGGCGGCTCAACACCGTAGCAATGCCCGTCCCTAGAGAGTTATATAGACTTCCTACCGCATGGGTAGCCAGCGTGGCACTGCGCGGCAGCTCCGCCCGGGTCAAACCCACAACAAAAACGAGAACCAGCGCCGTTGTCATTAGGCCAAGTCGCACAAGCTTTTTCCTCACCCTAACCCCCTTTGTCCAGGTTTTGATTTCTCAGTTTGCCGGTCTCTTGCCAGTCGATTTCCAAAGTCCTTGGATCGATGCCCACTCGATAGACCTCGCGTGCCTTCTCGATGGTGATAAATTCGTTGATGACATCCCAAAGCACCTTATCAGGCTCTCGCTCAGCAGGGTTACCCACACCGGCGCCGCCACCGCTTATCTTTACTACCACGTCGCCCGTGCGCACCTGATACATCCGATGGGGCTTCACCAGGATCTCCTCTTCACCCCTCTTGATGTAAGCTTTACACAACGGCCCTTCCTCTCCTCCCGCAGCGCCGGGGGGCCGCGTCTGATGTCCATCCGAACTGCCGGTCGCCATCCCGCCGTCGCTTCCCAAATTCAAAGCCTCCCAGCGCAGGCCGCAGGCGCCTCGCCATTTGCCCGCGCCAGAGAGGTCGGGAACAAGCTTGTAGCAGAGAATCCGCCAGGGGAAGCGGGTCTCCACCTCCTCCATTTCGCTGCGCTGCACCGACCCCAGAGTTGGAAGAGAAGCTGCTCCTTCAAAGCCGTCGTATCCCGAAACCGCGCCGGCCCCGCCGTCGGCATCGAAGGTCGTCTCCACATAGCGCTCGCCGGTGCGCGGATCGACGCCGAAAATGTAATGGCCCTGGTGTCGGCCCCAGCAGGCGATCGCCTTCTGCGGCATCGCTTTGGAGAGGGCCATGACCGTGGCCTCCATGACTTCGGTCCCCACGCTCTGCGGTGAACCTCCCACGGTGGCCGGGTACTTTGGGTTGACCACACTACCTTCCGGCGCGATGACCGTTATCGGTGTCATGCTACCTTCATTGTGGAATTCAGCCAGCGAGGGATCGAAGAACAGGAAACTCGAAGCGATCGCCCGGCTATAGGTGGAGGAGTAGACGCTGTTGACGAATCCTTTTCTCTGCTTGTCGCTCTTCGAATAGTCGATGATCATCTCATCGCCTCGGATCGTGACCTCGCAGCGCACCCAAACGGGGACATCGAGATCCGTGCCGTCATCGTCGGAGGCGGCTTCTCCGTAATAGGTTCCGTCGGGCACCTGGGCAATCTCCGTTCTTATGGCCCGCTCCATCCGCGCGATCATCTCTTCCACGCAGCCCATGACCGTGTCACGGCCGTATTTATCCAGGAGAGCGACAAGTCTGTTTTCGCAGACCTTGGTCGCGGCGATCAGCGCGTAGTTATCGACGCGCACGCCTTCGGGGAAGCGCACATTATTCCAGACCAATTCGAAAATGTCTTTTCTCTCGACGCCCTTCTCAAACACCTTGATCGGAGGAATACAGATCCCCTCGGCGTGAATGTCATAGCCGTTGGGAAAGTAGCCCCCCGGGAACGAGCCGCCCGTGTCCATCTGGTGCCCCCGGGCCATGGTGAAAAAGAGCAGCTCGTCCTTGTAGAAGATCGGCCGGAAAAAGCCCCAATCTGGCAGATGATTGCAGTAGCCGTGATAGGGATCGTTGTTCAGGATCACGTCCCCCGGGTAGAGGTTGTCGCCGAACTTGTCCAGGATGTAGCGGACCGAAAACTTCTGCCCGAGGAATTGCGATGTCGGCCCTTCCGGCACGGCGAGCGTGCGGGCCTGGGCATCCCAGATCCCCGCGGCCACGTCATGGAGCTGAGCCATGAGAAAGTTCTGCGCCGTGCGGTCCAAGATATAGCGCATCTCGCGGCAGACGCTTTGAAAAGTATGCCAGATGGTAGAAAGCGTGATGGCGTCAGCGCTGCGCTGTTTCATATAGCCCTATTCCCCCATGAGCTTCGCCTGCAGCGCGTCCATCTCTTTGGTCCACACCCCTTTTTCCCTAAAGAATCTGATCACCCCGGGATGGTAAGGGATGGTAGCGTTCTTGGTGACCATCCGGTCGCGCCGCCACTCCTTAAGAACCGGAATGGACGCTGCCAACTCCTCGTTGTAATCCCACAACACCTTGACCACCTGGTAGGCGACGTCATCGCTCATCTCCTTCGTGGCGACGAGATAGACGTCGTTGGTGAGAAACGCGGTGTCCTTTGCGACCCCGGTTGCGGCCCCCGCCCTGACAACGCTCGGATAGCTCCCAGGGTAGATATCCGCCATCTTTTTCGCTCCTTCCGGCGTGGAGATCACGGATAACCATTTCACTCCTCCCATCCGAGCATTGGCCTCTTCGATCGCTGGACTCCCGATGGTGTACCAGCCCGCATCTATTCGACCTTCGAGGAAGGCCTGGGCCGCGGCTGCCAAATCGGAGACAGGGACCTTGACGATGTCGTTATAGGTTAGCCCACCGCTCGCCAGCGCGGCCGTACTGCTCAGCCTCGCAATGGGAATGCCGGGGTAGTCCGTGGGAACTCTTTTTCCCTTCAGGTCTGCCACAGTCTCGAGGGGCGAATCTTTGGGAACATAGAAACTCAGTTGAAGCGTGCCTCCAACGACCAGGATCCGGGTATTCTTGAAGGTCCTCTTATAAAGGATGATCCCTTTATAAGAGGTGATGGCGTCCGCGCTGGTGAGCATGCCCATATCGGTCTCGCCCTTGTCCATCGAAGGGAGCCAGGCCGGAGGGCCGGCAAAAGGTTGAATCCGAACCGTCATGGGTGTGTGGCGGCTCAACACCGTGGCGATGCCGGTCCCCATCGCGTTGTAGAGACTTCCCACCGCATGGGTTGCCAAAGTGGCGCTGCGCGGCATAGCGCCGAGGGCAAAACCCACCATCAAAGTGATGGCGATGATTCCAAAACCGATCGCTTCAATCCACCTTTTCTTCATGGCCGTAGCTCCTCTATCATTTTGGCGTTCGCCGGCCCTTTCGGATAAAGTCCCGGCCGGTTCATCTCGAGCTTCTTAATTTTCGGGTCTCTTCCCAGTCGATCTCCAGTGTCTGAGGGCGGATCGCGACGCGGTAAATGTCGCGCGCGACCTCCAGGCTGATAAACTCATTGACTACGTCCTCAAGAACTTTCTTAGGCTCGCGCTCCAAGGGATTGCCCACACCCGCGCCGCCACCGCTGATCTTTACCAGCACATCGCCAGCGCCGATCTTGTACATTCGGTGTGGTTTGATCACCATTTGCTCATCGCCTCTCTTCAAAAACGCTTTGCACAGTGGGCCTGGCGCTCCACCCGCGGCACCCGGCGGTTGGGTCTGGTGGCCATCCGAGCTGCCTGTGGCCATGCCCCCGTCGCTTCCCAGGTTCAGTGCTTCCCAGTGCATGCCGCAGGCCCCTCTCCATCTCCCGGCCCCGGACATATCAGGGATGAACCCGTAGCGGCGGATTCGCCAGGGGAAACGGATCTCCACCTCTTCGATCTCGCTTCGCTGCACAGATCCCAGGGTAGGAAAAGCGGCGGCCCCCTCGAAGCCATCATATCCCCACACTGCGCCAGCACCGCCATCCGAGTCGAAGGTTGTCTCGACGTAGCGCTCACCGCTTCGGGGGTCTGTACCGAAGATGTAATGTCCCTGGTGTCGCCCCCACGAAGCGATGGCCTTATGGGGCATCGCCTGAGAAAGAGCCATCACCGTAGCCTCCAGAATCTGGGTCCCCACGCTCACTGGCGAACCGCCGACGGTTGCGGGATACTTGGCGTTGACCACACTCCCCTCCGGCGCAATGAGCTTGACCGGCTTCATGCTCCCTTCGTTGTGAAAGTCTGCAAGACCAGGATCGAAAAACAGGAAACTCCCGGCGATGGCCCGGCTATAGGTGGCCGAGAGCACGTTGTTCACGAAACCTTTTTGTTGTTTGTCGCTCTTGGAGAAATCGATCGTCATCTCGTCGCCCTGAATCGTCACCTCACAGCGCACCCACACAGGCACATCGTGTCGAGACCCATCGTCGTCCGAAGCAGCCTCGCCGTAGTAGGTCCCATCGGGCACTTTGGCGATCTCGGCCCGTATCGCCTTCTCCATCCGGATAAGCATCTCCTCCACACACTCCATCACCGCGTCCCGTCCGTACTTCTGCACCAACGCCAGAAGCCGGTTCTCACAGATCTTGGTGGCGGCGATAAGCGCATAATTGTCCACACGAACGCCTTCTGGCCACCGAACGTTGTTCCAGACCAGCTCGAAAACATCCTTCTTCTCCACGCCCTTCTCGAACACCTTGATCGGAGGGATGCATAGCCCCTCCGCGTGAATGTCATAGCCGTCGGGAAAGTAAGCACCCGGATAGGACCCACCCGTGTCCATCTGATGTCCGCGAGCCATAGTGAAGAAAAGCAACTCATCCTTGTAGAAGATAGGACGAAAAAAGCCCCAGTCTGGCAAGTGATTACAGTACCCGTGGTGGGGATCGTTGTTGAGGATCACATCGCCCGGATAGAGGTCATCGCCGAACTTGTCCAGAATGTAGCGGATCGAGAACTTCTGCCCCAGGAGCTGCGAAGTCGGCCCCGCGGGGACTGCAAGGGTGCGAGCCTGGGCATCCCAGATTCCAGCCGCGACGTCATGAAGCTGGGCCATGAGAAAATTCTGTGCCGTGCGGTCCAGGACGTATCGCATCTCCCGGCAGGTGCTCTGAAAGGTGTGCCACACCGTAGAAAGCGTAATAGGATCAACAGCGCGCGGACCCATAACTGCCTCCTCTCATAGCTTAAAGTTACACGTCCCTACGAAGCCTGACTCCGCCGCGTAAGCACATAGTTCTTCCGCTCGTCTACGGAGCAAGAAAATGTTTCCGGGATGACCACAGTCGTCGTGCTCTCCTCGATGATTGCTGGTCCTTGAATCAGGTTTCCCGCCAAGAGCTTGTCTCCATCGTACACGGGGGTATCCATCTCGCGCCCATTGAACCAGCAAGATCGGCGTCTCTTGAGTGCAGCCGAAGCATCCCGCCCTCCTTGACCGATCTGGCGCAAGTGAAAGGGCGCCTTGGGAGCTACTGCCTTAAGGCGAAAGGTGAGAAATTCAACCCCCTTCCAGTGCATATTGAAGGTATAAAGTTCCTCATGCTTCTGGTGGAAGCTCTGCAGTGCTGTCTCGATGTCGCCAGGGCCGAGCTTTCCTCGAGCCATCTCTACTTCCACCTCATGAAACTGCCCGATGTAGCGCGTGTCGGCGCTGCGAGTGAAAACCACCTGCCCGGAAGGGACATGCATCGAACGGGAGGCCTCCAGGGCCTCCTGCTCCATCTCCTCATACAGTCGGGTCACCCTGTCCAGATCGATGCGATCGGCCCGGGAGATGTAGGAGCGGGCGTAGTCGCGGCCAATGTCCATCGCGAACATGCCAAAGGCCGAGTATGTGGCAGCCACGGTAGGAATAACGACCGTAGGGATACCCAGTTGGTCGGCGATGGTTGCGGCGTGGACCGGACCAGCTCCTCCGCCCACGACCAACGCGAAGTCGCGGATATCATATCCCCGCTTGGTTGACACCTCGGAGATCTGATCGGCCATAAAGGAGTTCACGGTGGTAAAGATAGCCTGAGCGGCTTGGGAGACGGACATATTGAGGGGATCTGCCACTTTCATGACGGCCTGTGTGGCGCGCTCCACATTCAACGGAATCTCGCCACCGAGGAAGAAATCCGCAGGGACATACCCCAACAAGAGATCGGCATCCGTGACGGTCGGCGCCTCACCTCCTTTGCCGTAGCATGCAGGACCGGGCTCCGCACCGGCCGAGTGAGGCCCGACCCGCAAGAGACCCAAAGAGTCAACCCAGGCGATCGAGCCGCCGCCCGCACCGGCAGAATGGATGTCCACCATCTTGATCGCTACCCGTTCGTCTCCAACCCAACTCTCGGTGCTGGTAGGAATTTGACCATGACGAATCATACAGACATCAAAAGATGTTCCCCCCATGTCGATAGACAACAAATTTTGCTGGTCTACAGCCCGGCCCAGATAAAGCGCGCCAGACGGGGCGGCGGCGGGTCCGGAGCCGATCAGGAAGACAGCGCGCGGAATACAGTGCTCAACCGTCTCCACGAGACCGCTGGAGAGCATCAAGAGAAGACTTCCCCGGAATCCGGAATCCTTCAGCCGCTTTTCCAGAGCGCGGAGATAGCGCTCCACCACAGGTCCAACATAGGCTGAAACCACCGTGGTAGAGAACCTTTCAAACTCCCGCCAAACAGGAAGAATCTCGTGGGAGGCGGTTATGTACGCCCCGTCAAAAAGAGCCTTAGCGATCTCGGTGGCCCGCTGCTCATTGCGGGGATTCGCATAAGAGTGAAGGAAGCAAATCGCTACCGATTGAACCCCTTTCTCCTTCAGCTTCGAAATGGCCTGCGGCACTTGCGCCTCGTTCAGAGGAGTCAGGATCTCGCCAGAATGCACGGTGCGCTCTTCCACCTCCAGACGTGAATGTCTTGGGACCAAGGGCTTATAAGGAGGCACAAAAACGTTGTACATGGACGTGCGGATGTTCTTGTAGCCGCGGCGGATCTCGATGATGTCGCGGAAGTCCTTGGTGGTTATCATTCCCGTCTTAGCGCCGCTCTCGTTGATCAGGGTGTTGGTGGCCAAGGTAGTCCCGTGAATGAGGAGATCCACGTCGGCCAGAAAAGAAGAAAGGGATTGGTGAAAAGCGCCGGCGGCCTTCTCCAAACAGGCAAGAAAGCCAACTGAGGGGTCCTGGGGAGTCGTGGCCGACTTAAACTGCTGGAGGTTTCCCCGCTCATCCAAGACCAGGCCGTCTGTAAAGCTTCCACCTACGTCGATGCAAACTCTGTACATATAATCAACCTCGAAATGTTCCCAGGCACAAGAAAGCTCCTAGGTTCATGCAGCGTTTTCACGTGAAAAGCAAACCAAACTTTCTGTCCACCTTGCTCATGTCTCTATTATTTTAAAAGCTCAGCCTGAAGCTTGTCCATCTCTTTGCTCCACGCACCCTTCTCCCTGAAAAACTTGACGGCCCCAGGGTGATAGGGAATGGTTGCTCTGTCGCTGACCATCTTGCCGGGCACCCACGTCTTGAGCAAGTGGAAGGCCGCTCCCAACTCGTTGTTTTGTTCCCATAGGGTCTTGACGATCTGGTACGCTACCTCATCGCTCAGCTCCTTAGCGGCAACGAGGTAGATATCATTGGCCAACAGCGTGGTGTCTTTCACGACCCCCGTCGCGGTTCCAGCCTTGACGACGCCCGGGTAGCTGCCAGGGTAAATATCCGCCATCTTTTTAGCGGCTTCCGGAGTGTCAATGACAGAGACATATTTTACTCCACCTTTGCGCGCGTTCGCCTCCTCCACAACCGCACCCCCCATCCCCACCCAACCCGCGTCTGTCTTTCCTTCCAGAAACGCCTGGCCGGCAGCGGCCAAGTCCGAAACCGGAACTTTCACGACATCATCGCCGGTAAGCCCCGCCGTAGCGAGGGAGGCGCCCGTGCTCAGCCTGATAATGGGAATGCCCGGCCAGTCGGTCGGAATCCTCTTTCCCTTTAGATCCGCCACGGTCTCGATCGGCGCATCTTTTTGCACATAAAAACCGAAATAGACCGCCCCCCCGACAATGAGGATCCGGGCATTTTTGTAGTGCTTTTTGTAAAGGACCATCGCCTTGGAGGCGAGGACCGCATCAGCGCTCGTGAGCAGCCCCATATCGGTCTCTCCCGTCTCCATCGAGGGAAGCCAGGCAGGAGGCCCGGCAAAGGGTTGCACCCGAATCAGGAAAGGGCTGCGCCGGCTCAAGACCGACGCCAAACCTGTTCCCAAGGAGTTATACAGGCTCCCGACTGCGTGAGTGGCCAGAGTCACGCTGCGCTGGGCGGACAGCGACAAGCCCACTCCTAGCGTCACGACCATCAGGGCTAGAACGATCCCGACAAATCCTTGCTTTTTCATGTTTATGGCTCCTCTCCTCTTTGTGACGTTCGTGAGCCCTCGCGGTCAACAAGCCGTTTGGCTCAGCTCACAGCTCTTAGTTTCCGAGTCTCTTCCCAGTCAACAGCCATCGTCTGAGGATTGATGGCGACACCGTATTTAACACGCGCTACATCAACGCTAATGAATTCATCGAGCACGTCATCAAGCACTTTTTCAGGCTCGCGCTCCTTAGGATTCCCAACCCCAGCCCCACCCGCGCTGTGCTTCTGGATGCGGTCTCCTGGCTTGAGCTGGGCCATGCGGTGGCTCTTGAGCCGGGTCCTTTCTTCACCGCGAATAATGTCGGCTATGCTCACGGGAGTCGGCTCGCCTCCGAATTGTCCCGGTGCCTGAGTGACGTCGCCGTCCGAGCTTCCGGTAGCAATGGCGGCGTCTCCTCCCTCGTTGAGGATCTCCCACTCCGTCCCCGGCGCCCCTCGCCACTTACCCTGCCCCATAAGATCCTTGGCAAATTCGTACCTCACGATGCGCCAGGGATAGCGGATCTCAACTTCCTCGGCATTCCCGCGGGTCACGCTCCCCAAGGCGTTGAAGGTCGCCGCCCCGGGATAACCGTCGTAGCCGTAGACCGCGCCGGCGCTACCATCGGAGTCAAAGGTGGTCTGCACGTAGCGCTCTCCGATGCGTGGATCCATGCCGAAGATGTAATGTCCGCGATGGCGTCCCCAGCCGGCTATGGCCCGGTGCGGCAAGGCCTTGGAAAATGCCGTGGCAGTGGCCTCCATGATCTGCACACCGACGCAAACCGGAGAGGCTCCTACGGTGGCGGGATACTTGGCGTTGATCACGCTGCCTTCGGGCATCACGACCTTAACGGGGCGCATGCTTCCCTCGTTGTGATATTCCGCCAGGCTCGTATCCATGAACAGAAAAAGCGAGGCGCATGCCCGGCTGTACGTCGTCATAAAGACATTGTTGACAAAGCCTTTCCTCTGGCCGTCGCTGCGCGAGTAGTCGATCGTCAGCTCGTCCCCTTTGACGGTGATGTCGCAGCGCACCCAGACCTGCACGTCCAGCTCAGTGCCGTCATCGTCCGTGGCCGCTTCTCCCGAATAGGTGCCATCCGGAATCTTGGCGATCTCAGACCGCACGGCCTTCTCCATGCGATTCTTCATTTCTTTCACGCAGGCCAGAACGGTGTCCTCCCCGTATTTCTTGACCAGGCCCAGGATGCGATCCTCGCAAGTTTTGGTGGAAGCGATCAACGAGTAGTTATCCAGGCGGACAGCCTCGGGCCAGCGGACGTTGTTCCAAATCAATTCCAAGATTTCCTTTTGCTCCTTGCCTTTCTCGAAGACCTTAATGGGGGGGATGCACAGTCCCTCGGCATGAATGTCGTAGGCATTGGGGAAATAGCCGCCCGGATAGGCTCCGCCTGTGTCCACCATGTGCCCCCGGGCCAACGTAACGAAGAGAAGCCGGTCTTTATAGAAAATCGGGCGAAAGAATCCCCAGTCGGGCAGGTGATTACAGTATCCCTTGTACGGGTCGTTGTTGAGAAAGACGTCTCCCGGATAGATGTTTTTCCGGAACTTGTTCAGGATATACTGGACCGAGAACTTTCCACCCAGGTATTGGGAAGGCAAGCCAATGGGTACGGCAACCGTCTCGCCTTTGGCATCCCAGATCCCAACGGATATGTCGTGGAGCTGAGAGATCAGGTAGCTTTGGCATGTGCGCTCGATGTTATATCGCATCTCCCGGCAGGCGCTAATCAGGGAGTGCCAGACCGTAGATAAGGTGATGGGATCAATTTTCGCGCGGCCCATACAAATCATCCTCCATGATGAGATCGATAAGCACAGTCGTTGTTAAAATTCCACCTCACTTGCGCTTCCTCAGAATGTAGCTTTTGAATCGATCGGCGGAGCACTCGAACGCTGGAGGGACGACAACGGTTGTCGTTTGTTCCTCAATAATCGCCGGACCCCGGATGACGTTTCCCGCCCGAATTCTCTCCCCGTCGTACACCGGCGTGTTAAAGGATTTTCCGTTGAAAATGCAAGTTCGCCTTCGCTTCAGGGACCCTTCCGGTTTCTTCTTCCCCTGGGCAATTTTCTCAAGCTGGAAGGCGGCCTTACGGGCGGTAGCCTTGAGGCGAAAATTGAGAAACTCGACGGCTCTGAAGTTCATCGAGAACGTGTAAAGCTCCTGGTGGCGTTTGTGGAACTTGGCCACTGCCTCCTTTACGTGATGCTCAGTCAATTTTCCCGCAGCCATGGGGACCTCTACTTCGTGGAATTGTCCGACGTAACGCAACTCCGCTGTGCGCGCCAGGTTCACTTCACCTTTAGGCATCTTCAATGATTTCATGGCAGCCTGCGCCTCGAGCTCCATCTCGTCGTACAACCGGTTCACCTGTTCCAGGCTCACCCTGTCGACGCGGGAGTGGTAAGACCGGGCATAATCCCTGCCGATGTCCATGGCGAACATACCGAAGGCGCTGTAGAGAGCGGCGAAACGGGGAATGATCACCGTGGAAATTCCCAAGCGTTCCGCAAGGGCGGGACCGTGGATGGGTCCAGCGCCCCCTCCCGCGATCAGGGCGAAATCCCGAACATCATACCCCCGCTTGGTGGAGATCTCGGTGATGCTATCCGCCATAAAAGAATTGACCGTGGTGTGGATAGCCTGGGCAGCTTGAAGCAGATCCAATCTCAATCGATCCGCAACTTTTTGTACGGCCTTACGGGCAAGGTCCACGTCGAGGGAAATCTCGCCGCCCAAAAAGTAGTCCGCCGGGATGTAACCCAGCAGGAGATCCGCATCGGTTACGGTCGGATCTTCTCCTCCCTTTCCGTAGCAGGCGGGCCCTGGCTCGGCTCCGGCACTCTGAGGACCGACTCGCAGCAGGCCCAGGGAGTCTACCCAGGCAATACTGCCACCGCCCGCGCCGGCGCTGTGCACGTCCACCATTTTTATGGCGACCCGCTCGTCTCCGACCCAACACTCCGTGGTCATGGGGATTTCTCCCTTGCGGATGAGACTTACATCTAGGCTCGTTCCCCCCATATCAATGGAGATCAAATGGTCCTTCCCCGTGATTCGCCCACAGTAGGCAGCGGCGGAGGGGGCTGCCGACGGGCCCGATCCCAGGAGATAGACCGCCCGCCGGATCGATTCTTGGGGGGTCTCGACCAAGCCGTTGGCTTGCACCATCAGGAGCGAGCCCTTAAATCCCTGCTGTTTGAGAGAATCCCCGAGTCGATTCAGATATCGGGAGGCAATCGGACCGATGGTTGCGCTCACGACCGTGGTGCTAAAGCGCTCATACTCCCGCCATATCGGCAGCACCTGGTAAGAACTCGTAACGTAGAGACCGTCGGCCATCTCACGGCAGATGGCGGCGGCCCTATCCTCATTGGCCTTGTTCGCATAGGAGTGGAGAAAACAGATGGCGATGGCTTCAACTCCCGCTTCTTTGATTTTTCCAATTGCCTGACGGACCTCTCCGTCGTTCAGGGGCGTGACAATCTCGCCGGTGTAGAGCGTCCTTTCCTCGATGGGGAAGCGCAGACGCCGGGGAACCAGTGGCTTATACGGAGGGATGAACAGGTTGAACATAGAAGTACGAACGTTGCGGTAGCCGCGGCGGATTTCGGTCACGTCGCGGAAGCCTTTCGTCGTCAGCATGGCGACCTTGGCCCCTCTCCCGGTAAGCAATGCATTGGTGGCCAACGTGCTCCCGTGGACGATAAGATCGATCTGTCGAAGGAAATCGTCGGGTTTCTTGTTGTACCCCCTGGCAGCAACCGCCAAACCATTCAGCATGCCCGCGGCGGGATCCCGGGGGGTCGACGGGACCTTAAATGCCCGCAGGCTTCCCTGCGTGTCTAAAATCAAGCAGTCTGTAAATGTCCCGCCAATGTCGATACATGCCCTATACATCATGCCTCCTGTAGGTTTGCTGATCAAGGCGCAAAACGAGCATTGGTCTGCCGAAAATCTCCGTTGCAGCCACTACGCTTTCCCTTGGCTCGACCTGAGCACAGACGTCTTTTCTATATCCACGTCTAGAGAGGCGGGATCGATGACGACGTGATAGGTGTCGCGCGCTTTGTCGATGCCGATGAATTCATTGATCACGTCCCAGCGGACTTTTTCGGGATCGCGCTCGGCGGGATTGCCCACGCCTGCTCCACCGCCGCTGATCTTGCGGATGACGTCTCCGGACTTGACTTCATAAAGGCGGTGGGCTCGAATCTGGCTGGTATCACTACCTCGGATTAAAAAAGCCTTAGAGTTGGGGGTGGGTTCTCCACCGAGCGCCCCGGGAGCCCTGACCAGCTC